>Ga0207683_10000951_pt1 | contig 26526 bp, 27 predicted proteins | sample KBSM73metaG_FD_184333 | JGI IMG/M metagenome (GOLD analysis project Ga0207683, IMG submission 184333) | Miscanthus rhizosphere microbial communities from Kellogg Biological Station, Michigan, USA - KBS M7-3 metaG (SPAdes) (version 2) | ecosystem: Host-associated > Plants > Roots > Rhizosphere >... | reverse complement strand
TGGTCGAGCAGCGGCTGCACGATGCGCCAGGTCTCCTCGACGCTGTCCTCCCGGGCGAAGTATTGGTGGTCGCCGACCATCGCGGCATGCAGCAGCACCCCCTATGGCTCCGGCGGCTCGCCGAGCTCGCGGGCGAGCTGATCAGCCATCTGGACCGGTTCACGACCGAACTCGAGGCGGGCAAGCCGGACAGCAGGCCCCGGCGGCGGCGCAACCGTGCCTGGCGGTTGCCGCACGCGAGGCTGCAGCGATTGCCGCCCGCGTGGCGGCGCCTGATCAAGTGACGGGCTGATGGAGTTACGAGCCGATCGCCGACTCGACCCAGGCCCGCAGCTGGGCGGCCGGGGCGGCGCCGGACCGGCGCGCCGCGACCTGCCCCTGGCGCAGCACGATCAGCGTCGGGATGGCCCGCACGCCGAACCGTTCCTGGATCTGGGGCGCGCTGTCCACGTTGACCTTGACCAGCTTGACCTGGCCGGCCAGCGTCGCGGCCACCTCCTCCAGGGCCGGGCTCACCATGCGGCACGGCCCGCACCAGGGTGCCCACAGGTCGACGACGACGGGGAGGGACGCGGCCTCGGCGACCTCGGCGAACGTGTTGTCGCCGGCGTCGGCGATCCAGGGCAGCGGCTGGTGGCAGTTACCGCAGCGCGGGATGCCGGCGGCCGCGGCCGGGACCCGGTTGCGGCGCCCGCAGTTGCGGCAGCGGACCAGTTCGGCGGACATCGATGGGGCGGTCATGGGTCAGTCCTGGTTCTCGTAGCTGACGGCCAGTTCCCCGTCGGCGTATCCGATGTGGATCACGGCGCCGTCCAGGACGTCGCCGGCCAGCAGGGCGCGGCCGATCCTGGTCTCCACCTCCCGGCTGATGAACCGGCGCAGCGGCCGGGCCCCGTAGATGGGGTCGAAGCCCTGCTGGGCGATGAATCGGCGCGCCTCGTCGCTGGTTTCCAGCGTCATCTGGCGATCGCTGAGCCTGGCGCGGAGGTCACCTAGCATGAGGTCGACGATGCGCTCGATCTCGGGCTGGGTGAGGGGCTTGAACAGGACGATGTCGTCCAGGCGGTTCAGGAACTCGGGCCGGAAGTGCGCGCGCATCTCCGCCATCACGCGTTCGCGCGCGTCGGGCTTGATCTCGCCGTCGGACACCGCGTCCGCGGTCAGCCACTCCGAGCCGATGTTGGAGGTCATGATGATGACGGTGTTGCGGAAGTCGACGGTGCGGCCCTGCGCGTCGGTGAGCCGGCCGTCGTCCAGGACCTGCAGCAGGGTGTTGAACACGTCCGGGTGCGCCTTCTCCACCTCGTCGAACAGCACCACCGAGTACGGCTTGCGCCGGACCGCCTCGGTGAGCTGGCCGCCCTCCTCGTAGCCCACGTAGCCGGGCGGCGCGCCGACCAGGCGGCTGACCGTGTGCCGCTCCTGGTACTCGCTCATGTCGATCCGGACGATGTTCTCCTCGGTGTCGAACAGCGCCGCGGCCAGCGTCTTGGCCAGCTCGGTCTTGCCCACCCCGGTGGGACCGAGGAAGATGAACGACCCGATCGGCCGGCGCGGATCCTTGATCCCCGAACGGGCCCGGATGATGGCGTCGGCCACCAGCCGGACGGCCTCGTCCTGGCCCACGATCCGCTCGTGCAGGATCTGGTCCAGCCGGAGCACCTTCTCCCGCTCACCCTCCTGCAGGCGGCTGACCGGGATGCCGGTCCACCTGGAGACGATCGCGGCGATCTCGTCGCTGGTCACGACCTCCCGCAGCAGGCGCGCACCGCCCTGCTTGGCCGCCAGCCGCTGCTCCTCGGCTTCCAGCCGCCGCTCCAGATCGGGGATCTTGCCCAGGCGCAGTTCCGCGGCCAGGTCCAGGTCGTAGTTGCGCTCGGCCTGCTCGGCCTCCCGCCGCAGCTGTTCCAGTTCCCCGCGGAGCGACTGCACCCGGCGAAGCGCGTGGCGCTCGGCCTCCCACTGGGCCCGCAGCGAGTCGGCCTGGGCCCGCAGGTCCGCTAGTTCCTTGCGCAGGTCGGTCAGGCGCTCCTGGCTGGCCCGGTCCGTCTCCTTGGCCAGCGCGTTCTCCTCGATCTCCAGCCGCATCACCCGGCGGGTGAGCTCGTCGAGTTCGGCCGGCATGGAGTCGATCTCGGTGCGGATCATCGCGCAGGCCTCGTCGACCAGGTCGATCGCCTTGTCCGGCAGGAACCGGTCGGAGATGTAACGGTGGCTGAGCGTGACCGCGGTGACCAGCGCGCTGTCGGCGATCTTCACCCCGTGAAAGACCTCCAGGCGCTCCCGCAGGCCTCGCAGGATCGAGACGGCGTCCTCCACCGACGGCTCGTCGACCATGACCGGCTGGAACCGGCGCTCGAGGGCCGCGTCCTTCTCCAGGCGCTTGCGGTACTCGTCCAGGGTCGTGGCGCCGATCAGGTGCAGCTCGCCGCGGGCCAGCATCGGCTTGAGCATGTTGCCCGCGTCCATGGCTCCCTCGGCGGCGCCCGCGCCCACGACCGTGTGCAGCTCGTCGATGAACAGCAGGATGCGTCCTTCCGCGGCCCTGACCTCGGACAGGACGGCCTTGAGCCGCTCCTCGAACTCGCCGCGGTACTTGGCCCCGGCCACCAGGGCGCCCATGTCGAGGCTGAAGATCGTCTTGTCCCGCAGCCCTTCGGGCACGTCACCGCTGTTGATCCGCTGGGCCAGGCCCTCCACGATGGCGGTCTTGCCCACGCCCGGGTCGCCGACCAGGACCGGGTTGTTCTTGGTCTTGCGGGACAGGATCTGGATGACACGCCTGATCTCGGCGTCCCGGCCGATGACCGGGTCGAGCCTGCCGCTGGCCGCGTCGTCGACCAGGTCCCGGCCGTACTTGGCCAGCGCCTCGTAAGCCCCCTCCGGCGTGGCCGAGGTGACCCGCTGGTTGCCGCGGATCTTGGTCAGCGCCTCCAGGAAGCCGTCCCGGGTCAGGCCGTCGGCCTGGAGCAGGCGGCCGGCCGCGGTGGTCGGCCCCTCGGCGAGCAGCGCCAGGAGCAGGTGCTCGACCGAGACGTACTCGTCCTTGAGCCGGTTCGCCTCCTGCTGGGCCGCGTCGAGCAGGCGGGACAGCCGCTGCGTGACGTGGACCTGTCCCGGGCTCACGCCCGGGCCGCTGACCCGGGGGCGCCGCGCCAGCTCGGCCTCCAGCGCCGTTCGCAGCCGGTCCGGATCGGCGCCGGCCTGGCTCAGCAGCCGGGGAGCGATGCCCTCGGCCTGGTCGAGCAGCGCCAGCAGCAGGTGCTCGCCGTCGACCTCGGTGTGCCCGAAGCGGAGCGCCTTGGTCTGCGCGTCGTGGAGCGCTTCGGTTGATTTCTGCGTCAGGTGGCTGGGATCCATGTTTACCTTCCTCGGCGCTGGGCGGCGCGTAGGGCCGCTTCGAGTACCGCGATCCGGTCGAGCAGGTCGGTGACCAGCCCGATGGCCGCGTAGTTGAGCGCGAAGCCCGCGCGCAGGCGCTGCATCCGGGCCACCGCGGCGAGCTCGCTCCGGGAGAACCAGAGCGCGCCCGCCGCGTCGCGGTGCCCCTCGATGAGCCCGAGGGCGACCAGCCTGCGGATCAGGTCCGGGTGCAGGCCCGACAGCACGGCGAACTCCTCCAGGCTTAGCCGCGCGGCGCGGACTATGACGTAGCTCACCGCTGCTTCCTCGGGTCGAAATCGGATTCGGCGGCCAGCTGCTCGAACAGCCGCCGCTCGGCGCGCGAGAGCCGGGCCGGCACCATGATTCTCGCCTCCGCGTACAGGTCGCCCGCCTTCCCCCTGGGGTTCGGCAGGCCGCGGCCGGCCAGCCGGATCCGCCGGCCGCTCGACGTCCCGGCCGGGACCTTGACCTTGACCTCGCCGCCCGGGGTATCCAGGGCGGCCGACGTGCCGAGGGCGGCCTCCCAGGGCGCGAGGCGCAACTCGACGTACAGGTCACGCCCGTCGAGGCGGTAGCGCGGGTGGGGCGCGATCCGCACGATGAGGTACAGGTCGCCGGTGCGCGCCCCGTCGCTGCCGCGGCCGCCCTGCCCGGCCAGCCGGATCCGCTGCCCGTCGGTCACCCCGGCCGGTATCGTGACGTCGAAGGAGCGGCGGGTGCCGTCGCTGGACAGCGTGACGGACCTGCGCCCGCCACGGTAGGCCTCCTCGACGGTGAGCTCGATCTCGGCCTCCTGGTCGGCGCCCGGGATCGGACCCACGGGGCCCCGGCCCCGCCGGGCCCCGCCGAACCGGCCGCCGAAGATGCCGCCCAGCAGGTCATCGAGATCGATGTCGTCCTCGCTGAAGCTGAACCCGCCGGGCCCGCCCCGGCCCGCCCCGGCGCCGGCGCCAGCCCGCGGGCCGGCCCGGGCACGCCGCCACGTCTCGGGATCGACGTCCTCGGGAACCTGCCGGAAGTCACGCCCGAACGCGTCGTAACGGCGCCGCGTCTGCGGATCGGACAGGACGTCGTAGGCCTCCGAGGCCTCCTTGAACCGGTCCTCGGCTCCCGGATCGTGGTTGACGTCCGGGTGGTAGGTCCGGGCCAGCTTGCGGTAGGCGCGCTGGATGTCCTCCTGGCTAGCGTCCCTCGGGACGCCCAGGATCTGGTAGAAGTCGTCGCCGTCGGCCATCAGCCCGGCCCCATCAACCCGGCCGGGCTACCACCACCTGCGCCGGCCGCAGCTGATGGTCCCCTTCGCCGTAAGCGGGCCGGACGACCTCGGCCACCACGTCGGCCTCGGCCTCCGGGTCGGGCCGGGAGGCCACCGCCTCGTGCCGGGCCGGATCGAACCTGGCGCCGCGGTCGTCACGGCGCGCGAAGCCCAGGCGGGCCAGAATGTCCAGGGCCTGCGCCCGGACCGCCCGGACGCCGTCGATGATGCTGGCCGGATCGGCCTCGGCGTGCTCCAGCGCCAGGTCCAGGTTGTCGACCACCGCCAGCCACTGCCGGGTGACCGCGGCCCTGGCCTCCGCCTCGGCCCGGCTGACCTGGGCGGCGCATCTCTTGCGCACGTTGTCCAGGTCGGCCAGGGCCCGCAGGCGCAGATCCTCGAGCTCGGCGATCCGCGCCGCCTGCCCGGCGGTAGCGGGCTCCGGCGCGGGACCGGTCGACGTGTCGGTGCCGGGCCCCGGGCCGCTGTTCTCGGCCGCCTCGCTCATCGGCCTGCTCACTCGCTCGGGGTGAACTCGGCGTCGATCACGTCGTCGTCATCGCCGGCGGCCCCGGAACCCCCGGAGCCGGATCGCGGGCCGCCGCCGTCCTGCGTGCCGGGGCCGTCGGGTCCGGATTGCGCGCCCGGGCCCGCCGTGGCCAGGGACTGGTAGACCTGCTGCAGCTCGGCGGTCAGGCTGCGCAGCCGGTCCAGCGGGGTGCTGTCGTCCTTGAGCGCCTGCCTGGCGTCGGCGACGAGGTTCTCGGCCCGCGCCTTCTCGTGCACCTGCACCGCGTCCCCGCGCTCGGTCGCCACGCGCTCGACCTGGTAGGCCGCGGTGTCCAGCGCGTTCCGGGCGTCGGTCAGCTCACGCAGCCGCCGGTCCTCGTCGCGGTGCTGCTCGGCGTCGGCGATCATGCGCTCCACCTCGGACTGGTCCAGGTTGGAGCTCTCGCTGATGGTGATCCGCTGCTCGGTCCCGGTGTCCTTGTCCCGGGCCGAGACGTTCAGGATCCCGTTCGCGTCGATGTCGAACGTGACCTCGATCTGCGGGACGCCCCGCGGGGCGGGACGGATGTTCTCCAGCCGGAACCGGCCCAGCACCCGGTTGTCCGCGGCGCGTTCCCGTTCCCCCTGCAGGACCACCACGTCGACCGCCGACTGGTTGTCCTCGGCGGTGCTGAACACCTCGGTGCGGCGGGCCGGGATCGTGGTGTTGCGCTCGATGACCTTGGTCATGACCCCGCCCATGGTCTCGATGCCGAGCGACAGCGGCGTCACGTCGAGCAGCACCACGTCCTTGAGCTCGCCCTTGATCACGGCCGCCTGGATGCCCGCGCCGATCGCCACCACCTCGTCCGGGTTGACGGTCATGTTCGGGTCCTTGCCGCCGGTCAGCCGGCGCACCAGGCTCTGCACGGCCGGGATTCGGGTGGACCCGCCGACCAGGATCACCTCGTCGAGGTCGGCGTCGGTCAGCTTGGCGTCGGACATGGCCTGGCGGACGGGCCCGACCGTGCGCTCGATGAGATCGGCGGTGATCTGCTCGAAGGTCGAGCGCATCAGCGTGGTGTTGAGATGCTTGGGCCCGGAGGCGTCCGCGGTGATGAACGGCAGGCTGATCGTGGTCTGGGTCACCGCGGACAGTTCCACCTTGGCCTTCTCGGCCGCCTCGAACAGGCGCTGCAGCGCCTGCGGGTCGGACCGCAGGTCGATCCCGTTGTCCTTCTTGAACTCATCGGCCAGGTAGTCGACGATGCGCCGGTCGAAGTCGTCCCCGCCCAGGTGGGTGTCACCCGCGGTGGCGCGCACCTCGACCACGCCGTCGCCGATGTCCAGGATGCTCACGTCGAAGGTCCCGCCGCCCAGGTCATAGACCAGGACCGTCTCGCTCTTCTTCTTGTCCAGGCCGTAAGCCAGGGCCGCGGCCGTGGGCTCGTTGATGATCCGCAGGACCTCCAGGCCGGCGATCCGGCCCGCGTCCTTGGTCGCCTGGCGCTGGGCGTCGTTGAAGTAGGCCGGCACGGTGATGACGGCCTCGGTGATCTTCTCGCCGAGGAACTTCGACGCGTCCTCGACGAGCTTGCGGAGCACGAGCGCGGATATCTCCTCCGGCGCGTACAGCCGGTCCTGGATCTTGAACCGCACCGCGCCGTCCGGGCCGGGGACCACGTCGAACGACACGGCGTTCAGCTCGCTGGTCACCTCGTCGTAACGGCGCCCGATGAACCGCTTGGCGGAGTAGATCGTCCCCTTCGGGTTCAGGATCGCCTGCCGCCGGGCGAGCTGGCCGACCAGGCGCTCGCCCTGCGGGGTGAACGCCACGACCGAGGGCGTGGTCCGTGCCCCCTCCGCGTTCGGTATCACCGTGGTCTGGCCGCCCTGCGTGGCGGCGATCACGGAGTTGGTGGTGCCGAGATCGATACCGACTGCAATTGCCATCACTGCCTCCTGCTTCTTAACCCGCTAATGCTCAGGCCTGGCCCCGCGCGCTCCCGGCATCCTGGGCCGATCCGGGAGCGCGCGGGAAGTCGTGCTCAGCCGGCGATCTCGATCTTGCGCGGCTTGGCGGCCTCGGACTTCGGTACGGTCACGGTCAGGATGCCGTCCGAGAGCTGCGCGGTGACCGCGTCGGCGTTGACGTCGCCGGGCAGGTAGGTCCGGAGCTCGAACTGGCCGGTGCGACGCGAGCTGCGGTGGCGGCGGCTGCCGTTGCCGTTCTCGGGCTCGGGGACCTCGCCGCTGATGACCAGCTCACGGTCCTGAAGCTGGATGTTGACCTGGTCCTTGTTCACGCCGGGCAGTTCGGCCTTGACCACGTAGGCGTCGTCGGTTTCGGACAGGTCTGCGGTCGGAACCCAGGGCATGTCGGCCAGGGCGGCGGGGGTCAGGCCGAACGCGAAGTTCATCAGCTGGCCCATGCGGTCGTAGATGTCCTCGAACTCGCGGGAAGGGCTGACGACCATCGTGTTCCGTCCGCCGCGGCGGACCGGGAGCGCTGCCATGGATTCTCCTGAGGCTGGAAACGTGACTGTCGGAATACCCCCATGCTTCCTGCGAGGGGCGGCGGGCACATCCACCATCCTGGTAGTCCTGGCCTGTCCGGCTCAGATGAGCAGCCGGAACAGGCTGAACGTGCGTTCCCATTCCCCGGTGTGCACGGCCTTCACCTCGGCATCGATGAGCGTGAACATCCGGGCCAGGGCGACGCTGATGCCCCCGAAGAGCAACGGGAGCCTGGCCTGGGTGTCATCGGCCAGCGCGGCATCCAGCGGGGGCCGCGCGGCCAGCGATTCGAGGATGGGGCGGAGCTCGATCTCCTCTTCGAGGCGCTCGAAGGCGTGCACGCTTTCCTGCAGCCCCTTGGTGACCGGCAGGTCCCAGGGCAGGATGACGTCGCGGACGTTCGCCTTCGCCGTGGCCTGGCCGATGAGCAGCAGGTCGTAGAGCGCGTCGTTGACGAAATCGAGGTACCGCTTGATGTCGTCCCGGTCGACGTCGACGCCGCCGGCGGCACGGAAGAAGCGCTCGAACTTGGTAAAGCCCATCACGGGCATCGCCGTTACCTCCTAGGTGGGGCGTGTTCGTTCGAAAGCAAGCCGGATCGCCATCGCGCCCTCGCCTACGGCCGTGGCGACTCGTTTGGCCGAGCCGGCGCGCACGTCGCCGACCGCGAAGATGCCGGGCTGGCTGGTCTCTAGCAGCGAGCGCTCGGCTCCGTCCGAACCTGGCCCGGTGCGGACGAATCCGTGGTCATCGAGGTCGACCAGCCCGCCGAGCCAGCCCGTGCACGGGGCCATGCCGATGAAGACGAACAGCGCCCGGGCGTCGATGGTGCGCCGCGTGCCGGTCCGGTTGTCGGTGACGGTAACGGCCTCCAGCGCCGCCTCGCCGTGCAGTTCCCGGACCTCGGTGCTGGTCATGACATGCACGTTCGGAATCCGCGTGATCCGGTCGACGAGGTAGCGGGACATGTGCTCGCCCAGGTCGCCTTCGCGGACGATGAGCGTGACCTCGGTAGCGTGCGCGGATAGGAAGACCGCCGCCTGCCCGGCCGAGTTGCCGCCGCCGACGATGGCCACCGGGTCCCCGGCGCACACCAGGGCCTCCGCCTGCGACGCCGCGTAGTAGATGCTCATCTTCTCGAAGTAGTCCGCGCGCGGCACGTCGAGCCTGCGGTACCTGACTCCGGTGGCCAGGACCACCAGGGCGCTGGTCAGGCTGGTCCCGTCGCCGAGGCGCACCCGGTAGTGACCGTCGTCCTGCTCGATGGAGGTGGCCTCGGCCGGGACGGCGAACCGGGCGCCGAACTTCTGCGCCTGGAGCAGTGCCCGCTCCGCGAGTTCGGCGCCGGAGATGCCCGACGGGAAGCCGAGGTAGTTCTCGATCTGCGATGAGGTCCCGGCCTGGCCCCCGGCGGCGGTGGTGTCCAGGACGATGACCCGCATCCCTTCCGAGGCCCCGTACACCGCGGCGGACAGGCCCGCGGGCCCGGACCCGACCACGAGCATGTCGCAGCTGGCCTGCGGCTCACTCGGCGCCGAGAGCCCGATCGCGGCGGCCAGCTCGGCGTTGCTGGGGTTGCGGAGCAGCCGCCCGTGCACGATCACCACCGGGGTGTCCTGCGGCGTCACACCGAACTGGGCCGCCACGGCCTCGGCGGACGGGTCGGCCTCCAGATCCAGCCAGCGGTACGGGAGCCGGTTCCGGGCCGCGAAGTCCCGGACCCGCCGGGTGTCCGGGGAGTACTTCGAGCCGACGATCCGCAGGCCGGCCCCGAGCCCGATGAGGATCGAGCGGCGCAGCAAGTAGGCACGCAGGATCAAGTCGCCGAACGCGGGATCGCGGGCCACCAGCTCCCGGAGTCGCCCGACCGGCACCGCGAGCACCTCGCCCGCATCGACGGCCACCGCGGAATACCAGGCGCCCTCGCCGGTCAGCAAGCTGAGCTCGCCGAGGAACCGGCCACGGCCGTGAACGGCGATCACCCGCTCCTCGGGTGTCCCTTTCCCGTCGACCGAGGCCACCTTCCCGGCGAGGATGACGAAGAAGTCGCTCTCCCGGTCTCCCTCGGCGAACAGGACGTCGCCCGGCTGGATGGGCCGGCGCTGGCCCTGCGCGTCCAGTGCGGCGATCTGGGCGTCACTCAGCCGCGGGAACGCCCCCTGCAGGTCGGGGGTTTCCTCAGACGAAGGTTTCGTCGACATAGCACCAGCGCCAATCCTCGCCCGGCTCGAACGACTGGACGATCGGGTGCCCGACGGCGAAGGCGTGGGCGCGCGCGTGCCGCAGTGGCGAAGAGTCGCAGCAGCCCACGTGCCCGCAGGTCAGGCACAGGCGCAGGTGCACCCACTCGGACCCTAGGGCCAGGCATTCCTGGCAGCCACCGGGGGTCCGCGGTGTCACCGGGCGGACCAGGCTCAGGTGCGGATCGGTCAGCGTCGGCATGCCTACCGTCCTCTCGTGGTTCGCGTTTGACCCCATGCTGGGCGGGGAGGGCCGACCGCACATCAGCAGACCAGGTAGTTTCCGGGCCGGGCCGGTGGCCGGGCCGGGCCGGGCTGGCAGGTCTGACGGGATCACGGGCCCGGACCAGGGGTTAGCATCGTGGTGCCGTCGCGAGGAGAAATCGTATGGCGAGACCTGGGCCTAACGACCTTGATCCTGTCCAGTTTCCCCATGGCCCGGAGGCAGTGACAGGCGTCCCAGATCATGACGGCCCGGTTCGCGAACAGCTCTCCGCGCTGCGGAGCATGATGGTGCTCGCGATGCTGCTGACCCAGCAGGACAGCGTGGACAGCATCCTGCACCACGTCGCGAACGCGGTCGAATCCCTGGGGTCGTGCACGACGGAGGGTATCTTCCTCGACGGCCGATGGCAGGACGTCCGGATCCCCGGCCGGAAGGCCGCCAGCCTGCCGGCCGTGGTCGACGCGGCCAAGGGCGGGCCGGTCACGCTGGCCGACGTGCCGTGGTCGTGGGCCTACTCGCTGTCCAGCCGCCACGGGCCGACCGGCTACGTGGTCGTCGGGGCCTCGGCTCCGCCCGCGGAGAGTGAACGGTTCCTGCTGCGGGTGCTGGCCCAGCAGGCGGGGGTGGCCCTGGCGAAGGCGCGCCTGCACAGCCGGGAGCGGGAACAGGCCGGGGAGTTGCGCCTGGCCAACTTCGCGCTGGTGCGCAGCATGGAGATTCACGAGCGCCTGACCAAGGTGGCGCTCGGCGGGGAGGGGCAGGCGGGAATCGCCCAGGCGGTGTATGAGCTGACCGACCGCCAGACGGCCATCGAGGACCGCTTCGGCAACCTGCTGGCGTGGGCCGGACCGGACCGGCCCGATCCTTACCCCAAGGCCGAGCCGGCGCAGCAGGACCGGCTGCTGGACCGGGCCATGAGCGCCGCGGGGCCGGTCCGGGAGGGCGAGCGCCTCCTCTCGGTGGCCGCGCTCGGCGGCTCCCCGGTGGCCGTGCTCGTTCTGCACGACCCGGCCGGGACGGCCGCCGACACCGAACGGGTGGCCGTCGAGCACGCGACCACGGTGCTGACCATGGAGATCGCCCGGCTGCAGCACCTGGCCCAGGGCGAAGCGCGGACGCGGATAAACCTCGTGCTCGACCTGGTCGGGGACGCGGGCGCGGAGCCGGCCACGCTGCTGAACCGGGCCCAGGCCCTCGGCTACGACCTGGTCCGGCCGCACCGGGTCGTCGCGGTCGAAGCCGCCGGGGCCCACCGCGACGACGACATCGACATGTTTTTCCACGCCGTCGGCCGGGCGGCCCGGGCCGCCGGAGTGGGGTCGCTGCTGGCGCCACGGCTGCACGACGTGATCGTGCTGGCCGATGCGGAGGTGCGCTGGGACCTGTTCTGGGCCCGGGTGGTCACCGAGATGCACGGCGGCCGGTGCCGGATCGGGGTGGGCGGCCGCGTCCTGGAGCTGGACGGGTTCCCGCACTCCTGCCAGGAAGCGGAGCTGGCGCTGCGGATCCAGAAGACCGCGGGCGGCCCCGAGCGGATCACGGTGTTCGACAGCCTCGGCATCTACAAAATCCTGGCCACAGCGGGCGACACGTCGGCCATGGAGCACTTCGTGACCGAATGGCTCGGCGCGCTGATCGACTACGACGCCGAGCACGGCACGCCGCTGGTGCTGACGCTGAGCGAGTACCTCGACTCCGGCGGCAGCTACGACGCCTCGGCCAAGGCGCTATCGGTGCACCGCAGCACCCTCAAGTACCGCCTCAAGCGCATCCGCCAGGTGTCCGGCCACGATCTCGGCCTGCCCGACGTCCAGTTCAACCTTCAGGTCGCGACACGTGCATGGCGGACCTTGCAGGCGCTGCGCGAGTCCTGACCCGCCAGGTGCCGGGCCCGGTTGTCCTGCCAGGGAAACGGAATCGCCCGGGCAGGACGATGCGGTCGGCCCCGGTCCTGGCCCAAGCTGACGGTAGAGACAGAGGGGGACGACAAGAGGAGGCCTGATGCGCCCCGAAGGGGACGTCTACTCCTACGTCCAAGACCTCGAGAAGCATCTGCAGATGACCTCGTTCGGCGGGATGGCCGATCCGGAATGGGCCTTCGAAGGGCGGTGTGGCCACGACCTCATGCTGCCCCGGGGACGGTATACCTCACACCGTCAGACCTGGCAGTTCCGGAGCCCCAGGATCAGCCCGGCGGCCGTGGCCTAGCCGACCGGGAGGTGCCGGGTGATGGCCAGCCCGGGGGCGCGCCAGCTGAGAGCGCCCGGACCCACGATCCCGGCCAGGCAGCGCAGTCCGTCCGGGCCGGCGTGGACCGCGCCGTCCGGGCCGATCACGGCCGGGAGGGCCGGCTCGGACAGCGCTGGCTCGAACAGGGCCAGCCACTGCTGCCGCCATTGCCGGGCCCGGTCACTAGGCCGCGGTGGTCAGCGGGCCGCCGTCGGGCGTGATCGTGCCGCCTTCCCGGCGCACGATCCGCATCGGGTCGGGGTCGTGCAGCACCGGAGCGGGCAGGTCGGGGCTGACCAGGTGCAGAGAGATCGGATCGGTCGGCCACAGCAGGGCCGCGACCACCCGCCGCACGTCGTACGCGCTGCTCATGTTGCGTCCCTGGGCCCAGATCAGCTCGAAGAGGCGCAGCCGCAGCCGAGCCTGGATGCCGTCGGCGACCGCCTCGGCGTAGGCCGACACCGCCGCCCTGGTGTTGCTGATCACGGCCGGGGGCCCGGCGGGCAGCTGCTCGCCGGGCAGCGCGAGCTGCGCGGCTTCGGCCAGATCGTCCTGCGCGCCGACGCTGCCCGGCGGTGGCTTGGCGCCGGTCACCGGGAGCCGCGGCCGGTGCTCCACGGCGCACCATTCGACGTCCGCCTTCCCCTCCCGGACCAGCCGGTCAGCGCGTTGGCTGGCCAGGTAGCAGTACAAGCTGTTGAAGTCCCCGTAAACGATCACCTTCACGGTCAGCTCCCATTGGTCCTGACAGGCTGGCCGAGGCGGCGCAGCAGTTCCTCGCGCCTGGCTTCCAGCTGGTCGATCAGCGCCTCCTGCTCCTCGGCCGCCTCGATCAGCGCCGACCGCTCCGCGGCGTCGGTCGGCTCCTCGTCCCGGTCGCCGATACGCCGCCGCAGGCCGGCGGCCGTCTCCCGGAGGCGGGTCAGGTCCTCCTCGACGAGCTTGAGCTCTTCGGCCAGCGCGTCGGTACTCATGGCTGGCTGTCTCCTGCCTCCCGCGGCCCTGCCTCTCGCGGCCCTGCCTCTCGTGGTGGAGGCGGGAACCGAAGCTGCGCCGCCGTCGGATACTCGCCTGGCATGAGGTCCGCCGCGATCTGCCTGGCCGAGCCGCCGGTCTCGATGACGGCCGCCGCGAGTTCGTCCAGGACGTCCGGGGCGTACCGGGTGGGCTTCCCGCAGACCGGACAGATGTCCCCGGAGGCCGCCAGCCAGCCGGACTCGTCACAGACCACCCCGACCAGGGTCACGCCGTCGCGCACCAGCAGCGTGTCGATGGCGGACATGCTGCCCGCCCACAGGCAGTCCGGCGGGCCGACCGCGGCCAGCCCGCCGGCCGCGGCCAGCTCCAGAACGTGAGCCACCAGCCGCTGGTCCTGCTCGCGCTGGTAGTGCCGCATGACGCCCTCGGCGCTGCTGCGTATCTCGGCCACCGGGGTGGCGACCGGATCGGCGCGGAACGTCCCGGCCACCCGGCCGCGCAGCTCGTGCGGCAGCAGGCGGAGGAAGTCCGCCAGCTCGTACTCGTGGCCGCCGACGACGAGGACGTCGTATCCGTCGGCGCGCAGCAGCTGGCCAACCATGCTCGCGACCCGGCGGAAGTGCCGCTTGGCCTGCTCGTCCACCCGGTTCTGGATCCGGTCCTCGGCGCGGGTTCCCGTGTTGGCCGCCTTGCGCAGCGGATCGGTGACCGTTTCCACCTCGCGCATCTCGTCCTGGTACATCTCCCAGACCGGGGCCGCCTCCCGGTTGATGACCAGGACGCACGCGCGGCTGTATTCGCCAAGCACCGCCAGCATGGGACGGGCCAGCGGGGTGGCGTCCACCATGACCTGCTCACGCACCCGGCGCGGCAGCGGTATCTCCTCGTACAGGCCACGGCCGGAGCAGGAGAAGACGGCGACCGTGCCCGGGCGCCAGCGCTCGCTGCCCAGTGCGTCCTTGATGCGCTCGATGTCCGCGCGCACCGACAGCCGGTACCGGTGATCGAGGGCGCGGTCCTTGGCCAGCGGGCGGATCTGGTCTAGCAGGCTGTCCACCCGGGCGCGTACCTCCCGCTGGCTCGCGCCGGGGTCAACGCGGCAGTAGAGAGACACCACCGGCAGGCCGTTGGCCTGGAACCTGACGATGCCGTTGACCATCTCTGCCGTGATCATCGGCTCACGGCCGCCAAGGTGATCGCCCTGATCTCCTCGGCGGTGAGCTCGATGCTGGCGGCCGCCACGTTCTGCTCGACGTGGTCCGGGTCGCCGGAGCCGGGGATCGGCAGGACCTGCGGCGACCGGGTCAGCAGCCAGGCCAGCGCCACCTGCCGCTCGGTCACGCCGCGACGCCGGGCGGCGGCCATCAGCGCGGGGATGGTGCCGGTCTCCTCTATCGGCGCCCACGGGATGAACACCACCATCTCCAGGTCACACAGGTCGAGCATCGGCTCCGAGGACCGGTCGGCCACGTTGTACCGGTTCTGCACCGACACCACCGCGGCCACCCGCTCCGCCTCCCGGAACTGGTCCTCGGTGACGTTCGACACCCCGATGTGGCGGATCTTGCCCTCGTCCTTCAGCTCGGCCAGCGCGCCGATCGACTCGGCGATCGGCACCTTCGGGTCGGGCCGGTGGAACTGGTACAGGTCGATCCGGTCCAGCCGCAGCCGGGCCAGGCTGCCCTCACAGGCCCGGCGCAGGTGCTCCGGGCGGCCGTCGGGCACCCACTGCCCCGGGCCCGGCCGGACCAGCCCGCCCTTGGTCGCGATGACCAGATCCTCCGGATAGGGGTACAGGGCCTCGGCGATCAGCCGCTCGCTGACCTCCGGCCCGTAGGAGTCCGCGGTGTCGATGAAGTTGACGTCGAGCGCCACGGCCCGGCGCAGCGCTTGGATGGCCCGCTCCTGGTCGGGCGGATCACCCCAGACCCCCGGGCCGGTGATCCGCATCGCGCCGAATCCCAGCCGGTTCGCCGTGACGTCGCCGCCCACGTCGATCTTGCCCGCGGCCGCCGCGGTCGGCCTTCCGTTCATGGCCGCTCCTTCCCTTACGGCTGCCCAGTCTTCCCCGCGGCGGGGGCGGGCACATCCGTCATCCTGGTGGCCTTACGCTCGTGTCATAGGGAGGCGGAGATGACCACGCCCGGGCAGGCGCCAGTTGCCTCAGTCGCCGAAGCGGCCGAGCGTTCACACTTCGCGCTCCGCCGCGCCGTGGTGGACGTCGCGATGGGCCTGCTGCACGCCGGGGTGCTGTCTCACTCCGGGCACGCGGACCTCTCGGCCCGGGTCGGGCCCGACGTCGTACTGATCGCCACACTGAACCGGACACGCGATCTCGTGCCCGATGACCTCGCCGTGGTCCGCCTCGACGGGAGCGTCGCCGAAGGCGACCTGGGCGGGATGAGCACCGAGGTCGTGGCCATGCACGTCGAGGTGTACCGGGCCAGGCCGCAGGCCGGCGCGGTGATCCATACGCATTCCCCGCACCTGCTGGCGTTCGCCCTGGCGGGCCGGCCGCTGCCGGCCCGGTACGAACCGCTGCCCCGCCTGGGCCAGGCGGAGGAAGTCCCGGTGGCCCCCTCGGCGAGCGCCGTCATCGAGCTGATCAAGGCGCGACCGGGCACGCGGGCCGTCCTGCTGGGCGGCCACGGGGTGCTCGCCTTCGGCCCGGACACCGAGACGACGGTCTCGCTCCTGGTCGCGCTCGAGGAGGCAGCGGAGGCCGAACTGCGCACCGCCGTCCTCGGCCGGTTATCCGCGCCGCCCGGGACATTGCGCATCTGGGGGATGGCCGCCGGGGAGCTGTGTGCCATGGTGGCCGGATACCCGGGCACCAGGGGAGATGATCACGTTGATGCCTACGCACGCGCAGGTCCCGCCGGCGCAGCGGCAGCGAACGCGACAGGTCAACGACCTCCTCCCGCTGGGTGACTGGATCCGGCACCATTCGCTGCGCAGCTGGCCGGTCCTGCTGTTCCTGGCGCTGATCTGCGTGCCGTCGATCGCGCTGGTCATCCTGGGACCGAACCCGAGCGCCAGCACGTTCGACCACGTGGCCTGGATCTTCGCCGCGTACTTCGCGGTCGCCTGGCTGCTGCTGCTGGGCGTCATCATCCGGCCGGAACACGTGACCAGGGCGACGCTCGTCCTGGTCACGGTGATCGCGCTGGCGACACAGGTGCCGCTGGCGGTCACGCTGGAGGTCGACCTGCACGCCGAAACCGCAGGCCTGGGGCCGAGCATCTGGAGCGTCGGCCTGCCCGAGGAACTGGCCAAGGCCATCCCGGTGCTGGCCGTCGCGCTGATCTACCGGCTCTGGGGGCGCCACGCGCTGACGCCCAAGGATTACCTGTTCCTCGGCGCGGTCAGCGGGCTGGCATTCGGGGCCAGCGAGGTGGTGCACTACTTCACGGTCAACGGCCTGGCGGAGTTCTACCTGACCGTGCAGTCGGCCCTCCCCTCGATCCAGCAGCTGATCCTAACCGGCCACTCCGCGCCGGACTCGGTGTTCGCCGTGCTGATCGGGCCGGTACGGTACTTCGTCCTGAATTTCGTCTGGCGATTCCTCACTGACCCGGTCACCCACGCCTGCTGGGCCGGCCTGACCGGCTACTTCATCGGGCTGGCGGCCACCGGACGGCACAAGTGGTACACCGTGAGCTGGATCGGCCTGGTCATCGCCGCGATCCTGCACGGGCTGAACGACTGGAGCCGGGTTAACGGGCACTGGCTGTGGATCGTGGTCACCATCGTCAGCGGCATCCTGTTCCTGGGCTACGCGAAGGTCGGGTCCCGCAGCGACCTGGAGGTTCCCGACCCCTGGCCGCCCGCGTCGGGGCGGCACGGCCTGCCGCCCGAGCGCCCGCCCGCCACCGTCGGCGGGGGGCCCCGGCCCTGGTGGGAACACTGACCGGGATGGATAAGCGCCTGCGCTTCATGACCGGCCTCATCGCGCCGCTCAAGGTGGAGCCGGGGAGCGAGGTCAGGCTGAGCCGCGACCACGACCCGGGCTAAACGGGCGGCGTGGCCCGCCCGGCCTGGCCGGGCAGCCGGCCGCCGCTGTGGTCGCCCGCTTGATCCGCCGGCCCTGGCGACGGCTGAAACGCGCCGCCAAGGCCCTCAGGAAGGGCTCGCCCGACATCCGATGGCACGCCGTCCGCATCCGGGCCAAGCGGTGCTGCTATGCCGCCGAGGCAGTCGCACCGGTCGTCGGCTGCCAGGCCGGCCGGTTCGCGGCCGCCATCGCCGCGGTCCAGGCCAGCCTCGGCGATCATCAAGACACCGTGATGGCCGGGGCATGGCTTCGCGCCACCGGCGCCGCTGTTTCTCAGGCATGCATCGCCGCCGGCGAGCGATGAAGTCGCTGGCCTGCTGGGCGCGCAGCGCGTCGGCGGTCTCCGGGTAGGTGCTGGTGACCTGCTGCCGGTTGCGGGTCATCAGCCGCAGTTGCTGTCCGGCGCGGAACGCTAGGCACCGCTCGCCGTCGAACTTGCGCTCGAAGAGCCAGGCCGGGTCGGAGAGCCTGTCCGCGGTGAGCGTGGCCAGCTCGGGTTCGAGCCAGCCGGGCTGCCGGCTCCCGCCCGGGTCCTGCTGTCCCGGATCATCGGCTCTGGCTGTCCTGGTCATCGGCTGCAGTCCGGGGACCCTACGGCTGTCCATCATCTCGATCGCTCGATCTTGGCAGGACTGTGAAGATTCCGCCGGCTGGGCGTGAGCGCAGGGTGATGAACGCGAGCAGGCTGGCGGCCAGGACAAGGCCGACCGACAGGCACAGCGCCACGTGCAGCCAGTCGTGGAAGGCCGTGTACGCCGCGCCGATTACCTCCTGGACGATCTTGCCGTAGCCGGCGTAGGCGGAGGTGTTCTGCGGGATCTGAGGTGTCCAGCCAGGACCTGGCCAGCATCCCTCCGGTCACGGAACAAACGGTGTGGCATGTCCGCACCCTCCCGCAGAGGCTTGTTCACGGGTCAAGGCCGGGCAACGGGCCGGTGCCAGGAAGCCCTGGCTCAGGCATTACCGGCGGAGCGATCCCGGGCGTGGGGATCTGGGCCCTTCCCCGGCTGATGGAGGCCGCCTCGATGCCCGCGGCGACCGCGAGCGTGGCGTACACCCGGGCCACGGCGGCCCAGGTCGCGACGGTGCCTTTCCCGTCTGGAGGGCCGAGGTACCTGACTGCCGGCGGTGCCTCTCATCCCCTACTCAGACGGGTGATGTGCCCCGGTACCCCGCGGCCCAGGCTGAGAAGCGATCCGGAACGAGCGAGCAGGAGGGTGAACTGGTGAAATCCGACAGTGAGATCAGGGATGACGTTATCAACGAACTGCGGTGGGACCCGCAGATCACCGAGCCGGACGCCATCGGCGTCGCGGTCACCGACGGAGCGGTGACCTTGACCGGTCACGTCTCGACCTACGCGGAGCGGCTGGCCGCCGCCCGGGCCGCGGAGCGGGTGTACGGGGTCAAGACGGTGGCCAACGACCTGAAGGTCAAGCTGTCCGGCGCGCCGCGGGACGACTCCGACCTCGCCCGGGCTATCGCGCACATCCTGGAGTGGAACGTGCAGGTCCCGGAGGGGAAGATCCACGCCCGGGTATCAGACGGGTGGGTCACGCTCGACGGCGAAGTCGAGTACGAGTACCAGCGGCACGAAGTCGAGCGGATGGTCCGCAACGTCAGGGGAGTCGCAGGCGTGACGGACCTCATCACGGTCAAGCCGCCGGTGAGCCCGGAGAAGGTCCAGGCCGTGATCGAGGACGCCTTCAAGCGCGAAGCGGAGATCGATGCCCGCCACATCAGGGTCGAGGTATCCGACCACACGGCGAAGCTCTACGGGCACGTGCACTCGCTGCACGAGGCGAGCGCGGCCCGGGCGGCTGCAGCCTCGGCGCCCGGGGTCGCCACGGTAGAGAGCCATCTCCTGGTCTCTCCTTAGCCCCGGCCGCGGGCACGGCACGGACGGGAGACGGTCGTGGGCGGACCAGAGTCGCGCACGCTCGATGACGAGGGCCTGCCCCGGCCACCCGCGTGCGGGGAAGATCCCCCGGTCCGTGCTCCGGATCCTGGTGCACGCCGAGAGCGTCATGTTCATGGCCATCGCGGTCGCCCTGGTGGTGATCGCCGTCGTGGTGTTCGCCCGTGGCGGGCACGATCTCGTGCTGGCACCGCGCGGCGAGCAGTTCGCGGTGACGATCACCCGGGCGGTCAACAGCGCGCTGTTCATCGTGGTCGTCCTCGAGCCGTCCCTGGTCATCAGGATCATCTCGGCGACCAGGGACATCCGCACGGTAGGCGCGGCACTGTCACTCGTCGGTGAACTTACGCCGCTGGTACGCCGGTTCGCCCGGCTGGACCGGGCCTGAGCGGGCACCGGTGAGAAATTCGGTGACGCTGGTCCCGGCCAGCCACCTGCGGCGGAGCGACCGTCGTTCCTCCTCGACCAGGCCGCCCCATACCCCGTGAGCGCCGATACCGCACGCGTGCCGCAGCGAGAGTTCCAGGCAGTCCGGGCGTACCGGGCAGCGGGCGCAGACGGCGATGGCCTGAGCCGCCTGGTCCCGGGCCTTGGCCACGTCGTGGGTCACGGGAAACCAGTCGTCCGGATCGACGGGCGAACCGGCGCACCGGGCTTGCCGGTACACCCGGCCGGCCAGTTCACCGTCGGTCAGGTCGCGCGGCTCACGCCGTCCGCGGCGTGGCCTCGAGGTCACCAGCACCGGCTGCACCTCCTGCCCTGTGGCCAGCTTCCCGGCTTCGTCGCTCAATCGTCTTCGCGGTGTCGATGGAGCGCATCCCCAGACCAGTTAGCCAGCCGCGTTCAGGGACTATCCATGTCGGGGATGCGAGCCCGCGGCTGGCGCCGTCAGGGTGGGGCTATGGACGTGACGCTGGGTGTCCGCCCCGGTGATGACGGCACCGTCGTGGCGGTCAGCGGAGAAGTCGACGTCTGCACGGAGGCCCCGCTGCAGCAGGCTCTGCTGCGGATCATGCGCGAGCACGGCGCGAGGCTCCTGCTCGACGTGTCCGGTGTCTCGTTCATGGACTGCGCCGGCCTGCGGGCGCTCCTGACGACCCGGCGGCGCGCCGAGCTGCGCGGCGGGTTCATGCGGCTGATTGCGGTTTCGCGGGCGGTCCGCCGGATCATCGAACTAACCGGTGCACACGAGGCCTTGGCCGTGGAGCGGATCGCCACGGACCGTTCGGCCTAGTTCTTTTTACCGAACGGACCGGATGCGGCGTACGGTCAGAAGTGTCCACCCGGCCTTCCGGCCTGGGCAGAAGCGGCATACGGTGGCAGCCACATGCAATTGCCTGAACCGACCCGCCCTCGGTTCGACTGACCGCTTCACCGGAGATACTCCGGGGTCCCGTGGCGTGGTGGGTCATGATAGCGGACCTGCCTGGGGGATGCGGTGGCTGACCGGAGTGGACCAAACGGGGCCCAGCCCGATGCGGGGACGCGGGGCGGAGTTCGAGACGGTCCTTGGCCTGCTGGACAGCACGCAGCAGGGCCAGGGCCAGGTCTTGCTCGTCGAAGGCGAACCGGGCACCGGGAAGTCGCTGCTGCTGGCCCGGGCTGACGAAGAAGCAGGCCATCGCGGTTTTCTCCTGGTTGCCGCGGCGGTCAGCGAGCTGAGCCCGGCCCCATTTGCTCGCGGCGGTCAACGCCGCGCGGGCCACGCGGGGGAACGGCGCAGGCCGCCGCGAGACGACGGCGCCCGCGCCGTGGGCCGACGTGGTGCTCACCGGGCTGGAGGAACTGGCTTCCGCCGGTCCGGTCCTGGTCACCGCGGACGACGTCTAGTGGGCCGATCCAGCCACCACGCAAGCCTTCCGGTCCATGCCACGGCTGCTGGCGTCCTACCCGCCGTCCTGGATCCTGGCCATGGGCACGTCAGCTGACGCCGGTCAGGCCGAGCTGCTGTTGACCTGCTCGAAAACGACGGAGCGGCCCGGATCACCCTCGGGCCGCTGGATCTGGCGGCCCAGGTCGCCCTGGTCGGGGACGTGCTCGGCGCCATCCCCGACCAGGGGCTGATCGAACTGGCCGCCGACGCCGCCGGGAACCCGCTGATCCCCGCTGATGTAGCCCGGCGAACCCCTGAGTCCGGACACCGCGGTTGCCGTCGGCCGCGCCGGCGACGGTCATCACGGCCGCGGCAGCGGACGCTACCCGGATGTGTGATGTGCCCCCGCGCCGCCGTAGCGCAGTCTCGGAGGCGATGCCGACGCGGGCGGAAGGGTGAGCCGATGAAATCCGACACCGAGATCATGGACGACGTCATCGACGAGCTGCGCTGGGATCCCCAGATAACCGAGCCGGACGCCATCGGCGTCGCGGTCACGGACGGGGCGGTGACCCTGACCGGCAGCGTGCCCACCTACGCGCAGAAACTGGTGGCGGCGAAGGCGGCCGAGCGGGTCTACGGAGTCAAGGCCGTGGCCAACGAGTTGAAGGTCAAGCTGGCCGGCGTGCCGCGGGACGACTCCGACATCGCCAGGGCCATCGCGCATGTGCTGGAGAACAACGTGCAGCTTCCCGAGGGGAAGGTGCACGCCCGTGTGGAGGGCGGCTGGGTCACGCTCGACGGCGAGGTGGAGTGGGGCTTCCAGCGCCATGAGGTCGAGCGGATGGTCCGCCAGGTGCGCGGAGTGATCGGCGTGACGGACACCATCGTGGTCAAGCCGTCGGCCAGCCCGCAGAGCGTCCAGGCCGTGATCAAGGAAACCTTCAAGCGGGAGGCGGAGATCGACGCGCGGCACGTCAGGGTCGAGGTGTCCGACCACACCGCCAAGCTCTACGGTCACGTGCACTCGCTGCAGGAGGCGAACGCGGCGAGAGCCGCGGCCGCCGCGGCACGCGGAATCTCCCGGGTGGAGAGCCATCTGGTGATCTCTCCGTAGCGCCTGCCGTGCACGGCGGGCGCGAACGACAGGAGCGCATCGTGGCGAACACCGTGCAGCTAATGGGCCTCGGCGGCTCGCTGCGGGCCGCCTCGACCAGCCGCACCGCGCTGGAGGTCGCGCTACAGGCCACGACGGCGGCCGGGGCTCACGCCCGTCTCGTCTGGGTCCGCGACCTTGACCTCCCGCTGTACACGGCGGACCTCCCGGTCCGCAGGCCGGTCCGAGAATTCGTGGACGCGGTCTACGCCTGCGACGCGATGATCTGGAGCAGCCCGACCTACCACGGTTCCGTCAGCGGCTCGTTCAAGAACGCGCTGGACTGGCTGATTCTGCTGGCCGAACGCGATCCGCCTTACCTGACGAACAAACCGGTAGGCCTGGTGACCACCGCGGGCGGCGTCCAGGGCCTGCAGGCGATCAACTCGATGGAGTTCGTCGTCAGGGCGCTGCGGGGCTGGAGCGTTCCCCTCGTGCAGCCGGTGGCGCAGTCGTAGCGGTCGTTCGACCGCGACGGCCGGCTCGCCGACGATGCCGTGGCGGACCAGTTGCGCGCGCTCGGCGCGGAGGTCAGCGCATGAATCGCCGGCTCGCTCAGCCCGCTCGATCCTGGTCCGGCGGTGGATGACGTAGCCGGCGATACCGGGAACGAACCAGGCGGGCAGCAGCACGTACGTCAGATAGCGGATCGTGACGGATTCGACGTCGGCCGGATCGGCCGAAACCCGAATCGTATCCGGGCACTGCCATGACCGTACGATCCGCCTGACCCGCTCAGCACCGCTGCCCGGCCATGTGTGCCTCTTTCGTCCGCGACCTGGCCCAGCTACCGGAAAAACGCGAGCACAAACACCCGGGACGGGGGATATGCGGGTTTGAAAGCGGGTCCGGCTGGCAGTACCGGAACTAGTCACAAGCCAAGAAGCGGGAGGCAGACATGGCCACCAGCAAGCAGACCAGGGCAGCACGGCGGAACGTCACTAAGGCCCAGGACGCAGCCTCGTCGAAGCGGACGATCGCGCACATGCCGAAGAAGACCCGGACCGCCCTGGGCAAGCAGGGCGCGGCCGTGGCGCAGCGCAAGCGGACCGGCGGTAACGCTCCCAAGACCCGGGCCGAGCTCTACGAGATGGCCAAGCAGCGTGATCTGCCGGGGCGCTCCAAGATGGGACGCGACGAACTCGCCAGGAAGCTCGGCGAGAAGTAACGGTGAGGATGCCCGCGCTTCTCCGCTATCCAGGATCAGCCGGTGCTCGGCGCTCCGGCGGAACATGGCAGCTATCGGGAAGCAGGGACAGGCAAGATCAGCCAAATCGAAGTGTCCACGCTTTCAGGGAACCTCGAACCGTAAGCGCGACTCGGGCGTGCGGATCATCAAGACGCCCGTCCGGGCGCCTCGGGCGAACGCGATCGCGGAGCGCTGGGTGGGCAGCGCCCGCCGAGAGTGCCTGGACCAGATGCTGATCGCCGACGAACGGCACCTGTGGCTGGTCCTTGGTGAGTACACCGATCATCACAACGGACATCGGCCGCACCGGTCGCTGCCGCAGGATCCGCCCGCCGGGCGTCTCCATCCACCGGTAGAAATGAGCAACATGCGTGTTCTACGGCGAGACCGTCTCGGCGGCTTCATCCGCGAATACACCCAGGTCGCATAGGGTGACGCCGTTTCCGGCACCCACAAGGTCGGCGGGTACTCGATTCTGCAGGGCGAGTCGCTGGAGGAGATCAGCACGCTGCTCGACGGCCACCCGCATTTCCACTCGCCGAATGCGTCCATCGAGGTGCGTGAGTTCCTCTCGATGCCGGGAATGTCGTAGGCGCACTCGCCGGCATCGCTGCTCTCAGTGGCCGCGGACCAGCGCGTTCGTCCCGTGGCGCAGCCGCCACAGCACCTCGAATCCGACGTCGGCGGTCAGGATGGCGAGGAACCCGAGTCCTTCGCTCCCCAGCACGAAGCCCCGTCCGGCCGCCCTTTCCGAGATCGTCACTGATGTTTCCCCCTGAGCCGCCGGGGCCTGAAGAGCCGCGGCGCTGCTACAGGTCGTTATGGCCCGGCGGCCTGCGCCTGGAGCTTGGCCCAGGTGTCCCTGAGGCCGAGGGTGCGGTTGAAGACGAGCCGTCCGGGCGTCGAGTCGGGATCCGGGCAGAAGTAGCCGAGGCGCTCGAACTGCACGGTCTCACCGACCGGCAGTTCCGTGAGCGCAGGCTCGACCAGGCACTCCTGGAGCACCGTCTCCGAGTTGGGGTTGAGGTCGGCGTAGAGGTCGCCGTCAGCGCCGGGATCGGGGCGGGTGAAGAGACGGTCATAGATACGCACCTGGGCGGGCACGGCGTGCTCGGACGAGAGCCAGTGCAGCGTCGCCTTCGGCCGGCGCCCGTCGGGGGCGTCGCCGCCGCGCGTCTCCGGATCGTAGGCGCAGCGGAGCTCGACGATCTCGCCGCTCGCGTCCTTGACCACGTCGGTGCAGGTCACGAAGTAGGCGTTGCGCAAACGCACTTCGCGGCCGGGGGCGAGGCGGAAGAACTTGCGTGGCGGGTCCTCCATGAAGTCGTCGCGTTCGATCCAGAGCTCGCGCGCGAAGGGCGCCTTGCGTGTCCCGGCCGAGGGATCCTCCGGGTTGTTGACGGCCTCCACCTCCTCGACCTGCCCCTCTGGGTAGTTCTCGATCACGAGCCTGAGCGGGCGCAGGACGGCGAAGCGTCGCAGCGCCCTCCGGTTCAGCACGTCCCTGACCTCGTGCTCGAGCATCTCGATTTCGGCGGCGCTCGTGCCCTTGCCTCCCAGCGAGACCAGGTCGAGGAAGTTGCGCAGACCCTCGGGTGGGAAGCCGCGCCGGCGCAGGGCCGAGAGGGTGGGCATGCGCGGATCGTCCCAGCCTCGCACGTGGCCCTCGCTCACAAGCCGCCCTAGGAAGCGCTTCGAGAGCACGGTGTACGTGAAGTTGAGGCGGGCGAACTCGTATTGGTGCGGGCGCGAAGGCACCGGCAGGTTCTCGATCAGCCAGTCGTAGAGCGGTCGGTGATCCTCGAACTCGAGCGTGCAGAGGGAGTGGGTGATGCCCTCGATTGCGTCCGACTGGCCGTGGGCGAAGTCGTACAGCGGATAGATGCACCACTCGTCGCCGGTCCGCGGGTGGGTTGCGTGCAGGATCCGGTAGAGCACCGGGTCGCGCATGTTGATGTTGGGCGAGGCCATGTCGATCTTTGCCCTGAGCACTTTGGCGCCGTCCGGAAACTCCCCCGCGCGCATGCGCTCGAACAGGTTGAGGTTCTCATCGATCGAACGGTCGCGCCAGGGGCTGTTCTTGCCCGGCTCTGTGAGGGTGCCGCGGTGCTCCCGGATCTTGTCGGCGGAGAGGTCGTCGACGTAGGCCTTGCCGGCCTTGATCAGGTGTACGGCCCAGTCGTAGAGCTGGTGGAAGTAGTCGGAGGCGAAGTAGAGATGCTCGCCCCAGTCGAAGCCGAGCCAGCGGATGTCTTCCTGAATCGAGTCGATGTACTCCTGCTCTTCCTTGATCGGGTTGGTGTCGTCGAAGCGCAAGTGGCAGCGGCCGCCGAACTCCTGGGCGATCCCGAAGTTGAGCGCGATCGCCTTGGGGTGGCCGAGGTGGAGGTATCCGTTCGGCTCGGGCGGGAAGCGCGTCACGACCTCCGAGACTCTGCCCTCGCGCACATCGGCGGCGACGATCTCGCGGATGAAATCGCGCCGTTCGGGAGAGGCTGGAGTGCCGGCGCTCACGCGGCTGTTGCTCGTCATCTCGATCAGAGTAGTGCAGTACATCGCCATGCCTGGCGCAGTCGGTGCACTCACGCTCAGGTGACAACCTCACCGCACACCCGGAAGCCGCCGGCATCATCCGGCAGGCGAGCGGCTTCCCACGCTTTGATGAATTCCCCGGACCTCGCCTCGCTCTGCCTGCAGTCCAGCTTGACCACCCCCCACGGCATCTGGCAGGTGAAGACAAAGCTCCCGCACCGCGTGGGCGAGACGGGACATCCGCGCAGGCGCTTCTGGCGTCAACAGGAAATATATGGCCGACGCGTAATACTCAGCGAGAAGCTAACTACGCTCAGCTAGCCAGGCATGCATGTGGGGTGCCAGAAGTCTGCCTGGCCTGTGAGCTGCAGCGATGACCAGCGCCAGTCGTAGGGCATCATGATCAGCCGTGTCCTTCCGCCTGCTTTATCTCATCTTCGTCCGGCTCTGCAGCTGGCTGGTCCTGCTCGGCCGGTCATCGGCCTCCAAGAACGCGGAGCTGCTCGTGCTGCGGCACGAGATCGCCGTGCTGCGCCGTGCCAGTTC
>Ga0207683_10000947_pt1 | contig 26651 bp, 15 predicted proteins | sample KBSM73metaG_FD_184333 | JGI IMG/M metagenome (GOLD analysis project Ga0207683, IMG submission 184333) | Miscanthus rhizosphere microbial communities from Kellogg Biological Station, Michigan, USA - KBS M7-3 metaG (SPAdes) (version 2) | ecosystem: Host-associated > Plants > Roots > Rhizosphere >... | reverse complement strand
CTTTTTCAACTGTGTCTATTTCCCGAAGCAGATGACTTCAGTGTTCGCGGAGGAAGTCCTGTTCGCGGGCGTGGACCACGAGACCGTTCAGTTGTGGCGAGACGCCCTTCGATATTACCTGGCGAAACTGGCGGCGCTTAACCCAGGTCGACGGCTGCTACTGAAGAACCCGGCGCACAGTGCGCGAATACCTCAGCTGCTGGCCTTGTTCCCGGGTGCGAAATTTATCCACATCCATCGCGACCCGTCGGCCGTATTTCATTCAATGCGAAAGTTTTACCACCGCATGCTCCCCATCCTCGCCCTGCAGGACTATCGGCCGGCGGAAATCGATAGTCATATCCTGTGGGCATATCCAAGGGTGATGAACCGACTGCTCGATTCGCTGGCCGAGCTGCCGCCGGGGCACGCGATAGCCGTTCGCTATGACGAGCTTGTGGCTAACGCTGCGAACACGGTGAAAAGGATCTACTGCGACTTGAACCTCGGCGATTTCGAACGCGTCAAATGCTCGATGATGGCTTACGCAGACGAGTATGTGCACGACATGTCGCCGGGGCCGACCCTCGACCGCCAAACGGCGTCCCGGTTAGCTCTTGATTGGGGCTCGGTGTATACTCGTCTTGGTTATCCGTCGCTGGCGTCCGTGTAAAAGCCGGCGATGAGCTGAGAGGAGCTGGCGGCATGTCGGCGGCCGAACCCCGCAGTTGCCTCTGCCGTTATCTGCCGACGCACATTGGACCGCCGATCTCGGGGCGCCCCCGTGTTGCTTTCCTAGCTATCGACTATTCGCGCGCTCATGCGGGCGCAGGCCTAATTCCGACGCCGCTGGCATGGCGGCCTCACATATCTCTGGCGTGACGGGCGCACCGGTATGCTGCACGCCGCCAGCATTTCGAAATCCACCGACCAGATCGCCATCATCGGCATCGGCTGTGCATTTCCGGGCGGCATCGAGTCGCCGGATGCGCTGTGGCAATTCCTCTCCCGGGGAGGCGACGCGGTCGTCGAGGTGCCGGCCGATCGCTGGAACGTCGATGCGGTCTACGATCCGACGCCCGGGACGCCGGGCAAGGCGATCACTCGGAGCGCCGGCCTGTTGCGCGACGTCGCCTCGTTCGATGCCGGGTTTTTCGGAATCTCGCCGCGCGAAGCGGCGCCGATGGATCCGCAGCAGCGATTGCTGCTCCAAGTCGCGTGGCGTGCGCTTGAAGATGCGGGGATTCCGGCAGAAAGCCTGGCCGGCAGCAGCACCGGTGTCTACATCGGCGTTTCGCACAGCGACTACCATGGGATCCAGCAGTTCGGCCGGCGGCAGATCGATGTTCACGCCGCCACCGGCGGCGCGCTCAGCATCGTAGCCAACCGGTTGTCGCACCGGCTCGACCTGCGGGGGCCGAGCCTCGCGATCGATACCGCGTGCTCGTCGTCGCTGGTGGCGCTCGATGCGGCCTGCACGGCCCTGCTGACCGGCGAATGCGAAGCTACCATGGTCGGGGGCGTGAACGTCATGCTCACGCCCGACGTCACGATCACCTTCAGCCGGGCTTCCATGCTGTCGCCGGACGGCCGCTGCAAGGCGTTCGATGCGCGCGCGAACGGCTATGTCCGCGGCGAAGGCGCCGGCATCGTGATCCTCAAGCTCCTGTCGCGAGCGCTGTTCGATCGTGACCGCATCCACGCGGTGATCCGGGGCACTGCCGTCAATCAGGACGGCCACACCAGCACGATCACGGTCCCCAGCTGCGACGCGCAGATCGCTATGCTGCGGCAGGCCTGCGCGCGAGCCGGCGTTCGCCCGAGCCATATCGGCTATGTCGAGGCGCACGGCACCGGGACCGCCGTCGGTGATCCGATCGAAGCGAGCGCGATCGGTACGGTGTTTGGCGAAGGACGCACGGGGGAGGGCGCCTGCGTCATCGGTTCGATCAAGACCAATATCGGCCACCTCGAGCCGGCGGCCGGCATCGCGGGGTTGATCAAGGCGGCGTTGTGCGTGCGGCAGGGGGAGATTCCGCCGAGCCTGCACTTCGAACGCCCGAACCCTCACGTCGATTTCGATGGCCTCGGCATTCGCGTGCAACGCAAGCTAGGGGCGTGGCCGAGCGGGCACCGGTCGAGGATCGCAGCCGTCAATTCCTTCGGCTTCGGCGGCACCAACGCCTGTGCGATCGTCGAACAGCCGCCGCAACTGGCGGAGCCGATTTTCGACGATGCTTCACCTGATTGGCGGCCGACGCTGGTTCCGGTATCGGCGGCGAGCAAGACCGCGCTGACGACCGCGTGTGCCCAGCTCGCGGACAGGCTCGAGGCGCGCCCCTGTGCGTTCCCCGACGTCGCGGGAACCTTGGCGCTGCGACGCTCCCATCTCGATCATCGACTGGTCGTGGCGGCGCAATCCGCCGAGGCGGCGGTGAGCGCGCTGCGCGCGGTTGCCGGCGGCGAGACGTCCGACGCCGTGATATCGGGTCGCAGAACAAGCGGCCGGCGGCTCGCATTCGTGTTCACCGGGCAAGGCGCCCAGTGGTGGGGCATGGGGCGCGGGCTGCTGCGGCAGGATCCGCTGTTTCGAGAGACCGTCGAGCGCTGCGACCAGCTCTTCTCGCAGCGGTCCGGATGGTCGCTGCTCGACGAGCTGGCGCGACCGGAGGATTGCTCGCGCATCAACGAGACCGTCGTCGCCCAACCGGCGATATTCGCGCTGCAGGTGGCGCTTGCCGAGCGGTTGGCGGCGTGGGGCATCCGGCCCGAGGCGGTGGTCGGGCACAGCATCGGCGAAATCGCCGCGGCGCACGTTGCCGGCGCGCTCTCGCTGCCGCAGGCCGTGGATGTCGTCTATCACCGCAGCCGGCTGCAGGAGCGGGCACGGCGGCAGGGCGGCATGGCCGCGGTCGGGCTCGCTGCCGGGCGCGTGCGGAACTACCTTGAAAAATTCGACGGACAGCTCGAGGTTGCCGCGATCAATGGCCCGGAGCTCGTGAGCATCGCCGGCCCGCGTGCGTTGCTCGATCAATTCATCGCCGAGGTCGGCCGCGAGCAAGCGGATGTACTGTGTCAGATCTTGCGCGTCGACTACGCATTCCACAGCCACCAGATGGACGCGTTCACCGGCGAGCTCGGCGACAGCCTGCGCGGTCTGCGGTCGCAGGCGGTGGCCGTTCCGATGTTCTCCAGCGTGACCGGAGAGAACATCGATGGCGAGGGGCTCGACGCCGACTACTGGTGCAGCAACATGCGCCAACCCGTGTTGTTCAAGCGGGCGATCGACGAAGCGATCGATGCCGGCTTCGACACGTTCCTAGAGCTCGGCGCCCATCCGTCGCTGATCACCCCGATTCGCGCGTGCCTCGCCGGACACAATCGCGAAGGGCTTGCGCTCGGAACGCTCCATCGCGAGCGCCCGGATACCGAATCGATCGTCTCGGCCGTCGCGTCGCTGCACGTGCACGGGCTCCCGATCGACTGGGGCGCGATCATCCCGCGGAGCTGGACGTTCGTGGAGCTGCCCGGCCATCCCTGGGAGAAGCAGGTTCATTGGGCGGAATCGGAGGAGAGCCGCGCGGCGCGCCTCGACGGCCCGGTGCATCCGCTGCTCGGGTACCGTCTCAGATCCACCGAGCCGATCTGGCAGTCCGAGATCGACGCGAACTCTCCGCGCTATCTTCAAGACCACCGCATCGACGGCGCGGCCTTGTTCCCGGCGGCCGGTTATGTCGAGCTGATGCTCGCGGCCGCACGTCAAGTGCTGGGCGAAGGGCGCCTCGAGGTCGAGGCGATTTCCTTTCACGAGGCATTGTTTCTCAGCGCCGAAACGTCGACGCTGATCGAAACCTCGCTCGACCAAGCCCGCGGAATCGTCCGGGTGCGCAGCCGACAGCGCGGCGCCGGAACCGATTGGGTCTTGCGCGCAACCGGGCGCGTTCGACGCTGGCAGGTTCCCGAATTTCCGATCGATCTGTGGACGCCGAAGATCGAGCCGCCGCCGCAAGTGGGCCGCGCGCGTTTCTACCGCGATCTGGCCAAGGAAGGACACACCTTCGGCCCGGCATTCCAGGGCGTCGAAACGATCTGGTATGCGGAGGGCTGCGCGCTCGGCAAGATCGTGGTGCCGGCATCGATCACCGATGCGGACAGATACATCCTTCACCCCGCTGTGCTCGACGCCTGCCTGCAGGCCACCCGTGGCCTGCGTGCCTTCGGCGACGATGCGCCGCCCGGCGCGGACGTCACGATCCCGTTTGCCATTGATCGATTGCGGCTGTTTCGCGCGCCGTCCGACACGATCTTTGCGCGCCCCCACGTCCTCGAGGACAGCGCGACCGAGATCGTCACGGATATTTCGATCATCGATGACGCCGGCCGGCTGGTGGCCGCGATCGACGGTCTGCGTTGTCTTCGCGTCGCCCGCTCGGAGAGCAAACGAGAGAGTGGTTCGACCGGCCTTTATCGGGAACGTTGGCTAAGCCTTCCGGCGCCGGTCGAGACATTGTCGGCAGAGCCCCGCGCGCTTGTCGGATTCTGGCTGATCCTGGCCGATCGTGGCGGGGTGGGGGAGGCGCTTGCGAGATCGATCGCCGCCCGCGGCGGCCGGACGGCGCTCGTCTTCAATGGCGGTCGCGACGCGCGGATCGCCGAAGACCGTTATGAAGCGACGTCGAGCGCCGCGAGCCTGAGCCGTGCGTTCGCCGCGATGGAGCAGAGCCCCACTCACGTCATTCATCTCTGGGCGCTCGACGAGGCGGCGCGCCGCCCGACGGCGGCCAGCCTGGTTCGCGCATCCCGCGTCGCCATCGAGGGCGTGGCGGCCTTGGTGCAGGCGTTGGCGATTGAGCCAGCCAAGCCGCGACTGTGGGTGGCGACGGCGGGCGGCGCGGGGCCGGCGGCGGCATCGGGCCACCATGGATCGTTTCTCCATGCCGGAATGACCGGCTTCCTGCGCACGCTCGCCAACGAGCATCCGGACTACCGGCCGGCTCTCGTCGACCTCGACCCCGCGGCGATCTCCGCCGACGCCCTGCTGGGCGAGATCGTGGCGGACACCGGCGAAACGGAAATCGCCCTGCGCGGCGGCGAGCGTTTCGGGACACGGCTGGAGCCGGTCGCCGAGGAGACGTGGCCGTCGCGGCGCCGCCGGTGGGATCCGAAGACGCGCATGCCGGCCTTCCGCGTCGCCATGAGCGCGCCGGGGTCGATCGAGAACCTCGTGCTCTCCTGCATCGACCAGCCCGAGCCGCGAGCCAGCGAGGTGGTGATCGAGGTGCGCGCGGTCGGACTGAATTTCCGCGACGTGATGGCCGCGACCGGGCTGCTCCCGCCGGATGCGGAAGCGGAGCCGGCCTGGCAGCGGCTCGGCTTCGAATGCGCCGGCATCGTTTCGGCGGTCGGCGAAGGCGTGGACCGCGGTTGGATCGGCCAGCGCGTGGTCGCGGTGACGCCCGGATGTCTCGCGTCCAACGTCGCTGTCGCTGTCGACAAGATCTTTGCGATCCCCCGCCGGCTGTCGTTCGCCTCGGCCGCCGCGGTTCCGGTCGCCTTTGCGACGGCGCACTATGCGCTCGTGACGCTTGCCCGCCTCAAGGCCGGCGAACGCGTGTTGATCCATGCCGCGGCGGGAGGGGTCGGGCTGGCGGCGGTCAGCATCGCCCAGGCGCAGAGCGCGGACATTCTCGCGACCGCCGGCAGCCAGGAGAAGCGAAGCTATCTCTATCGACGCGGGGTCGAGCATGTATTCGACTCGCGATCGCTCGCCTTCGCGGATGACGTGCGATGGAAAACCGGTGGCCGCGGCGTCGATGTCGTACTCAATTCCCTGCCCGGCGCCTTCCTTGAGAAGAGCATTTCGGTTCTTGCCGCAGGCGGCCGTTTTCTCGAGATCGGCAAGCGCGACATCTATGCCGACACCCCGCTGGGCCTTCATGCCCTGCGCAACAATGCCGCGTTCTACGCCATCGATCTCGCAAAGCTGGCGACGGAGCAGCCACAACTGCTGAGGGCGGAGATCGAAGCCGTGCTGACGAAACTGGCGCGCGGCCAGCTCCAGATGATGCCGGTGACCACGGTTCCGGTCTCGCAGATCGCGACTGCGTTCCGGCGCATGTCGGAAGCAGGGCACATCGGCAAGGTCGTCGTGTCGTTCGACGACAAGAACGCGCTGGTGCAGGAGCAGGTGGATGCGAGCCTCCCGATCGCTTCCGACGCGACCTACCTCGTCACCGGCGGGACCGGCGGTTTCGGGCTCGAGACTGCGCGATGGCTCGTCGACAACGGCGCACGCTCGCTGGTGCTCGCCGCCCGCTCGCGCACGTTGACGGCCGAGGCGGAAGCAACGCTGGGCAGCCTGCGATCCGGCGGCGCGGCTGTGATCGTGATCAGCGCCGATGTCGCAACCCGCGCTGGCGTCCGTGCGGCGCTCGCCGCCGTCGAGCGCTCCGGCAGGCCCCTGCGAGGAATCGTGCACGCCGCCGGCACGATCGACGACGCGCTCATCGAGAAACTGGCGCCCGATCGGATTCGCCGCGTTTTCACCGGCAAGGTTCTCGGCGCCTGGCACCTGCACGAGCTGACCCGCTCGGCGCGGCTCGATTTTTTCGTCGTCTATTCCTCGGTCGCGGCGACGCTCGGCTCTCCCGGCCAGGCCCATTACGCGGCGGCAAACCGCATTCTCGATGCGATCGCCGCGTTGCGCCGATCCCAGGGGCAGCCGGCGACCTCGATTGCATTCGGTCCGATCGGGGATAAGGGGTATCTCGCGCGGCGGCAGGACGTATCGCGCTACGTCGGCGGTGCCGGGATACAGGTCCTGCCGGCTGCCGCCGCCCTGGCGGCCCTTGGTGGCGTGCTGCGCCGTGCTCCGATGGACGTTGCGTTTGCGGAGATCAATTGGTCGAAGCTCGCGCAGACCTTCGCGCTCGTCGCCTCCTCGCCGCGAACCTCGGGCCTTGCCCAGGTCTCGCTGAACGGCGCGGGTGGCTCCAACCAGCACGTGAGATCGAGCATTGTCGCCGCGTCGGACCGGCAACGGCAGGACATCGTCGCGGATTATTTGCGGCGCAAGGTTGCGACGGTGCTCAAGGTCGAGCCGGCGGCGATCGAGCTCGAGCGTCCCCTGCAGGAGCTGGGACTCGATTCGCTGACCGCGTTCGAGCTGAAGAATCGCATCGAGATCGAGCTGGGGGTCGCGCTTCCCGTCGGTAAATTCCTGCAACGGCCGACCATCGCCACGATCGCCCCCGCGGTCGTCGAGGCGATCAACACCGACAGCAGGACCGGTGCCATCGATCCCGTCGAGGTCGACGGTCCCGGGATGAATATGTCGATCGGCCAGGAAGCGCTGTGGTTCGTCAATCGTTTCGACCCCGCCAATCCGGCCTATGGGCTCGCGGCCTGCCTTGCGTTCCGGCCGCATCTCAATGCCGACTCTCTCGACCAGACCATGCAGAGTCTGGTTCTGCGCCATGAGAATCTGCGGTTTGCCTTCCCGAGTGACGGCATCGGACCCGTGCCGACGCTGTTGCCGGCGGAATTGTACAAATTGAGGCGGCACGATGCGGCCGAGCTGAGTGAAACCGAGTTTTCGGCCGCGCTGCAGGTCGAGGCCAACAAGCCGTTCGACGTCGAGGAAGGGCCGCTCAGCCGCCTGCATCTGTTCCGGCGAAGCGACCACGACATTGTCCTCCTGCAGTTCCATCACATTGTCGCGGACGCGGCTTCCATCGCCATCCTCCTGGATGAGGTGATCGCGGCCTACTACGCACTGCAGGCAGGCCTGCCCTTGCCGTCGGGGCGGCGACCGGCGCATTTCGAGCAATTCGTCGCGCGGCAGCGAGCGCTGGTCGCGGGGGCGCAGGGCGAGGAGCACCGGCGGTATTGGCGGCAACAGCTCGACGGGGCGCCGCCATCATTGCCGCTCGCCACCGACCACCCACGACCTCTGAGCCCGCTCGGTCCCGGCGCGGCGCGCAACTTCATCGTGAAGGGCCCGATCGTCGAGGAGCTCAAGGGGCTGGCGCGGGCGGAAGGAACGACGCTGTTCTCGGTGCTGCTGGCGGCATTCAACGTGCTGCTGCATCGCCAAAGCGGTGCGTCCGATATCGTCATCGGCACGCCGACGAGCGCGCGCACGCGGCCGGAATTCGAGCGCATGGTCGGCTACCTCGTGAACGCCTTGCCGATCAGGACGCGCCTGCGCGGCGACGCTCCGTTTGCGCAGCTCGTTGCCCAGGTCGATGCAACCATTCGCACCTCGCTCGAGCATCAGGATTATCCCTTCCCGATGATCGTTCGCGACGTGGCTCCGCCGCGAGAGCCGGGTCGCTCCCCCATCTTCCAGATCATGTTCGGCATGGAGCGTTTCGACTCGGCCGATCCGCGCGGGCTGGTGGCGACGCTTTTGAACGTGGCGGGTCTCGCGATCCAGTACCGCGAGTACACGGTCGAATCGGTTGCGATCTCGCGCAATCGTGCGCCCTTCGACATGACGTTCACGATCGAGGAGTTCGACAATCAGATCTTCGGCGTGGTCGACTATCGCTGCGACCTCTGGGAGGATCGCACCATCGCGCGGTTGATCGACGATTACCAGGCGATTCTGCATCAGATCGTCGCCTCGCCATCGCGCAAGATCTCGGATTTCAGGCACGGGCGAAGCGAATCGGATCTGATCGTCGGGCGCGAGCTCTCCGACCGGCCGGATGTGCTCGTGTCGTTGTCCGCCGCCGCCGTCGCCCGGCCCGACGCCGTCGCGGTGACCGATGGTGCGGGCGATCTCAGCTATCGCGCTCTGGCCGGGCGAATCGAGAATCTAGCCGGCGTCATGGCGGGGCAGGGGATCGGCCGCGGCGCGCGCGTAGGCGTCTGCCTGCCGCGCACGCGCGATCTGCCGGTCGCCATGCTGGCGACCCTGCGGACCGCAGCCGCCTACATCCCGCTCGATCCGTCCTATCCGACGCAACGCCTCGCCGCCATCATCGCGGATGCGGGGCCGACCGTAGTCATCGCGGATCCCCGCACGGCGAAGAACCTTCCCCGCGACACGCCGCTTCTGTTCATCGAGCCCTCCGACGCGGCGCCGGAAGCCATCACTCTGGCTTCGGCCCCAGCAGAGAATCTCGCCTACATCATCCATACGTCCGGCTCCACGGGCCGACCGCTCGGCGTTGAAATCGAGCGCGGGGCGCTCGCGAATTTCCTGGGCGCGATGCGGGCCGAGCTGCGGCTGTCCCCTGACGATGGTCTGCTCGCCGTCACGCCGTATTCGTTCGACATCGCCGCGCTCGAGCTGCTCCTCCCGCTGACCGTCGGCGCGCGTGTTGTCATTGCGGACGAGACGTGCGCGCGCGACGGCGGACTCTTGTCCGCCCGGATCGAACGCGGGGATGTGACCGTGATGCAGGCCACGCCGGCGACATGGCAGATGCTGCTCGACGCCGGCTGGAAGGGGAGCGATCGTCTCACGGCACTGTGCGGCGGGGAGGCGCTGCCGGCGATGCTTGCCGCGAAACTCCTCCCGCGCGTCGGATCGTTGTGGAATCTCTACGGCCCGACCGAGACGACGATATGGTCGACGGCGGCGCGTGTCGATGATGCCGACGTTTCCATCGGCCGCCCGATCGCCAACACCTCCTGCCTCGTGGTCGATGAGATGCTCAGGCCGGTCGGCCCGGGGGTTGCAGGCGAGCTCCTGATCGGGGGCGCCGGGCTCGCGCGCGGCTATCACAATGATCCGGCGCGCACGGCCGAACGGTTCATTCCCGATCCGCTCGATCCGCAGCGGCGGCGCAAAGTGTTCCGCACCGGCGATTTCGTGCGCGCGGGCCCCGATGGCGCGCTCCGGTTCCTCGGCCGGCGCGACCAGCAAGTGAAGGTGCGCGGATTCCGCATCGAGCTCGGTGAAATCGAAACGACCCTCCGCAGCCACCCCTCGGTGCGCAATGCCGCGATTATCGTCATCGGCGACGCCCTGGACAGCCGGCGGCTCGCGGCATTCGTCGAAACCGAGTTACCGATACCGGCGGATGAATTGGCGACGTATCTGCGCGATCGGCTTCCCTACTACATGGTTCCGGACCCCATCCGGACCATCGCGGCCATCCCCCGCTTGCCGAACGGAAAGATCGATCGGCGTTGGCTGGCCGCGCAGGCGCAGCGGCCGGTCGCACCGGCGCCGGAGACGGAGCGGCCGCGCACGCCGCTCGAGGCGCGGATCGCCGCGATCCTCGAAGAGCTGCTGGGCCACGACCGTATCGGCCTCGACGACAATTTTTTCGCGCTGGGCGGGACTTCGCTCCTCGGCATGCGCTACCTCGCGCGCATCAACGATGTCTGCAACGCGCGCCTGGGAGCGGCCGCGCTGCTGCGCGCCCCGACAGTGGCGGGGATGGCGCAGTTTGTGGCGGACCAGTTGGCCGCCGGCCCGACCGTCGAGACGCGCGAGCGCGATGTTCTCCTTGCTGCGCCGATCGGCGAAAAGCGCTGGCGTCCGCTGGCGATGATGCGTGCCGAGGGATCGTTCGATGCGATCGACGGTGCGGCCATCGCCTACCTGCCGGACGATCTCCTGGCGGCTGCTCGGCGCATCGGCGCCGAAGAAGCGCTGCGTCGCCAGTTGCCGCGCGCCGACGATCCGCAATGGGGCGCGGTTTGCCGTGTCGAGCTGGGCACGATCGCCCTCGTGGTGGTGCCGCGCTTCGGCATCGATCTGATCGCCGATGCCGGGGCGGCGATGCGCGCCGTCGACGCGGCGGCGGACTACGCGCGCAGGCTCGGCGCCAGGACCGCCGCGTTGACCGGGCTCATTCCCGCGGTCACGGATTTCGGGCGCGCCCTGCAGCCGCGCCAAGGCGTGGCGATCACCACCGGCCACGCGACCACCGCAAGCGCCATCGTCTTGACGGCGATCTCGGCCGCTCGGGCAGCGGCGCGGAAGCTCACGAATGAAACGATCGCTTTCGTCGGGCTTGGCGCGATCGGAACCGCGACGCTGCGATTGCTGTCGGACCGGCCGATCCATCCCCGCCGGCTGATCCTGTGCGATGTCCCGGCGAAAGCGCGCGAGCTCGAGCGGCTGGCCGACGAGATCCGCACCACCTTCGGATATCGCGGCGATATCGAAATCGTCGCGGCGCAGGGCACGGTACCCGCCGAGGTCTACCGATCGACGTTCATCATCGGCGCCACCAATGTACCCGGCGTCCTCGAAATCGACCGGCTGGCGCCAGGGACCATCGTGGTCGACGACTCGTTCCCGCACTGCTTCGATCTCGAGCAGGCGATTGGTCGCATGGCGTCGCGCGGCGATGTCCTGCTCGTCGATGGGGGCTTGGTCTCACCGCCTGGAACGATCGAATGGAGCGTCAACCTGCCGGCGGGCATCGCCGCGGTTCTCGGCCATTATCCCGAGGCGAGCCTGCTGCCGGGCTCTACGTCGATCACCGGCTGTATCCTGTCGTCGCTGCTGGCGCAACACGACGGTGCCGTGGCCACGACCGGCCCGGTCAGCGCGGCGACCTGCCGCGATCATTGGCGGACGCTGGAGCGGATGAGAATCGGTGCCGCGCCGCTGGGTTGCGGACGCTGGTCGGCGAGCGCCACCTACCTCGACCAGTTCGGCAGTCGGTTCGGCCATTTCGGAGGCTGATGCGATGCATGACCACGATCACCAACTCACGGCCGACCGATCGGCTGCGAACGCCGCTCTCGCGCCGCCACGCGCGGTGCGCCCGATGACGACAGGCCTCCCCAGGCCAGCCTCGCCGACAGCTCGCACGGTGATCGAGTGCTACGACTTTCTCGACCGTTTCCTGCCGGAATGCGGAATCTGGGATCTCACCGACGGCCTCTACCATGGCGACCCGCGCACGCCGCACGAGCAGGCGCAGCAGGAGCAAGTCGAGTGGCTGCTCGACCAGGTCCATTGTCAGCGCGGGACGCGCCTTCTGGAGATCGGGTGCGGCAACGGCAGGCTGCTGCGGGCGGCAGGCGCGCGCGGCGCCGAGGCGATCGGCGTCAACGTTTCAAGGCTGCAGGTCGAGCACTGCCGTGCGAACGGCCTGGATGCGCGGCTGATGGACTACCGGGAGATCGACGAGTCGTGGAACGGACGCTTCGACGCCGTCATCCTCAACGGATGCATCGAGCATTTCGTGCAGGCCGAGGACGTGCAGGCCGGCCGCGCCGACGAGATCTACCGGGAGCTGTTCCGGATTTGCCATCGGGTCATCGATCCGGCATCGCCGTCGCGGCGGATGGCCACCACGACGATCCATCTCAACGAGCGCACCCCCAAGCTTGCTCTGGACGAGGTGACGAAAGGGCCGTTCGCGTTCCTTCCCTTCTCCGACAAGTTTCACTACGCCATGGTGACGCGGTGCTTCGGCGGATCGTATCCCCATCCCGGCCAGTTCGAGCGCTGTGCGTCGCCGTATTTCCGGCTGCTTGGTGAAGTGGACGGCACGCTGGACTACCACCTTACCAGCGAGGAGTGGTTGCGGCGCGGCCGACGCACGCTGTTGCTCCCCGGCCCAGCGGCCTTCCGCATCTGGCAGGGAGTGCTGCGGGTTCTGGTCCGTCAGCCGCGTCACGCGGCGACCATGTGGCTCTGCCTGTTCATCACCGATTCATGGCAGCGGCAGTTCCGCGGCGAACATCCGCCCACGACGCTGCTGCGCAAGACGTGGAAATACGTAACGGCATGACCCCGACCAAGCATGCCCGATCCGGGGTGGGTCCGGTTTCGGAAAAGATCACGCTCCAACGAGGAGCTAGAACGGGATGACGACTCGAAGAAAAGTCATCCCGCTCTAGGTGGCGAACGATGTACTACGACACGGCGCGGTTCCCGTTCACGACGATACTGGAGCAGAACTGGCGCGTCATTCGAACGGAGCTCGACGCGCTCGATCGCCACGAGTTCATCGACTGGCCGGAGCATTCGCTGTACGGCGATCGCGGATGGGAAACCTTCGGGCTCTACGCGTTCGGCCAGCGGCAGGCGGAGGGATGCGCACGCTGTCCGCAGACTGAAAAGCTGGTGCGGCAGATTCCCGGCCTGATGATGGCGGGCTTTTCCCGCCTGGCACCGGGCGCGCACATCGTGCCGCATTGCGGCTACGAGGGATATTCCGGCTACGTGCTCCGCCTGCATCTGGGCCTGGACGTGCCTGCCGGTTGCGCCATCCGGGTCGGGGCGGAGACAAGAATTTGGCAGGAGGGCAAGTGCCTCGTGTTCGACGACTCGTTCGAGCACGAAGCCTGGAACCGCGGCGACCGCACCCGCACCGTTCTCCTCTGCGATTTCCTCAATCCGCTGCGGCGACGGCCGCTGCTGCTCAATCCGAAGTTCACCCCGGAGCTCATCGGCTACATCGAGAAGGAGCACCTGCCGACGCGCGGGCTCGGCCAACGCCTGCTGTGGTATCTGTGGAAGATCGCCAATCCCGCTCTCGTTCGCCAAGCGCGCGGCAATGTCGCCCGCGATCGGTATTCGTAAGAATCGGCCGTCATGGATACGATCCTGCAGCACTGGGGCCTGATCGATCAGCACCTCGACGGCATCCTGCTGTCGGCGGGGCTGATCGCGCTGTTCAGCGTTGCCGAGGTCCGCTGGCCGGCGTCGCGCCAACGCGACGTCCGCAGCCGCATCGTCAACATCGTCATCGGCGTGATCGTTTCAGTGTTTGCCTTCCTCTGCACCGTCCTGATTGCCTGGTTCGCAACGCTGGTGTGGCGCGACGGCCTGATCGGTCTGGTCGTGCCGGGATGGCGCAGCGGCGGTATCGCGGGCCTTGCGGTATCGGTCATCGCCTATGGAATGGTGTGGGACTTCTTCCAATACTGGTTCCATCGCTGGCAGCACACGTCGTCCACGCTGTGGCCGTCGCACCGCGTCCATCACAGCGACGACAGCGTCAATACCACGACGGCGCTGCGCCGCAGCGTGCTCGAGCTTTTGCTGATTTTTGTTTTCATCCTCGTTCCGACCGTGATCGTGACGGGCGTGGACGAGGTCGCCGCACCGATTGCATTCGCCATCTTCTACGGCTGGGGTTTCTTCAACCATGCCAATATCCGGCTGCCGCTCGGGCCGCTGACTGCGATCTTCTCCGGACCGCAGTGGCATCGGCTCCACCACGCGATCGATCTGGATTGCCGCGATCGGAATTTCGCCGCGTATTTTCCGATCCTCGATATCGTGTTCGGCACCTACCGCGCTCCGCGCCCGCACGAGTATCTCGCGACCGGCGTGACCGACTCGGCTGTCACCGCGCGCCCGTTCCGCGACTGCCTGCTGCCCCGCCGCACCCGGGAGGATGCGACATGAGCGCGGTTGCGTGGAGATATGCGCTCACCAATGCGCTGATGGTCGCGTTCGTTTCGGCGCTTGCGCACGGCGGCTGGCCGGTCTGGGTGGTCGCCGGGCTCGCAATTCTGATCGGCGGCGCAATCGATGAAGCGGTCGGCGACGAGCATGAGCACAGCGGCTGCGCAGCTTCGTGGTTCTTCGACCTCAACCTCTACGCCACGCTGCCGCTGCTTGTGGTCATCACGTTGCTGCTGTTGCAAGCGACCCTCGCGGGCGGCAGCACCGTCGTCGCCGCGGCGATCGGGGCGGGCTACTTCTATGCGCTGGCGGGGGTCACGGTCGCGCACGAGCTGACGCACCGCGTCACCAGCCCGCTTGCGCTCATGTCGGCCCGCGCCTTGCTGGCGTTCACGCTCAACCCGACATTCGAGAGCTACCATGTTTACGGCCATCATCGGAACGTCGGGAGCTGGCACGATCCTGCAACGGCGCGGCGCGGCGAGTACGTGCTGGCGTTCGTCGCTCGCACTGTGGTCGATCAATCCGTCGCCGGCTGGCGTCTGGAAGCGGAGCGGCTGCGTCGCAAGGGCCTTCCCACGTGGTCGTGGCACAACCGCGTGCTCGGCGGGCTCTTCTGCTCCCTGGTCATCCTTGCGGCGGCGGCCACGATCGCAGGCGCTGCGGGCATGCTGGTGTTCCTGGCCGCAGCCGTGTTCGGGCGCATCATCCACGAGATGGTCAATTACGTTCAGCACTACGGGCTGGTGAGAGCCGATGGCGCTCCGATCGAGATGCGCCATGCCTGGGACTCCTGCCGCCTCGTTTCGAACCTGCTGCACTACAATCTGCCGCGCCACGCCGATCACCACATGTTCGCGTCGAAACCGTTCTGGGACCTCGATTTCGCCCCAGATGCACCGAGGCTTCCGCGCGGGTACCAGACGATGTCGCTGATCGCGCTCTATCCGCGCGCGTGGCACCAGGCGATGGATCCGCTGCTGGCCGATTGGGACAGCAGGCTGGCGAACGACGTCGAAAGATCGCTCGTGCGGGACCGCGGCGGGACCGTGGCCACAACGCCGAAGCCCACGGCCAAGGCATTTGCGTTCGCGATGGACGAACCGGCGGAGGACCACAATGTCCGATGAGCCGCTGATCGTCGGTCCCGAGAGCGCAGTCGCTCCCGCCTTGCTGCGACGCGAGCCGGATCACGTCCGCCAGATCGACTGGACCTACGCCGGGGGCATCGCCGCACTCCACCTGCTGGCGTTGCTGGCCTTCGTGCCGTGGTTTTTCAGTTGGACCGGCGTCCTGCTCGTGCCGATCGGCATGTACACGTTCGGCACGCTCGGCATCAATATCGGCCTCCATCGCCTGCTGACGCATCGCAGTCTCGCGTGTCCGCGCTGGCTGGAGCGCACCCTGGTCCTCATGGGGACGTGCGGCTGGATGGACTCACCGGCCTATTGGGTGGCGGTCCACCGCCGCCACCATCAGTTCGCGGACGAGGAACGCGATCCGCACAGCCCGATGGAGAGCTTCTTCTGGTCACACCTGGGCTGGTACATGGTGAAGGTCGACCCGGAGCGCCGCGCCGAGCTGGTGCAGCGCTACGCCAGGGATGTCCTGCGGGATCCGCTCTACGCGTTCCTCGAGCGCAACGGCAACTGGTTGTTGCCCATCGCCATCTCGTGGCTCGTGCTGTTCGCGCTCGGGTGGGGTGCCGCGCTGGCGGCCGGCGCCGGTACGACTGGCGCCGTCCAGTTCGGCGCCAGCGTGCTGGTCTGGGGTGGCTTCGTGCGGGGTGTGGTGGTGTTCCACATCACCATGAGCGTCAATTCATTCACTCATCTGTGGGGCTACCGCAGCTATCCAACCAACGACAACAGCAAGAACAACGTCTTCATCGGGATACTCGCGGCCGGCGAGGGCTGGCACAACAATCATCACGCCGATCCTCGTTCCGCCCGCCACGGCCGGCGCTGGTGGGAGCTCGACATCGCCTGGCTCCTCATCCGCCTGCTCGAACGGGCCGGCCTTGCACGGGACGTCGTCATGCCGTCGCCACACCCTGCCGCGGCGACGGCCGGTCAAGATCGGCCGTGAGCTCGGCGAGCGAACTGCACGGTGTCGCGCCGCATGCCAGCGTCACGTTCACTCGATGCTGGCGAGCTTCGCGCTCTCCTGCCAGAGCCGTTTTGCCGCGTTGTCGTCCTCGGCCTGCGGGGCGGGGGCGCTCGCCCGGCACTTGAAGAAGTAACCACCGCTGAGATCGGCGACCTCCGGGGAAGAGGCGAGGTACACGAGGGTTTTCGCTCCCCCCTCGGGCGAGATCGCAAACAGCTGCGCAGCCCGCAAGACGAACGGGAGGAGGCCGCCGCTTTCTTTGCCGAAGCGGCTGGCGACGAAGCCCGGATGCAGGCAGTTGACGGTGACGCCTTTGCCGACCCAACGGCGAGAAAGTTCGCGCGTGAACAGGATGTTGCACAGCTTCGATCGCTGATAGGCCGACACGCCGTTGTAGGCCCGCGCGAACTGCAGATCCTCGAAACGGAGTTGCGCGCTCTGGTGGGCGGCCGAGGCGGTGTTGACCACCCGTGCCGGCGCCGCCGCGAGCAAGGGCTCGCGCAGACCGTGGCTGAGCACGAAATAGGCCATGTGGTTGAGGGCAAAGGTGCGCTCGAGCCCTTCGGCGGTGAGGCGGCGATAGCTGAAGATCGCACCGGCATTGTTGACCAGGATATCGATCCGCCGCTCTTGCGCCGCGATCTCGGCCGCCACGCGCTTGACTTCTGCGATGAGCATGAGATCGGCGTACAGGACGCGGTGCGCCGCGCCGGGAGCGCGCGCTCGCAATCGCCGGAGCGCGGCCTCGCCGCGCGCCCGGTCGCGCGCGATCAGAACGAGCCGCGCCCCCATGGCCGCGAGCCTCTCGGCCGCGACCTCGCCGATGCCTGACGTCGCGCCGGTGATGACGCAGGTCTTTCCTTGAAGATCAAGCCGCTTTGCGCACATTGCTCCCTGACCGTGCAATGTCGTCCTGCGTGCGTCCCAGCCGCTCTCTTTCCTATACCGGCACGGCGGGCAGCGGCTGCCGAGCCATGACGCTTCGCTGCCGCGGCCCGGCATCGCAGGCCATACGCTGGTCCAGCACATTCACGGCGTAACGTGAAAACGGTCCCAGGTGCAGGTAGACAAGCGACAGCTTGAGCACCGCGCGCAGGCTGCGCGGGTTGTGCCAAAGGCAATCGACGACGGTCTTCCACACCTCGCTGCGCATCGAGGTGTCCCGCACCATCGTATGCCAAGCGAGACGAGCGGCATCATAGAGGTCCCTTCGGATCGGAGTTCTCGCCCTGCGGCCGCGACAGTCGAGCGCCCGCGCGAGCCGCCGCACGCGCCCGAAGTAGCTCGGCGTGTCGTAGATTCGCCCGATCACCGCCTGGCAATCGCGCATCACCTCGATCGCCGGGCGCCGCGTTTCGAAATTCAGCGTGAAGTTCAAATTGCTGAAATGCATGATCTCATAGTCGCCGTGAAGCCGGCCCTCCTTTGCAAGCCGGCGGGTGAGCTGCGTGTTCGGCAGCGCGGAAAGGAGCGCCACCATGCACACCGGCAGCGCCGCGTCCTCGATCAACGTCACCATCGCATCGGCAACGCTGCCGTGCTCGGTGTCGAAGCCGACAATGAACCCGGCGGATACGAAAATTCCGGCGGCATGGATCTTGTGAACGCTCTCGGCGATGCTACGTCTCGTGTTCTGCTTTTTCCCGGCCGCAATGAGCGTGTCGGTATCGGGGCTTTCGATCCCGACAAAGACCGTGAAGAAATTTGCCTGCCGCAACAGATCGAGCAGCTCGTCATCGTCTGCGAGATTGATCGATGCCTCGGTCGCGAACTCGAAGGGATAGCCGCGCACCTGGAGCCACCGTGCCAGCTCCGGCAGAAACTTCTTCAGCGCCTTCTTGTTGCCGATGAGATTGTCGTCGACGAACTCGACCATGCCGCGCCATCCGAGGCGATAGAGTCCGTCCAGCTCGGCCAGCATCTGATCATTGGTCTTGGTCCGCGGCACACGCCCGTAGAGCTCGATGATGTCGCAGAATTCGCAGGTGAAAGGACAGCCGCGGGAGAACTGCACGCCTACAGAGAGGTAATTTCCGAGTTTGAGCAGATCGAACCTCGGGATAGGGCTCTTGCGGACGTCGATCTGAAATTTGGCTGCCTCGAATACGCCGTGCCCCGCTCCGCCGTCGATCGCCGCGACGAACTCGGCCATGATGTCTTCGGCCTCGCCGATGACTTGGAAGTCCGCTTCGCGATAGACATGCGGACTGGAGGTCGCATCCGACCCCCCGACGGCAACCGGTATTGCGCGTGCGCGGCACATTCTGATGATGTCGAGCGTATCGCGCTGTTGAACGATCATGCCGCCCGTCATGACGAGGTCGGCCCACGCGAGGTCCCGCTCGGTCAGTTCCTCGACATTGCGGTCGAGGAAGCGCACGCTCCATTCGGGCGGAAGCAGCGCCGCGACGGTTATCAAGCCGAGAGGCGCGGCGGCGGACCGCCGGCCGATCGCCTCGCAAGCGGCGCGGAAATTGAAGAACGAATCCGCGACGAAGCGCGGATAAACCATGAGGACGTTGCGGGCACGCATGCCGGCCATGACCGTGTCCACAGCACATGGTTGCGTCCGGCGCGTCGAGTTAGCGCCAAGCGCGGAAGCAACGGGGCAATTTCAAATGCTTCGGGCGCATCTCGACGCCAGCGGCTCGCGCGCTCGTCACGGGCCGCGGCGATTTGGGCATAACGACGTTCCATGCGAGGCCGAGTCTTGCTAGCAGGCGGATCACCCAGAACACCGGGTCGAACTCCCACGCGCGGCGGCCCTGCATCGCGGCCTGCGGATCGGCGTGATGATTGTTGTGCCATCCTTCGCCGTGCGCGAAATACCCGACGAAGAGATTGTTTCGGCTGTTGTCGTTGGTTTCGTAGCTGCGATAGCCCCACAGATGCGAAGCCGAATTGACGAAGGCGGAGACGTGCCAGACGTAGACCGTTCTGGCCGCAACGCCCCAGACGAACACGCTCGAGGCAAGCTGCAGGGCCGCTTGCGCGCTCATGCCCGCAAGCAGGCCGCCCGTGAGGGCGGCCGCGGGAAGCAGGATCCACGAGGCGAGGGCGACTCCTTGCCAGTATTTGTCGAGCCAGACGTAGAGCGGGTCGCGAAGCAGGTCGCCGGCATATCGTTTCGTCACATGCCCGGCCAGCATGTCCTCGGTCTGGAACGTGATCCATGCAATATGGCCCCAGAGGAAATTGCGGCCGGGCGCATGTGGATCCTCTTCCTTGTCCGCGAAATGGTGGTGCATCCGGTGAATCGCGACCCACCAGGCAGGCGCCCCCTGAGCAGAGCAGACGCCGAGCATCGCGAGCACGTGTTCGAGCCACCGGGGGCATGAAAAGCTGCGATGGGCCAGCAGCCGATGGTAGGCGAGATTGATGCCGATCATCCCGAAGAGATAAATGCCCGCGGCGAGGAGCACGACGCCGGTCCAGCTGAAGAACCAGGGCACGAACACCAGCAACGCGAGCAGGTGGACTCCGACCGACCAGATCGCGGCAACCCGGTCGACGCCTCGAATGCGAGTGGCGTCTTCTTCGCCGGGAAGGGTGGCGACGGCGCTCGTTGCATCGATCTGAGCCATATTCTTGGACATGATCGATCAAACGTTGTCGGCGACGGCGGAAGGCGCAACTGCCAACGGGACGGTCTCGCGGCTACTCTCTTGCGGCGGCAATGGCTCCTTTACGCGGAACCAAAGAACATATAGGGCCGGAAGGAATGTCAAGGTCATCAAGGTTGCCACCGCCAACCCGCCGATGACGGCAACGGCGAACGGTCCCCAGAACACCGTCGACACGATGGGGACCATGCCGAGAGCCGCGGCTGACGCGGTCAGCAGGATGGGGCGGAAGCGATGCATTGTCGCCGCGACGACCGCATCCCACGGGTCGCGGCCCTCGGCGATCTCCGCATCGATCTGGACCATCAGAACGACGGAGTTGCGCACGTCCATGCCGACCAGAGCGATCACACCCACCAACGCCACGAAGCCGAGCGGCTTGCCGGTCAGGAGCAGCGCGCTCACCACCCCGATGAAGCCGAGTGGCGCGACGCTGAGCACCAGAAGCATTCGGCGGACACTGTGCAACTGAACCATCAGGATCGCGAGCAGCAGGACCACCATCAGCGGCACCTGGGCCATGAGTGATCGCTGCGACCTGGCACTCTCTTCCGCCACTCCGCCGACCTCGATCTTGTATCCCGCGGGCAAGGTCGCATCGAGCGCGGCGATCTTCGAGCGAAGATGGTCGACCGCGGTTTCGGGCTGAACACCGGGCGCGACGTCGGCTTGAACGGTCAAGGTCGGCAGGCGGTCCCGCCGTCGGACGAGGGGGAGCTCCTGGCCGTACTCGATTGCCGCGACTTGCACCAAAGGGACGGTCCGACCGTTTGGCAGCGGAATCTGCAACGTCCCGAGACTGTCGAGCGACACTCTTTCCTGCTCGGGTCCCCGCATCACCACGTCGATCAGGTGAATGCCGTCGCGAATCTGCGTGACCGTGACGCCGGAAACGACGATCTCGAGCGCCTGGGCCAGGCTCTCGGAGCTGAGATTCAACAGTCTCGCTTGATCCTGATCGACCCTGATGCGCAATGTCTTGCCGGTTTCGATCCAATCGAAGTTCGGATTGCGCAAATCCGCGCTCTGTGTCAGCAGGGCTGCGAGCTGGTAGGCGATCTTGCGGACCTGGCCGGTTTCGGGCCCGCTCACGCGGTACTGCACCGGCCACCCCACCGGCATCCCCATTTCGAGCGGGTAGACGCGCCCGACCGCCTCTGGAAACTGCTCCTGGAACGCGCGCTCGATGCGGGCGTGCACCCGCTCCCGCGCGGCCAAATTCTTGGTGAGCACCACGGCTTGAGCAAGGGAGTTGTTCGGGAGCTGCACCAGCATCGGGAGATAAAAGCGAACGGCGCCTTGCCCGATATAGGTGCTCCAACGCTCGATGTCGGGATCAGCGCGCAGCAGCCGCTCGAGCTCGGAAATGGCCTTCTCCGTCGCCGCAATCGACGCGTTCTGCGGCAGCTGCATGTCGACGAAAAGCTCGGGCCGGTCGGCGGATGGAAAGAACTGCCGCGGCACGAAGGCGAGCCCCACCATGGCAAGCACGAACGCCACGCACGCGAGCGCCACCGTGGCCCGGCGCCACCGCATGCAGAGGAGGAGAATTGCGCGAAAAGCCCGCATCCCCCGGCCCGGTTCGTGACGGGTGCGGTGCTTCTCCGAGAGCAGCACGACGCCGAGCAACGGCGTGAAGATGGCGGCGACGAACCAGGAGGCGATGAGCGCGACGGCGACCACTGCGAACAGCGAAAACAGGTACTCGCCGGCAGAGCTCTGGGCCATGCCGATCGGGAGGAATGCCGCTACGGTCACCAGCGTGCCGGTGCCCATCGGAAAGTGAGTCGTCATGTAGGCGTGAGTGGCCGCCTTGGCCTTGGTCCAGCCTTCCTCGAGCTTCCTGATCATCATCTCGACGGTGATCATCGCGTCGTCAACCAGGAGGCCGAGCGAGATGATGAGGGCGCCGAGCGAGACCCGCTGAAGCGCGATATCACTCAAGTCCATGAAGATGAACACGGTCGCCAGAACCACCGGGATCGACAGGGCCACCACGGCGCCCGCCCGCAATCCGAGGCTCAGGAAGCTGATCGCAATCACGATGACCAGCGCCTCCACCAGGGATTGCATGAAGTCGCCGACCGCGTGGGACACGACGTACGGCTGATCCGCCACCAATATCGGCTCGATTCCGATAGGCAGGCCGTTCGTGATCGAAACCATCTCCCGCTTGATGTTGTCGCCGAGAGCGAGAACGTTGCCCCCCTCGCGCATTGAAATGCCGAGCGCGATCGCAGGCTGGCCGTTGACACGGAACATCGGTTGCGGCGGATCGGCGTAGGCGCGCGTCACCGTGCCGATGTCGTTCAGTCTGACCAGTTGCCCGTGCAACACGAGATTCACGCGCCGCAGGTCGCTCTCCGAGGCAAACCCGCCCGAAACCCGTACGTGAATGTCTTCCTTGGCGGTCCGCACGACGCCGGCCGGCGCCACGGCGTTTTGCGCCTGCAAGGCGCGCACCAGTGCGCTGCGATCGATAACGAGGCCGGATGTCTGCTGCGCCGAGACCTCCAGATAGAGGCGCTCGTCCTGCGCGCCGATGATATCGACCTTGTTGACGTCCTGCACCAGCAGCAGGCGAGAGCGCACGCCCTCCACGTAGTCGCGCAGTTCGCGATGCGTGAAGCCGTCGGCGATGACGCCGTAGATGACCGAATAGGTGTCGCCGAACTCGTCGTTGAAGGTGGGGCCAATGACCCCCTGCGGCAGCGTCCAGCGGATGTCGTCGACCTTCTTGCGGACCTGGTACCAGATGCCCGGAACGTCCTTCGCCGGAACGCTGCCCTTGAGGGCAACTCTGATCGTTGCGCGCCCCGGAACCGTATAGCTGGTGACGTGGTTCACATACGGCGTTTCCTGGACCTTCTTTTCGATCTTCTCGGTGACTTGAAGAAGGGTGTCGGAGATCGTTGCGCCCGGCCACTGCGCCTGAACGATCATGTCCTTCACGGTGAAGGGCGGATCTTCGGCGCGGCCGAGACGGCTGTACGACCACGCGCCCGCCGCAAGCAGCATGATCATGACGAACGTGACGAACGGACGATGGTTGATCGACCATTCCGCGAGATTGAAGGTTCGCCTCATGACGCGCCGGAGAGCAGTTTTACCTTTTGCCCCGGATGCAGAACGTTCACACCGGCGGTGACCACAACCTCTCCGTCTCGCAAGCCGTTCGATACGATAACGGCGGAAGGATCGTAGCGTAAGATCTCGACCGCACGCAGCGCGACCGTATTGCTGGCTGGATCGACCACCCAAACGGACGGCTTGCCGTCCGATTCGATGACCGCCGTGAGAGGAAGCGTCATGATCGGAGGTGTGTCGAAAGAGATCGCTCCGCTGACCATGCCGCCAAGGAAAAATTCGAGCGGCGAGCTGTCGAGGCCGACCTTGACGGGAAACAGCCGTGTCACGGGATCTGCCTGCGGCGAAACTTCCCGGATTCGGCCAGTGGTCTTGATATTCGGGTTGTCGACCAGCGCGACATGGATGAGGGGATCCAGCGGAATCCGTCGCGATAATGCCAGCTGGGCCGGCACCTCGAACAAGGCATCCTTCTGGTCTTCTCGTGCGACCTTAACGATCATTTGGCCGGCGCGGACGAATTCGCCCGGTTCGGCTCCCTTGGCGGTGACGATGCCGCTAACCTCGGTTTCTAGCTCGGTGTACTTAAGCCGGCTCTGATTCGTGCGGTGGCGTGCTTGCGCGGAGTCCAGCTGCGCCTGCGCGGTTTGCAGTTGCTGTAACGACTGGTCGTAAAGAGCGCGGCTGGTGATGTTGCGCTTTAGCAGATCGGCTTGGCGTCCCTCGAGCTTTTCCGCTTGCGCCAATGCTGCCTGGGCAGCAGCGATATCGGCTTCGGCTCCTTGCAGTGCGTTTTTTTCGTCTTGCGGGTCAAGTCGTGCAACGAGACGACCACCGGTGATCCTGTCGCCGACGGCGACCGACCGCTCGATCAGCTTTCCGTCGATGCGGAAGGCGAGGCTAATCTCGTTCCGTGCCCTGATCTGCCCGATCAAGACTACCGGTTCGGAGATCACGCGACGTTCGACGGTGACGGCGCGGACGGACCTGATTTGGGGTGTTGGAGGGCCCGGTTGTTCACAGGCCATGAGCCCCGCCGAGACGAAACCGATAACGGCGAAGAGCTTGAGGCGCATGTCGCTCCCTCTGCCACATCCCTACCGGTAAGATGGCCTCCGAGTCACTAATCCTACTTGCGCAGCCGAAATGAATTCCACCAATAAAATAGCATGAGGGCAAGGGACGCTGCCCACGCATCGAGAGATTTCGGTCGGGTCTCTCTTGTCGGCGTGGCAGTCCACATGGACGCAAGGAAAATCAATGCGTTATGGACCGCCAGCAATCAACTTCCATCCCAGGGAAACACCACCCCGAGAACCACAAGGGGGAGGGGAGCAGACCGAGTTTGCCTTTGACTGCTCCGATCCCAACAGGATGTGATGTGCTCTGGCATTTCCGCCCGCGGGCGTGCAGCTTGCTCCGAACGCTGAAGCATTGTCCCGGCCCTCGCGATGCGAGCAAAGCGCTCCGCGTGTCGTTGGGATTTCACACCGCGTCAGCGTGCCGCGGTCGACACGCTTACGCGATCGAGCCGAGTTGATGCACTGTGCTCTGCAGGCGCGCAGAATGATCCGGCGTGGCAGCCGTGTTGCAAATCATTCATCGCTATATAGTTGGATACATCGAGGCTGATCAGGGGCGAAAACCATGACGACGCTCAAAGTGCTGCTGACCTCATCCGCGCTGTTGCTGTCCGCGACGATATCGGCCGGAGCGCAGCAACCCGCCGCGCCTGCCGCACCCGCAGCGCCTGCGGCCGCACCCGCTCCACCTGCGGCCCCGCTGGTCTATGGGGCGCCGATCACCCTCGAGGCGGCAAAACGGGCAGTGGCCGCCGCCGAGGCGGAAGCCAGGAAGAACAATTGGAACGTGATGATCGTCGTCCTCGACAGCGGTGGGCATACCGTGATGTCGCAACGGCTGGACGGCACGCAATACGCGTCGATCCGTATCGCAGCAGGCAAGGCGCGCACGGCACTCGAGTTCAAGCGCCCGACCAAGGCGCTCGACGACACGATCGCGGCCGGCGGCGGCGGGTTGCGGCTGCTCAGCGTGGGCGGCGTGACCGCGATCGAAGGCGGCATTCCCATCGTTGTCGACGGCAAGATCGTCGGCAGCATCGGAGTTTCGGGAGTGACGGCGCAGCAAGACGCGCAGATCGCGCGTGCCGGCGCGGAGGCGGTAAAGTAAGTTTCGGGCGCCGGTCCGACGTGATATTCGAGTTGAACCGCTAGTGTCCAGATTCCGAAGTTCGCATCATTGTGCGGCACGCTCGCTTGCGAACTTCGGAATCAAAGGGACACTAGCAATCTATGATTCTAGTGCGGTTTTTGGATTTGAAGTTCCTACACAAACGCGCGGCTATAATGATAGGAACTTCAAATCCACCGCACTAGGGAATCGCACAGAGACCATATGGGCGACGCGTTCCTCGCTTTGCTTGAGGGCCAGTCGCACCAGCTCGTCTATTGCACGGTCCGCGAGTCGAAACATCGGGTGATTTACGTCGTTGCGCGTCCAGGATGAGATCCTGGAACCTTTCGAGCTCGAGAACATTGCGGAGCTCATGCGCGACAAGCTCGCTGCCCGCGGGGAATTGACGGCCGAGGTCGTGACCATGCAAGGCACCAGCAGAGAGACGCTGCGCCTGTCAGGCAGCCCCTATTCGGTGTCGCTTGTGCGCACCGCGCTGTTCAATGCGGCGGTCAGCTGGAGTCCTATCAATCTCGACTGCTAGTGCGTGATCCCGAAAAGTGGGCACCGGTTTTCGGAAAAGATCACGCACAAACAAAAAGCTGGAGCGGGATGATAGCGCGACCAAAGATCATCCCGCTCCAGGCAGCGCCGCGAGGGTGGCAATGCCGAGAGAGATCGTGGGGAAAGGACTGAGGTTTTCGCTCGGCCGTGCGCCCACATCTGCCGATATTATCGCCCGCGTTGCTGCCCGCGACGGTCGATCTGCTGAAACGCTGGTGCGGTCGTCCGAGCGGCCTGCCACCACGCGTCGATCTCGATCGGATCAGCGGGGAGAATGACGAACGGTCGGCCGGTGAATCGCTTCCATGCGTCTTCTAAAGCGGGGGAGACCGACGTCAACAGGGGGATGCGAGATTCGAGCGCCGCCTTGAATGCGCCCGCGAGGCCTTCCCCTGCCGCTTCGAGCTTGCCGAACTTGTTCAACAGGACGAGTTCGCATCCGGCCGCAATATCCCGCCGCACCGCCCCGGCCGCGCTCAGCGCACCGGCCCCGTCGAGGTGGCACACCGTCGAGCCGGGGCCCAGATCCTGGAATATCGAAAACCGTTCCGCGGTCGCGATGTTTCGCAGAAAGCCGGCGTTGCAAGCCCGGTCCGCAAGTCCATGACTTTCCGCGATGAGGCCGGCCAGGCGAACGGTCGGCTGCCACCGATCGACCAGCGTTCGGAACGTTTGCTCGACATCCGCGGTTGACTGGCCCCGGACCACGGCGATCGTCTTTGCGGGATCATCCATGGCATGCTCCAAGCGTCCACCTT
>Ga0207683_10000946_pt1 | contig 26655 bp, 26 predicted proteins | sample KBSM73metaG_FD_184333 | JGI IMG/M metagenome (GOLD analysis project Ga0207683, IMG submission 184333) | Miscanthus rhizosphere microbial communities from Kellogg Biological Station, Michigan, USA - KBS M7-3 metaG (SPAdes) (version 2) | ecosystem: Host-associated > Plants > Roots > Rhizosphere >... | reverse complement strand
CGTGTTGGCAGAACAGGCTCGCGACGTGCTGCTCCTTCGGCGCGAGCGTGTCGTCCAGCGTCGACGAGATCACCATCTCGACGATCGGCTTTTTCGACCAGCCGAAGGTGCGCGCATCGAAGTAGGCCCGTTCCATGTAGGCGAGGCTCGGCGCCATGATGATGCCGGCGGTGTGGTGCTCGTCGAGGTCTCGTCCCGGCAGGCAGGTGAAATCCGGCAGTTCCGACAGCGCGACGTTCATGCGGAACGTGCCGGAGCCGCAGCGCCATTTCTCGATCCGCTCCGCGAACGCGGCGGGCAACGCGGCGCGGTCGATCAGCGCGCCGTACAGCAGCTTCGGATTGAGGTTGGAGATCACGGCGCGCCCGCGGATCGTCTCGCCGGTCTCCGTCACCACGCCGACCGCGCGCCCCTTCTCGACGATCACCTCGTGTACCGCGGCATCGACGCGAATCTCCGCGCCCGACGATGCGGCCGACTTCGCCATCGCCTGCGTGATCGCTCCCATGCCGCCGATGGCGTGTCCCCACACGCCCTTCTTGCCGTTCACCTCGCCGAAGCAATGATGCAGCAGCACATAGGCCGAGCCCGGCGAGTAGGGGCTGGCATAATTGCCGACGATGCCGTCGAACCCGTAGGCCGCCTTGATCGGCGCACTCTCGAACCAGTGATCGAGGTAGTCGCCGGCCGAGTTGGTAAAGAGATCGAGCAGCTCGCGCTGCAAATCCAGACCAAGATGGCGCAACCGGTTCGCGATGCGCCCGCTTTTGATCAGCTCCGAGATCGCCGCGAACGGATGGCCTTCGACCGCGTTCGGTGGCGTTTCGAGCACCAGCGCGCGCAGCACGTCGGCGATCGCCTCGAGCCGCGCCTGATAGGCCTCGAGCCGTTCGGCGTCGCGCGCGGAGAATTTTGCGACTTCTTCCCGCGTGCGCCCGCCGCCGACTTTGAGATAGCGCCGGTCATCGAGCGGCAGAAAATTCGCGACTTGGCGCTCGACGATGCGCAAGCCGTGCTCGGCAAGCCGCAGATCGGCGATCACTTTCGGATTGAGCAGCGAAACCGTGTAGGCCGCCACCGAATTGCGAAAGCCCGGATGAAATTCTTCCGTTACCGCGGCGCCGCCGACGATGTGGCGCCGCTCCAGCACCACGACCTTGAGCCCGGCCATCGCCAGATAGCCGGCGCAGGTCAGGCCGTTATGGCCCCCTCCGATGAGGACGGCGTCATACATGAGAGGAGTTTAGAACGCCGGCGGCACTTGTCCGAGCGGAAACGGGCCGAGCGAGGCCTTGCCGTCGGTGAAGCGGAGCGGCGCCGCGATACCCTGTTTGCCCTCGATCTCCGCTGGCTGTCCGAGCAAGGCCAGCAGCCCCGTTTGCAGCGATTGCTGGCGCTGCGGCGGAATGCGCTGCGCCAAACCGGGCACCGCGCGCTCGATCGCGTTGAGGGCGGGCGCGACGCGATCGAGGCTGAGCGAGGCGCCCTTCTCGCCGCCGATGGTGGGCATGAAGCGCTCGATCCCCGCCACCGTCAGGCGCAGCGCGCCGTCGAGCCGTCCCTGCTGCGTCAACGCGAGGGTGCCGGTCGCATTGGCAAGCGACTCCGCCTGTGCGAGCCGCGCATTCTGGATCTCGAGCCGCCCGCCTGCGGCCTGCCATTCGCGCAGCCGTGCCGGCATCGGCTTCGGCGCGAGGTCATTGATGCCGTGCAGCACCGCCAGGACGTCGGCGTCGAACGGCTGCGCCGCGAGCGCATGCACGGCGGGCGCCGCGGCGCCGACGAGTTTCACCACGACATCGACCGCCGGATTGTGCGGCCACGAGCCGTACTGCACGCGCGCATGAAACTCGGCGCGCTTCGAGTCGAACAGGTTGCCCTGCGCGCCGTCGAGCCGCAGCCCGTCGACCACGACCGAGGCGCGCTCCGGCGCCTTCGGCGTGCCGCGCACGCTCGCCTGCGCGATGCCCCATGTGGCGGTCACGTAAGGCGCGCCGCCGGCATCCGACGCGGTGAGCGGGCCGGTGAATTCCGCAATGATCAGCCTGGGATCCCACACCTGCGCGACCGCGAGGATCTGCTTCAGTTTGATCGCGATCGGCGGCTGCGCGTCTTTCAGTTCGGCCGCCACGCCAGCGCAGGTCACCTCGATGCGGAACGGATAGCCGCCGACCGAGCGGCTGGCGCAGGTGAACACGCGCCCACCGTTGGCCTGCTGCTCCTGCCAGTCGTTCAGCCGTTTCTCGGCCTCGCCCGCGGCGTAGAACCACAGCGCGGTCCACGCCACACCGAGCGCGATGACGATCGCGAGCGGCGCGGCGATCAGCCAATGCCGGCGGCGGCGCGGCTCAAGTTCGGCGAGGTGGGTCATGCGTGTCCTGTTCGCGGCTGCTTGGCCGCGCGATATGGCTCTATCATGGCGCGCCTTGCGCGGGGCGCCCGCCGCTGTTACGCGAAGCGGATTGCACCTGTCCTGTCAACGCCTTAACTCCCATTATTGGTGGAGCATGACCTTGTCCGAAAACCGGTCTCCACTTTTCGGGATCATGCTCTGATGCAACTCGCCATCGAGCATCTCCGGGAAGATCTGTGGGTTTTCGGCTACGGCTCGCTGATCTGGCGGCCGGACTTCGACTATCTCGAACGCGCGCCGGCGCGCCTGATCGGCGCGCACCGGGCGCTGTGCGTGTTTTCGCATGTGCACCGCGGCACGCCGGAGCGCCCCGGTTTGGTGCTCGGGCTCGACCTCGGGGGCGCCTGCCGCGGCGTCGCCTATCGCGTGGCGGCAAAGAAGCGCGCCGACACCCTCGCCTATCTGCGCGCCCGCGAGCAGGCGACCAGCGTCTACCGCGAGACCTTGCGCTCGGTGACCTTGCTCGGCGAGCCGGAGCGGCGCGTCAGCGCTCTGGTCTACATGATCGACCGCGGGCACGTGCAATACGCCGGGCGGCTCGACCTCGCGCAGCAGCTTCACCTCGTGCGCCAGGGCCACGGGCAGTCCGGCCCGAACCGGGAATACGTCCTCTCGACCGTGCACGCGCTCGAAGCGCTCGGGTTGCGCGATCACGATCTGCATCGACTGGCGGAAAAGCTGAAAGGCTCGCACGAGGGGACGGCCGCCTAAAGCGAGACGACTTTTCTTCGAATCGTCATCTCGCTTTAGGTTATTGGTGGAGCATGATCTCTTCCGAAAACCGGTGTCCACTTTTCGGGATCATGCCTGATGCTCCTTCTCAATCGCCACTCCGACTACCGCGCGGCGCTCGACCCGGCGGATGCCGAGACGCTGGGCCTGGAAGGCGCCGCCGAGGCCGAGCGTTATCTTGCTCGTCGCGACAAGCATGCCGAGACGCCGTTGCACGCGCTTCCCGCGCTTGCGGCCGAGCTCGGCGTCGGCGCGGTGCGCATCAAGGACGAGGGCTTTCGACTGGGTCTCGGCAGCTTCAAGGCGCTCGGCGGCGCGTATGCGGTGACGCGGCTGGTGCTGGAAGAAGCCGCGCGGCAGCGCGGCCGGGTGTTCGGCATCGCGGATTTGCAGGCCCCGGAGGTACGCGCCGTTGCGAACCGAATGACGTTCGCCTGTGCGACCGACGGCAATCACGGGCGCTCGGTCGCGCAGGGCGCGGCGCTCGTCGGCGCGACGTCCGTCATCTTCGTTCATGCGGGCGTAAGCGATGCACGTGTCGCGGCGATCGCCCGCTTCGGCGCGCAAATGATCAGGGTCGCCGGCACCTACGACGACTCGGTCACCGAGGCCGCACGCGTTTCGGTCGAGCAGGGCTGGACCGTCGTGTCCGACACGTCATGGCCGGGTTACGAGCGCATTCCAGGGCTTGTGATGCAGGGCTACACCGCGCTGGTACGCGAGGCGCTGCGCCAGATCGGCGATCCACCGACGCATGTCTTCGTGCAGGCCGGTGTCGGCGGGGTCGCGGCGGCTGTCGCGGGCCATCTGGCGATCGTGTTTGGCGACAGGCGTCCGACATTCGTCGTGGTCGATCCTGCACGCGCTGCCTGTATTTATGAAACTGCCAAGGCCGGGCGTCCGGTGAAGATCGCGCACGGCGCGCCGACCGTGATGGCGATGCTCGAATGCTACGACCCCTCGCCGCTCGCGTGGCGCGTGCTGTCGCGCGCGGCGGATGGTTTCATGACGGTCGACGATGCGGGTGCCATTGCGGTGATGAATCGCCTCGCGCGTCCGGCCGGAGGCGACCCGCCCATCGTGGCCGGCGAGAGCGGCGGCGCCGGCCTGGCCGGCGCCATCCGGGCAGCGACCGACCCGGAGATGCGCGCGAAGCTGGGCCTGACCGCGTCCTCCCGCCTCTTCGTTATCAATACCGAAGGCGCGACCGATCCGGCGCGCTATGCCGAGCTCGTCGGAATGAGCCCGGACGAAGTCATGGTGTAACAATTTCTACGACTCACGCGCTGTGCGTAGATCCTTCGCCGCCTCGGCGGTCAATCTTGCCACCGCCTCCTCGATCTCCCGCTCCAGCCTTTCCGCAAACTCCTCGCGCGAGAGCCCCGGCGGGATCGGATCGAGCACCTTGAGCACGATCGTGCCCGGATAGCGCAGGAATTTGCGCCGCGGCCAGTAGAGCCCGGAGTTGAGCGCGACTGGCAGGCACGGCACGCCGCACGCGGCGTAAAGCTGCGCGGCGCCATATTTGTAAACCGGCGGCGCGCCGGGCGCGGTGCGCGTGCCTTCCGGGAAAATGATGCGCGACTTCCAGGCGTACCAGCCGAATACCGGAATCCATTGCAGCTCGTGCTTGAAGACGTAGGCGGGATCGTCGAACAGCGTGAGCAGCATGAACGTCTCCCACACCGACTGGTGCTTGGCGGCGACCAGCAGCGCGCCCGGCGGAATCCTGTCCAGGCCACGCAACTCGACCCGGGTGCCGGCGACGACGCGCAACAGCCAGCCGCTGGTGTATCCCCATGACTTCGCCATCGCCATGAAGGCGCGGCGCGGCAGCGCGTAGGTCGGGATCGCGCCGATCACGTGCAGAACGAGATTGAGATAGAACAGACAATTGAACGCGATCGAGCGCACGATCAGCAAAGCTTGCCTCCCCTCGCAGCCCCGGCTTGGGCGCCGGCTTCTGATCAGCTCTTTTTGTGTTCGCCGAACGACTGCGTCAGCGCCGGCGGACCGACGCGCATGCGCAACTGCGCCACCATGAACTTCGCATACTCGGAAAAGATCAGCCGCGCGGTCGGCGCGCTCGCCCACCATGGCTCGTTGCGCAGCTTGTCGGTGACGACCGGGAACGGCACCAGCGCGGTGTCGGGCATCTGCCGTTCGAGCTCCGCCATCGTGCGCGGCATATGATAGGCCGAGGTCACCACGATCAGCGAGGTGAAGCCGCGATCCTTCACCCAGCGCCGCGTCTCGATTGCGTTGCCGACCGTGTTGCTCGCCGAATGGTCGAGATCGACGCAGCAGGAAACGAGCCCCTCGTAGCGCGGATTGATGCGCGCGATCTCGCTGGTGGTCGTCGTGCGATGCACGCCGCTGATCAGCAGGCGCTTGCCGCGTCCGGCGGCAAGCAACTCGATCGCGTCCGCGATGCGCGAGGCGCCGCCGGTCAGCACCACGATGCCGTCGGCATTGCGGGTGAGCGCCACCTCCTCGGCCGGCACGTGATAGACGAACCAGACGAACCCGCCGCAGATCAGCGCCGCACACGCGACGCAGGCCAGCATCGCGGCGCGCAATGTCCAGCGCAGCCAGCGCCATGTCGGCGCGGCAGGCTCGCGCGCGTGCTCCGGCGCTTCCATGGGTGGCATCATAGCGCCGGCGCCGCCACATGGCGATGCGCCCTCATCCCATTTCCTTCAGCGTGCGGCTCACGGTGAAGCGCGAGACGCCGGCCGTCACCGCGCCCATCAGCACGATCAGACCGAGCATCGCGCCGTAGCCTTGCGCACCGAGCGAGAGATTGCCGAACAGCCCCACGGCCTCGCCGGTGCCGCCGAACCAGCCGGACGTCATGCCGACAAGCGCGAACAGCACCATGGCGATGCCGCCGCCGAGCGCGCCGCCCTTCAGGCCGAGCAGCAGGAAGTGGCGCTGGAATTCCGCCGCGATGAAGCCGTCCTTGGCACCGATGATATGCAGCACTTCGATGATCTGGCGGTTCGCCGCCATCGCGCCACGCGTCGCGAACATCACCGACATCATCGCGGCGGCAAGCACCAGCGCGAGCACGCTCAACCCCATCGCGACGGCGCTGCGTGCGATCGCGCTCATGCGGCCGATATGGACGCGATGATCATCGAGCGTGGCGCCGGGGATTTCGCCAAGCTGCTGGCGCAGCTTCGCGAAGTCCGGCGGCGCGACCGTATCCACCTTCAGCACGACGATGCGCGGCACCGGCAGTTCGCCGAGATCGAGCCCGCTGCCGAGCCACGGCTCGAGCAGTGCCGCGGACTCTTGCCGGCTGTACGGCCGTGCGAAGGCAATGCCTTGCGTGTTCTGCGCAATCGCCAGGGCGCGGCGCACGTCCGCCTCGATGTCGCGCTGATCCGCGGGGCGAATCTGGATCGTGACTTCGCGCGCCACCGCGGCCTGCCAGTCGCCCGAGGCGGAACGCACCAGCACCACGGCGCCAAGCGTCAGCGCCGCGAGAAACGTCATGATGGCGATGACGGCGAGCAGCGCCCGGCCCGAGATCGAATCGGCCGGGACGATCGAGGCTTCGCCGCGCGGCAGCGTATCCTCGGCCTCGGCCTGCGCCTCTGCGCGGGCCGACGGCTCCTCTTCGTCATATTCAGCCTGCGCCGCCATCGGGGCTCTCACGCGTAAACCTGCAGCCGGCCCTCATGCAGGACCAGGCGCGGCGCATCGTAAAGGTCCATCAGGGCGATATCGTGGGTCGCGATCACCACCGACGTGCCCGACTTGTTCAGTTCGACCAGCAGGCGCAGCAGCCGGCGCGCCAGATTGGGATCGACGTTGCCGGTCGGTTCGTCGGCGAGCAACAGCGACGGTTGCGCGATGACGGCGCGCGCGATCGCGGCGCGCTGTTTCTCCCCGCCCGAGAGGATCGGCGGCAGCGCCGCCATGCGGTCGCCGAGGCCAACCCAGTTCAACAGCTCGACCACCTCGTTGCGGTAGCTCGACTCCTCGCGCCCGATCACGCGCAGCGGCAGCGCGACGTTCTCGTAGGTCGTCAGATGATCGAGCAGGCGGAAATCCTGGAACACGACTCCGATGCGCCGCCGCAAGGTGGCGAGCGCATCCGGCGAGAGGGTCGCGACATCGTGGCCGAACAGGTTGATCAGGCCGCGCGTCGGCCGCAGCGCAAGGAAAAGCATGCGCAGCAGCGACGACTTGCCTGCGCCCGACGCGCCGGTGAGGAACTGGAACGAGCGCGGCGCAAGCTCGAAGCTCACGTCGCGGAGAACTTCCGGGCCGAGGCTGTAGCGCAAACCGACATTCTCGAAGCGGACCACTCGACCCTCCGATTCGGTCCCGGGAGAAGTCCTACCCGGCACCGTCTTGTCATGCATCCGGAATTAAGAAGGCATTAACGATGTCGGGCAGGATCATGGCTAAGTCACGGACGGAGCGTGGATTTTTATGGTTTCCGGTTCGTTAACGAGCCGCTGTTACGGTCGAATCGATCGTCTATCCGGCTGGCCCACGAATGCTGATCGTCTGCCCGACCTGCGCGACCACCTACCAGATCAAGCTGGCCGCGCTCGGCGAGGCCGGCCGCACCGTGCGTTGCGCGGGATGCAAGAACACCTGGTTCGCGACGTCTGACAGCGCGATCATGGAGGCCGCGACGGCGCTCGTCCCGGTCGCGCCTGCGACGGCTTCTCGCGCTCCCGCCGCCGCACCGTCTGCGCCGCAACCACCTGCGACGGACGATTTCGCCGACGACACGGTCGGCGATTTCGCGGTGGAGACCTTCACGCCGTCGGGCAAAAAGACAAGCGACACCCCGGTCATCGATGCGCCGCCGCTCGCGCCGCGCGATCATGAGGGCGAAGCAGCCGCAAAGTTCGAGCCGGGCGAGCCCGAGAGCATCGAAACCATCGCGGCGCGCCGCGCTCGCCACCAGTATTCGGACCGCAAGCAGAAGCGCAGCCCGCTGCGCCGGATCGCAAGCTTGCCAGTTCTGATCGCCGTGCTGCTGCTCGTCGTGCTCGGCGCACTGCAGTGGCGCGCGGCGCTGGTGCGCCAGTTCCCGCAGACCGCATCGCTGTTCGCCATGATCGGCATGCCGGTCAACCTGCGCGGTCTCACTTTCATGGACGTGAAGAGCCGCGGCGAGTTCGTCGACGGTGCAATGGTGCTGGTGGTCGAAGGCACGATCGTGAACCTGACGCCGAAAGCGCTCGAGGTGCCGCGCCTGCGCTTCGCCTTGCGCAGCGCCACCGGGCACGAGGTCTATGCCTGGACCTCGCTGCCCACCCAAACGATGCTAGGATCGGGCGACGGCCTGCCGTTCCGCAGCCGTCTCGCGTCGCCGCCGCCGGACGGCCGCGACGTGATCGTCCGCTTCTTCAGCCGGCGCGATGCCGGCCTCGGCTCGTGAGGATTGCTTGAGCGTTTCCGCCGACACGAAGATCCGCGTGCTGTTCGACGCCGACACGATTGCGTCGCGCAATCACGCATTGGCGAAAGAGATCAAGGCGGCGGCACCGGAGAACCTGCTCGTCGTCGCGGTTCTCAAGGGCAGCTTCATCTTCGCGGCCGACCTGATCCGCGCGCTGCACGGCGCGGGGCTCGCGCCGGAAGTCGAATTCGTCTCGCTGTCGAGCTATCGCGACGGCACGGTCTCGTCGGGCACCGTGACGGTGCTGCACGACGTCGAGAGCGAGATGCGCGGCCGCGATGTGCTGCTGATCGACGACATTCTCGAGTCCGGCCGCACGCTTGCCTATGCCAAGGATCTGTTTGCCGCGCGCGGCGCCAAGCGCGTGCTGACCTGCGTGCTGCTGGAAAAGCCCGGCAAGCGCGCGGTGTCGCTCAACGCGGATTTCGTCGGCTTCGTCTGCCCGGACCTGTTCGTCGTCGGCTACGGCATGGACGTCGCGCACGCGTTCCGGCAATTGCCGTTCGTCGGCGTGGTCGAGAAACTTTAACCCATCATGGCGCGCATCCTGATCGCCGAAGACGAGGAGCCGTTGCGCATGCTGACGGCGCGCGCGCTGACCGACGCCGGCCACGAGGTCGTCACCGCGGTGGACGGCGCCGATGCGCTCGACATCGTGACGCGCGAGGGCGGCCGCTTCGACCTGCTGCTCACCGACATCCGGATGCCGCTGATGGACGGCATCGCGCTCGCGCTCAGCGTCGCGCGCGACCATCCGGAGATCATCATCCTGCTGATGACCGCCTACGCCGACCAGCGCGAACGCGCCGCAAATCTGGATGCGCTGATCCATGACGTCGTGCTGAAACCGTTCACGCTCGCCGAGATCAAGGCGGCGGTGGCCGATGCGCTGACAGCGCCGAAGAAGAAGAGCTGATCAGAAATCCTTCAGCAGCCGCTCGATGTAGTCGAGCTCGAGCTGCGGCCGCAGCGGATCGGCCAGTCGCTTGCGCAGCTCTTCCAGGATGCGGCGCGCACGCTGCACGTCGATCTCGCCCGGAACCTTCACCGTCACGTCGTCGCCGTACTCGCGCCCGCGCAGCGGCCGGCCGAGCGGGTCGGTATCGTTGTTGGCGCGCGCCTGTCCGGTGCGCCCCGGGTTGCCCGGACCTTGTCCCTGGCCCTGTCCCTGCTGCATCTGCTGCGCGAGGCTTTGCGCGCCGCGGCGCAGCGCTTCCAGCGCGCGGCCCTGCGCGTCGACCGCGCCGTCGGCCTGACCCTGCCCGAGCTGGCCCTCGGCATCGCCCATCGCGCCATCGGCCTGCCCGAGCCCCTCGCCGGGGTCCTGGCCCTGGCCCTGCTGGCCCGGTTGACCCTGCTGGCCGGCCTGACCGCGCTTGCGCATTTCTTCCAGGAGCTTCTTCAGTTGCTCACGCAAAGCCTGCTGGTTCTGCCGCAGCTCGCCGAACTGGCTCGGATCGCCCTGCTGCCCTTGTTGGCCCTGCTGGCCGCGTTGTCCGCGCTGGCCCTGCTGGCCCTGCTGGTTGCGCCGCTGCTCCTGACCCTGGCGGAAGGTCTTGTCGCGCAGGTTCTGCTGCTCGCGGATCATGTTGCCGAGCTCGTCGAGCGCCGACATCATGTCGTCGTCCATGTCGTCGCCCTGCTGGCCCGGCTGGGCCATCTGCAGGTTTTCGAGCATCTGCTGCAGCTCTTCGAGCAGCTTCTTCGCCGCGTCCTTGGCGCCGGAGCGTGCAAGCTGCTCCATGCGGTCGATCATGCTCTTGAGGTCTTGCTGCCGCAGCATGCGGGTGTTCGGATCGAGCGGGCGGGCGAGCTGCTGCGGATTGCGCTTCATCTGCTCGGCGAGCGCCTGCATGAAGCGGTCGAGCGCCGCGCGCAGCTGGTCGGTCAGCTTCTTGATCTCCTCGTCGGTCGCGCCGCGATCCAGCGCCTGGCGCAACGCCTCCTGCGCGGCGCGCAGCGCGGCCTCGGCATCCGACAGCATGCCGTCCTCGATGGTCACCGCCATCGACCACAGCCGTCCCACGACGTCGCGCAACTGGTCGTCGGACTTCGCGCGGGTCAATTCGAAGAAGATCGAGCGCAGGCCGAGATAGTGCGAGAGCTGCGGCATGAAGCGCTCGGGCGCGATCGAGAGCGCTTCGAGCGCCATCAAAATCTTCGGCTTCGCCTCGGCGTCGAGCGCCAGGATGCGGCGCTGCTCGATCAGCGCGCGCGCGAGCGGCTTCACGAACACGCGTTCCGGGAGCTTGAACTCGGTCGGCGTGCTCGATCCCTCGTTGCCGGCCTCGTCGCGTGCGGTCAGCGTCAGCGTCACCTCGGCGCCGGCCCACGGATGATCCGAGAGGTCCTTGGTGGTCTGCCCGGCGCCGTTGCGCGTGCGCGCCTGCGGCAGCGCCAGCGCAAAGTCCGGCGCGCCGTAGAGCGGACGCAGCGCGCGCCCGTCGGGTGCGGCCTTCTGCTTCAGCGCGAAATTCGCGTTGGCGCCGATCACGCCGTAGTCGTCCTCGATCTTGTAGGCGAGTTGCAGGGAGCCGCGCGCTTGCGGCTCCGGCTCCTTGGTCAGTGCGATGGTCGGCACGCGATCCGGAATGGCCGCGAAGGTGAACGTCACATCCTCGTCGAGCGCGCCTTTCAGCGTCGCGGTGCCGCGATCGGTGATGGTGTAGCGGTGCTCCTCGGTACCGGCCGGCGGCGGCGGCGCGCCTTCGCGGCTTGCTTCCGCGATGCCGCCCGAGGTGACGACATGAAGTCCGTTCGCCCCGCTCGCGCGGATCACCAGCACGCTGCCGGCCGGAACCGTTTGCACCGTGGAGGCTTGATGCGGCTCGCCGGCGCGGATGCCGGGCAGGATCAGCGGCGGCTTGCCGGTATAGACCGGCGGGGTCACCCAGGCGTCGACGCGGAAGTTCTTCGCCTGCACGACGCCGGCCCAGTCGAACGCCGCGGTGATGCGCTTCACGCGTTCGCCCGACGCCGCAAAGAACGTCGCGGCGACGAGCAGCACGACCAGCGCGCGTACCGCGACCGGATCGAACAGATGCAGCCGCGGCCGCGGCGTCCCGGCTTTCAGCGCGTTCGCGGCGCGCAATGCCTGTTCGACATGCGCACGCCAGAGCGCGCGGGACACCTGATCCTGCTCGCCGGCGCCAAGTTCATCGGCGAGCGCGGTCGCCGGCCGGTGCGCCAGGCCGCTGCCGCGATCGAGGCGGCGCAGCCCGTCGAAAGTGCTCGGCAGGCGGAAACGCAGCAGCGGAACCGCTGCGACCGCGACCAGCACGATCAGGACGAACAGCGCGATCGCGCGCCCCATCGGCGGCAGCACGAGCCACAGGCCCGCCCACGACACGACGAGGAATATCCCAACGGCGACCGCGACCGAGGCGACAGCCGGCCAGAGCCGCTCCCAGAGAATGGTCCACCATGCGCGGCGCAGCGCGCGCGCCAGAAGAGAGTCGGCGACTTGCGCGCCAATCGCGGGGCTGATCTCGGCCTCGGGAACCGTAGGTCGGTCGTTCACCTGCTTCTCCGGTCGTCAGCCATAGCTTGATTTGGCCGGGGCTAACAAGCAATGCCCCCAAGTTATGCCGTGAAGTAAAGCAAATTTCAGGCCGCGATGGTCGTTTTCAGCCACAAGCGGAAGGACTTATGCGGCGCCCTGTCGCGGGCGAAACGAGCGCCTAAAGCCAGTTGGGAAGCCGGTCCATCGCGATCAAGGCATCGGCGTCGAGCCGCGGCCGCACCAATGCCCATTCGGCATCCCTGACCAGCACTTCCGGCACGAGGGCGCGGGTGTTGTAGGTCCCGGCCTGCACCGCGCCGTAAGCGCCCGCCGTCATGATGGCGAGCAGATCGCCCGGCCCGGGTTCGGCCATCTCGCGGTCGCGCGCGAAGAAATCGCCGGTCTCGCAGATCGGGCCCACGAGGTCAGCGACGATGCGCGGCCCGTCCGGCCGCGGTTGCGTCACCGGGCGGATATCGTGATGCGCCTCGTAGAGCGTCGGGCGGATCAGATCGTTCATCGCGGCATCGACGATCACGAACGGCTTCGCCTCGCCGTGCTTCACGTAGATGACGCGCGTCACCAGGATGCCGGCATTGCCGACGATCATGCGGCCCGGCTCGAAGATCAGCTTGCAGTCGAGCCCGCGCGTCGCGTGCTTCACGATCGCCGCGTAAGCCGCCGGATCGGGCGGCGGTTCATTGTCCTCTCGATAGGGAATGCCCAGGCCCCCGCCGAGATCGACGTGCTCGATGGCGTGGCCATCGGCTCGCAGGGTGCGCACGAAATCGGAGAGCAGCGCGAAGGCGTCGTCGAACGGCTGCAGATCGGTGATCTGGCTGCCGATGTGCATGTCGACCCCCGCGACATGCAGGCCCTTCAGCTTCGCCGCATGCGCATACACGTCGCGCGCGCGGCTGATCGGGATGCCGAACTTGTTCTCGGACTTTCCGGTCGCGATCTTGGCGTGGGTTTTTGCATCGACGTCCGGATTGACACGCACCGAGACGCACGCCGTGCGCCCCTTCGAGACGGCGATCTGCGACAACAGATCGAGCTCCGGTTCGGACTCCACGTTGATGCAGAGAATGCCGGCATCGATCGCGGCGGCGAGTTCGTCCGCGGTTTTGCCGACGCCCGAAAACATGATCTTCTCCGGCGGCACGCCGGCAGCGAGCGCGCGCTTCAATTCGCCGCCCGAGACGACATCCGCGCCGGCGCCGAGCCGCGCCAAGGTCGCGATCACCGCCTGGTTGGAATTCGCCTTCATGGCGTAGCAGACGAGCGAGGGCACGTCGGCAAAGGCGTCGGCGAACACGCGGTAGTGCCGCTCCAGTGTCGCGGTCGAATAGCAATAGAACGGCGTGCCGACCTCCTGTGCGAGCCGCACAAGGTCGACCCCTTCGGCGTGCATCACGCCGGCCCGATAGGCAAAGTGGTGCATGGCCGCGCTAGTATCCCGATTCCGAAGTTCGCATGATCCCGCGGCACCCTCGTCCGTGAACTTCGGAATCGAAGGACACTAGCAACTTATTGACCTGGTGTGGCTTTGGTTCAGAAGTCCGCATGATGAACTCGCGGCACGGATTATGCGGACTTCTGAACCGCCACACTAGCTAGTCGAGGAGCACGTCGAGCGGGATGCGTTTCTTCTGTCCGGGCGGCGCGAGCGGCCGTCCCTCCTGATCCAGTTCGATCAGCGTGCCTCCCGGCCCGACGGCGGCACCGGGCGGCGGGTCGAGCGGCCCCTTGCGCCCACAGGCCGACAGCGTCAGGCCGAGCGCCAGCAGCGCGGCCACCGCGACGATACGGGCAACAGGACAGCTGAAACGGCTCACGGGACACCCCTTCGGCGCCACCTATAGCAGATCAACTGCGGCAGGCGAGAGGCGCCAGAAATTCTTCCATTAACTGAGGCGTTTGAGCCACTTTTTGGCTTCCCGAGTGACGTTTTTCGGGGCCGTGCCGCCGAACGAGACGCGGCTCCCGACCGAGCGCTCGACCGAGAGCACACCGAACACCGCCTTGGTGATGCGCGGCTCGATCGCCTGCATTTTCTCCAGCGGCAACGCGTCGAGCGAAACGCTGGCAGCTTCCGCCGTCGCCACGATGCGGCCGGTGACGTGATGCGCCTCGCGGAACGGGATCTTCAGCGTGCGCACCAGCCAGTCGGCCAAGTCAGTCGCCGTCGCGTAGCCGGCGCCGGCCGCCGTCTTCATGCGCGCCGCATCCGGGGTCAGATCCGTCACCATGCCGGACATCGCCTCGACGCACAGCATCAGCGCCGAGAGCGCCTCCATGGCGGCTTCTTTGTCCTCCTGCATGTCCTTCTGGTAGGCGAGCGGCAGGCCCTTCATCACGACGAGGAGTGCCTGCAGCGCACCGAAGATGCGGCCCGACTTGGCGCGCACCAGTTCGGCCGCGTCCGGGTTGCGCTTCTGCGGCATGATCGAAGAACCGGTGGTGAACTTGTCGGAGAGCTTCACCAGGCCGGTCAGCGGCGAGCACCAGATCACGATCTCCTCGGCGAGGCGCGACAGATGCACCGACGCGATCGACGCGGCGGCGAGCGTCTCGATCACGAAGTCGCGGTCGGACACCGCGTCGAGCGAATTCGCCGACGGCCGGTCGAAGCCGAGCGACTTCGAGGTGAGCCTGCGGTCGATGTCGAACGAGGTGCCGGCGAGCGCCGCGCTGCCGAGCGGATTTTCATTCAGCCGCTTGCGCGCATCCGCGAAGCGTCCGCGATCGCGCGCCGCCATTTCGACATAGGCGAGCAGGTGATGCCCAAACGTCACCGGCTGCGCGGTCTGCAAGTGCGTAAAGCCCGGCATCACGGTCGCGGCGTGCTTGAGCGCCTTTTCGGCCAGCGCCTTCTGGTAACGGCTGAGCGCCGCGTCGATGTCGTCGATCGCATCGCGTATCCACAACCTGAAATCGGTCGCGATCTGGTCGTTGCGCGAGCGCGCCGTGTGTAGCCGGCCGGCCGCCGGACCGATCAGCTCGGCGAGCCGCGACTCCACGTTCATATGGATGTCTTCCAGCTCGCGCTTGAAGCGGAACTTGCCGGAATCCATCTCTGACAGGATCGTGTCTAGACCGTGAGCGATCTTGGCGGCATCGTCGCGCGAGATGATGCCCTGTTTGGCGAGCATCGCCGCATGCGCCTTGCTTGCCGCGATGTCCTGGCGGTAAAGGCGGCGATCGAAGTCGATCGAGGCGTTGATCTCCTGCATAATGGCGCCGGGGCCTGCGGCGAACCGCCCGCCCCACATCTTGTTGCTCATGACACTGCCGAAAGTTGCCTGATGACCGACCGACCGAAACGCCTCGATCGCTTCACCTTGATCGCTCTCGGTGTCGCAGTAGGCGCCGCGTTTGGGCTCGCGGCGGTATACGGGATCAGCGCGATGCAGCGCAATCCGACCGAGGCCGCCTGCCGGCCGGCGGGCGAGCTTGCCAAGCGGCTCGCGCCGCTCGCGCGGGGCGAGGTCGCGGCGGTCGGGATCGTGTCCGATCCGAAGCCCCTGCCGGAGCTTACGTTCACCGACACCGAGGGCAAGCCGCGCACCTTGGCGAGCTTCCAGGGCAAGACCGTGCTGCTGAACCTGTGGGCCACCTGGTGTGTGCCGTGCCGCAAGGAGATGCCGGCACTCGATGCGCTGCAAACGAAACTCGGCGGTGACAAGTTCGAGGTCGTGGCGGTCAACATCGACACCCGCAATCTCGACAAGCCGAAGGCCTGGCTGCAGGAGGTCGGCATCAAGCAACTCGGCTACTACGCCGATCCGAGCGCGAAGGTGTTTCAGGACCTGAAGGCGGTCGGCAAGGCATTCGGGATGCCGACGACGCTGCTGATCGACCCGCACGGCTGCGAACTGGGCACGCTGGCCGGCCCGGCCGAATGGGCGAGCGACGACGCGATCAAGCTGATCGAAGCGGCGTTGGGGAAAGCGTCTTGATTATCTCCACACCGCCCACCACGGCGGCGCCGGGCACGGCGACTGGATGCCCACGATGCGGGCGAAGCGCTCCTTGTAGTCGCGCGGCACGTTCGCAGCGATATCCTCGCGATGGCCTCTGTTGAGGTAACCCGCCCGCATCAGGCCTTCGATCGCTTCGGCCACGCGCGAGTCCGGCGTCAGCGGGGCCGGTGGCTGGGTCGTGTCTGCCGAAGGCGAGCGGAACGTGCCCGGCACCTTCGCCGCCACGATCATCGCCGCGTTGGTGTATTCGATCCCCTTGAAGTAGTTGATGATGTCGGCGGTCGCCTTGCGCGCCTGGCTGCCGGTACAGAACCGCGCAGTCCCTTCGCTGAGGTAGCAATGGAGCTTCGCCTCGGCCGCCGCCTGCCCGCGCTGCGGCGCCGCGGTCATGCGCTGCTCGCACACCGCGTCAGCGATCTTGGCGGCCTCGTCCGCGCCCTTGCCGGCGTAGGCGGATTTCGCGGCCGGCGGTTGCGCTGCGGCTGCCGGCTGCGTCGCCACGACTGGTGCCGGCGCTGGCGCGGCCGGCGCGGGCTCCTGCCGCATTTCCTTGAAGGCCGGCAGCGCCGCGGTGCGCTGCACCGGATAGATCTTCGGAGTGAACAGAACGAGGAGGAATCCAACAACGACAGCGGCGCCCGCCACGAGGCCGAACGGAATCCTGAAGCCGCCGCCCTGTCCGACGACCGGCCGCGCCCCGCGCCCTTCACGCATCTGCGCGCGCAAATCGTGGATGTCTGTCATCCGGCGGCTCTCATCGTCGCTGCGCGTCAGACCGTGATGTCGAGGTTCTGAGCCCGTTGGCGAGTTGACCGAGATTCTGCTGTGCCGCTTCGATCATCTGGATGATCGATGCCGCATTGTCAGCGTTCATCTTCATCATCTTCGCCGCCATAGCGAGTTGCGCACGCCCGACTTGGGCGGCATGGCGCTCGCGACCGCCGTCACATCCATCGAACCGCGCTCCGAATGACCCGGAACCCTGCCAGCGGCGGGTTAATATTCGCTTGGAGCGGTATGGAAAACCGGCGATTCCAGCGGTCTGTCGCAAGGGTTGGCGGAATTGGCCACCAAGGCCGCGATCAAACGAATGTCGGACGAGGCTGCGGCCATCGGCGGCAACCGTTAACAGGAGGTTACCGGCAAATCGGGTGGCGGCCGCCGCGCGGTCATGCTGCGAACCCGCTATGGCTCCCGCTCGCCTCACCATGTCGGCGACCGACTGGCTCTTGCTGGTCGCGCTCTCGGTCCTGTGGGGCGGCTCGTTCTTTTTCGCCAAGCTCGCCGTGCTGGAGTTGCCGCCGCTCACCGTCGCGCTCGGCCGCGTCGCGCTCGCGGCCGCGATGCTGGTCGTGCTCGCGCGCCTGACCGGCGTCGCGCTGCCGGACTGTCCGGCGGCGTGGCGGCCCTGTGTGCTGATGGGCCTGTTGAACAACGCCGTCCCGTTCGGACTGATCTTCTGGGGCCAGACGCACGTTCCCAGCGGCCTTGCGGCAATCCTCAACGCGACGACGCCGCTGTTCACCGTGCTGGTGGCGCATTGGGCGACCGGGGATGAAAGGCTCACTCCGGCGCGCCTTGCCGGAGTCGCGGCGGGCCTCGCCGGCGTTATCGTGATGATCGGGCCCGACCTGCTGCACGAGCTCGGCACGAACCTGGCCGGACAACTCGCGTGTCTGCTCGCCGCCGTCAGTTACGCGTTCGCCGGCGTCTATGCGCGCCGCTTCCGCGGCGAACCGGCACTGCGCGTCGCGGCCGGACAACTCGTTGCATCGAGCATGCTGCTCGCGCCGGTCGCCATCCTGCTCGACCGGCCGTGGACGCTTCCGCCGCCGAGCGCGACCGCGATCGCCGCATTGCTCGCGCTTGCCGCGCTCTCGACCGCGCTCGCCTATCTGATCTATTTCCGCATCCTGGCGCGTGCCGGCGCGACCAACGTGCTGCTGGTGACGTTCCTCATTCCGGTGAGCGCGATCCTGCTCGGCACCCTGGTGCTCGGCGAACGGCTCGAGCCACGCCATCTCGTCGGCATGGCGGCGATCGGATTGGGACTGGCAGCAATAGACGGACGGCCGCTGAAGCTGGCCTACCGCGTCGGCACCGGCTTCTCGCCGCGATAGTCGTAGAAGCCGCGGTTCGCCTTGCGGCCGAGCCAGCCCGCCTCGACATATTTCACCAGCAGCGGGCACGGACGATATTTCGAGTCCGCCAGTCCCTCATGCAGCACCTGCATCACCGACAGGCAGGTATCGAGGCCGATGAAATCCGCAAGCTCCAGCGGGCCCATCGGATGATGCGCGCCAAGCTTCATCGCGGTGTCGATCGCCTCGACGTTTCCGACGCCTTCATAGAGCGTGTAGATCGCCTCGTTGATCATCGGCAGCAGGATACGGTTGACGATGAAGGCCGGGAAATCTTCCGCGACCGCGATGGTCTTCTTCAGCTTGGTGACGAACTCGCGGCAGGAGTCGAACGTCGTGTCGTTGGTGGCGATGCCGCGGATCAGCTCGACCAGCTCCATCACCGGCACCGGATTCATGAAGTGAATGCCGATGAATTTCTCCGGCCGGTCGGTCGAGGCGGCAAGCCGCGTGATCGAGATCGACGACGTGTTGGTGCCGACGATCGCCTCGGCTTTCAGGTGCGGGCAGAGATCGGAAAAGATCTTGCGTTTGACCTCCTCCTTTTCGCTCGCGGACTCGATGACGAGATCGCAATCGCCGAGCTTGTCGAGCGTCTCGGCCGGCGCGATGCGCTTGAGCGCCCCCTGCCGGTCCTCTTCGGCGATCAGCTTGCGCTGCACCTGGCGGGCGAGGTTGCCGTTGATGGTGGCGAGCCCGGCATTGATGCGGTCGCCGGAAATATCGTTGAGCAGCACGTCCATCCCGGCGAGCGCCGCGACGTGCGCGATGCCGTTGCCCATCTGGCCGGCGCCGATCACGCCAATCTTGCGAATTGTCGGGGACATTTTCTCCGCCTGGTCGCTGGTGCGCGCCTTGGGCCGCTCTCTAACCTGGGTAATGCTCGCCATGAAGCCTTTTTACGACGATCGAGGCTCCGATACCACAAGGTTATTGGCCGCGTTTTCCAAGCTCGGTCGCGAGTTCTGGAAGTGCCTGATAGAGGTCCGCGACAAGGCCGTAGTCGGCGACCTGGAAGATCGGCGCCTCCTCGTCCTTGTTGATCGCCACGATCACTTTCGAGTCCTTCATGCCTGCGAGATGCTGGATCGCGCCCGAGATGCCGACCGCGATGTAGAGCTCCGGCGCCACCACCTTGCCGGTCTGCCCCACCTGCCAGTCGTTCGGCGCATAGCCGGCATCGACCGCTGCGCGCGACGCGCCGACCGCGGCGCCGAGCTTGTCCGCCACCGGCTCGATGTACTTGGTGAAATTCTCGCGGCTCTGCATCGCGCGGCCGCCGGAAATGATGATCTTGGCCGAGGTCAGTTCCGGGCGTTCGGACTTCGACAGTTCCTCGCCCACGAAGCTCGACAGGCCGGGATCGGCGGCGGCGGTTGCGTTCTCGACCGAAGCCGAACCGCCCTCGCCGGTCGCCTGGAAGGTCGAGGTGCGCACCGTGATGACCTTCTTGGCGTCCTTCGACTTCACGGTCTGGATCGCGTTGCCGGCATAGATCGGCCGGTCGAACGTGTCGGGCGCCACCACCTTGATGATGTCGGAGATCTGCATCACGTCGAGCAATGCTGCGACGCGCGGCATCACGTTCTTGCCGGTCGTAGTCGCCGGCGACACGATCGCGTCGTAATTCCCGGCGAGCGAGACGATCAGCGCGGCGATCGGCTCGGCCAGCGCATGCTCGTAAGCCGGCGCGTCTGCCAGCAGCACCTTCGCGACGCCGTCGAGCCTGGCGGCCGCATCGGCCACGGCCTTCGCGCCGGAGCCCGCGACCAGCACGTGCACGTCGCCACCCATCGCCTTGGCGGCGGTCAGCGCCTTGTTGGTCGAATCCTTGAGCGACTTGTTGTCATGCTCGGCGAGCAGAAGCGTCGTCATCTAGAGCACTCCCGCTTCGTTCTTCAGCTTGTCGATCAGCTCGCCGACCGTCTTGACCTTCACGCCCGCCTTGCGCCCCGAGGGCTCGGTGGTCTTCACCACCTCGAGCCGCGGCGCGACGTCGACGCCGTAGTCGCCCGGCGTCTTGTCGGCGATCGGCTTCTTCTTCGCCTTCATGATGTTCGGCAGCGAGGCGTAGCGCGGCTCGTTCAAACGTAAATCGGTGGTGACGATCGCCGGGCCTTTCAGCTTCACGGTCTGCAAGCCGCCGTCGACCTCGCGGGTGACGCTGATGTCGCTGCCCTCGATCGTGAGCTTGGATGCGAACGTGCCCTGCGCCCAGCCGAGCAGCGCGGCCAGCATCTGGCCGGTCTGGTTGCAGTCGTCGTCGATCGCCTGCTTGCCCATGATGACGAGGCCGGGCTTTTCCTCCTCGACCACACCTTTGAGGATTTTCGCGACCGCCAGCGGCTCGATGATGCCGTCGACCTTCACCAGGATGCCGCGGTCGGCGCCCATCGCGAGCGCGGTGCGGATGGTCTCGGCCGCCTGCTGCGGGCCGATCGAGACCGCCACGATCTCGGTCGCGGCGCCTTTTTCCTTCAATCGGATCGCCTCTTCGACCGCGATCTCGTCGAACGGATTCATCGACATCTTGACGTTGGCGAGTTCCACGCCCGATCCGTCCGCCTTGACGCGAACTTTGACGTTGAAATCGACGACCCGTTTGACGGGCACCAGGATCTTCATAAACCACTCTCCGCGACGCGCGGGGCAAACTATGGCCCGCCCCATACCCTGTCAACGCAGTGCAACATGGCCGCTACCGCGGCGCGCCCCAGGGTCCGGAGGACGGCGTTTCGGCCGCCACGATGACGTCTTCGGGGCGCATGCACTCGAACAGCGCGACGCCTGCCGGGCGCATGATCGTGATCAGCAGCGCGCCGGCCGCAAGCCCGCCGACATGTGCCCACCAAGCGGTATCGCTCTTCTCCAGGCTGAACACGTGCCAGACCTGCGTCAGCACCCAGAAGCCGAGCACCCAGTAGGAGGCGAGCTTGATCGGCACGAAGCCGAAGATCAGCACGGTGATCCTTGCGCACGGGCGCAGCATCAGATACGCGGCGACGATGCCGGCGATCGCGCCCGAGGCGCCGACCAGCGGAACATTCGAGCCCGGCGAAGCCAGCGCATGCGCGGCGCCGCCCGCCATGCCGCACACCAGATAGAACACGAGAAAGCGCCCGCGCCCGAGCGCATCCTCGATGTTGTCGCCGAACACCCAGAGGAACAGCATGTTGAAGATCAGATGCATCCAGCCGCCGTGCAGGAACATGTAGGTCAGCAGCGTGAGCGACGGCGGCATGAAACCGCCGGTCACCGCTTCGCCGCTCACCGCAACGGGGAACAGCGCGAAATTGACCAGCAGCAGCGTCGAGGTCTTGTCGCTCGCGCTGTCCTGCACCAGGAAGATCGCGACGTTGAGCGCGATCAGCGCGAAGGTCACGTAGGCGCGATGGCTCTTTTCGAGCGGATCGTTGTCGTAGATCGGAATGACCACGGAAAAGCCCTTAACGGTTCGCGCCCGGCACCCACAGGACGTCGCGCGCGCCCTTGTCGTTAAGGTAGCGGCTGGCCACAAAGAGAAAATCCGACAGCCGGTTGATGTAGCTCATCACCTCCGCCGAGACGCTCTCGCCCGAATCCTTCAGCTCCACGATGCCGCGCTCGGCGCGCCGGCAGATGGTGCGTGCGAGATGCAGGTAAGCGGCCGCGGGCGAGCCGCCGGCGAGCACGAAGGTGCGCAACGGCGCAAGCTCGGCGTTGAGCGTGTCGATCTCGTCTTCGAGCCGCTTCACCTGAGCGGCGTTGACGGCAAGGCGCGCGCCGCCCGGCCCCTTGCCCTTGTCGGGTGAGCACAGATCGGCCGCGAGATCGAACAGGTCGTTCTGGATGCGCGCCAGCATCGCGTCGATCGCAGGCGCGTCCGCGGTGTGCAGCCGTGCGACGCCGATCGCGGCGGTGACCTCGTCCACCGTGCCGTACGCATCGACGCGCAGGTCATACTTCTTGCGATACTCGCCGTTGCCGAGCATCGTCGAGCCTTCGTCGCCGGCCCGCGTATAGATGCGGTTGAGCACCACCATGGAAGTCCCCTGTCACCACGTCCGGCAACGGTCTATCCTATCCCGATATGGGGTGAAACAAGGAGCCAAGCCATGCGCCTGACCATCCTTTTGGCCGTTGCCGTGATCGCGATGCCGGCCGCCCTGACCGCGGCTTCCGCGCCCGGTGCGACGCAAGGCGTCACCGACCTGTCGGCCGCGAAGGCGAAGAACAAGCCGGCGAAAAAGAAAGAAAAGGAAGAGTACCTGAAGGCCGCGCCCGGCGCCGGGCCCAGCGGACCGGCGACCAAATACTGAAGTCTCTTTTGCGCGTGATCTTGTCCGAAAACAGGTTCCCATCCCGGCTCAAGTCCGGGACAGGCTTTTCGGGATCACGCTAGCGTCCCATCGCCCAGATGGTGATCATGATCACCACGACGGCGACGAACTGGAGCAGCACGCGCAGCCGCATCAGCCGCTGCGAGGTGTCGGGCGAGCCGCCGCGCATCATGTTCACGAGGCCTAACACGAGCACGAGCGCGACCGCGCCGATCGCGACCGGCACCGCGTAAGTCGACAGAACGCTTCCCATGGCGGCTTCCCACTGATGCCCTTGCATATCGCGTCAGCGCGATGTTTTTACAAGCCGGGGTCCGCGAAACGGACCGGGAGCGCCGCCATGTCTGACAAGCCGCATTCGTTGAAACCCCGCACCATCGCGGCGCAGGCGCTCGGTGCGATCGAGCCCGCCACCCGGGCGGTCGCGCTGCCGGTGCACGTCTCGACCACCTACATCCGCGATCCCGACAATCAATACCGCGCCGGCTACATCTACGGCCGGCCCGACAACGCGACGGTGCGGCAGACCGAAGCCGTCATTGCGGCGCTCGAAGGCGCGCATGAGGCCATGCTGTTCGGTTCCGGCATGGCCGCGGCAACGGGTGTGGTTCTCGCGCTGCCGCCGGGGAGCCACGTGCTCGCACCGCAGGTCTGCTACTGGGGTTTTCGCGACTGGCTGCTGCATGAGGCGCCCTTGTTTGGCTACAAGGTCGACCTCGTCGATTTCGCGGACTTGGCGGCAGTCCGCGCCGCCATGACGCCGGACACCAAGCTGGTCTGGATCGAGACGCCGGGCAATCCGCTCTGGAACATCACCGACATCAAGGCAGTCGGCGACATCGCGCATTCGGGCGGCGCCGCGCTCGGCATCGATTCGACTGCCGCGACCCCGGTGTTCACGCGGCCGATCGAGCTGGGCGCGGACATCGTGATGCACTCGGCGACGAAATATTTGAACGGCCATTCCGACGTGATCGCCGGTGTGCTCGCGACCGCGCGCGACGACAGGCTCTGGACGCGCATCAAACAGGTGCGCGGCCATCACGGCGCAGTTCTGGGCCCGTTCGAGGCGTGGCTGCTGCTGCGCGGCCTGCGTACGCTCGACGTTCGCGTGCGCGCACAGGCCGAGAGCGCCGCGCTGCTGGCGCATCGCTTCGCCAATCATGCGTCGGTCTCGCGTGTGCTTTATCCCGGACTGCCGACGCATCCCGGCCACGCCGTCGCGGTGAAGCAGATGTCCGGCTATGGCGGCATGCTGTCGATCCGCGTGAAGGCCGGCGAGCGCGCAGCGATCGATGCCGCCGCACGCGTCGAAATCTGGAAGCGTGCCACGTCATTGGGCGGCGTCGAAAGCCTGATCGAGCACCGCGCCTCGATCGAGGGCGCGGGCTCGCCCTGCCCGCCCGACCTGTTGCGGCTGTCGGTCGGGCTTGAGGACGTCGACGATCTCTACAACGATCTCGATCGCGCACTGAGGGCCGCCAATGCTTAAAGCAATCGTCTACCTTGCCGCCGCCGCATGGATCTCATCCGCGCATGCGCAGAGCGTCACCCTCGATCTCATCAACGAATATCCGGCGACCTCGCTGCCGGGCGAGGCGGATGCGTTCTTCGCCGCGGCGGTGAAAACCAAGACCGGCGGGCGCGTTATGATAAATCCCGTGCCGGATGCCAAATCCGGACTGCGCACACGCGATCAAGTCAAGGCTGTGACCGAAGGCAAGTTTGCGATGGCCGACAGCTTTGGCGGTGCGCTCGGCGAGGACAGTCCTGTGTTCTTGCTCTCCTCGCTGCCTTTCGTCACGCCGTCGATGGCCGATGCGCGCATTCTCTTTGAGCTCGCGCTGCCGCTGTACGAGAAGCTGTTCGCCGAGCGCCGGCAGAAGCTTCTCTATGTCGTGCCGTGGCCGCCATCGGGAATCTGGTCCGCGACACCGGTCACGAGTGTCGATGTGCTCAAATCGCTGAAAATTCGTACCTATGACAAGACCAGCACCGACGTGCTCGCGCGCGTTGCGGCAAGCGCGACCATCGTCTCGTTTGCCGACCTTAATCCGAAGCTGGAGGCCGGCGACATCAACGCTGTGCTGTCATCCGGTGATGGCGGCGCGGGCCGGCAATTGTGGAAGTTCGTGCGCCAGTTCTCCGCGATAAATTATGCGGCACCGCTGAGCTTCGTCTCGATATCTCTCAGCGCCTGGGATGGTCTTGACGATGCCGGACGCGACGCGATGGAAGAAGCCGCGCGCGCGACAACCGAACGCCAGTGGACCGTGCTTGCCACCCGCCTCGATGAAAACTTCGCACGCATGCGCCAGAACGGCGTCACGATCGACGACAAGCCCCCCGCTGAAGTGATGAGCGCGCTACGCGCCGCCGCCGACGCGTCGATCACCGACTGGCTCGCGCGCGCCGGTCCGGAGGCCAAACAGGTCTATGACACCTATCGGAAGGCGCGCCCTTGAGCCGCGCGGTACGCTATGCGGCCGTCAGTTGCTGCCGTCCAGCAGCGTGCGGGCGATGCGGTTATGCGTTTGTCATCGCCGACCGGCTCAGTTCGAGCCGTCCAGCAACCTGCGGGCGATGACATGCGCCTGGATCTCGGCCGCGCCCTCGAAAATATTCAGGATGCGCGCGTCGCACAGCACACGCGACACGGGATATTCCAGCGCGAAGCCGTTGCCGCCGTGAATCTGCACCGCGTTGTCGGCCGCAGCCCACGCGACGCGCGCGGCGAGCAGCTTCGCCATTCCGGCTTCGAGATCGCAGCGCCGCCCTGAATCCTTCTGACGCGCCGCATAGTAGGTGATCTGGCGCGCGATCATGATCTCCACCGCCATCATGGCGATCTTGTCGGCGACGCGCGGGAACGCGATCAGGCTCTCGCCGAACTGCACACGCTCCTCGGCATAGCGCCGCCCCAGCTCCATCGCGGCCTGCGCGACGCCGACCGCGCGCGCCGCGGTCTGGATGCGTGCGGACTCGAAGGTCTGCATCAGCTGCTTGAAGCCCTGCCCCTCGGTGCCGCCGAGCAGGTTGTCGGCTTTGACCTCGAAGCCATCGAAGCCGATTTCGAACTCCTTCATGCCGCGATAACCGAGCACTTCAATTTCGCCGCCGCTCATGCCCTTGGCGGGAAACGGATCCTCATCGCTGCCGCGCGGCTTCTCGGCGAGCAGCATGGAAAGACCGCGATAACCCGGCTCCTTCGGATCGGTGCGCACCAGAAGCGTCATCAGGTCGGCGCGCACCGGGTGCGTGATCCAGGTCTTGTTGCCGGAGACCTTGTAGACAGCTTCGCTTCCTTGGCCGTCCTTGACGGCGCGCGTCTTGAGCGAGGCGAGGTCGGAGCCGGTATTCGGCTCGGTGAACACGGCGGTGGGCAGCACTTCGCCCGATGCGATCTTCGGCAGCCATTTCTGCTTCTGCGCGTCGGTGCCGCCGCCCAAAATCAATTCAGCGGCGATCTCCGAGCGCGTGCCGAGCGAGCCGACGCCGATGTAGCCGCGCGACAATTCCTCCGAGACGACGCACATGGACTCCTTGCCGAGCCCCATGCCGCCGAACTCTTCCGGAATGGTCAGGCCGAACACGCCGAGCTCGGACATGTGCGCCACGATGTCGAGCGGGATGTAGCTGTTGGTCAGGTGCCAGTCGTGCGCATGTGGCACGACTTCCGAGTCGGCGAACTTGCGCATCTCGTCGCGGATCGCCTCCAGCGTTTCGTCGAGGCCGCAATCGCCGACGGTCGCGCCATGATGCTCGCGCATCAGCGTCACGAGCCGCGCGCGGTTCTCCGCGGTGTTGCCGGACGCGATCAGGTCCTCGACCGCCGGCGTGAGGCGCGCGGCGACCTGCGCAAGCGACAGACCGAGATCGGCCGGACGCACCATCTCGCCCTGGCTCATCGGGATGCCGCCGCTCATCTGCGCCAGAAACTCGCCGAGCCCGATGCGCACCAGAAGTTCTTCCAGTTCGCCGAAGCGGCCGGCCTCGCTCATCCGCGCCGTGTAGGCGGCAAGCTGGCGGATCGCCTCGACATAGGTCGCAAACCACGACAGCCCGTGTGCGGCGCGCTGCTCGCGATCCAGAAGGTCGCCGGAAATGCGGCCGTCGTTGCGGACGCGCTCG
>Ga0207683_10000945_pt1 | contig 26658 bp, 25 predicted proteins | sample KBSM73metaG_FD_184333 | JGI IMG/M metagenome (GOLD analysis project Ga0207683, IMG submission 184333) | Miscanthus rhizosphere microbial communities from Kellogg Biological Station, Michigan, USA - KBS M7-3 metaG (SPAdes) (version 2) | ecosystem: Host-associated > Plants > Roots > Rhizosphere >... | reverse complement strand
GAGTGCCCGGTCGGTAGAAACCGGGCCTCGGTTTACGGGGATATAGCTCAGCTGGGAGAGCGCGTGAATGGCATTCACGAGGTCAGGGGTTCGATCCCCCTTATCTCCACCACCTAAACGGCCGCGAAAGCGGTCGTTTCTGTTTTCGGCACCTCGGTCTTTGGCAGGTTTTTGCCACGAGCCGAGAGCATCGCGAGCACCCGGCGGTCCGGGTCGGTCTCGCTCACAGCAGCGGTAGAGCAGCAGTCCGGGATCTCGCGCCGATGGTTCTCCGCCACGTGGACGTAGATCATCGTCTCGTCGATCCGCTTGTGCCCCATCCACGACTGCAGCCGCCACGGGTTCACGCCAAACAGCGCGGCGTGAGTCCCGAACGTGTGGCGCAGCGTGTGCCACCGCTTCTCCGGTAGCCCGGCCCGGCGGCAGATCCGGAGGATCACCGCGTTCGCCTGGCCATCGGACTTCTGCGAGCCGTCCAGGTTCCGCACGACATAGCCTTCGCGAACGGTTTCCAAAGCCTTCAGCGCCTTGTGGAGCGCGTCGGTCATCGGAATCGTTCGCCGCGTGCGGCCCTTCGGTGTCGTGGTCTCGCCGTAGCAGGTCTGCTGGTTGACGGTGATCGTCTTCGCGACCAAGTCGACGTCCTCGCGCCAGCGCAGCGCTTTCACTTCGCCGCTGCGCAGCCCGGCTTCACCGGCCAGACACACGGCCGCGTACCACTCGTCGCCTTCCTTCTTCGCCGCATCGAGAAGTCGCGCGTACTGCGCGAAGTCCCACGGCTCGATCTCCGGACGCTCGACCTTGTAGAGGCCGATCTTCGGCGACTTCGTGATCAGCTCGCAGTCGACGGCGTACTTCAATGCCTTCGACAGCACCGCGAGGATGTTGTTGATGCGCTTCTCGGAGAGCTTCTTCTCCACGAGCGACGCGCGAAACGCCGCAATCTCACCCGTGCCGATGTCATCGAGCCGGAGCTCACCGAACGCGGGCTTGAGATGCCCCTCGTAGATGAAGTCCTTGCTCTTCACTTCGGTCGGTTTGTTGCGGCGTCCGATCACCCATTCCCTCCAGAACCTGCCCTTGAACCACTCTGCGAACGTCGGCACCTCCCTGCTCTGCGGCACGCGCTCGGGATGCAGAACGCGCTCGATGTGATCGAGCAGCGCCTGCTGCGCGGCCGTCTTGGTGTTGATGTGCTTGGGCGCGCAACCGCTAATTCGCTCACGCGTCCCGTCGGGCCTGCGCACCATCTCGCGGTAGCGCCAGCGCCCATCACTTTCACGTCGAACCGGCATCTCAGCCTTTCCGAGTCGACGTGGCCTTGCATGACGTATCCAACCATGACACGAGCGCTCCGCGATGAAACAAGATCCGCTTCCCTAAGCGTTGATGAGGGATCACGCCGCGCCCCGCGTAGTCGTAGACGGTGTTCCGATCGACGCCGAGGAACTCAACGACTTCGTCGGCGGTCATCACCTCACGATCCGCGTCGGTGGGCTCGGCGAGGATCGGTGGCGGCGCAGGCTGGATCCCTGCTGCCGCTTCGAGCCGTGCCCGACGAACGCGACCACACCCCGAAGAGACGCCGCAGCGATCATCGCCATGAAGTCGCGGTTCGGCTGACCGTCGACGGTGATTACGGCCTGCTCCTCTTCGGGAGCGACGCTATCGGCACTCACGCCGCCAGTCCTCTCTCGATCGCGTCGAGATGCTCATGCAACCACTTCGCCGCACCTTCTGGCGACATCGCGACCAGCTCGGCGAGAATCTTCGATACCTCCGGGTCCGCCGTGAGCCTGGCGAGCTGTGGGGCGAGCTTCATCAGTCGCTCGCGCTCCGCAGGCTCGAGGTGTTGCGCGACCGCGAGTGCCTTGCTGACGAGCGCATGCAGTAGCGCGACGGGATCGATCGGCGAATTCGGCCCCTCTGGCGCTTGGTCGAGCGCAGCTTCGTCGTGCTTCCGAGCAGCCTTTGCCCAGTTGAGCGCATCCGACAGCTGCCATTGCGAAGATCCGGCACCTTCGCCGCTCGAACGCTTTGCGTTCATCACCGAAGCGACAAGCTGCTGCATGACGATGCCGATGACGGGCTGCAGCTTGTCGATCCAGTGAGCCTTCGTGTTCGGGCCACCCTCGTCCTCATCGTCTTCGTCATCATCGACCGGCGATGTGACCTGAATCGGCGGCGCGTTGCGGAAGAACCCACGCGCAGAGCTGATCGACTTGATCCACTCCGCCTGGGACTCGGCGACGGCTCGCATCGCCTCGGCGTTCGTGCGTGCGATATGCGAGACCGCTTCCAGCGCGTAACGAAGATCGCTGCTCGTTGTGGTGGTCGAACGCAGCGCAGGGACCAGCGCGACGTCCGCCTCGGCCGCGTTCCGCGGCTCGCGGGCAGTTTCGATCGTCGTGACGTAGTCGATCACGTTGCCGACGTCGTCGAGTGCGTGGATCCGATACGTGTCGGCTCCGCAGGTGTCGACCAGCTCCTCGACGGTGATCTCGAGCGGGAACCGTGCAGGCTGCTTGTCGGGGCCGTTGACGATCCGCGGACGGCCCTTCGTCTGGCGACTGACACGCCACGCGCGCGTACCTTCGGGAATCGGCAAGAGGTTGCCTTGAGCGTCGCGCGCGAGCGGTGGATGGGTTTCCTGAGAGGTGGGTGCGATCGTCGTTGTCTTCATGCGCTCAAGATACGAGAGCCGCTCGGCAACCCTTGCCGAACGATGAGATCCCGGCGACGCTAAGGCCTTGTTGGAAACCTTGTTTCGAAGCTTCGTAGAAGCTTCTAGCAAAGGCATTGCGATGCCTTCTCGCCCACCTTTGGGCCGCAGTTTAGCCCCATCTTTCGCGGGTCGAATCGATGTACCGGCGCACTGATGTTGGTCAGGTCGCGCGTGCGTTGCGCGTTCTCGATGAGCTGCGCGGTTTCAAGCACGGGCGCTGGGTCAGCGAGATCGCCAAAGAGGTCGGCGCCAGCGAGCGAACCGTCCGGCGCGATATCGCGGAGCTCCAGGACGCCGGCTTCGACATCGAGGTGGTCAAACGCGACAACCGGGTGATCGCGTGCCTTGCGAGCGAGCGGAACTACTCGCCGGTCTCGATCACGAAGCGAGAGCGCTTCACGTTGCTCGCCGTGCGTAGTGTCTTCGACGTTCTTCGCGGCACTCCGTTTCTGGATGACGTGCACAGCGTCCTCGCGAAGCTCGAACAGCGCATGAGCGCGAAGGAGCGCGACGAGCACACGACGTTCGGCGAGCGCTTCGTCTACCTCCCCGACCACGGAACGAAGTCGTACGAGGGCAAAGACGACATCATCGACGCAATCCAGACCGGGATCCTGTCGCGGAAGCTCGTGCGCTATCGATACGCCGACTCGCGCGGTCGTTCGCGGCAGGGCTACCTCGCGCCCTACGCGATGCTGCTCTACCGGCACGGGCTGTACGTGTTCGGCGCCCGCCTCAAGGAGCTGTCTGATGACGTAGCGGCGGCACCGCCAGGAGTGTTCGCGATCGAGCGGTTCACGGAGGCCGAACACGTGCGCTCTCGTGACTTCGAATTGCCGGCCGACATCAACGTTCGCAAGTTCGTGCACGGCGCTTTCGGACCTCACATCGGAACGGGTGACGTGCACGAAGCGGTGATCGAGTTCAGTCGTGAGAAGGCCCTGCTCGTTTCGTCGCGTGTCTGGCATCCGAGCCAGCGCATCGAGTCATTGTCCTCGGGACGTGTACGGCTGACCTTCACGTGCGCCGACCTCGCACCCGTCGTCTCGTGGGTGCTCGAATGGGGACCACATGCACGCGCCATCGCGCCCGCTGATCTGGTTCAATCCGTGATGAAGGAGCTGCGCGAGGCGGCGAACCAGTACGCGTAGCTGCCGAGATTGAGGTGCAGGGAGTACGGATGAAGACGTCGAACAAGCAGCGTCGTGCGCGAAACAGCGACGGCTGGCGCAAGAATACGGGCACGACCTACAAGGAGCCTCCGACGCCCTTCGAGCGGGGTGAGGGGTACACGCCCGAACTGATTCGGCGGACGCACGAGGCCGCTGACCGTGGCGAGGCTTGGGCGCTGTTCAATCTCGGTTCGTCTTATCGAGACGGCGTTAACGGAGCTAATGGTCGTGTCCTCGTCCGCAAGAACCGGCGCACGGCAGTCCGCTACCTCGAGCAAGCGGTCAAGCTGGGCTACATCGATGCAATGGTCGCGCTCGGAAGTCTGCTGTCGGAGGACCGCGACGAACGCGGACTCGCGCGCGCCGCGCCGTACTACCGAATGGCTTACCGGCGCGGCGATCACACCGCGGCGTTCAACCTTGCCTGCACCTACAGAAGCCTCGGTCGCCATCGCGAAGCCGTGTTGTGGTTTCGTCGCGCGCTCGCTGCGGGAGATCCATCTGCGTCGATGGAGATTGCGCGCGCGGAGCTCTACGGGGTGGGGACGCGCCGAAATGTTCGGTCGGCGTTCGCAAAGCTCAAGGCTATCGCCAAACGTCAGTCCACCTACTGGCCGCCGAATACCGACCGCATTGAAGCCATACTTGTCATGGCTGACGCTCTCATGGACGGCTGGCTCGTTCGGCGGAACTTCGACGACGGTCTCCGCTGGCTACGACGTGCCGCCGAGCTTGGCAGCGAGGTCGCGAAAGCAAAGCTCCGCGAAGGATGAGGCGCTGCCGATGAACAAGTCATCTCAGTCCGTGAAGGTCGACGAGATACAGGCTGCCCTTCATGCCTGGCTGAAGCCGAAGGGATTCCGAAAACAGGGCCGGACGTTCAACAGAACGACCGACGACGGGCTCGTCCAGGTGGTCAACATCCAAATGGGCGCGTCCGACCCGCCGGGAACCGTCTACATCCCAGGTCTGCGCGAAAACCTTTACGGCTGGTTCACCATCAATCTCGGCGTCTACGTCCCTGAGGTCGCCAGGTTCCATGGCGGCGGCGAGGCGAAGCGCGTCGTGAATGAGGCGCATTGCTGCGTGCGCTCAAGACTCGGCAACCTCGCACCAGAGAAGAAGGAACTCTGGTGGCGGAATGAAGCTATCGGTGAGGTCATCCCCGACGTGTTGGCGCGCTTGGAACGCCATGGCCTCCCGTTTCTCGACGTTTTGCATCGCGAGACGCTCTTCTGCGCGAATGGAAGGACAAGTCCGAGATCCAAGGCGCTGGCGGCAGTCCCCCACGAATTGTGTTGGCGATCATTTTGGCCGAACGTGGGCAGAAGGATGCGGCGCGGGAACTCTTGTCGCAGCAGATGCTAGGGAACGCGGGACACCCGGCGTACGTCCGCTCGCTTGCGGCGCGTTTGGGTCTGCAATTGGATGAAGACTCGACGGGCTGACCGTCGGCGCTACCGCTGGGCTTGTCTGAAACGCCTGTACGATTCGTGTTGCGTGTGCCCTGCGAGAAGTGCTTCGGCAGCCCAATTCCCTACAGAGTTCCAGTCGGCGGTACCGGGTGGCTTCAGGTTTGCGCGATCGAGGTCGTCTTGAAGACGCTCGAACAGCTTGTTGAGCGCCACCGCCTGCACGATCTCCTTCTTTCCCCTCATCTCTGATTCAAGCGCCAGCAACTCACCAGCGATGCGAAACCGCAGGGACCAATTCGGTGCAATAGCAGGAAGGGGTCCACCAACGAGCCCCACGAGTGCCTCGACTCGCGTCAACTCGTAATAGTCTCGGTTGCCGCGTCGCCACTTATCAAGAACGCCCGCCATGGTGAGATCCGACAGGACTTCCGCCACGGCCGGCTTCGAATAGCCGATGTCGGACAGAGCGCTCACACTCTGGCTCATGCCCGGCAGCGTCTCCTGAGTCATTCCAGCACGGAGCATCTGTAGCAACACGTCCGCGCGCGCCGTCGTACCGAACAGAGCGCGGAGTCTTAGTTGAATGAGCGCCGGTTGACGAATGTCCGGCGCTTGCGACTTCCCGCTGGTCGCAACGCTCGCGCCGGTGCGTTCGGTCGGCCATGCGTTCTTCATCCTCGCAGTAGCGTTTAGCGACGCCGCAAACTCGTCGAAAGCATCACGTGCGTGGTCGGACAGCTGGCGTCGAAGGTGCCGAAGCCGAGCAATTGACACTAGGCGCTTCGAATAATGGACGCACCAGTCAAGCGCTTCATCGCGAAGTCGCGGATCTTCAGTCCCAAGTAGGGACGTGAAACAGATCAGCGCTTCAAGATCGACCGCGTGATCGGGCACGCGCACGGTCCCCGAAACTCCCAAAGCCGTCCACTGTTGCCAGGCCAGTCCCAGCGAAGCATTCATCAAGCCGCTACGCATCGCGCCTACTCCACACCGAGTGCCGCGAGCACCTGGTCCAAGATCTGGCGAAAAGGTTCGGATGAGTCATGAGTGACGGCCCAAGCGGCCGCCCCACGGAGCTCGTCTGGAGTTGGTGCCAGTTGCTTCAGATCGGCGTAGTGCTTCCCGCGCGGCGAGTCGTCTGCAGCCGCGTACAGCTTGAAGCAGATCTGGTCGTAGCGACTAGCCAAGTAGATCACGAGGCCGCCGTACTCACGCCGAGACGTTCTTCCAAGGAAACCCTCGGGCAGCCCAAGATCGAGCATCGATGCGGGGCCCGCGTTGAGCCAACCGGGGGATAGTTTCATCAGCTTCGCAACGTCATCAGCTGCTTCGCTGAGAGCGGGAGGGAGCGGAACTGGCTTGACGAGTTCGTCGCCTAGTTTGAGACCGACTAAGTCGAGATCCTTCGTAGCGCGCTCGATCAGGCCCAACAGGAGCAACCCTCCACCACCGATCGCGACCACCTCGATGCGCTCCTCGCGTTCCTCAAGGAGGTCACCGACGGCCACTAAAGCCGCATCGAGGGAGTTTTGGTCGAGCATGTTTACAGGATAAACCACGCGGTTCGCAAAGCTAGACCTTTCGATTCGCCTGGCTTAACCGAACACATTTAGCTCTCTTTCATAAGTAACACGGCGTTAGGTCCTAAGGGGAGATCTCCCAGTTGGCCGTGTCATTTGACACGGGTCGGTAGCGTTCTTAGGTTGCTCTTTGATGCTCCTCCCGGCTGATCTGGTCAGCGTACGAACCCGGTTAGGCCTGGGACGCGAATCGTTTGCTCGCTTGCTCGGAGTTGCGGTCGCAAGCATCCACCGCTGGGAGCGCGGTGACACTGGTCCGTCAGGCCCGGTGCTTCAGTTCTATCGGGCCGCCAAATCGGCGCTCGACCGTGGTGTGTTGCCCGAGGAGTTGCTCGCCGATGTTGGTGGGGATCCGGGCCGTGTGTTGGCGCGCGTCTTCGCGCTTGGCTTCTTGGAGGACTCCGATGCGTCTCGAGGATCAGTACGAAGTAGTTCGCGAGTTGGGGAAGGGCGGATGCGGTCGCGTCCTCCTCGTTCGTGACCGGAAGGCGGGCACCTATCACGCCGCGAAGGTGCTGACGAGCCCGAACGACCCACACGCGCGCAAGCAGTTCCGGCGCGAGGTGCGGTTGCTGTCGGTCTTTCAGAGATTTCGTCGAATCGTGCGGATCGAAGCCGCGTACCTCGACGCGGAACCACCGTTCTTTGTAATGCCGTACGCCGAAGACGGCAGTGTCACGCGGTGGGCCGGCAAGTTGGATCTGGTGCAAACGCTCACCGTTATGAAGCAGCTGATGGAGGCAGTGACGCAGATCCACGCGCATGGCGGATTTCACCGCGACATCAAGCCTGACAATATTCTCGTCTTTAACCGGCTGCCGGCGCTCGCGGACTTCGGTCTCGGAAACGCGCCAGATTGTACGGTTCACCTCACGATGAACGCGTACGGAACGCCGGGCTACGCAGCACCTGAGCTATTCCAAGACGCGCCGTTTTCCGCCGCAGCCGATGTGTTCTCGGCAGGAGCCACGTGGTTTCACCTGATCACTGGGCAGCGTCCCGCGCCGGGCGCGCTTAGTCTCGATCCACGTACGCTCAAGCCGCACACCCCAGCGTGGATCGCAGAAATGATCAGGCGCATGACAGCAGCAGACGTCCGCAGCAGGCCAACGGCCGCCACGGTATTTCAGGTCCTGCAGGCGCAAATGACTGTCGAGAAGCCGTTGCCCTGGCGATACGAAGGTCTCGTCGTCGCGGTTGGACTTGCGGCTCTTCTCTTCGTTGGACTCCGCAGCCGCTAGGCACGGGTCACTGGGTTGCAATGAGCACAATCCAGGTCAGCACCCGTGCGCGCCCGATGCGTTTCGCCTTTCTGGTGTCGCCAAACAATACTGGTGACATCCGCAGCGCCATCGAGGCATGCACCGTGCTTTGGGGCGGCATGTTCAATGCTCTGGTTCCGGTCGTCGACCGCATCACAACCAGGTGGTCCACAGCGCGGACAGGCCCGGAGGTTGTACGGGGTACCTCGAAGCATTCGAGCCCGATTTCGTCGTGACGGGTACCGGGATTGATCCGACGAAGTACGGGGTTGCTTCATCGATCAGCTTTCCCTTGGCATCGATGTCGACGAAGGATGGGCTGCGCACGCGGGGCATGACAGCGATGCCGATCTACCGCTGGCGGCACGAACAAGAACTGCGCTTCGTGCAGCGTCACGCGGTTCCGTTGCGGCTTCCGATACCGAAGCAACCGCATCTCGCTTTGTGGAGCGCGGCGGCGTTCGGCTCGTTCCCTAGTGGAGAACTTGGGGTGCTCAAGGACGCGTATCGCGAACTCGGCGCCGAAGAGGAAGAAGTACGACAGGACACGTACCTCAACACGCTTCTCTTTGCGTACTCTCCCTTGAACTTCGCGAATCTCGACCTCGAGCGTACGAGCTACAGCCGGCACGAACGCACGTACATGGTCCTGAACCCTCGTGATCCGCTCGACGTTATCGATTTCTGGAATCTGCGCGCCCTCGGTTGGGATGTGGTGTCAATGCCGATCGCTTGGGCATCCGCGCTTGCGCCACGCATGGTCGAAACTGGCGGACCTCGTGGGACTCATTTGCTTAAGGCCCGATCAGTCGACATCGAAGCCTTCACCGCCGTCGCGAACTCGATCAAAACCTTCGCGGTGCTCAAGTACGTGGCGCTGCTGAAAGAGGCGCTCCAGTTCGGCCAGCTCACTCGCGTCCATGATGTTGCCGAATGCGCGCCCACCAGCTGTGTCCCATGCGAGCGACCCTTCCGTCAGGTTCTGGAACTGATTCCGACGAAGCCGAACGGTCGCGCTGCGCGGCAGATTCGGGAAGATGACCTCGGCCAAGCGCTGGAACGCAGTAACAAGATCCGACAGCCCGCCCTCGAGCAATTGCGTCCGCAGAATCGCCGCTCCGTCCCGGTCAAGCGTCGGAGCTACTGCCACGAACACCTCGACGCTCTTCCGAACGCGAGCCACCGTCTGATCAAACGTCTGGTCTGCAGAGCAGTGACCACAAGCTGGGCAAAAGAACGCCGAGCCGACCACGCGATAACGGCACTACGTCGCCACGTCGATACACTGTGCTCAGAGCTCAACGGTCGATAGGTCAACCTGCGGCATCGCGAACCCGTTGGTCCGCGCGTGCTCGAGTAGCGCCGCCGGAGCTTGGGCGTGATGGCGATCGATGTAGTGCGCGAGATCGCTTGGCCACGCGAACGTTCCGTCCGTCAGGATCTCCAGCGTGCCGATGATCGCATTCGCGGCCAGGACGTCGCGGACCGGCCCCGGGGCAACCATCAAGCGCTTTCCCGATCGGAGGTAGGCGACGAGCCGTGCGTCGTCTGGGCCGGGGGCGGGTTGCAGTGCAGCGCGCAGGCTGCCGCCCTCTGGCCGTCCGTGCTTCAGCTCGCTGAAGAATCCCGCGGCGATGAGCTTCTTCTTCATAGCGTCAGGGAACGTAGAGCAAAATGCCTTCGCCTGCATTCGCGGCAGCGCCAAAGCAATCGGCGAGTCGCATGAACGATGCGGCGACCGTCGCGCGCTTCTTTGGACCGGGCCAGTCGGCCGGTAGGAAGTCGTCGATCCCCTCGTCGACTTGGTCCCAGAGGTCCTCGGGCGTCAGCTTGTGTAGCCTGGACCATAACGTCTGCACGGTCTTCGGGCTGAGTACACGCGCCACGGCCAGGCCGTCTTCATACGGCGTCGGCTCGCCGCCCATCAAAGCGTTCTCGAGCGATTCGTCGTCCCACTCGACTCCATCCGCGAGCGCAACATAGCGTGGCATCGGCGCTTCACCCGAAAGCGTGTAATGGAGAGCCGGCCAGTATTCACCGAGGTCAACCGCGCTGCTCTCCGTAAGCGCGGTGTAGACCGCATCCGCATCGCGAGTCATGCGCTGGGCGGTTAGCTCCGCGACGCGGTAGAGGCGCACTTCACTTCCAGGTCTGCTTCGCGATCGCGGCGGCGACGTCGCTATAGAGCGCCAGCCCCTCGTCGAGCACTGTGGCCAGCTCCGCTTTGTTGGCCGCACCCGGGACTGGGTATGGCGGGTCATGGCGGTATCCGGGGACCGCGAGCTGCTTCACCCCGGATGCGAGCGAGGCAAGCGTGGTTCCGAGATGACCAACCGGTGTCTTGAACACGAGGATCCACTCGACCTGGTAGCCATCGATGCTGACGTTCAGGCCGAGCTCGCAGCCATCCGGCGCGTTCGCATCACGCCACGCGAAGAACTTCTCACCCTTGTGGTAACGGAACACGCGTCCGGTCTCGCCGAGCAGCGCTGTCTGCGTTGCGAGCGGGATCTCGGGACCCTTCGTGCGATGCGCGTCGCAGTACGCATAGTAACGATCTGCGAACCGCAGCTCAGCTAGGAGCTGTCGGAACCTCGTCTTTTGCCCGTCGACTTTTTCAGCCATGGCTACTCAGCCGTGTAGCGCAGTTCAACGCCCGCGTCCGCAGCAATCTGCTCGAAGCGAGCTCTGCGATCATCCAGCTCTTTCATCTTCTTCGGCTCGCTAGTGATGCTTGGGTCCGTGGGCTGAAGGTTCTCCGCTGGAACCTCGAGTACAGCATCGCCACGCAACCGTTGGCCCTCGAGTTCAGGGTACTTGATGGAATGGATCTTTTTTCCCTTGGGGTACTTGAGGTCGATCTCCTTCACGTACCCGGTGAATTCACCATCCGAGATCGCCAGGAAGTCGGTAGCCTTGCGGGAGATCCTCCGGCTGGGGCGTGGTTTCGACTGACGGTGCCTCTGCCTGCTGCTTGAACGGCAGGAAGTCGCGCCACGTACCGGTGCTCGGCTTGTTCGGATCGGCGCCGATGATGATCTGTCCATCGTCGAGCACCCAAAGCGTTTCGGTCGCAGCCCGGACCTCGTTCCGGAGGCCATTCGCCATCGCCTGCGCGACGCCGTCATCGAGGGCGCCCGCGTTGCATGAGATCAGGCGAATCTTCTGGCCGTGATAGCCGGCTTGCTTCCGAAGCCACTTCCGGAGGGAGTTGGGTTTTACCGGCTCCCACGAGCCGTTATGCAGCACATAGAAGCGATCGGGATCGCCGTGGACGGCCACATCGAAGTAGCCCGGCTCAGGTGCGACCTTCGCCACGACCGCAGCGATCTTGTCCCCGTTCCCCTGGAACGTGACCCGCGTCGGCTCGTGCGCCGGCAGCTTCGATGGATCGACCGCCGGCATTTTCTGGGTCGTCCGCTCGTGCGGCGCCTTGCCGGCCTCGGGATCCTGCGCCGGCATCTGTTGTGTCGTGCGCTCGTGCGGCGCCTTGCCGGCCTCGGGATCCTGCGCCGGCATCTGTTGTGTCGTGCGCTCGTGCGGCGCCTTGCCGGCCTCTGGATCGGCGACCTGCGGATCTGCCGGTGCTTTCGACTGCGCGGCGTCACCACCGGCGGCCTTGCGCTGCATGAGCGTCGACTCGAGGAACTGTTGTTCCGCCTCCGTCATGACGACGGCGCGGTTCTCGTTCGTGAAGCTCTGCTGCGCAATCGCTGCTTCGATGTCGGTGATCGATCCTTCTGCCAGCGCTTTCACCGGCTCGCGGACGGAGAACTGCTTTCCCGCTCGGGTCGTTGCAACGACCTGCTTGATCCCGCCTCCGAGCGAGACAAGCAGGAAGCCTCCGCTGACAACAGCGCCACCGACCACCTCGGCGACCCTTCGATCACGATCGGCGAGAATCTCCTGCTTCTCCTCCTCCGACTTCGCATGGGAGAGCTTCACTGCCGTTTCGGCATCGATCTGCTTGAGGACGTCGCGCGTGTCCGCAGCGATCACGAACCCCTGAGCCGCATCGACACCGACCATCGCCAGCATGTATCGGCTCTTCCCGACGACAGTCGCTTCACGCAGCGCTGAGCTCAGGGTGCCGAACTGCAGCGCCGTCGAGGCGAGCTGAAGAAGGTCGACCATCAGGCGCCGATCGAACTTGAGCTTTCCCTCTTTCGCGATTCGGTCCTCGATCTCCAACGCCACCTGGCCGGCACCTGCGGCACCGGTCACGATCATCAGTCCCATCGCGACTTCGCCACCACCGGGGACGACGAGCAGCGCCATGCCACCGACCATCGCGACGGTGCCGAGCGCCTTCTTTGTCTTCTTGCGCCAGTTGTTTGTATTGAGCGTCTTCTCCCAGACCCCGTTTCCAGCCAGGAGCTGGGCCGCTAGATGAATCGTGCCCTTGGGATAGTCGTTGTGGGCGTGTAAGTGCTCCGCCATGGTCTCGAGCGCCTCGCCCTCGAGCATGCGGAACACGGTCTCCGGGCGCTCTCCCGCGAGGGGATGAAACGAGGAGCCAGGATGCTGGGTTGGCTCGCCCATCGTGAGGTCGTGCAAGATCACATCGAAGAACGCGTGGCCGCTCGCCGTCTTCTGATGCAGCACGTGCATCATCAACTTGAGATCGAAGGATGATGAATCTTCTCGACTCACGAACGTGCCGCGCACGAGATACGGCGTGCCGCCCTTGACCTTCTCCTGGAGCTCCTCGAGAGCCGCGCGCTGATTCGTCGCCTGCTGCTCGAGGGTTTCCTTCTGGTCCTCGGTGATCTTGCCTTCCTTCGCGAGCTCTCGAAACCCACCTCGGGCGAGGTCGATGGTCTGAAGCTCATCCCCAACACTCAGAGGCTTCTGGTCGGGATTCGCCTGCAGGTTGCCCTTTGCGTCCCGCGAGAAGGTCTTGTCGGCACCGACGTTCGACTTGTCGAAGACCTGCTTGTCGAACTCCGCTTCCTTGACAACCTCGACGACGACCTGGGCCTTGAACTTCTTCTTGTCTTTGAAGTGACGGCTCTTCGCGGCCACGGCGAGCGTCGTCTGGCCGTTCTTGTCACCGAGATCGAGAGTCGTGTGGCGGTCGTCGGCGAAGATCGAGTTGCCGTCGCTGTCGGCGTAGATCCCCTTCTGCATCGAGGTCCACACGTAGCTGCAGTGGTTCGGCAGCAGGATCAATCCGGCTTCCGGATGCACCGAGAGGTCCCACTTGAGCTCGACCTGCACACTCGAACCCGCCACATACCGATCGAGCTTCGGGCGAACGACGATCTCGCCCTTCGGCTCCCACTGGATCCAGCCGTACTTGCTTCCGCCCTTCTGCCCGTATCGAGAACCGCCCTCGCCTCCATCGGGGACGTCCTTGACGCCATCGCGGGCCCCCTTATCGGATCCACCCGCCATTCCGTCATCGTGGCTGCTCGTGCTGCCGTCCGATGAGCGGCCTTCCTTGTCGAGCTGATGTTTTTCGAATGCAGCGAGGAGCTTCTTGAGCTGCTCGGTGTTGGCCGCCTGCGCGCCACGCTTGCCCTTGGGAAGCTTCTTGATCTCCTCCGCGTGCTCGGCAAGGAATTCAAGGAACTCGGGATAAGAGGGCGCATCCGACTGCCACGCGTCGCTGTCGGGGAACGATTTCCGAAGTCGCTCGTACAGCGCGCGAGCCCGCTCGACATCTTCGATTGATTTCGCGTCCGCCTTCGCATCGTTCGAGGATCCGGGCTCACCGCCGGTGTTCTTGTCGGCGCCCTGCGTGCCTTGGCCGGTACCAGCGCCACCGCCCTCGCCGCCAGCACCAGTGCCGCCACCACCAGCACTGTCACCCGTGCCGGGTTGATCTCGGCCGGGCGGCTCCCCGGATGATGCTTCCGCATCCAACTCTTCACCGCTTGGTGAAGCCCGGGGCGAATGCCGAGTCGATAGCGAGCGTTGTCAGGCCATTGACGTGACTCGTCGAAGCCGGTCCCTTCGAACGCAGGTGCCGTGGCCGCGATGGCCTCGTGAATGGTCGCATCACTCACGCCCGGGAAGGCCCGCTTCATGTAGGCGCTCATCGCCATGAACAGCGGTTCCTTCCAGGTCTTCACCTCCGTGGTGTTGAACCAGAACTGGTAACCGCCGTCGGTCGTGACCTCGACGATGACCTTGCCAACGGGCGGCGGCGGCAAGTCGGCGGGGTCAACGGTCTTGCCGCTCCCCTTGGAGCCGGCACTGGTATCGCGCTGTACCGTCGGTGTGGCGTTGCCCGCTCCACGGCCTGCACCTGCCATGCGATCGAGCAGTGGCTCGGCCGATCGGCCTGCAACCACCGCATCGGCCACCGCATCGGCGTGAAGCTCGAACTCATCCCCGGGCGTGTCGATGCCGCCCTTGAGCGCCACGCCTTGCCGTTGCTGGACCACGTGTGCTGCTTCGTGAGCGGCCGTATGGAGGTCGGGCGTATCGGCGAACGCAACGTCGTCACCGAAGGCGTACGCTCGCGCTCCCAGATCTGCAGCGGCTCGTCGCGCAGTGGCGTCCGTGTGAGCCCTGATTCCGGATACGTCGTGCTTCCCGAACGACGCCTGGATCTGGGTCAGGAACGGTAGAAAGTCACCGCCGTTAGCGACCCCGCCTGCAGCAATCTCCGCGGGTAACTGTGGCAGCGTTTCGACCAGCGTTCGCTTTCCCGGGCCGGACACACCGACGTGTGCCGCGGAGCCACCCTCCACAAGCGTGGACTTACCGGGCACGAGCTCGGGTCCCGCGTCGTCATACGCCGCATCACGCCCGTCCCGCCGATCGCGATCCCACACTGCACTTCACGCTACGTCGAGCGGACGCAGCTCTTCCCGAAGTCCGCGAAGGATTCAGCAATCGATGTTTAGCGTGTGAAGCAGCTAACACCCGCTGCCGCATTTCGCTGCACCGTTCGGACCCACTCTGCCTGATGTCTTTGCAGCAACCTGTGCGACTCAGAGTGAACCGTAATCCCTTGGACGCGCGCTCTCTCGCGACTATTCCGAGACGCTTGCGCCCAGTCGATTTGAAGCTCGATGAAGCGCGCACGGTCCGGGTCGAACGCGCGGATATGCGAGGCGAACGCAAGCCTCGGCGTATCGTCCTCGGGGTTCGAGGTCACTTCGCGGAGCAGCTGTTCATAGGTCGTCATGGTGTTGTCGCTGCGCTCGCCCGTTTGTTGGAAGGATGCACTCAGCGCGCACTACACGCAGCGACCAGAGGCAGTAGCATTGCCGAGCGATCGTAAACGCTCCCATGGACACGAACGAGCAACTTCGCAAGCAGGAGCAGATCCGCGCCGAGCGGATCGAGCGGGCCAGGGCCGAAGCGGTGGCGCTCGGCAAGGAGCCCTTCGACCTCGCCAAGCTTGAGAAGCTGGTCGACCCTGGTCGGATGGTGGCTTCCAAGAAGCGCCAGAGCGAGTACGAGTACGCGTACTACGTTCGGCATCCCAAGTTCACGACGCTTCAAGAACTCGCGGATCTGATCCGGGAAGTGTCCGAGTATTGAGTGCCCCGTCGTGCGGCGATTCGACGCCGGAACCGGTTTCAGGCGCGGAAACGCTTCAACAAAGGCTTGGCAGAGAACGCCGGCACCTTTGCCGCGGACCTTTGGCGCCGGCACCTAACGCCAACGCCGCGATCTCGAAGTACGGCGAAGCCGGCCCGACAAAGCCGAGCCGGCTTGAAGAAGGGTCCGCGAAGCTTCGCGGCGGCTTTTTGCTCTGCCCAGCCTCTGCCCGAACCCTGAAAATGGTGGCTGAAGGGGTCCGACTCTCCCAGAACCAAGTCGTTGAAAGCGCAGCAAACACTCGTCATCATTGGTCTTTTGGAAGAATTCGATCCCCCTTATCTCCACCACCAAAGCGGCTGCTCCGGCAGCCTCTTTGCTTTCGGGTCCGTCGCTCTGCCCAAACTCTACCGAAGCCGTCCCGTAGCCACGCGGCGCTCGGCGCATCCAGCAGCCGGACGGTTTCGTTAACCACTTCTGGCGCGAGCTGCGCGTAGCGCATCGTCGTGTCGCTGATCGAGTCCGAGATGACGGAGCCGCGGTCATCGACGATTGAAGCGCCTCACGATGCTGATCCGGTCAGTGTGGTCGTTTGCTAGCGCTTACGCGGAGCCGAGCGCGCGTCTCTACCGTACACGGCATCGCAAGACGCTAGCTCGCCGGCGGCGCGAGGCGACCGTCGTTGGAGGTGGCGCACACGTCTGCCACTGCTTGCCCGAGTCGAACCGACAGAACAAGTCTCGTGAGCGCCGAGCGCCAGCGCGCGCGGATCGGCACCCGAAGTGTCGCGAACTGATGAGCGGCAGCTGGCAGGTGCGTTGCACCTCTACTCGGCATGAGCAACAACCTGAAAGACAAGATCGACAACGCGGCCGACAAGGCCAAGGACGCCGCTGACAAGGCGGGTCAGGAAATCAAGAACGGCTCCGAGAAGGTCGCCGACAAGACGCATGACGAAGCCGACAAGATGAAGGATGTCGGCCGCGATGTGGGCAAGAAGGTCGGCGGCTGATTCGGATCGACATCGTACGCGCGAGGGCTGCTTCGGCAGCCCTTTGCGCGCCGGGTGGTCGAGGGGCTCAGTACCAGGACTTGACCGCGCCGACGTAGCGCAGCGCTCCCACCGGCTCGAACTCGATGCCGAAGGACGCTGACCAGTCCTGCGGGTCGTCGACCGCGCGAGTTGCGGTCGCGACCAGCCGCGCTCCGATCATGTAGCGGCTCGCGTGATCGTAGGGCCCCCACAGCTTCCACGGACAGCGATAGCCGAACACGAGCGACGCCGTGACGTCGGTCGTGCTCGCGCCAAGTCGCAGCGCGTAGACGCGCTCGCCTTCGTACATGAACATGTCGAGCGGTGCGCCCGCGATCGACAGCTCGCCGCCCGTGAACACGCCCGTGGGTCGCAGCTCGATCCAGGGACCGACGCGCCAGTGCTTCGTCGGCAGCGGAACCGTGACCTCCGCGCCGAGGCCGATGTCCCACGCGCCCGCGACCGCGTGCGATGCCGCCGGCGTCGTCGTCCGCGCGAGGGCGCCGTTATCGAGCGGCTCGCTCGCCATGCCGTACGCGAGGCGGATCCACGTCGACCATTCGAGCCACGCGCGGTCGTTTCGCCAGCTGATGTCGTCGTCAGTCGCGAGCTCCGGCGGCGGCGGCGGGTGAGCGAGCGCGGTCCGACCGCCGACGAGGAGCGCGATGAAGGTGGCGAGACGCACCGTGCGTGAAACGCACGACCTCGGCGGTGGATCTACTGCCGGCCGCTACTTGACGTTCGCTGTTGCGTGGTCCGGAGCACGCCCGAGGCTCGATTACACCGCGAAGTGGATGTGCACCAGGCTCCACTCACCCTTGTCCGTCTTGTCGAACATGCAGAAGACGAGGAACGGCAGCTTGTACGTCTTCTTGTCCAGCTCGATCGTCGCGACGACCCATCCAGTCGTGCCGCTCGGCAGGACGCGTGCGACAAGCGACGAGGTCGCCACGTGGCCGACCCACGCCGCCTTCCAGGCGCGCGCGAGAACGCCGCCGCCGATCGTTCGTTCGCCTGGCCCGCTGCCGATCGCAACGAGCTCCTTGCGCGCTGTCGCCGTCGCGTCGAGACCGTCGTGTCCGAGCTTGGCAAACGCGGCCGCGAGCGACGCATCGCCCCCCGGGACGTCGAGCTTGTCAATCGAGAGCTTGCCGGCCTTGGCGTCCTTGTTGGCACGGTCGTTCGCGACGGGCTCGGTCCACGCGGTCGCCGCGATTCGCCAGCCGTGGTCGGTCTTGACGAGTGCGTCGCTGACGCGGAAGTAGAAGCTGGGCGTGTTGTTGATAGTGAGCTGAACGGTGAAGCTCGCCCACGCGCTCTTGCCGCCGCGTGCGATCGCGATCTGCGGGTCTTTCGCGCCTTCACTTCCGGGAGCCGTCGACGGCGGAGCGACGAGGTCCGCGAGCTCGCTCGGCGACGAGAGGCGGTCGACCGGAAGCGAGATCGTGGCCGACCTCACGAAGAGCACGGCGTCGTCCGTGAAGATGGAGCTCGAATCGGCTTGGGATTGAGTAGCGAGCAGCTTCGCGATGGCATCGGCGTCGCCCGCGCGCGCGACGGACGACCAGACCAGCAACCCCAGCAGGCACAAGCTCCGCATGTGCGTACGATACAACTTCGTCGCGAGATCTCGCACGATGACGCCGCGGCTCTGGCCCGTCAGTTTCAAAGCTCTACGCGGCCCGCCGCCTGGCGCGATACAGTTCGTGCTCAGGCTTCGGCCCTTGCGGCTCTTGAATCGCTGCGGCGCGCCGATCGTTACTCCAGCGCGTCGAGCTCGGCCAGGAACGGTTCAGCTTGGCCATACGAACCCGGCCACGTGACTCCAAGTGGAAGTCATCGTGCTCCGGTCGGGTTCGATCCCCCCTATTTCCACCACGAAAGAGGCTGCGTAGGCAGCCTCTCGTTTTCGGTGTATTGCGTGGGGCATGAACGCAAAGCGACTCGCCGTGATTGCGAGCTTGGTGATGGCGGCTGACGCGGCGGCCGACGAGAAGCTTGCCAAGACGACGATCGAGACCAATCCCGCCGGCGCGACCGTTCAGATCGACGGAGCGGAGCAGGCGACGCGCTCGCCGACAACGGTGTCGCTCGCGCGCGGACGACACATCGTGACCGTGACGTTGCCCGATCGACAGACCGAGCGCCGCGCGGTCGACGCCGCGGGGGCCCCCGTCACCGTGTCGATTGACCTGATCAAGGTGCCACCGGATGGCGCGAAGCACCCCGATGCGGCCGCTGGCAAAGCACTCGTCGACGCACTCTCTGCGGCGGCGCGTTCGGCGAAGCTCCGCGACGTCTCGGTTGCGATCCGATCCGGCGACGTCGTGGTGACCCTCGCCGGCGTTGCGTTCGATTCGACCGAGATCGCGCTCGCGCGTGATGCCGCGACCGCGGTCACCGAGGTTGCAGCCGTGTTGAAGGCCCAGCCCGGCGTGCGGTTCGTCGTCGTGGGCCACACCGAGAACGTGGCGTACAAGTCGGACCTCGCCCACGACAACACGGAGCTGTCGCTCGCTCACGCCGCCGCTGTCGCGCGTGTGCTCATCGCTGCGGGCATCCCGGCCGAGGATGTCTCCGCCGACGGCCGCGGCGATCTCGAACCGATCGCATCCAACGGCACCGCCGACGGAAAGCGGAAGAATCGACGCATCGAGATCATCGTGGTGCCGAAGCCCGCGGACACAGCAGCGAGCGACAAGCCCAAGGCGAAGACGCTGACCGCAGATGCGTTCAAGCAACGCATGTCGACGCTCACCGATCGCGTGCACGCTTGTTACAAGGGCACGATGGCCAACGTCATGCTGAAGTTGACGGTGGCACCGTCGGGGCAGATCACGAAGAGCGTCGTGTCCGCGCCGTTCGCCGGCAAGCCCGAGGGCGACTGCGTCGCGAACGTCGTCAAGGACGTGACGTTCGATGCGTGGGATGGCGCGGCGCAGACGTATTCCTATGCGTTTCTGCTGAGCGATTGACGAGCGTCCTCCCTGCCGGGTCAGTTGATCTCCACCACGTAAGAGGCAGCGCTGGCTGCCTTTTTCGGTTTCAGGTCAGGACCTCTCAGAGACGCACGATCTCTCGGACCGCCGTCCATCGAAACTCTGGAACCACTTGATTTGCGTGCTGAATCCGTCTTACATGGGACGGTGATCGTGGGAACGCAGGTCGGGGCTTATCGAGTCCTGATTCAGATCTCGCGATGGAGGGAGAGCTCATGATTCGTGTGTCGATCATCGCTGTCTTGCTCGCGACCTCGAGCGCAGCGTTCGGCCAGCCCGCCACCGCGCAGGCGGAAGTGCTGTTCCGGCAGGGCCGCGATCTGATGGCCAGCGGCAAGATCGCCGAAGCGTGTAGCGCGTTCGCCGAGAGCCAGAAGCTCGACGCTGCTGTCACGACGCAGCTCAATCTCGCCGGCTGCCGCGAGAAACAGGGCGAGCTCGCTACCGCGTGGGGGCTGTTCCTCGACGTGGAGCGCCAGACCCGCACCGCGAACGACGCCGCCGGCCAGCAGCTGCACGCGGTCGCACTCGATCGTTCGCGCAAGCTCGAGCCGCGCGTGTCCAAGCTCGCGATCAACGTCCCGGAGCAGAGCCATGTCGACGGGCTCGAGATCACGCGCAGCGGCGAGCACGTCGACGCCGCAATGTGGAACCGCGCGCTGCCGATCGACGGCGGCAAGTACACGATCACGGCGCACGCACCCGGTACGAACGCCTGGTCCACCGAGGTCACCGTCGGCAGTGAAGGCGACACCAAGACCGTCGATATCCCCGACCTGCGCAACCTGCCGCGCGATCTAGGCGCCACCGCGACCGCCAAGCCGGCGCCGCCGCCTCCGGCGAGCTTACCCGCCGAGGCCCCACCGCCGGCGCACGCTCCCTCGAGGCTCGTGCCGTTCGTGGTCGGCGGCGCTGGCATCGCGCTGCTCGCCGGTGCCCTCGCGTTCGATCTGTCGGGCGACTCGACCTACTCCGACGCCAAGAACGAGATGACGAGCCAGGCGCGCCGCGACTCGCTCTACAACTCGGCGAACACGAAGCGCTACGTCGCGCAGGGGCTCGCGGTCGGCGGGCTCGCCGCCGTGGGCATCGCGACCTATCTGCTGGTGCATCACCACGACAGCGCCGCAGCCGAAGTCGGCAGCCGCGTCGTCATCTCGCCGTCAGGGCTCGCGCTCACCGGGTCGTTCTGAAGGAGGACGTATGAGTTTGTCTTCGATCGGTGCATGCGCGCTCGCCGTGGCTGCGCTCTCGGCCTGCAAGTACTCCGCGCTTCCGCCGCTGTCTGGCGATGCGCACCCCGGCGGCGATTCGCTCGGAGGCGATGCGCTCGGCGGTGATTCGCTCGGCGGTGATGGACAGCTGTCGTCAGCCGACGCGCTGACCTCGCTGGTCTTCCGCGCGGCCGACAATCCCGCGCTCACCGCGGACGTCACGGCGACGTTCAGCGGGACGATGGCGACCGCGACGGTGCCGCTCGGCGCGAACGAATCGCTGATTGCGACGTTCACGACGACCGGCGATCACGTCCAGGTCGCCGGCACGGCGCAGCAGTCTGGAGTCACCGCGAACGACTTCTTCGGCCCCGTGACCTACAGCGTGGTTGCACAGGACGGCTCGAGCCAGGACTACGCGGTCGTGGTGACCGCGCCGGTCGCGCAGCAGGCATACATCAAGGCGTCGAACACCGGTGCCAACGCGATGTTCGGCACGAACCTCGCGATGTCCTCGGACGGCACGACGCTCGTGGTCGGCGCCTACGGCGAGCCGAGCGCCGCGACCGGGATCAACGGCAACCAGCAAGACACCTCGGCTGCGAGCGCGGGAGCCGTGTACGTGCTGACGCGGACGGGCACCCAGTGGGTGCAGCAAGCCTACGTCAAGGCATCGAACACCGATGCTAACGACCAGTTCGGGCACGCGGTCGCATTGTCGAGCGATGGCAACACGCTCGCGGTCGGCGCTCCGGCCGAATCCAGCGCAGCGACCGGGATCAACGGCAACCAGGCCGACAACACGGTCGGGTTTTCCGGCGCGGTCTACGTGTTCACCCGCAGCGGCGGGACCTGGACCCAGCAGGCCTACATCAAGGCGTCGAACACGGGCTCGAGCGATTCGTTCGGGACCGCGGTCGCGCTCTCCGGCAACGGCAACACACTCGCCGCCGGTGCGCCGCTCGAGGACAGCGCTGCGATCGGAATCAACGGCAGCCAGAGCAGCAACACGACGTCGAACGCAGGCGCGGCCTACGTGTTCACCCGCTCGGGCTCGACGTGGACGCAGCAGGCGTACGTCAAGCCGTCGAACACGAAGGTCGGCTTGATCTTCGGCAACGCGCTGACGCTGTCGCTCGACGGCAACACGCTCGCGGTCGGCGCACCGTGGGAGAGCAGCAACGCGACCGGCATCAACGGCAACCAGGCCGACACCTCGGCGAGCCGCGCCGGCGCCGCGTACGTCTTCACGCGCAGCGGCACCCTGTGGTCGCAGCAGGCGTACGTCAAGGCGTCGAACACCAACGCGCAGGACGAGTTCGGGCTCGGTGGATTGACGCTGTCCGGCGACGGCCTGACGCTCGCCGTCGCGGCGATGAACGAGACCAGTGCGGCGACGGGCATCAACGGCGATCAGGGCGACAACACCTCCTCGGGCGAAGGTGCGGTGTACGTGTACACGAGTAACAGCGGCACGTGGAGCCAGCAGGCGTACGTCAAGCCGTCGAACAGCCCATCGCTCGGCGGCATCCAGTTCGGCTACAACCTCCAGCTCTCCGGCGACGGCAACACGCTCGCGATCGGAGGCCCGGGCGATCAGAGCAGCGCGACTGGCATCGACGGCAACCAGCAAGACACGGCGGCGAACGCGTCGGGCGCGGTCTACCTGTTCACCCGCGCCGGCATGACCTGGATCCAGGAGGCGTACATCAAGGCCTCAAACCCGGATGCGTTCGACTACTTCGGCACGCTCGCGCTATCGAGCGACGGGAAGATGCTCGTGGTCGGCGCGCAGTCCGAGGCGAGCAACGCAATCGGCGTCGGCGGCAACCAGGCCAACAACTCGGACGCCGCCGCGGGCGCCGTGTATGTCTTTCGCTGAGCGCACCGCTAGTTGCCCCCATGCAGATTCTGCTCGTCGACCGCCAGCCCGCGATGATTCGCGCGTGGAGCACCGCGTTCGAAGACCGCGATGACGTCGAGGTGGTCGAGAGCGACTACTTCTCGCGCCCGGCGGCGGCGATGGTCAGCCCCGCCAACAGCTTCGGCATCATGGATGGCGGTCTCGACGCCGCAATCCGAGACGTGCTTGGCTTCGCGGTTCAGCAGCGAGCTCAGCGCGCGATCGTCGAGCGCCACCACGGCGAGCTTCCCGTGGGCTCCGCGGAGCTGGTCGACACCAACGACGAACGCTGGCCGGTGCTGGTCATCGCACCCACGATGCGAATCCCCGAGAACGTCAACCAGACCCTGAATGCATATCTCGCGTTCCGGGCGGCCCTCCTCGCGTGCAAGCGCGCGAACGTCACTTCACTCGTGTGCTGCGGCCTGGGGACCGGCATCGGTGCCATGGATCCCCAACGCGCGGCGGTGCAGATGCGCATGGCGCTCTTGCATGCAACCGGGCCAGCACGCATCCCGTCGTTCGACCAGATCCATGCGACACACCGCGCCCTGCGGACGTCTTAGACGATGAGCGACAGCTTCCGAACTGACCGCCTGGTCGCAACTCGCCTTCACGACGCAGACCTGGGCGAGCTCTCGAGCACTGTTGAAGATCGGGTTCGAGCAGCTCGCGCTTCGATTCTAACCGCGCTGCCGGCCGTACGGCCGGGTACATCGGCCGCTGCTTTCGTTCAGGTCGCGTGGTACGCCCGCGGCGGTGACCACGTCGGTGGAAGAGCTCGTGGCTAGAGCAGGACGGACAAGCAGGTCAGCGCGCCGTCGGCCTTGCGGAATTCGCCGGTATCGAGCGTGACAATGCCGTATCCTGCGCTCGCGAGCAGCTCTGCCGTGCGCGGAAACCCTTGCGCGACCAGAACGTGGTCGCCGATCGCGAGCACGTTCGCCGCGTAGCTCTCGGCCTCGGGAATCCGTACGACCTCGACGCCGGGGAACGAGTCGGGCGACGCGCTCTCCACGAGCGTGATGCGATCGACGCCGAGGGGCGCGCAGATGCACTTGAGATGGAGCACGTTCGGTGGCAGCGCGACCGGGACGATCGTGAACCCGCGCGGCGCGAACACCTCGGCGAGCCGCGCGATGCCGGCCTCGTTCGTGCGCAGCGACTTGCCGACGAAGATCGTGGTGCCGACGCACATGCAATCACCGCCATCGAGCGTCGCCGGCGCTTCCATGTGCACGAGCTCCGCATAGGCCGCGAGCATCTTCGCGACCGGTCCGGTCTCGGCGCGCCGCTCCACCGCGCCCGGCCGGGTAATCAGCGCGACACCGTCCGCGACGACTGCCGTGTCCTCGACGAAGCAGCAGTCGGGAGTCGCTTCGTCCGCAGCAATCGTGCGGACTTCGAGCCCGCGGCTCTCCAGTGCGCCGCGATACTCGGCGTGTTGCTCGCGTGCACGTGCGACGTCGATCGGCGGATCGGGTGGCACGGCGCAGAGCGCATTCGCGAGACTCGCCGGCACCTTTCGCACGATCGCGATCTTCATTGGGCGTTTCCATCGCCCGTGCAGGTCGCGCCCTCGGCGCACTCGTTCGCACAGCTGCCGCCGGTGCACGCGAGCTTGCAGGTCGATCCAGCGGAGCACTCGCTCGCGCAGCGGCCGCCCTCACAGTTGACGTTGCACGTCGCGCCGCCGTTGCACGCCACCTTGCAGCCGCCGCCTTGGCAGGACACGTTGCAGGTCGAGCCGCCGAGGCACTCGTACGCACAGTTGCCCTCCGGGCAATTCCATTCACAGCCGTGATCGGCCGGGCACGTGCCGCCTTCGCCTTTCGGCGCGGGCGCCGGCGCACTGGGCGTCGGCGTGGTTCGCGCGCATGCGATGGCGAACGACAGCACGATCAAGGTCACGACTCGCGACATCTTCCCTCCGCGCACGACGCTATCACGCACTCGGTCCAGCCCGATCACGGCGGGGTCCCCAGCGTCAGCGCGATCGTCACACCGCGGACCAGCGTGATGTGCACCGTCGTGCCGATCGGCGCGATCAACATCGGGTTGGTGAAGCCGTAGTTGTCGCCCTGGATGTTCACGCCATCGACCGACTCCAGCACGTCGCCGACGCGGATGTCGACGTGCGCCGCCGGGCCGGCCGGATCGATCCAGCTGACCTTCACCTGGCGCTGATCGGGTGTGATGCCGGGCGGCAGCGGCTCGAAGTGGAGCCCTAGATAGCCGTGCTGATCGCCGGGGTGCTCGAGGCGCGAGTGCCGGATCGGCAGGTCGCCGACGTCGACGGTGCCGCTACCGGTGACCGTGCGGACGGCCTGCAGCGTGGTCCAGCCGTTGGGTTCCTTCGGAACACCGATGATCCAGACGCGGCCGGTCGGCACCTCGGAGAGCGAGAACCGTCCGCCGTCGTCGGTGACGCTATCGCCTGAGGCCGACGAGTCGATCGAGCCGAGCGTCGCCGCGCGCGCGGACATCCGCAGTCCCGCGACCGGCTGGTGACTGACCATCTCGACGACGCGGCCGGTGATCGTGACAGTCGAGTCGAGCGTGAGCGTGATGCCGGTCTTGTGCTCGCCCTCCGCGAGTGGAACATCGAGCTGCTTGCGCGCACCTGCGGCGATCGCGGTGAGCACGAACGCACCAGCCGGCAAGTCGCGGATCGCGAACGCACCCGCGGTTCGGTAGAACTGCTCGCGGCGCGTGAACGCCGTCTTCGGATCGTTGATCACGATGTCGAGCTCGTCGGGCGGCGAGCCGTCGGAACGCGTGACCGTCCCGGCGATCGATCCGGTCGGCTTGATCTGCAGCTGGGCGGCGGTGCCCACGGCCACGTGCTCGGCGATCGCCTCGCCTCCGCCCTTGCGATACGCGCGCAACGTATAGAGTCCGGTCGCAAACGGGCCGAGCGTGAACCGGCCCTCTGGTGTGGTCAGCGCAGGGCGATCGTCGCCCCACCGCGTGTCGCGAACGCTCGAGATCGGCGCGCCCGCAGCATCGGACTCGCGCGCCGCCGAGACGTAGGCATCGGGAACGGGCTTCCCGTCGGCGTCGACGACCGTTCCGGTGATGCGGCCGTTCTGCGGCTCGACGACGACGCGCACGCTGGCCGTCTGCCCGGCGGCCACCGTCACGCGTTCGCCTTGCGAGTCCCACGCGTCGTCGTTGGTGCCCGGCTTTCTGAGATCCTCGTAGTTGCGGCGCGCGACGACGCGATAGCCGCCCGGGCGCAGGCCGTCGATCACGAAGCTGCCGTCGCTGTGTGATGGGCGGTGATCGCCGTACGCATGTGCGCCATGCGGATCCGCGAACACGTCGACGCCGGCGATCGGCGTGCCGTGCGTATCGACGACGGTGCCGCGAATGGTCGCGCTGTCGTCGAGCACGAGATCCTTCGTGACGGTCGCGCGGGCGAGCTCGACGGAGTAGCCGTCGCGCGGAGCGACGCCACGGTCGCTCGTGACCGCGAGCGTGTAGGTGCCGGCCGCAAGCCCGGTGAGCTCGTAGGCGCCGTCCTTGCCGGAGCTGCCTTGTTCGACGTCGCCTGCCTGGCGCGCGGCCGTCACGAGCGACGCACGGATCTGGGCGTCCTCGACCGGCTCGCCGCGCGTGGTGAGAACGCGACCGCGCAACGTGACTCCGGCGTCGACGCGCCAGATCAGGCCCTCGAGATCGCGATCCGGAACCTTGATCGGATCGTAGTGATCGCGCGCGCGATAGCCGCGGCACGCGACGCGAACGGTGTAGATGCCCGGCAGGACGCCGTCGAGCGCGACGGTGCCGTCCTCTCCGCTCGTGGCATGCGCAGTGCGATGATGACCGGCGTCGGTCACCGAGACGTCGGCA
>Ga0207683_10000944_pt1 | contig 26662 bp, 23 predicted proteins | sample KBSM73metaG_FD_184333 | JGI IMG/M metagenome (GOLD analysis project Ga0207683, IMG submission 184333) | Miscanthus rhizosphere microbial communities from Kellogg Biological Station, Michigan, USA - KBS M7-3 metaG (SPAdes) (version 2) | ecosystem: Host-associated > Plants > Roots > Rhizosphere >... | reverse complement strand
GCAACAGGGACAGGACCGCGCCCTTGACCGCGCGCATCCGCTGCCGGGCTGCCATCGACCCGCTGGCGTCCACAGCGAAGAGCACCAGGTTTCCCTCCCGGCCCTCGCGTACCGCCTCGCGCAGGTCGGCCGGGGTCGGCCTGAGGAGGGGGGTGGCGGCGGGCGCGGGCCGGAGGGGGGTGGTACCGCCCGGCCCCCGGAGGGCGGCGGCGCGGACGGTGGCGGGGAGGTGCAGGGCGAAGGACCGGTCCTGCGGAAGGCGGGCGCCAACAGTACGGCCGAACGGGCCGCGGGCCGCGGACCGACGGCCTGGCGCGCCCTCGCCTACCCCCGGCACGGTGAGCAGCCGGGCCCGGAACGGGGCCGCGGGCGGAACCGGAGCGCTCGGCGGGGTGTCGGCGGGCTGCTGGGTCTGATGGGTCTGCTGGGGTGTGCTGGAGTCCGGGAGGCCGCCGGGACCGCTGGGGCCGCCGGGACCGTCATCCGGGCCACCGTCCGGGCCGCCGTCTGGGTCTGCGGGGCTGCGGGGGCCGGACGGCTCGGGGCCGGGATCGGGCTCGGAGCTGGCTTCCCGCAGCGCCTCGTCGAGGGCCTGCTCGTCCAGGCCGGGGGCGTCGAACGGGTCGCGGCGGCGGCGGTGCGGCAGGGCCAGCCGGGCCGCGATGCGGATGTCCTCCTCGGTCACCACGTCGCGTCCGTGCCAGGCGGCCAGGGCGATCGCGGTCCGCGCGGTCACCAGGTCGGCGCGCATGCCGTCCACGCCGAACGAACCGCACACCGCGCAGATCTGGCGCAGCGCGGCATCCGGCAGGTCGACGCCGGGAAGGCGGTCGCGGGCCGCGGCCACCTGGGCCGCCAGGGTGGCGGTGTCCGCGGAGAAGCGGGTTATGAAACCCGCCGGGTCGGCTTCGAAGGCGAGCCTGCGGCGGACCACCTCGGCCCGTTCGGCCCCATCTTGACTGGCCGTGACCTGCACCGTCAGCCCGAACCGGTCCAGCAGCTGCGGGCGGAGCTCGCCTTCCTCCGGGTTCATGGTGCCGACCAGCAGGAACCGCGAGGCGTGCCGGACCGAGACGCCCTCGCGCTCCACGTAGTTCACGCCCAGCGCGGCCGCGTCGAGCAGCAGGTCGACCAGGTGGTCGTGGAGCAGGTTGACCTCGTCCACGTAGAGCACGCCGCGGTGCGCCGCGGCCAGCAGCCCGGGCTGGAAGGCGGTCGTGCCCGCGGTCAGCACGCGCTCGATGTCCAGCGAGCCGGTCAGCCGGTCCTCGGTGGCCCCGACCGGGAGCTCGGCCAGCGTGACCGGGCGCAGCTCGGGTGCTGCCGCGCCGTGCGGGCCGGCCGGGCAGGCGGGATCGGGCGCGGCGGGATCGCAGGAGTACGGGCAGCCGGGAACCACCGGCACCGGCGGGAGCAGGGCGGCCAGCCCGCGGACCATGGTCGACTTCGCCGTGCCCTTCTCGCCGCGGACCAGGACCCCGCCGATGGCCGGGGACACCGCGTTGAGCAGCAGCGCCAGCTTCAGGTCCGCCATCCCGACGATGCCGGCGAACGGATACGCGTTCGGCTGATGATTACTGGCGGTCGCCATAGAGCCAGTCCTTCCCGGGTTTCCTCGCCCGAAGTGGAGGAACTCATCGGCAGCCGGAGTCTCTGGCTCCCGGTCGAGACGGCGACCTCGCGGGTCACCCCCGGTCACAGTTGCGGGACAGCCCCGGATTCGCACCGGCGTTCCTCCGCGTCGCTACCTCAGCACAGCATGACATACCCGCCGGACGCGGTGCGGGACAGTACCGGCTTACCCGCCGGGTACACTAGCCCCGGCCCGAAGAGCCTTTTGAGTTTCGCCCGGGGCGCACGTTGCCAGCCATTCGGCAGGTAACTCTCAGCTGACACGGGTAGCGTGAGCGCACTGGCGACACCCAGCGCCTCGAGCCTCGGGCCTGGCGAGATGGCATGTACCGACATGTGACAGATATCTCTAAACGCTGAACGGAGCATGCATGGCGAATTCGCGTGTCCTGGTGACCGGCGGTGCCGGGTTCATCGGCCGCAGAGTGGTCCGCGCTTTGCTGGCCGAGGGGCACGAGGTCACAGTGGCCGACCTGCGGGCGTTCCCCGACACGGCGGTGCGTTCTGTCGTCGGAGACCTGTGCGAACCCGACGGCCCCGGCCGGGCCGTCCGCCCGGGGACCGATGTGATCATCCACCTGGCCGCCGTCACCTCGGTGCTCGCGTCGGTACAGGACCCGGTCAGCACCCACCGGCTCAACGTAGACGCCACCGCCCGGCTGCTCGAGCTGGCCCGCGAGAACGAGGTGGGGACCTTCCTGCTCGCCTCGACCAACGCGGTCGTCGGCGCGGGCAGCGCGCCCGGCGAGGTCATCACCGAGCGGACCGTGCTCCGCCCGCTCACCCCGTACGGCGCAACCAAGGCGGCGGCGGAGATGCTGCTCGGCAGCTACGCCAACTGCTACGGCATCACCGGCGCGGCGCTGCGGTTCTCCAACGTGTACGGCCCGGGGATGGGCGAGAAGGACAGCTTCATCCCCCGGCTGATGCGCGCCGCCCGGGACGGCGAGGGCGTCCAGGTCCGCGGCGACGGCAGCATGCTCCGTGACGTGGTGCACGTGGACGACATCGTGCAGGGCATCCTGACCGCCTGGCGGGGACGGCACAACGGCCCGCTGATCCTCGGCTCGGGGACTTCGGTCACGGTGAACGAGATGGTGACGACGGCCCGCAAGGTCACCGGCGCGCCCATCCCGGCCGAGAACGTGCCGGTCGGCAGCGGCGAGATGCCAGCCGTGGTATTGGACATCGCGGCGGCGACGGCGCTCGGATACCGGCCCGCCTACGACCTGGAAGCCGGCATGGCGACGGTATGGCCGGATTTCGATCCGAAGGAGGCGCGCGCATGATCTATAAGGACCCGCGGGACCAGGCGGTCGACGACGCCGCCATCAAAGCGCTGACCGACGTCTACGGCGAGCGCGTGACCAGCCTTCCGCCGGTCGCGATCGTGATCGCCGCCTACAACGAGGCCGGGGCCATCGGGCCGGTCATCGAGGCGCTGCCGGCCGAGGTGTGCGGGCTGGCCACGGCCACCATCGTGGTCGCCGACGGCTGCGCCGACAGCACCGTGGCCGAGGCGGCCGAGGCCGGCGCCATGGTCGCCGACGTGCCGGTCAACCGCGGCCAGGGCGCCGCGCTGCGGCTCGGCTACCGGATCGCCCGGGAGGGCGGCGCCGCCTACATCATCACCACCGATGCGGACGGGCAGTACAACCCGGCCGAGATGGCGACCGTGCTGGGGCCCGTGGTGGCCGGCGAGGCGGACTTCGTGACCGGCTCCCGGCAGCTCGGCAGCCAGGAGACCAAGGACATGATCCGGCGCGCCGGGGTCAGGTTCTTCGCCAGCACGATCAGCCTGCTGACCGGGCAGCGGATCAGCGACACGACGTTCGGGCTGCGGGCCATGCGCTCCGAGGTCACCGGCGCCGTCCAGCTCGCCCAGCCGCAGTACCAGGCGTCCGAGCTGCTGATCGGCGTCATCACCCACGGCTACAAGATCGCCGAGGTGCCCGCGACCATCCACCGGCGGCGGGTGGGTGAGAGCAAGAAGGGCCAGAACCCCCTGTACAAGCTGCACATCCCGGGGGTGAACAACTTCTTCTACGGGCTGCGCTTCGCCCGGGTGGCCTACGGCACCTACTGGCGCGAGCGTCAGCGCTCGAGGTCGTCGTCATCCTCGTCTGGGCGATCGGACTCGGTGGCCCGGGCGAACGGCTCGGGGCCGGGGTCGGTCGATGCGAGCGCCTCTTCGGCGGCACCAGGCGGGTCCTTGACGACGGACGCGGCGAAGAGGACGTAGTGGAAGAACAGGAAGCGCAGCAGGAACGTGCCGATGTTGGCCGCGCCGTACACGGCGTCGACGTAGAGCACGCGCTCGACCCCGGTCAGGTTCATCCAGCCCGCCGAGTGGTACGCGAACTTGGTGGCCAGCAGGAGGATCACCACGACCATCGCGGAGACGATCCAGAACGGCAGGGTCTCCTTGAGCAGGCTCGGGCGGCCCTTCCGCTTCCACGCCCAGCGGCTGAGCACGTAGCTCACCAGTGCTCCGGAGAACCAGGCGACGATGCTCGCCCAGGTGGCGGTCAGGTCCAGCGGCCCGGCGCAGATCGTCAGCACCACCTCGGTGGTGGCGAACGCCGCGATGGCCGCGACGGTGAAGCGGCCGAAGCGGATGCCGAGCTTGCTGCGCGCCTTCTGGACCAGCGTGTCGCCGAGCCGGTTGGTTACCAGAGCCATTGATTCCCTAGGTTAGCTGGCCGAGCATGAAAGACTGCTTCGTATACAGTACAAAAGCCGTGAGGCCAGTGGGACTACCCTGGCCCGATCGCGCCATGCGGTCCGCGCGGAACATGTTTCGGTGTCCGCACTCAGAGCACGTTACCGCCATCACGCGGCACCCGCTGGGCGGCGGCGAAAAGTCAGGCCGATCACGACGGACCGATCACACGGACAACGGAGAGGTTAGGACCGGACCATGAGGATCTTGGTGCTGGGCGGGGACGGGTACCTGGGCTGGCCGACGGCGCTGCACCTGTCGCAGGCCGGCCACGAGGTGGCGGTGGCCGACAACTTCGTCCGCAGGCACTACGACGACGAGCTCGGGGTCGAGTCCCTGGTGCCGATCGAGCCGTTGCGGACCCGGATCGCGGTATGGCGGGAGCTGACCGGCTTCACGATCGGCATGTACATCGGCGACCTGACCGACGCCATGTTCACGTATCACGTCATCGAGGACTTCCGGCCCGACGCGGTCGTGCACTACGCCGAGCAGCGGGCCGCGCCGTACTCGATGATCGACCGCAGGCACGCGGTCTACACCCAGCAGAACAACGTGGTCGGCACGCTCAACGTGCTCTACGCCATCGCCGAGACCAACCCGGACATCCACCTGGTCAAGCTGGGCACCATGGGCGTGTACGGCACGCCCAACATCGACATCGAGGAAGGCTGGCTCGAGCTCGAGCACAACGGCCGGCTGGACCGGGTGCTCTACCCCAAGCGGCCGGGCTCGTTCTACCACCTGTCCAAGGTGCACGACAGCTACAACATGGAGTTCGCCTGCCGGATCTGGGACCTGCGGGCCACTGACCTGAACCAGGGCGTGGTCTACGGCCAGGCCACCCCGCAAACCGAGATGGACGAGCGGCTGGCCACCCGGTTCGACTACGACGCGGTGTTCGGCACCGTGCTGAACCGGTTCGCCATCCAGGCGGTCATCGGCCACCCGCTGACCGTGTACGGCCCCGGCAGCCAGACCCGCGGCATCATCGACATCAGGGACACGGTCCGGTGCATCGAGCTGGCCTGCGAGAACCCGGCCAACCGGGGCGAGTTCCGGGTGTTCAACCAGATGACCGAGTCGCTGTCGGTGCAGGAAATCGCCGACACCGTGGCCCGCGCCTACCCGGCCGAGGTCACCATCGAGCACCTGGACAACCCGCGGGTCGAGGCGCCCGATCACTACTACAACGTCAAGCACACCCAGCTGGTCGACCTCGGCCTGGAGCCGCACCTGCTGTCCGACACCCTGATCGAGTCGCTGTTCGAGATCACCAAGCGGTACGCCCACCGCGTCCGGCCCGAGGCGCTCCGGCCGACGGTTGACTGGCGCAAGCCGAGCACGGGCTGACCGGCGTTCGTTATGGTCACCTCGGTCTGCGCGGCCTGCGGTAATCACTTCCCCGATCCTCGCCCCGGCGTCTGCGTGGTGTGCGCGGACGAGCGGCAGTGGCTGCCGCCGGGCGGGCAGCGCTGGACGACGCTGGCCGAACTGGCCGCGGCCGGGCACGCGTCGGACGTGCGCGAGGTCGAGCCCGGGCTGACCGGGATCGGCGCCGACCCGCCCGTCGCCATCGGGCAGCGGTCGCTGCTGGTGACCACGTCAGCGGGCAACGTGCTGTGGGACCCGTCGGGGTTCATCGACGACGACGCGGTGGCCGCGGTCCGGGCGGCGGGCGGGCTGAGCTTCGTGACCGCCAGCCATCCGCATTTCTACGGTGCGATCGCCGAGTGGGCGGGCACGTTCGGCGCCGAGATCCTGGTGCCGGCCGACGACGCCGGGTGGCTGCGTCCCGGCGCGGCCTCGGTCCGGACCTGGTCGGGCGTCCTTGAGGTGCTGCCTTCGGTGACGCTGATCCAGTGCGGCGGGCACTTCCCGGGCAGCGCCGTGCTGCACTGGGCGTCCGGCGCGGAGGGCCGTGGCGTGCTGCTGTCCGGGGACACGATCTTCGTGACGCCGGGCGAGGACCGGGTGACGTTCGTCTGGTCGGCGCCGAACCGGCTGCCGCTGTCCGAGGCCGCCGTGACCGGCGTCTGGGACGCGGTGCGGTCATACCGCTTCGACAGGATCTACGGCGGCTGGTGGGCGCCGGTGCTGCGCACGGACGCCTGGGAGACCGTGCGGCGGTCCGCGACGCGGTACATCGAGCATCTACGCGGCACGGCTTAGCGGTTTGGTTCGGGGTTAGTTCAGGCGGATGGTCCAGGCGCCGGTGGCGACGTCCTGGCGCAGCTCGTAGACGCCCGGGGTCGCGCCCTGGCCCGGTGCCGCCTCGACGCGCCAGAACATCAGCTCGGGCTGGCCGGGCTCGATCCCGGCGTCCCCGGAATCGGCCGGCTCCCGCCACCACTCCCGGTTGATGACCCAGTGCTCCCAGATGGCGCGGACCGTATAGAGCCGGCTCCGCCAGACGAACCTGACCGGCCTGCCGTCCGCCCGGGCATGAATCTGGACGGACTCGCCGTACACCCTGCTCATGTGCTGCCACCCACTCGCTTCCTGGACGCCCTCGGGCCCGGGGTCACCGGGTTCGTCGCTGCCGCAAGGAGGAAGACGGGCAGTACCACGCGTACTTACAGCCGGCGCCGAAGCGGGTGGCGGCACCAACCATCGAATATTAGTTCACCCGAACCGGGATGCCAATCCTCGTCCGGCCGCTGGAACCATTGCCGATGGGTGATTTCGGTGGATAATGTGCTTAGTTTCGCATTCTCAGGCGGTGGGGGGTTCGCAGCACCACAGGGCCGCACGGGACCAACGTCGGCCCGCGTGCGATCCTGCGCAGCCCCGGGGCGGGTATGCACGTTCCCCGCACGGTGCGCGCTGACTCGGCGGCTGAGGCGTCATATGTGCTCGCGGTGGCCTGCAGGAGCAACCCGTTCCTCGGCCGCGGGCACGGCTCCGAGGGGGGAGACATGACATCGAAGCGAATCCGGACGATCACGGGCTGGGTGCTCGCGCCACTGCTGGTGGTCGGCGCGGTGACCGCGCAAGCGGGCGCGGCGTCGGCCGCCGCCACCGGTCAGGACGGTCACCACAAGATCCTCTACGTCTCGCGCCATGCCTGGCCGTGGGGCGCCGACCGGTCCTGCCGTTCGGCCAGGTTCCGGACCATCCAGTCCGCCGTCAATGCCGCCCGTCCGGGGGGCACCGTGGTGGTCTGCCCCGGCACTTATCACGAGCAGGTGGTCATCTCCAAGCCGGTGTCGCTGGAGGGCCGGCGGGCGACCATCGACGAAGCCGGCGTCACCCCGGCATTCCAGGTGACCCTGCCGGGTCTGGGCACGAAGACCATCTACGCCGCGGTGGTGATGGTCAGCTCCGGCATCCGGTTCAGCGGCTTCAAGGTCACCCACGCCCAGGGCGAGGGCATCCTGGCCGCAGGGCTGGGCCGTGAGCTCACCGGCATCTCGATCAGTCACAGCGCCGTGGTGCACAACGACCTCGGCTTCGGCGTCCCGAACTCTCCCTACTTCCAGTGCCAGGCGATGGGACCGGAGCCCGGCGACTGCGGCGAGGGCGTTCACTTCACCGGCGTCGCTGATTCGAAGATCAAGGGGAATCTCATCGCCTTCAACGCCGGCGGGGTGCTGCTGAGCGACGACACCGGGCCCACGCACGGCATCCTGGTGGCCGGCAACGTGGTCACCGGCAACGCGACCGACTGCGGGATCACCGTTCCCGGCCACAACCCGAACGCGCTCGACGCCAAGGGCAAGCGGCAGCCGTCGGTGGCGGGCGTCTACGACAACGTCATCCGGAACAACGTGGTGACCAACAACGGCGTGAAGGGCGAGGGCGCCGGAGTCCTGTTCGCCAACGCGTCTGCGGGTACCGCCTCGTACGACAACCTGGTCCAGGGCAACTACATCGCCGGGAATGGGCTGGCTGGCGTGACGATGCACGCTCACACCCTCATGCCCGGCCAATTCGAGGACCTCAGCGGCAACCGGGTAATCGGCAACATCATCGGCAAGAACAACCTCGACGGCGACGCGCTGGACTGCCCGCCGGGGTCCACCACGTGCTCGCCCCAAGACCTGGTGACCACCGGGGTCCTGGTGTTCTCGGGTGGCACGCCGGTCACCACCACGATCGCCTTCAACCACATCTCCAGCAACGCGATCGGCATCTGGCTCAGCAAGGCGGTGACGGCGGCCGGGCTGAAGACCAACACCTTCAGGAACGTGACCACGCCGATCTCGGCCGGCCACTGAGTCAGGCGCGCTTGCTCGAACAAGAGTACAAATCTGGGTTACTAGCTGAGCTGCGGCGACTCAGAAATGTCAGCCTCCCTTGGCATAGTGGGGGAATCCCGACCACTGTGCCAAGGGAGGCAAGCGTGTGCTGGCTATGCGACCATCCTGGTGCCACCGAGCTCGATTACCAGGACCACCTGCGACAGCTGATCGCCACGTTCGGCTGGGCCGTGCAGGGCGTGGAACGCGACGGCATTCACCCGCCGTGGGCCTACACGGTCGGGCTCACCCCGCACCGCCGGCCCGAGCTCGTCATCACCGGCATGGGCCTGACCCGGGCCACGCAGGTGCTCAACGGCGTGGCCGCGCATCTGATGCACGACGCGGCACCCGAGCCGGGGACGCAAGCGGCGCTATTGGACGGCCCGCTGGTCGAGGTGGTCAGGGTGACCGCGCCGTGGGCGCACCTGAATATGGCCGTGGAGTTCTACGGCCAGCGGATCCGCGGCCTGCAGCTCGTGCACGCCGACAAGCGCGGGCGCTGGCCCTGGGACCAGGGCTACCAGGGCGTGCGCGGCGGGCAGCCCGTACTGGGCCCGCGGGAGCCAGCGGAACGCCGCAAGCGGGTCGGGTGAACGCTGGCGGGCCTACTCCCGGGGATCCCAGCCCGGGGCCGGGAACGCCGACAGCAGGTCACGGACCTCGCCGGCGATGCGGTCGAGGGTCGCTTCATCGTCCTTGGCGGCGGCGGTGACGGCCTCGTCCATCCAGGCCGCGAGCGGCGCCATGTGCTCCTCGCGCAGCCCGCGGGTGGTGATCGCGGGGGTGCCGATCCGCAGGCCGGAGGGGTCGAACGGCTTGCGCTGGTCGAACGGCACGGTGTTGTAGTTCGTCTCGATGCCCGCCCGGTCCAGCGCCTTGGCGGCCGGCTTGCCGCCGATGCCCTTGGAGGTGAGGTCCATCAGGATCAGGTGATTGTCCGTGCCGCCGGAGACCAGATCGTAGCCGCGGGCCAGCAGCGCGGCCGCCAGGGCCTGGGCGTTCTTGACCACCTGGTGGGCGTAGTCGCGGAACTCGGGCTGCGCGGCCTCGTGCAGGGCCACCGCGATCGCGGCGGTGGTGTGGTTGTGCGGGCCGCCCTGCAGGCCCGGGAACACGGCCCGGTCCACGTCCTTGGCGTGTTCGGCCTTGGACATGATCATGGCGCCGCGCGGCCCGCGCAGCGTCTTGTGCGTGGTCGTGGTGATCACGTCGGCGTGCCCCGCCGGGGAGGGGTGGGCACCGCCCGCGATCAGGCCGGCGATGTGCGCGATGTCGGCCACCAGGATCGCGCCCGCCTCGGCGGCGATGGCGGCGAAGGCCGGGAAGTCGATCGTCCGCGGGATCGCCGTGCCACCGCAGAAGATGATCTTGGGCTGCTCCTTGAGCGCCATGTCGCGTACTTCGTCCAGATCGACCCGGCCGGTGTCGTGGCGGACCCCGTACTGGACCGGCCGGAACCACTTGCCGGTCGCGGAGACCGACCAGCCGTGGGTGAGGTGGCCGCCCATCGGCAGCGCCATGCCCATCACGGTGTCGCCCGGCTGGGCGAAGGCCAGGTAGACCGCGAGGTTCGCAGGCGAGCCCGAATACGGCTGCACGTTGGCGTGGTCCACGCCGAACAGCGCCGTCGCCCGGTCCCTCGCGATCGTCTCGACCTGATCGATGAACTGCTGGCCCTCGTAGTAGCGGCGGCCAGGGTAGCCCTCGGAGTACTTGTTGGTCAGCACGCTGCCCGACGCCTCGAGCACGGCCACCGATACGTAGTTCTCCGACGGGATGAGCCGGGCCTTCTCGTACTGCCTGCGCGCCTCGTCCTGGACGAGCCGGGCGATCTCCGGGTCGGCGTTCTCGACGGCCGGGATGGGCGGGATGTGCATCACAGACCTCCTCGCAGTTGAGGCTACACACCCGGGCACAGGCAGGTCACGGGGGCGCACCAGCGGGCGTTCCGGTACCTTACCGGGACATGGCCCAGAGAATCATCCTCGACTGCGATCCAGGGATCGATGACGCGCTGGCGATCGCGTTCGCGCACGGACATCCCGGCATCGAGCTAGTCGGCATCACCACGGTGGCGGGCAACGTCGGGCTGGCCAAGACGACGGCCAACGCGCTGGCGGTGTCTGAGTTCGTCGGTGCCGCCGGGACGCCGGTGACGGCCGGCTGCGCCGGACCGCTGCTGCGCCCGGCGCTGGACGCACGGCATGTGCACGGGGATTCCGGCCTGGGCGGGGCGGTCCTGCCGCCGGCCACGGCCAGCCCGGCCCCGGGGCACGCCATCGACTACATCGTCGACACCGTGGGCGCTGCCCCCGGCGAGATCACGCTGGTCGCAACCGGTCCGCTGACCAACATCGCGCTAGCCGTGAAGCGGGAGCCCCGGCTGGCGGACTGGGTGCGCCGCTTCGTGATCATGGGCGGTTCGGCGGGCCGGGGCAACGTCACGCCCGCCGCCGAGTACAACATCTGGGCCGATCCCGAGGCCGCCGCGGCGGTGTTCCGGGCCGGCTGGACCGTCACCATGCTCGGGCTCGACGTGACCTTGCGAACCGGGGCGACCGAGGCGGTGCTGCGGCGGATGAGCGAGCTCGGGCAGCTCGGCACCGGGCTGCTGCTGCCCGCCCTGGAGCAGTATCACTCGGAGAGTGAACCGACGGGCCCGGCCGTGCACGACGTCTGCGCGGTGGCGTGGGTGGCAGAGCCCGACCTGTTCGGCCTGGTCCCGGCGCGGGTTCAGGTGGAGGTGGCCGGGCAGTTCACGGCGGGCATGACCGTGACCGACTTCGACTTCCCGGGCGAGGTCGGCAGCGCGAACGCGCAGGTCGCGATGCGCATCGACGCGGACAGGTTCTGGGACGTCACGCTGGCCACCTACGCGCGGGTCGCCGAGGGGATGAGGCGCTGACGGGATGAGGCGCTGACGGGATGAGGCGCTGAGGGGATGCCTTTGACGTTAGGATTTCTCGGCGCCGCGGGACTCCAGGTCGCCCTCCATGTCCAGGTAGACCTGGCGGAGCTGGTCGAGGGTCTTGGCGTCGGGAGCCTCCCATAGGCCGCGGGAGGCGGCCTCGAGCAGGCGCTCGGTAATGCCGCGCAGCGCCCAGGGGTTGGACTGCTCCATGAACGCCCTGGTCTCCTCGTCGAAGACATAGGACGCGGCCAGCTGCTCGTACATCCAGTCCGGGACCACGCCGGCCGTGGCGTCGTAGCCGAACAGGTAGTCCACGGTCGCGGCGAGCTCGAACGCCCCCTTGTACCCGTGACGGCGCATCGCCGATATCCAGCGCGGGTTCACCACCCGGGAGCGGAACACGCGCCGGGTCTCCTCGGCCAGCGTGCGCGTCTTGGGCGCGTCGGGGATGGCCGAGTCGCCGATGTAGGCGGCGGGATTGCGCCCGGTCAGCGACCGGACCATGGCGATCATGCCGCCGTGGTACTGGAAGTAGTCGTCGGAGTCGGCGATGTCGTGCTCGCGGGTGTCGATGTTCTTGGCCGCCACCGCGATCCGGCGGAACGCCCCCTCCATGTCCGGCCGGGCGTCCGCCCCGTCCAGGCCGCGGCCGTAGGCGTAGCCGCCCCACACCGCGTACACCTCGGCCAGGTCGCCGTCGTCACGCCAGTTCCGCGCGTCGATCAGCGGGAGCAGGCCGGCCCCGTAAGCGCCCGGCTTGGACCCGAAGATGCGGGTGGTCGCGCGCCGCCAGTCGCCGTGCCTGGCCTGGTCAGCCAGTGCGTGGGCGCGCAGGTAGTTGGACTCGGTCGGCTCATCGAGCGCGGACACCGCGCCGATGGCGTCGTCCAGCAGCGCGATCACGTGCGGGAACGCGTCCCGGAAGAACCCGGAGATGCGCAGCGTGACGTCGATCCTCGGGCGGCCGAGCTCGGCCAGCGGGAGGATCTCGAAGCCAGTGACCCGGCGCGAGGCGTCGTCCCAGCGCGGGCGGCAGCCGATGAGCGCGAGCACCTCTGCGATGTCGTCACCCTGGGTGCGCATGGCGGAGGTGCCCCACACGGTCAGGCCCACGCAGCGCGGATACTCCCCCTCGTCCGCGAGATGCCGTGCGATCAGCGAGTCCGCGAGGGCCAGGCCGGTCTCGAAGGACGTGCGCGACGGGATGGCCTTCGGGTCGACCGAGTAGAAGTTGCGCCCGGTCGGCAGCACGTTGACCAGCCCGCGGGTGGGCGAGCCCGATGGCCCGGCGGGTACGTAGCCGCCATCCAGCGCGTGCAGTACCGCGTCGATCTCGCCGCTGGTCGCGCGCAGCCGGGGAACGAGTTCGGCGCACGCGAACTCGAGCACACGTGCGACCTGGGCCAGGGATTTGACTGCAGTTTCGGGGGTTATAGCACCCGATACTGCAGTCAAATCGACGGTAAGGATGCGGGAGGCGATTTCTGGGGCGCGTGTTACGTCCCAGTCGGCGTGGGCCATGGCCTCGACGAGCTCGCGCGCGATGTGCTCGTGGTGGTCGGTTTCCGCGCGCACGGATGGGGTGGAAGATGCCGATGCGACGGAAGTGGCGAATGGGGTGCGGGGTGCGGAGGAGGTGGGGGGTGCGGAGGAGGTGGGGGCGCCTTCGGTGAGGCCGAGGGCGCCGCGGAGGCCGGGGAGGGCGCCCCAGCGGGCGCTCCACAGCTGGGGGGCGCGCAGGATGACCAGGACCAGGTTGACCAGGGCCTCTCCGGAGGGCGCGGCGCCCAGGATGTGCAGCCCGTCACGGATCGCGGCGTCCTTGACCTCGCACAGGTAGCCGTCGATGTGCAGCACGAAGTTGTCGAATTCGGCCGAACCAGGCTGCGCGTCAACGCCCAGGTCCTGGTGCAGGTGGGCGGCCTCGATCAGGGACCAGATCTGGGCCCGGAGCGCGGGCAGCTTGTCCGGGTCGAGCGCGGCCACGGTGGCGTACTCATCCAGCAACTGCTCGAGCTTGGCCATCTCGCCGTAGGTGTCGGCTCGGGCCATCGGCGGCACCAGGTGGTCGACGATCACCGCGTGCCCGCGCCGCTTGGCCTGGGTCCCCTCCCCCGGGTCGTTGACGATGAACGGGTACACCAGCGGCAGGTCACCGAGCACCGCGTCCGGCGCGCACTGCGCGCTCAGGCCGAGCCCCTTGCCGGGCAGCCACTCCAGCGTGCCGTGCTTGCCCAGGTGGACGATGGCGTCGGCGCGGAAGTCCCCGGCCAGCCAGCGGTACGCGGCCAGGTAGTGGTGCGACGGCGGCAAGTCGGGGTCGTGGTAGATGGCCACCGGGTTCTCGCCGAACCCGCGGGGCGGCTGGATCATCAGCACCACGTTCCCGAAGCGCAGGCAGGCCAGGACGATGTCACCGGTGCTCTCGTCGGTATACAGCTCACCCGGCGGGGCCCCCCAGTGTGCCTGGATAGAGGAGCCAAGACCGTTCGGCAAATCAGAGAAGAAACGGCGGTAAGCGGCGAGCGGGACCCGGGCCGGTGCGGCGCGGAGCTGGTCCTCGGTGAGCCACTCGGTGTCGTGGCCGCCGGCCGCGATCAGCGCGTGGATCAGCGTGTCGCCGTCCTCGGGGAAGCCGTCGCCGAGGTCGTAGCCGGCCTCGCGCATGGCGCGCAGCAGCGCGACGGCCGAGGCTGGCGTGTCGAGCCCGACGGCGTTGCCGACCCGGGAGTGCTTGGTGGGATAGGAGGAAAGCATGATGGCGACGCGCTTGGCGGCGTTCGGGGTGCGGGCCAGGCGGGCGTGCCGGACCGCGATGCCGGCCAGCCGTTCGGCACGTTCGGGGTCGGCGGCGTAGCGCGGGATCCCGTCCGGGCCTTCCTCCTTGAACGAGAACGGCACGGTGATCACGCGCCCGTCGAACTCGGGGATCGCGACCTGCATGGCGGCGTCGATCGGGGCCAGCGCGGCGTTCGATGCCTCCCACTGCGCGCGCGAGCTGGTCAGGCAGAGGCCCTGTAGCACGGGCACGTCCAGGCTGGCCAGCAGGCCGGGGTCCCAGTCGCTTTCGCCGGTGGCATCCGCGGCGGCCGAACCGCCGGCCGCGAGCACGGTGGTGATCACCGCGTCGGCGGGCTTCAGTAGGTCAGCGAGCTCGGAGTCCGCGGAGCGGAGGGATGCGCAGAAGACGGGCAGCGGGGTGGCGCCCCGCTGGGCCAGGGCCTCGCAGAGCGTGTCGACGAAGGCCGTGTTCCCCGACAGCTCGTGCGCCCGGTAGAACACGACCGCCACCACGGGGGCGTTTTCATGATCATGGCCAGAATGCGGTGCTATTTGCCCAGAACTGGCCGCGATCATGGAATCGGGGGTGGGGGTGGGGGTGGGGAGGGGGTGGAGGCCTTGGGGGGGCATAGGGTGGGGGGGAGAGAAGCCCTCGCCGGTGAGGAAGACGGTGTCGGACAGGAAGCGGGCCAGCTCGCGCAGGTTCTCCGGGCCGCCCTCGCGCAGGTAGGCGAGGGCTTCGGTGGCCACGCCCGCGGGCACCGTGGACAGCGCCATCAGGTCCGCGTCCGGGGCGGCCTCGCCGCCCAGCGCGACCAGCGGCTTACCCGCGGCGACCAGCGCGGCCACGCCCTCGGCCCAGGCGTTCCTGCCGCCGAGCAGGCGCAACACGACGAGGTCGGCGCGGGCCGCCAGGGCGGGCACCTCGTCCGCGGTGACCCGGGCCGGGTTGGCGGTCAGGTAGCCGGCGCCGGACGCGGCCGCGGCGAGGAGTTCGGTGTCGGCGGTGGAAACCAAGAGAATGGTGAGCACTCACCGATACTGCCATGCTCCGCGACAGCGAACTCGCGGAGCACTCACAGGCGCTGTACAGGGTGACCCTGGTGATGTCCAAGAACCCAGGCCGACGCTTACCGGTATGAACACGATGTATGACGCGCCCGCCGACGGCGGATTTCCGGCGAGCGCACCCGGCCCTTCCGGGCCGGCCCGAAGTAAGAAATGGTACCGCTGGGGCGTGGGCGCCGCTGTGTTCGGCCTCCTCGCGGGCGGCGGTATCACCTGGGCGGCGGTGTCTGGCGGCGGTGCTCCGGCCACCGACGCCTCCAGCGCGCGGGCGGCCGCGCTGAACACCGCGCTCACCGACGCCGCCGGCGGCCGGGCCGATTCCCCGGCCCGCGTCCGCTGGGCGCTCGGCCGGCTGCGCCACCTCGGTGGCGTGGACGGGACGGCGACCTTCCACAACAAGACCGGTTTCCACACGCTCTCGTTCGAGCGGGGCACCATCCAGTCGGTGAGCGGCAGCGACGTCGTGATCAAGGCGGCTGACGGCACCACCTGGACCTGGCACGTCGTGAGCGACACCGTGGTCAGGAAGAACGGCGCCAAGGCCACGACGAGCGCGCTGTCGGCAGGCGAAACCGTATTCGCCGGAGGACCGGTGGTGAGCGGGGCCAGGGATGCCCGCGTGATCATCATCAGGCCTCCGGGCCCGGCCGGGTCTGGTCCGGCTAATCCTTCTGGATCTCAACCGGCTCAGACTTCGTTGAGCTAACCAACAGGTATGCTGCGGCGCGCCCGGACCGGGGCGCGCCGCGTCATGCTGGGAACTTCTATGCGGCACAATGAAACGTGAGAGACCATGGCAGACGGTGACCGAATCCCCAAAGTGCTCGTTGTCGACGACGAGCCGAACATCCGTGAGCTGGTCGAGGTCGCGCTCAAGTTCCACGGCTGCGCGGTCGCCGTCAGCGCCAGCGGCAAGGACGCGCTGCACCAGGTCGGGGCGTACGATCCCGACCTGATGATCCTCGACGTCATGCTGCCCGACATGGACGGCTTCGAGGTTTGCCGCACCCTGCGGTCCGAGGGCAACGACGTCCCGGTCATCTTCCTGACCGCGCGGGACACCACCTCGGACACGATCCGCGGCCTCACCCTGGGCGGCGACGACTACGTGACCAAGCCGTTCTCGGTCGAGGCCCTGGTGGCCCGGGTGCGTGCCGTGCTGCGGCGCACCACGCGCGCGCCGGGCGGTGACGGCGTGGCCGACGACGGCGCGATGCTCACGGTGGGCGACCTGGAGCTGGACGAGGAACACTGGGTGGTGCGCCGCGGCGGGACCCAGGTGGAGCTGTCGCCGACCGAGTTCCGGCTGCTCGCGTACCTGATGCGCAACCAGGGCCGGATGCTGACCAGGCAGCAGCTGCTGGAGAACGTGTGGGGCTGGGAATTCGCCGGCCAGTCCCAGGTGGTGGAGACGTACGTGAGCTACCTGCGGCGTAAGCTCGACCCGCTCGGCCCGCCGCTGATCCACACCCAGCGCGGCGTGGGCTACAGCCTGCGTCCGCCACCGGAAATCGAGCGCGCGGGCAGATGAACCTTACGCGGCGGTTCGGATCCGGCCGCGGCAGGCTCTCGCTGCGGTCCCGGCTCCTCGCCGGGCTGATCACGGTGACCGCGCTGTTCCTCATCATCATGGGCGTGGTCACCACCGTCGTGCTCGGTAACTCCGAGCAGAGCCAGTTCAACTCCGACTTGTCACTGACCGCCCGGATCAAGCTGACCGAGGTCGCGGACCTCACCGGCGGGTACGGCGTGGTCTACATCAACATCCCCACCAGGAAGGTAGGCGTCCTCAGCTCGCCCTCGGCGGCCACGGCCGAGCTGCAGGCCCTGGTCAATGAACTGCTGGCCGATAAGGGCGCGAGACGGTACTTCGGCCAGGAGGGCAATCCGCAGCGGGTCCTGTTCGGCATCTCGCTGCCGGGCCACCAGCCGCTGACCGCGATCTGGCGGCAGATCTCTCCCGCCGAGGCGGCGCACAACCAGGAACTGGTCCCCGCGGGCACGAGCATCCTGCTGATCGCGCGGCCGAACAGCGCGGTGGGCAGCGAGGTTCGCGGCCTCGTCGCCGCCGAGCTGATCACCGGCTCGATCCTGCTCGCCCTGCTCGCGGTGGGCGGCCGCTGGCTGATCAGCCGCGGCCTGGCGCCGCTCGACCGGATGGCGAGCACCGCCGACATGATCACCAGCCGGGGTGACCTGACCGCCCGGATGCCCGACCCGGGCGACCACGCCGAGGCGGGGCGGCTGGCCGGGGCGATCAATACGATGCTCGACCGGATCCAGCAGGCGTTCCGGGCGCGCTGGCAGTCCGAGCAGAAGGTGCGGCAGTTCGCCGCGGACGCGTCGCACGAGCTGCGCACGCCGCTCACCACCATCCGCGGGTACGCCGAGCTGTACCGGCAGGGCGCGCTCGGCGAGGACCGGCTGCCGAACGCCATGCGGCGCATCGAGCAGGAGGCCGACCGGATGTCCAGCCTGGTCGCCGAGCTGCTCGAGCTGGCCAGGCTGGACCGGGACTCTTCCCTCGACCTGACCGAGACCGACCTGTCCGCGCTGGTCGCGGACGCGGTCGAGGACGCCCGGGCGGTGGAGCCGAACCGCCCGGTCAGGGCCAGCACGCCGGCCAGCCTGGTCGTGGTGGCGGACGAGCCGCGGATCCGGCAGGTGCTGGCCAACCTGCTCGGCAACATCCGCGAGCACACCGCCCCGGGCACCCCGGTGGCGGTCCGGCTGTCGGCGGCCGGCCAGGGCGCACTGCTGGAGGTGACCGACTCGGGCCAGGGCATGGACGCGGAGGCGGCGGCGCGCGCCTTCGACCGCTTCTACCGGGGCGGGCACAACGGCAAGGACGGCCACGGCAGCGGCCTCGGGCTGTCCATCGTGCAGGCGATCGCGGCCGCGCACGGCGGGCACGCGATGCTCAGGTCGGCGGTGGGGGTGGGCACCAGCGTGCAGGTCTGGATCCCCTTCCAGCCTCCCGCCCAGGTCTCCGAGCGGATGCCGCCGCCGGACCTGGCCGGAAATTAGCCGACATACCAGCCCATACGCTGGCGTTCAACTACGGTTTGGGCATGGACGACCGCGAGATCGTCGCGGCCATCGTGGCCGGCGACCTGACCGGCCTGGCCGCCGCCTACGACGAGCACGCCGAGTCCCTGTACGGTTACTGCCGCTGGATGCTGCGCGAACCGGAGGATGCCGCCGACGCGGTGGAAGACGCCTTCATCATCACCGCCGGCCGGCTCGACCGCCTGCGCGATCCGCGCAAGCTCCGGCCCTGGCTGTACGCGGTCGCCCGCAACGAGTGCCACAGCCGGCTGCGCGCGTCTGAGGTCGGTCTCGGCGAGGACGCCAGCCTGCCTGAGCCACCCGCGGCCGCCGACGTCCGGGGACGCGCCGAGCAGGCCGAACTGGCCCGGCTCGTCCGTACCGCCCTGGACGAGCTGAGCCCGGGTGAGCGCGAGGCGATCGAACTCGACCTCCGGCATGACCTGCAGGGTGCCGACCTCGCGGCCGTGCTCGGCGTGCCGCGGAACCAGGCGCAGGCCCTGGCGTCGCACGCGCGCGGCGAGCTGGAGGCGGCGCTCGGCCCCCTGTTCGTGGCGCGCACCGGCCGGCGCGGCTGCGCCGAGCTCGACCTGCTGCTCGACGGCTGGGACGGCCAGCTCACCGGATCGACGCGCAAACTGGTCAGCCGGCATATCGAGCAGTGCGCCGCCTGCGACGACCGCAGCCACGGCGCGCTGCGGGCGGCGGTGCGCTACGGCATGACCCCGCTGGCCGCACTCCCGCCCGGGCTGCGCGACGAGGTGCTGGAACTGTGCACTGACTCCAGCCCGGAGACGCTGTCGTACCGGCGGGACGTGACGCAGCGGGCCGGAGCGTTCCTGCCCAACGGCTTCCCGCAGGCGATCCACGCGCCCCGGCGGCGGATGATCGCGCTGTCCGGGGCCGCGGCGGTGGTGGGCGTCCTGGTCGCGATCATGGCGACCGGGATCGTCACGGTCCTCGCGCTCACCGGATCGCATGCCCCGCGGTCGGCGGAGGCCGGCGCGGGATCCTCATCGGGCTCGGCGAACGCGCCGGTGACCGGGGATATGGGAGTACCCAGCGGGGTATCCCCGGATGAGTCGCCGGTCAGCACCGCGTCGCCGACCAGCAGCGCACCGCCCCCGGCGGCACCCGCGCCCGTCTCGCCGAGCCGGGTAAGACGCTCGTCGCATTCGGCTGTGCCTTCCCCGCCCGACTTCCCGACGCCGGCGTTCACGACCCATTCCAGCCCGACGGCCACGTCGACCGCGACCTCGACGGCCACCTCGACCGCCACCAGCCCGGCGCCGCCGACGTTCACGTTCCCGGCCACGCCGCGGACGTAGCGCCCTAGCCGCCGTGACGCCCTGGCCGCCCGCGGGGCCGCGGCTCGCCCGCGGGGCGCGCAGTTATGTCGTTCTGGTATCTGGTGTGCCGTTCTGACCGAGGTCCGGGCCAGATCGAACTACGGTAAGGCGCATGCAAGACCATGCCGTGGTGGCGGCCGTCGTCGCAGGTGACGCGGATGGCTTTGCCGCGGTGTACGACCAGTACGCCACGTCCCTCTACGCCTGCTGCCATGCGGTGCTGCCCGAACCTGAAGCCGCCGGGGCAGTGCTCGACACCTTCCTGATCGCGACGGTCAAGCTGGACGGGCTGCGTGATCCGGACCGGCTCGGCCCCTGGCTGCACGCGGTGGCACGGAACGAGTGCCTGCGCCGGCTGGGTCCGGGCCAGGAGATACCGCCAGAGATCCCGGCGGCGATCCGGGCGGCCGCGGATCACGGCGGCGAGCCGCCGGAGGTTCCGCTGCCGCCCGACCTGCGCAGCCAGGTCCTGACGGCGTGCGCCGACAACTCCCCGTCGGGCCGGGCGCACCGGATGAGCGTGGCGCACCGCGCGGGCGTGTTCGGCCCGGCGGGCTTCCCCAAGGCGATGGGCTCGTCTGGGCCATGGTGGCGGCGGGCGCGGCGGCACCGCGGCGTGGTCGCGGCGGCGGCCACGGTAGCGGCGCTGGCCGTAGCGGCCGGGATCACGGTGGCCCTGACGGCGGGCGGCTCGCACCACGCGCAGGCCTCCAGCCTGGTTCTGGGCGGGGGCGCGCCGACCCCGGCGTCCAGCACCTCCCCCGGTGCCATCAGCCCGACACCGTCCCCGACGCGCACGACCCCGGCCTCGATTCGGCCGACATCGCCGGCGGCGCTGGTCGGCGTGACCAGCGCCGGGTCATCGGCAGCGCCGGGCACGGCTGTGCCCGGCGCGTCCCCGTCGGGCGCGTCGGCGTCCCCGTCGCCTTCGCCGTCCAGCTCCCCCGCCCAGGGACACCTGCTGGTGGCGCCCGGCAAGCTGACGCTCACCTCGAAGAGCGGGACGCCGGCCAGCGCGTTCTTCGGGCTCACCGCCGTGAACGGCCCGGTCTCGGACTACACCGTGCGGGTGGCCGCCGGGTCCGCCCGGGTCACGATCACCCCCACAGGCGGATCTCTCCTGGCCGACGGGCACGTCGAGGTGATCGTGACGGTGACCAGCAAGGCCGGGCTGACCGCGCACATCGTCGTGCAGCCTGGCAACCTCGCCGTCACGGTGGTCTATAAGGTCATGCCACCGCCCGCGCCCAAGCCTCCGCCCAAGGCTTAGAAGGCGAGGAACCGGTCGAGTTCGGCCCGGGTGGGTGAGGTGGCCGCTCCGGTGCGGGTGACGGTCAGCGCGGCGGCCGCGTTAGCCCGGCGGGCGGCCTCCCCCACGGTCAGCCCGGCGGCCAGTCCGGCCAGGAACACCCCCGAGTGGGCGTCGCCCGCGCCGGTGGTGTCGACCGGGACGACGGCGGGCGCCGCGATGTGGCTCAGCGACAGGGCGTGGCCCGTCCCCGGACCAGGCACCCGCATGGCGACCACGCAACCGTCGGAGCCGGCCCGGACGATGATGTCGGCCCGGGTGGTCCGGCGGACCAGCCGGCGGGCCGCCTCGGCCGGGTCATCACTGCCGGCGAGCAGGGCGGCCTCGCGCTGGTTGCAGCTCCACCAGTCGCAGCGGGCCAGCACCGGCTCGAGGACCTCCGCGGGAATGTCGGCGACCAGCGGCCCGGGATCGACGAACAGCAGCACCCCGGCCGGCAGGCTGGCCGCCCAGGCGCCGAGAAGCTGGCCCGACCCGGGCGGGACCAGACCGTAGCCAGATACGTAGACCACGTCGCCGGGCCGGACCCGGACCAGGTCCCACGCGCCCGGCTCGGTCAGCGATTCCGCTCCCAGCGCGGTAACGAACGTGCGCTCGCTGCCCGCCTCGACCAGGGCCACGTCGAACCCGGTGTCCGCGTCCGGGTCGGGCGTGCGGAGCAGCCGGATGCCCTCCGCGTCCAGCGCGGCGCGGACCTTGTCGCCCCACGGCCCGGTGCCGTGGCCACCCGCGTAGACGACGGGCAGGCCCTGCCGGACCGCCGCGGCCATGACGTTGAACCCGCCGCCCACCTCGATGGCGGCCGCGTCCGCGAGCATGTCGCCGCCGCGTTCGGGCAGCGCGGGCACCCACATCAGCAGGTCGATGATCGCCTCGCCCGCGAAGACGAGGCGGTTCAGCACGGGCTGGTTCATGGTGCCTCGCTTCCGCACGTATCGCGCAGGGCGAGCAGGTCGCCGGCGAGCGCGGCCAGGCCGAGGCCCTGGGCGTCGATGGCCGCGATGGCCTCGGGCGGGAAGGACCCGGCGCCGTGACAGGCGCCGGCGATAGCACCGGTCATCGCGGCGATCGTGTCGCTGTCGCCGCCGAGCGAGGCGGCCATCCGGCAGGCCCGCCACGGGTCGGCGGGCACCGCAGCCAGCACAGCGAATGCGGCCGGCACCGACTCCTGGGTGGCCAGGCTGGTGCCGACCAGCGTGTAGATGAGCTCGGCGGCTTCGGCCTGGGCGTGGCTCGCGACCAGGCTGGTGGCCCACTCGATGCGGGCCGCGACGTCCGCGCCGGCCACCCAGTGACCGCGACGCGCAGCACTGCTTGCGGCCTGGATGCCCAGGGCCGTGGCCTCGGCGATCGTGGCGCCGGAGACACCCGCGCTCACCGCGGCGGCCACGGCCGCGGCCCCGGCCAGCGCGACGCCGGTGTTGTGCGTGACACAGCTCGCCATCACAGTGCGGTCGACCAGGGTCGACAATCTGAGGTTGGGAGTGGAGTCATGCAGGGCGACGGAAACAGCGATGCCCACCGGCGCGATGCGCATGGCGGCGCCGTTGGTGGTGCCGGTAGCGCCGGCCTCTTCCGGAGGCACGCCGGCCAGGATAGCGGCGACGGCACGTTTGGTGGAGGGGCCGAGCAGGTCGAGCGAGCCGCGTTCGGCCATGGCGCGCTCCCACTCGGTCAGCGCGGCCGCCAGTTCGTGCGGGTCGATCGTGCCGTAGCCCTTGACCAGGAGCCTGGCCAGCAGGACGGCTTGCTCGGTGTCGTCGGTGACCGCTCCGGCCGGCATGCCGCCGGCGATGGGGTGACCGGGCAGGGCGGCCTCGAAGCCGGGCAGGAGCGGTCCCCAGCGGCGGACGATCTCGGCCCGGGAGAGCATCTGCGTGGGCATGCCGAGCGCGTCGCCGATGGCCAGCCCGTACAGCGCACCCCGGGCGCGCGTGAGCATTTCCATGATCACGAAGACTTTAGTGTGGAAGCCTCCGGGCGCGGAGAGCCTCAGAGGACGTGGCTGCCGTACATTTCGCCGAGGGGGTCGGCGAGCAGTTCCAGGCGAGCGCCGTCGGGGTCACGGAAGTAGAGCGACGCGCCGCTTTCCTCCATGTACTCCACGCCTGCCGCTTCGAGGTTGGCGCGGAGCGCGGCCCACTTCTCCGGCGTCACTGAGATCGCGAGGTGGTGCAGGCCGCCGAGGACTTCGGCGTACGGGCCGAGGTCCAGGCCGGGGAAGTCGAAGAACGCCAGGAGGTTGCCGTTCCCGACGTCGAAGAAGAAGTGGTTGGACCCCTCGTAGTCGCGGTTCTCGATGATCTCGGTGAGCGGGAACTCCAGTATCCCCTGGTAGAAGCGGATCGTCCGCTCCACGTCGGAGCTCAGCAGGGCGGTGTGGTGAATGCCGCGGGCGCTGCTCGACGGCCGTTCGGCCTCGATGTACTGATCGTGCAGCCGGGCCCGCTCGGCTTCGATGGCGGCGAGATCCATGGTGCTGAGCGTAACCCAGCGGCCGGCCTCAGGGAACGCGCAGCTCGACGCTGATGTTGCCGCGGGTGGCGCGTGAATACGGGCACACCTGGTGGGCCGCCTCGGCGAGCTCCCGCACCTGTTCCCGCTCGAGCCCGGGGATGTGGATGATGAGCGTGACCACCAGGCCGTAGGCTCCGTGCTCGGGCCCGATACCCACCTGGGCGGTCACGGTCGAATCGCCCGGATCCACCTTGGCCCGGCGGGCCACGACGCGCAGCGCGCTGTGGAAGCACGCCGAATATCCGGCCGCGAACAACTGCTCGGGGTTGGTGCCGTTGCCGTCGCCGCCCATCTCGGGGGGCAGAGCCAGGTCGAAGTCGAGGCGATGGTCTGACGACACGACGTGGCCGCTGCGGCCATCCCCAGTCGAGGTGGCTTCCGCGGTGTACAGGACCTTGTCAGGCATGAAAAAACCCTACCGACCGTGGCTGAGTGATGCGACAAGCGCGGGCAAACCGGACACCGGCCCTTCCTCGATCAGCCGGCTCAGGGCGGCGGTGTCCAGGTGCGCCGTCACCAGGTCGGCCAGCACGTCGAGCCGCTCTTCCCGGACGGCGGCGAAGCTGGTGCCGGGCGCGGGCGTGAAGTCCCGGCCGGCCAGCGCCGCCACCTCGGCCAGGAAGCGCCGCCTGAACTCGTCGTTCTCCAGCGCGCCGTGCCAGCTGGTGCCCCACACCGGTCCGCGGCGGCAGCCGTCGAGGAAGGGTTCGGTACCGGATCCCGCCGGGTCGGTGACCTCGGCGATTCCGTGATGGATCTCGTACCCCGCCACCGGCGCGCCCAGCGCGGTCCCCCGCGGGCGGCCGAGGATCTTCTCCGCGCCGAACCGGACGCGCGCCGGCAGCAGCCCGAGCCCGTCGACCACGCCGCGGCGCGACTCGACCTCGTCCTCGATCTGGCCGGCCAGCATCTGGTAGCCGCCGCAGATGCCGAGCACCGGGCGGCCGGCCCGGGCCCGCTCGGTGACCGCGGCGGCCAGGCCGCGGTCCCGGAGCCAGGCCAGGTCGGAGACTGTCGCCCGGGACCCGGGCAGTACCACCAGGTCCGCGTCGGCCAGGTCGGCCGGGCTGGTGGCAAAGCGCACCAGCACGCCCGGCTCGGCGGCCAGCGCGTCCACGTCGGTGAAGTTGCTGATCCGGGGCAGCCGGACGACTGCGACTCGCAGGAAATCATGGTCGACAGCGGTCGAGTAGTCCTGGGCGGCGGATGCGGAGGCGGGCGGGAGGGTGCGGGCCGGCGGGAGGGTGCGGGTGGGCGGGAGGGTGCGGGTGGACAGCGAGAGCGAATCTTCGGCGTCGAGCCAGAGGCCTTCCTGCCAGGGCAGGACGCCGTAGACGGGGCGGCCGGTGAGCCGGCGGAGCAGGACCAGGCCGCTGTCCAGCAGTTCCGGGGCGCCGCGGAACTTGTTGATGACGAAGCCGCAGATCAGCGCCTGGTCTTCGGGTGAGAGCAGGGCCAGCGTGCCGTACATGGCGGCGAACACGCCGCCGCGGTCGATGTCGCCGATCACGATGACCGGCAGGCCGGCCGCACGGGCCAGGCCCATGTTGGCCACGTCGGTTTCGCGCAGGTTGATCTCGGCCGGGCTGCCCGCGCCCTCGCAGATGACCACGTCGTAGGCGTCCCGCAGCCGGGCCAGGCTGTCCAGGGCCACCTGCCGCAGCCGCGGCGCGTGGGCGCGGTACCCGACCGCGTCGGCCTCGGCCTCGGGGTGCCCCAATACGACGACCTGGCTGCGCCGGTCACTGCCCGGCTTGAGCAGCACCGGGTTCATGTCGGCGGACGGCTCGATGCCGGCCGCGGCCGCCTGCATGGCCTGGGCCCGGCCGATCTCGGCGCCGTCCAGGGTCACGAACGAGTTCAGCGACATGTTCTGCGCCTTGAACGGCGCCACCTTCACGCCCTGCCGGGACAGCCACCGGCACAGCCCGGCGACCAGCACGCTCTTGCCCGCGTCCGAACCCGTCCCGGCGACCAGCAGCGTCCCTCGCACGGATGCAGGCTACTGTGCTGGCCCGCGGGGCGATTCCCCGGAGCCAGATGTTTGACAGATTCTCCGGGGGTAGTTGTAAGCCAATCAGGCTTTGAAGGAGGCCCACAATGTTGCTCTTGATCCTGGCCCTGCTGGTCATCCTGGCTCTGTTCGGCGCCGGGTTCGCACTGCACCTGCTGTGGTGGGTGGCCATCGTGGCACTGATCGTCTTCGTGGTCGGGTTCTTCATGCGGCGGTAAAAACGCCAATCCCCGGCAAGCACTGCTAGCACAGCCAGGGCGGTCGCCGACACGGTGACCGCCCTGGATAGCAGAACGGCGCGGCGGATGTCCTCCGGCTCCGGGACGCGCCCGTCTCCCAAGTCCGGGCGCGTCTCGGTCACGCCGCCGTAGACGTTCGTCCCGCCGAGACGTACACCGAGCGCAGCCGCGAAGGCGGCCTCGCACCGGCCCGCGTTCGGGCTGGGATGGCGACCGCCGTCGCGGCGCACGACGTTCAGCACGGAAACGGGGCTCGTCCTGGTCACCAGCGGGGCGCAGGCCGCGGTCAGCGCGGCGGTGACCCGGGCCGGGATCCAGTTGGCCGCGTCGTCCATCCGGGCCGCGGCCCAGCCGAACCGCAGGTACCGGGCCGAACGGTACCCCACCATCGCGTCGAGGGTGTTGACCGCGCGGTAGGCCACCAGTCCGGGTATCCCGGCGACGGCTCCCCAGAGCAGCGGCGCCACCACGGCGTCCGAGGTGTTCTCGGCGACCGACTCCACCACCGCGCGGGCCATCCCCGCGCCATCCAGCGTCGCCGGATCGCGGCCGCACAGGCTCGGCAGCACTGTCCTGGCCGAGGCGAGATCGCGGCGGCGGAGCGAGGAGCAGGCCCGTTCGGCTTCAAAATGTAGCGACCGGGCCCCGGTGACCGCCCACACCGCGGTCGCGACCGCTATCGCCTGCCACGGCGGCCGGCCTCGCGCACGGCGGTGCAGGGCCGCGGCGGGGGCGGCGACGGCCAGCACGCAGGCGGCCGCGTGCGCGGCACCGCGGCGCCGGCTGTCGGCGTAGTCGCGGGCCTCGAGCGCCGCGGCGGCCCGGCCG
>Ga0207683_10000943_pt1 | contig 26669 bp, 31 predicted proteins | sample KBSM73metaG_FD_184333 | JGI IMG/M metagenome (GOLD analysis project Ga0207683, IMG submission 184333) | Miscanthus rhizosphere microbial communities from Kellogg Biological Station, Michigan, USA - KBS M7-3 metaG (SPAdes) (version 2) | ecosystem: Host-associated > Plants > Roots > Rhizosphere >... | reverse complement strand
AACCGCGGCGTCAAAATCGAAAACACCGGCAGCGAGCCCCTCGTCGGCCTTCGCTACTTCGGACCGGACGTGCACAAAAACCTCCCCAAACTCGGCGACGCGAATAAGTAATCATGGCAAATAATTTTCCAAAATTGCACAATGCAACATGGCCGGGTATAGTGGGTAAGGGCGCAGATTCAGAACCACCAATTCCATTTGAAACAATGCTGGACATGACGGCCAAAGCAGAAGTGAATGGTGTAAAGTTCGATGGCGTTGACCTCGGTCTTTTAGAGCCGCATATTAATGTAGACATGAATGATGATGGTATTAAGAAACTTGCGGAGAAAGTTGGATCGTATAACCTGAAAATCGGTTCTCTTGTGGCTCCCATATGGGGCGGGCCGGCAATGGGTAGCAAAGAAGATCGCAAGCTATTCGTGGAGCAGGTAAAAAAATCATGCAACATTGGAAAGAGGCTGCGTGAGTTAGGTATACGTCCTTACGGTGTTGTGCGCATCGACTCTGCATGCAGCGTGCACGACTGGGCTAAAGATCCTGCCGGTAATACAAAGCTGATTGTACAAACATTTCGCGAAGCATGTGATGTAGCTGCTGATTTTGGCGAACGTCTCGCCGCAGAGGGCGAGATATGCTGGGGTGCAATGCATAGCTGGCGTGCGATGTTAGAAACGCTCGAAGCTGTCGACCGTCCGAATATCGGTTTCCAGGCAGATATGTCGCATACATTATTGTACACGTTGGGTTACAATAGCCCGCAGGATAGAATATTGCCGGAAAATTATGATTGGAAAGACCGAAGCATATTAAAAGATACCCTGCGTAAACTGACGGCCGCCTTACGGCCATGGACAATTGATTTTCATGTGGCGCAAAACGATGGAACTGTATTTGGTTCCGGTTCGCACGATAAAACAGGAAGACATTGCCAGGCCACAGACCCGAATGGTAAGTTAGATGTGGCTACAGATGCGGGTTTCTGGTTGCGGGATGAAAACGGTCAGTTGACCAAAGCGTTTAAGCATATATGTTGGGATGGTTGTATGTTCCCAAATGAAGTGATGATCAAACAGCAGACATGGAATGATATATTAGCGACGTTGATTAAGGTGAGAGAGATGCATGGGTGGAGAGAGGACTAAGTTTTTTGGATTTGGAGGACCCAATCGAAATAAAATGACTTATTGAAAAAACGATCGCCTCCAATAAAAAATAATTTGAACGAAAACATTCCTGCAAATGAAAAATAAAAAAGATTTACGGATAGGATTGGTGGGTACCGGGTTTATGGGCAGAACGCATACAAACGGGTATAAAAGAGTGAATGATTTTTTTCCGGCGTTGGTATACCACCCGGTATTAAAAGCAGTATGCGCAAGAACAAAAGATAAAGTGCAGGCTTTCGCGGATCAATGGGGATATGAGTCAATAGAGACAGACTGGAAAACATTGGTAGCGCGTAATGATATTGACGCAATCGATATCTGTACACCAAATGATACGCATGCGGAAATTGCAATGGAAGTAGCCAAAGCCGGAAAAATGGTTTTATGCGAAAAGCCTCTGGCAAGAAATCTTGCTGAAGCAAAGCAAATGGTAGATACGATTGATAATGCAAACGTGAAGAATACGGTTTGGTATAATTACCGGCGTTTACCTGCAGTGACATTAGCAAAACAAATTGTCGCGTCCGGTAAACTGGGAAAGATCTATCATTACCGCGCAAATTTTTTGCAGGATTGGACAATCAATGCAGAGTTACCACAGGGCGGAACAGGTTTATGGAGAATGGATGCCGATGTGGCGGGTTCCGGCGTTACCGGGGACTTGTTGGCACATTGTATTGATACGGCCATGTGGTTGAATGGCGCCATAACAGATGTATCGGCGGTAACTGAAACGTTTGTAAAAGAAAGAATGCATACACTAACGGGTAAAGTGCAAAAGGTCAGTATTGATGACGCCTGTATCTTCCATTGCCATTTTGAAAATGGATCATTAGGTTTGTTTGAATCAACCAGGTATGCACGGGGCCATAAGGCCTTGTATACATTTGAAATTAATGGGGCAAATGCTTCTATCCGTTGGGATCTGCATGATTTGAACCGGCTGGAATATTTTGATCATCGTGATGAATCCATTGTCCGCGGCTGGCGTTCTGTTCATGTTACAGATGGAGATCAGCCATATATGGATAAATGGTGGGTACCGGGACTGGGGATAGGATATGAACACAGTTTTATTCACCAGGTAGCTGATTTTCTGAAAGCGTTGGAAACAGGCCAACCTTGTGCGCCGACTTTTAAAGATGCATACGAAACGCAAAAGGTTTGTGAAGCGGTAATTGATTCAGCCAACACAAAAAGCTGGAAGGATACCGGTGTAGAATGGAAATTATAACCGATTTTTCAATTTTTATCTATAATCTATGACCAGTCAATTTAAATCACTAACAGGCCTATGCGCAATTGTAATTGTTGCAGCCTGTAATAACTCTTCCGAAACATCCGCCGCCGAAAACAAGGAAACAAAGGATAGTACGGCAACCAGCTCCGGGTTTACAGATATGTTTGATGGAAAAACATTGAACGGATGGAAAGGTGATACGGGTTACTGGCGTGTTGAAAACGGGGAAATCGTTGGCGAAGTAACACCGGCAAAACCGCTGAAGAATAATACATTCCTGATATGGACGGGTGGTGAACCGGGCGATTTTGAATTTAAAGCGGAATTTAAAATAAATCCTGAAGGCAACAGCGGTGTGCAATATCGCAGCGAAGAATTAAAAGATATTCCTCTTGCATTAAAAGGCTACCAGGCTGATATTGATGGAGCCAATACCTATACGGGACAAAATTATGAAGAACGTGGCCGGGGCTTTTTAGCGATGCGCGGGCAGATCGTAGAATTGAAGGCAGGTGAAAAACCGGTTGTTACCGGTTCATTGGGAAGTTCAGATTCGTTGAAAGCATTGATAAAATCAAATGACTGGAACACCATTGATATTATTGCAAAAGGCAATCACATGAAACATTATATAAACGGCATTTTAATGAGCGAAGCGACAGACAATGATGCAACGGCAGGCAAGGCAAAAGGCGTGATTGGGTTGCAGGTGCATGTAATGCCGGCGATGAAGGTGGAGTATAGAAATTTAAAGATCAAGGTCGAATAATAAATCGAAGCTAAACCAAGGAAAAAGCCGCCTCATCAAAAATGAAAGCGGCTTTTTAGTGGAGATTACCGGAGTCGAACCGGTGACCTTTTGCATGCCATGCAAACGCTCTAGCCAGCTGAGCTAAACCCCCGAATAGCGGGAGGCAAAAATAATAGTTTTTAGGTAATATAAAACAACAGACAAAAGGTGCTCGAAATAATGATGCGGTACCCGATCATCTCATAGATCCACCTTAATTCCCGCTCAACTTATCCCGCCCATTCCTTAAACGCCGCCGTATTTTCCTGGCTGATGATCACTTCTTCTGCCACCGGCGGAGATAGTTCAATCTGTAGTTTACTTTTTGGATAAGATTTGATTTTTTTTATGGCACCGATATTTACAAGATATTTCCTGTTGATCCTGTAAAACAACGCAGGTTCCAGTTCTTTTTCAAGATCAGCCAATGATTTATCGAGAATAAATTTTTGGCCTTCTTTTTCTACCATGCACACCAACTTATGCGTGGCGTAGAAATAGGCGATATCCTCTGTTTTTATCGTCACATAATCGTTTCCCTTTTTCACAAGAAATCTTTTTTTATAAACAGTTTGTTTCGTTTGCTGTTGCCAATTCATCAATTGCTGAAAATTATTTGTAAAATATTTTTTCAACTGTTCATATTTTTTGAGCGCCGTTTCCAGTTTTTCCTGTTTGATAGGTTTTAATAGATAGTCAATGCTATTGTGTTCAAATGCGTCCTGCCAGTACTCATCATAAGCGGTCGTAAATATGATGGGGCAATTAATGGCTACTGCATCAAAAATTTTAAACGAAAGACCGTCGGATAATTCAATATCCATAAATATCAGTTCCGGGCTGCTGTTTTGCTGCAGCCACGCAATAGTTTCTTTCACGCTGCTTAGTGTGGCTTCAATTAAAATACCGGAATCAATTTTCTGTATTGCCTTTTTCAATTTTTCTGCTGCCGGTTTCTCATCTTCGATAATAAGTGTTCTCATGTCAGTTGGTTTGTAATAGGGGTAATGTTACCGTAAAATTTTCCTCATCATCTTCAATCCGTATTTCCATTCCTGCCGTAAGCCGGTATCTTTCCTGCAGGTTTTGCAGACCGATCTTGGATGATTCTTTTCGCAATTCTTTTTTTCGCCGTTCATTATGAATGATCAATGAATCGTTTTGCAAAGAGATAGATATAACAAGTGGTTGTACATCCGAAAACTCATTATGCTTAATCGCGTTTTCTGCAAGTACCTGTAATGAAATCGGCGGAATTAGATATTGTTGGTAAACATCCTCGCCGAATAAAATTTTTAATTGCACCGCGTTTTCAAAACGGATTTTCAGCAATGAAAAGTAATCGGTTAAGAAACCAATTTCTTCCTGCAGCAATACCAATTCCCGCCCTTTATTGTGTAAAATATAACGATAAACATCTGCAAGACTATCGTTGAATTGCCTTGCTTTCAATGGTTTTTCTTCTATAAGGTGCGACAAGGTATTGAGCGAATTAAAAATAAAATGTGGATCGATTTGATTTTTCAGTGCTTCCAGTTCCGCTTCGGCCTTTGCTCTTTCCAATTGTTCATTACGCACTATCTCGCTTTCTGATTCTTTTACTAAAAAGGCGGTTTCGTACACGTGTGTAATAAAAATCACACAAATCATAATGATCAGTGTGGAGGTGACGATTATTTCCTTATTAATATTGCCATCGTTAAATAATTTATACCAGCCCGTAAGCATCAATACACTGAGGGGTATTGTGTAAAACGAAACGGATAATAAAAGAATGCCGATCTTATGCAGCGGTTTTTTATGCCAGTTAAAATAGCTTCGGAGTGAAAACAGGAGATAACGGTTTCCCTGCCATACTAAAAATGCAATAAGAATGGTGTATAAAAAACTTAGCTTTATTTTCCAGTGCGAAAAATTATCAACATTGATCATACCCGTAATCAGGGGGATCGCAATGCCAAAAAAAGGAATAAGAATAAGGCGAAACCCGATATCATTTAACCGGAACTGAACCGCATTTTGTTTGGTCGGTGGTAATTTGTTATTGGTCGCCGATTTTTCCACGTTCGTTCGCTACCCGTTTGTAGCGTAAAAATTAGAAAATAGATTCGATATACAATCACCATTTAAAAAACTAAAACTAAATTTTATGAACACGGTTAACTGGCTTGCCGTCCTGGTGGCGGGTATCTCGGCTTTTGTACTTGGCGGCGTGTGGTATTCACCTGCATTATTTGGAAGAGCATGGATGACAGAAAATAATATGACTGTTGACGATGTTAAGAGAGGAAACAAAGGAAAAATATTCGGATGGTCGTTCATTCTTTCGTTGGTGATGGCTGCGAACCTTGGTATGTTTATCAGTACGCCCGATATGAATTTATCACAGGGGCTGATGTATGGAGCGCTTACGGGGGTATGGATATTTTGCGGTATAGCCATTGTTGGCTTATTCGAACATAAATCAGCACGCTATATTTTTATCAATGGTGGCTATATGATCGTTGCTCTTACACTTATGGGGGCCATCATCGGTATATGGAGGTAGTTCGCGAATAATTTTTTTCCGAATCAAACTATAATCTTAATTTAATTGTATCGTCATTACAGGTGGCGATAAGTAATTTATTCATACATCAATTCATACGATATGGCATTTGTAAATGCGATAAACTGGTTTGAAATACCGACAAATGATCTTGCCCGCGCAACGAAATTTTATGAAGCGATTTTCGCCACAAAACTGATACCGATGGATACACCGAGCATCCAGATGCGTATGTTTCCATTAGAAGACCTGATGACCGGTATCGGAGGTGCAATTGTTCACAGCGGCGGATTTCATAAAGTTTCTGCCACCGATGGCCCCCTGGTTTATTTGAATGGTAATCCTGATGTGCAAATCATACTGGACAGGATAGAGCCGGCCGGTGGGCAAATACTGGTACCAAAAACGGAAATCTCACCGGAGTACGGCCATATGGCTGTATTTCTTGATTCTGAGGGAAACAGGATCGCATTGCATAGTATTCCTCCACAATAAAAATCATCTTTTATGGGTACAGCTACTGATTGGGGCCGGTTCGTTGTACGCATTAATATACATGCACCGGTTCAAAAATTATACGATGCATGGGCTACGAGAGCCGGCATGGAACATTGGTTCCTTCGTGTTTCTGAATACAAAAAACCGGATGGTGACTTGCGGCATGAGCTTGAACATGGAGAAGCAGATGATACGTATAAATGGCATTGGCATGGTTGGCCGGATGAAACGGTAGAATATGGTACAATACTGGAAGCAAACGGTAAAGATTTTTTCCGGTTCAGTTTTGGCAAGGCTGGTAACTGTGCGGTAAAAATTTTCCGGGATATCGGAGAAACATTTGTAGAGATCACACAGGACAATATTCCGGATGATGAACACGGCAGGTATTTTTGGCACCTTGGATGTAAAACCGGATGGACATTTTATCTTGCCAATATGAAATCAATGTATGAAGGCGGCATTGATCTCAGGAACAAAAATGAAATTTTGCAAGGTCTTATCAACGCTTAATTTTTTTATATGGCGTATAACGAAAAACTGGCTGACCGTGTTCGTGAAATCATTGCGGTTACACATAAGAATGTAGAGGAAAAAGCCATGTTTGGTGGTTTGTGTTTTATGGTAAATGACAAAATGTGTGTGGGTGTGGAAAAAGACCGTATGATGGTGCGCCTTGATCCGGAAAAGTATGATGAAGTAATAGAAAAAAATGGAGTGAAGCCGATGGATTTTACAGGAAAGATTATGAAAGGCTACGTATTTGTTGATGCCGATGAATTGAATACAAAAAAGAAACTGGAATACTGGATGAACCTGGCATTGGAATACAATAAAATTGCGAAGCCCTCCAAAAAGAGATCAGCAAGCAAAAAATAATCTATGCAATCGAAAGCCACAACTCCCGAGGAATATGTTGCGCAAATGCCGGCAGAAAGGCAGGTTGCGTTTAACAAACTACGAGCGGCTATAAAAAAGAATTTGCCAAAAGGGTTTAAAGAAGAAATGAGTTATGGGATGATCGGGTATGTGGTACCACATAGTTTATACCCGGCCGGTTACCATTGCAATCCCAAACTGCCATTGCCTTTTATGAATATCGCTTCGCAAAAAAATTTTATCGCAGTCTATCATATGGGCGTATATGCAGATCCCACTTTGCTGAAATGGTTTACGGACGCTCATGCCAAAGCCTCATCAAAAAAATTAGATATGGGTAAGAGCTGTATGCGCTATAAAAAGCCGGACGATATACCCTTCGATCTTATTGGACAGCTCGCTTCAAAAATGAGTACTGATGAATGGATAGCGCGGTACGAGAAGAATTTTAAAAGATAGGTTTGAATATATAGATCAGAAACTCCACCTGTATGCAAAAGCAAAAACTAACCTGGCTTTGGGTCGCCGCCATTCTGCAACTCCTTACGGCTCTCGTCCATTCTATGAGTTTTTTTGCAAAGGATGTTCCCGCCAATGAAACGGAAAAGCAGTTGCACGAATTAATTATGACCTATAAGAAAGACCTCGGGCTTGGCTTCGCACCGACCTTTCATGATTTTCTGATGGCGCTCAGCGCCGGTTTTGCGTTGCTGTACCTGTTGGGCGGGTTGCTCGGTATTTACTTTATTCGTAAAAAAATGAGCACAGATTTGTTAAAAGGTTATCTGAATATCAGTATACTTGTGTACGGAATCAATTTTATTGTTACGGCATATTTCACTTTTATTTTTCCGATAGCGTTTACCGGTCTTGTGTTAATTGCTCTTGTGCTGGCTAGATTTACTTTGAAGGCAAAATAATCTTTACCACAACTGCATGTGAAGACTTACCACTAACCGGGAGAAACACACGAACTGTTTCTCCCTCCTTTTTCCATTTCAGTTTTTTACCTGTACTTATCAGTTGTACGGTTGATTTTGCCGGAACATCTAAGCCTGAAAACGAAATTTCTGCAGGAACCGGTTCGTTTTCATTTAATAACCTCGATGCATATACTGTTTTTCCATCTTTACTTTGTGTAAAACAAACATCGCCGCTTTTGTAAGGAGCAATTGCCCTTGTTTTGTAAATGGCTTCACCATTTATTTTCATCCATTCACCGATTTCTTTCAGGCGGATATAAGCAGTATCATGCCATTCTCCATCCGGTCCAGGCCCGATATTCAATAAATAATTACCGCCTTTCGCAACAATATCAATAAGATTATGAATGATGGTGTTGGTTGATTTGTATGTATCGTTCGGCACATAGCTCCAGCTTCCTGCCATTGTCATGCAGGTTTCCCACGGATAAGGCAGCGGCTTTTTTGGAATTTCCTGTTCGGGTGTATGATAATTTTCAAATGGCCCGGGAACCCAGCGGTCAACGATGATTATACCCGGCTGCAGCTGGCGGCACATTTTTGCAATGCGCGGCATATTTACATCCTGTCCATGCGGTACATTTTTTTCCCACTCGATTTTTGGATCAATGGTTTCAGCGGGGCGAACCCAACCTCCATCCAGCCATAACAAATCCACTTTACCATAATTGCTCATCAGTTCGTTGATCTGGTTGTAAGTAAAGTCCTGGAAATTTTTCCAGCGATCCGGATATTTTTTCAAATCATAATTCACATTTCTGTCTTTGGGCGGAAAATATGGCCACCAGAAATATTCACTGTGCCAGTCGGGTTTGCTGAAGTAGGCGCCAATACCAAATCCTTCGTTGCGAAATGCACTGAATATTTCTTTTGTTACATCTGCTTTGGGATTAGAATGAAAAGGAACCCAATCCGCAGTGATTTTATAATCCGATTGCTTCGTATCAAACATATTGAAGCCATCATGATGTTTGGTTGTAAATACCATATACTTCATGCCGGCGTTTTTCGCTGCCTTCGCCCATTTTTCGGGATCAAATTTTTCCGGGTTGAATTGTTTGCCGAGGGCCTCATAATCTTTCACATATTGGTAATAACTTTTGTAAGTGCCCTTTGTCCGTTGCGTCCATCCTTCATCCTCCGGGCACAGGCTCCACGATTCCACTACTCCCCACTCCGAATAAGGTCCCCAATGCATAAGCAACCCGAATTTCCAGTCTTTCCAATCTTCAAGTTTCTGCAATGCCTGCGGATCTGTTTCGGCAACGAAAGGATAATTTTCCTGTGAGAATGAACAGATGGATAAAAAAAGAGCAAGTACAAAAATTAATTTCTTCATTGTCGAGTGGATTTAAAAGTTTTTTTTGTTTTATTTGGTGGCCGGCATTTGTTTTTCAATTCAGCTTCTGTTGTGTCACTCACTTTTACTTTCTGTTCGCTGCGCAGCAATAGCGTTCCATGTTCATCATATCGCTCAAAAATACCATCACGATTCTAAGATAACTTTTAACTTTGAACTGGGAAAAGTTAAGATATACTTCATTAAAAATGGAATATGGGCGTCTGGCAGCAAATAGCAGAGTATCTATACATAAAAAAGAAAGATCCCAATCGTCCAAAATCGAAATGGATCGGTTATATGCATGGCATTAACCGAATAAGCCTACTTGTGTTTATTCTTTGTTTGTTGATTCTTGCGTATAAATTGCTGAGAAAGTAAGTGTGTAAAGTATGAGATAATTAAAAAGCGACACTTAATTCAGAAAACCCACGATTGATTTTGCTGCTTTCGCCGATGCATTTCCACCTTCGCTTAATAATCTTTTGAGATCCGCATAATCTTTTTTCAATTCATTAATCCGCACCGGGTCCGTTAATAATTGCTGCAATTCCTTAACGAGATTAACGGGAGTCAGCTCATTTTGTATCAACTCATGCACCACCAGTTTATCCATAATAAGATTGACAAGTGAAATGTATTTCACTTTGATCAATCGTTTTGCAATCTGGTAAGAAACCTGGGATCCTTTATAGCAAACTACTTCGGGAACCCCAAACAAAGCTGTTTCCAATGTAGCCGTGCCGGAAGTAACCAGTGCTGCCTTTGATTTCATCAAAAGATCATAGGTTTTATTTTTAACCGAGCTTACATTCGGGTAAGGATCGGTAAATGTTTTATAAAAGGATTCATCTAACGACGGCGCCTGTGCGATTACAAACTGGTAGTCAGGGAACGATTGAACTGCTTCCAGCATGATCGGCAGTTTCTTTGCAATTTCCTGCTTTCTGCTGCCGGGCAGCAATGCAATCGTAGGAAGATTCTCTTCTGTTTTCAACTTTAAGCTTTCAACCTTAAACTGGTCGATCACTTCCACCAGCGGATGCCCTACATACTCCACCTCCCAGTTCCATTTGTTCTTATAATATTCTTTTTCAAAAGGAAGTATGACCAGCATTTTGTCGATACATTCCTTCATCATCTTCACCCGGTTTTCTTTCCAGGCCCATACCTGCGGACTGATGTAGAAAATGATCCGTAAGTTTTGTTTTTTCGCCCATTTGGCGATGCGCAGGTTGAACCCGGGATAATCGATAAGGATTAATGCGTCAGGTTTAAATTGAAGGATGTCTTCTTTACAAAACTTCAGGTTGGCGAATATAGTTTTCAGGTTGCTGACAACTTCGACAAAACCCATGAACGCGAGATCGCGATAGTGTTTTACCAAATCACCACCGGCCTGTTGCATCAAATCGCCCCCCCAGCACCGGATAGATGCCGATGCATCAATTTTTTTCAGCTCCTTTATCAGGTTGCTGCCATGAAGATCGCCTGATGCTTCGCCTGCGATGATATAGTATTTCATGAATAATAGGGGAGATTAGAACCTGATGTTCCAAATTTGAATATCAGGTTGTTCATCTGATAAATGTTGAATTTGCCGATTAAAGATATGAAAGATGCAGTGTGCGACGCAAGGGACGATGAACAGGATTACTATTGCTGGTAACATAATTAATTAAAAATCTTCAACAACAAAATAGCTACACCATACAAACAGGTTGTAATAAAAATTCCCTTGGCCGTACTGTCACGATGTGTATTAATATAAATAGTAAATAAAATGATGTTTGCCAGCAGGCTCAGCGAACCGATACTGGTGATCATTTTATTGTTATTAAAAAACTCTTCGATGAAAATGGAAAATGGGGTAGACCTTGCCGTTATAAGATATACGATAAATAAGCCAAGCAGCGGCCCGAGAAAGCCAAGTATCAGTCCAAGTTTCAGGTTATCTCTTTTCAGGACGAAAGTTGCCACGATTTTTCAAGTTTAGATTTTAACGTATAGTTTGTCAGGTCGAATTGCACAGGCACTACGCTTACATAGCTATTAGCCAGCGCCCACACATCGGTATCTTTTCCTTTATCAAAATTAACAAACTCGCCGGTAAGCCAGTAATAATGCCGTCCGCTCGGATCACTTCGCTGTAAAAAATCTTCTTCATATTTAGCATATGCCTGGCGGCAAATCTTAATGCCTTTAATCGCATCGACCGGTAAAGCCGGAAAGTTTACGTTAAGTACCGTATGCTTGTCGAGTGTTTTTTCAAGCAACTTTTCGGTAATGATCCGGGCATATTTTTTAGCACCGGTAAAATCGGCTTCAATGCTATAATCGAGCAATGAAAAGCCGATGGAGGGAATGCTTTCGATCGCTGCTTCCACCGCTGCGGACATTGTACCGGAATAAATAACATTGATACTGTGGTTGGCACCATGATTGATCCCGCTAAGACAAATATCCGGTTTGCGATGCAGTACTTTATCAACCGCGAGTTTTACACAATCTACCGGTGTACCTGTACAGGAGTAGGCTTCGACATCAGAAGGTAAATGCACTTTATGCAACCGCAACGGAGAACCGATCGTAATGGCGTGGCCCATGCCGGATTGAGGTTTGTCTGGCGCAACGACGATCACTTTACCCAGATCTTTTACTGATTCTATCAAATGCTGAATACCCGGTGCGTTTACACCATCGTCATTGGTGATAAGAATTACAGGTTTCGCTTTGACAGATGCGGATGATTTCCTGGTTGTCTTTTTTGATTTTTTCTGAGGATGGGTTGATTTCTTTTGTGCCATACGCAGCGCAAAAGTGATGAATTTTTTTTAGATCACGCTAAAGCTTTCTATACATGATATATGCATTCGTCAATCCGTCTTTTTTATGATTAAAAGCCTCTGGAATTTCTCCAATGATCCCGAAGCCGAGCCTTTGCCAAAGGCGCACTGCCCTTTCATTACTCTTGATCACGATATTAAATTGCATCGCGGTATATCCAAGGCGTTTTGCTTCTTCTATGGAGTAAGCGCCCATGGCTTTGCCAATGCCTTGTCCCGAAGCAGAAGGTAAGGTCATGTACGCACCATTGGCAATGTGAGAACCAAGGTCGGGTTGATTATCCCTTAATACAAAACTGCCGACGATTTCACTATCAATCACCGCTACATAAGTGTGTTTATCCGGCGCACACCAATAAGCGAGCATTTTTTCTTTTGAAGAATTTGGATCAAATACATACGTGTCGCCTGTTGCTATGACCTGGCGAATGATTTCCCAGATGGCATCGTAGTCTGACGGAATGGCTTTTCTTATTTCAATCATACTATTAGTTCATCGAAAGTAATTGTTTATTCAATGTGTAAAAAAATGCTTTTTTTAAATGTTAAAATAATTAGTATTTTGCGGCTAATAAAATTAGCTTCTATGGCTCTTGCAAATAAGAATATGAAATACCTGCGCAAACTTCGTGGCTGGACACAGGAAGAATTTGCACAAAAGCTCCGTATCAAACGTTCGCTTATCGGTGCATATGAAGAGGAAAGAGCAGAACCGCGCATCGATGTGCTTGAAGTGGTGTGTGATATTTTTAAATTAACGTTGGATGATATCCTCCGCAAGGATCTCAGCGATACGAAAGGCAATTACCTGGCTAAGCGCCGTGCACAAAAGTTGGCGGGAGGAAGAGCGGATATTCCTTTTGTACCGGTAAAGGCAGCTGCGGGCTACCTTGCAGGCTATAGCGATCCTGAGTTTATTGATGAGTTGAATACATTTACCCTGCCTATGCTTTCCGGCGGCGACTATCGCGCTTTTGAAATAATCGGAGATTCTATGCTGCCGACACCCAGCGGCTCTGTCATTGTTTGCGAAAAAGTGGACAATGCCGACGAAGTGAAAAGCAATAACACTTATATCGTCGTTTCGAGAAATGAGGGTATAGTTTACAAAAGGATATTAAAAAGTAACCGTGCAAAAAACAAACTGACTCTTTTAAGCGATAATCCTATTTATGAACCTTATAATGTAAGTACCGATGATGTGCTCGAGATCTGGCAGGCACAGGTTGTTATTTCCAGGGCGGTTCAGCAGCAACGTTGGGATGTAGGGCAATTGGCTTCTATTGTAAATACGCTGCAAGACCAGGTGAGTTCGCTGAAAAAGAAAATGAATTAGTCGGCTTCAATTTTCCGTTTGATAGTTTAGTAAAAAGTGTCCGGCTGCGTCTAAGGTTTCAACTGGTCACGGTGTTGATCGGTGAAACAAAGAATGACGGTGATTTTATTTTTATCATTGAATTCGAAGCTTAACCGGCAAGCTGCTTTTTTGATGATAGCTTTATGTTTTTCCATCTTACCGGAAATAAATGCTTTGTAGTCGTTGTTGTCGTCATTAATAATTATAGATAGTGTGTCACCTTCACCGATAGCCGAAATACCAATTCTGCTGTTATAACTTGATTGAATAATTAACTTCAACAGCCGGTTTAAAATAAACAGGAAAGCATCTGTATCCGTAATAAGGTTTGTTCCTGGCGGTACATTATTTTCAATCCCGCATTTATACCGTGCAGCAGCAGGGAGCAGCTGAATAATTATATCGTCAATATGAGTCCTTAACTCAATTTTGTCTTTCATAAAGGTGGCCGGATTGTACATAATCATGTTATTTCAAGAGGTTCTCAAACGTCCGGCTGTCTGTAGTTTTTCCCCCTATTTATATGCAAGTATTTGCCTATATTTCTCCAAACTAAAACCCTTGTAATTATATTGTTTTTTAATGTGTTGTGTCAAATTGCTAAATGGTTACACTTAGTGTCGAAAATGACCGTATTTTGATTAGAATTGCTGCATGGAATCTTTATATTTGTCAGTATTGACAAAATCTCTGCATGAGACCAAAACTGCTGTTATTTTTTTGTGCGCTGTTAAATTGTGTGAGTCCTTTCGCCCAGCAAAAGTTGGATGCGGTGCGCATAACCAAAGCGCCTAAAATTGATGGCAGTCTCGATGATGCCTGCTGGCAAAATGTTCCGATAGCTACGAATTTTATACAAAATTTTCCGGATTATGGTAAATCTTCTTCAGTAAAAACTGATGTAAAGATTGTTTATGATAATAATGCCATGTATATCGGCGCATACCTGTACGATAATCCTTCACTTATCCGCAAGCAATTAACAGCACGTGATGAAGAACTGAAAAAGGATGTAGATTATTTTTCCGTGTTCCTCGATACATATCACGACAGGCAGAATGGATTTCAGTTTGTCGTTACTTCGGTAAATGTGCAGAGTGATGCCCGTCTTGCACCGAATCTCACTCTTGATCCCGGAGAATACGGCGATAAAACATGGGATGCTGTGTGGGAGAGTAAGGTGGGGATAAAGACGGATGGATGGGTTGTGGAAATGCGGATCCCATATATCTCTCTTCGATTTTCTAAAAAAGATGTTCAGGATTGGGGTTTACAGTTCTTACGATCAACACGGCGTATTAATGAAACTTCATTCTGGAACGAGGTGAGGCCCGATGTTAATGGTTTTGTAAACCAGTTTGGTGATTTACACAACCTTGAAAATATTAAACCACCATTACGTTTGAGTTTGTCGCCATATGTGAGCGGAGGTTATCAGACAATTCCCGAAGCTGATGGATACAGAACCACCTGGCTGCGCAATGGTGGTATGGATGTAAAATATGGTATCAACGAAAGTTTTACGCTGGATGCGACATTAATTCCGGATTTCGGGCAAGTCGTGTCTGATAACGTAATTAATAACCTGACACCCTATGAAGTAAAGTTCCAGGAAAACCGGCCTTTCTTTACAGAGGGAACAGAGTTGTTCAATAAAGCAGGATTGTTTTATTCAAGAAGAGTAGGAGCGGAACCCCCGGGATATTTTTCAGTTCAGGATAGCAGTGCGGTTGATCCAAATATTGAGATACTGAAAAACCCTTCCGTTACACAACTCTATAATGCTATCAAATTTTCGGGCAGAACAAAGGGTAAACTCGGCATAGGTTTTTTTAATGCTATTACAGCACCGATGCATGCCATCATTCGGGATAAAACGACCGGTATTGAGTCACGCGTAGAAACATCGCCGCTAGCAAACTATAACATTCTTGTTCTTGACCAGGCGTTACAGGGAAGATCCTCTATCACATTTACCAATACAAATGTTGTGCGCAAGGGGGATTCACGAAATGCAAACGTGACCGGTCTCGACGTTGCATTGTACGATAAACGAAATGTGTATGCCCTGATAGCTGCGGGGAGGTATAGCCGCATATATGGAAGCGAAAGTTACGACGGTTTTAATACTTCGTTGCGCCTTGCCAAAGTAAGTGGCAACTGGCAGTACTTTCTATACAATAATATATTATCTGATAAATACGATCCAAACGATCTCGGCTATCTTGACGCGCCGAATTTTATTACAACCCGCGCCAATATTTCTTATAATTATTTTACACCTACAAATACTTTTTTGACCTATAATTATAGCCTTGAAGGAAGAACGGTTTATTTATACAAACCTTATGCATTCAGCCGGTTTGATGTTACGGCAAAGGCATTCTGGGTTTTTAAAAATTTTTGGGATCTCACGATACTCGCCAATACAATTCCAATAAAAGAGCGCAATTATCTTGAGTTGCGGACGCCCGGTCGTTATTTGGAATATCCGCTTAATTATTTTATAGAAGCAACCGGAAGTACGGATAGTCGCAGAAAGGCATATATTAGCTATGATCTTATATGGGCACATGCTCCTGAATTTGACAATACATATTATACTACAGATCTTACCTTTCGCTATCGTTTCAGCAATAGTCTAACGCTTAGCCTGGAAGGTGTCAGAAATGAAGAAAAAAATCAGTTGGGATATGCATTTATCCGCGAAACGAATAATGAGCCTATTGTTGGATTCCGGGACAATACAACTGTTACGTCCATACTATCCGGTATTTACAACTTCACTTCCCGCATTAATCTTACGCTGCGTGCAAGACATTATTGGAATAAGGTAATTTACCGCAAGTTTTTTGATGTTGATGAAAAGGGCGGTCTTGTTGACAGGCCTTTTATCGTAAACTGGAATGATAATGTAAATATCTTCAATGTAGACGCATTCTTTACATGGGATTTTCGCCTCGGCAGCCGCCTGATATTAGGATGGAAGAACTGGCTGGGGGATAATGAACATGTTGATGGTTACCGATATTCAAGCTATTCACACAATTTTGAACAAACATTGGATTTGCGTCATGCCAATGAGATTTCACTGAAATTTATTTACTTTCTGGATTATAACCAGCTTCGCAAAAAGAATTAATGAAGCTGGTAAATTTCTTTTGCAATCCTGAATGTATTGCAATGCGCTTCAACAATGGTTTTTATTTCCGGCGAATAACCTCCACCCATCGCTACTGTACAGGGTATATTATTTTCCATTAGCAATGAAAAAACATATTCATCTCTTTTTCTGCAACCTTCCATGCTTACTTTCAGCTTGCCGAATTTGTCTGAACCCAGTATATCGACGCCGGAAAGGAAAAAAACAAAATCGGGGTTTATTTTCTTAATAACAGCTAGAAGATTTTTCCCGAGTAATTCATGATATAAATCGTCATCGGTGCCATCAGGCAGTTCAATATCGAGATCGCTTTTTTCTTTATGAAAAGGATAATTGTTTTTTCCATGCATACTAAAAGTAAATACGTCAGGCTTTTCTGAAAATAGTTTTGCTGTACCATTGCCCTGGTGTACATCAAGGTCAATTATAAGGATTTGATTTGCTATTTTATTTTTCAAAAGATAATTAGCCGCTACAGCAAAATCGTTCAGGAGGCAAAACCCTTCACCCCTGTCCGCATACGCATGATGCGTACCGCCTGCAACGTTTAAGGATACCCGATTTTCCTTTGCAAAGAGGCAACAATCAATCGTTCCTTGTGTGATTACCAATTCGCGATGCGTAAGTAAAGGCGATTGTGGAAAGCCTATTCTTCTCTGTTCCTGAGTGGATAATGTTTGATTTTTTAACTTATCCAGGTATTGGCGGTTATGTGTCAGTAATATAATCTCTTCCGGGCATGGTCTAGGAGAAAAAAGATTTTCGTGTGTTATTGTACCCTCATAAAGCAGTTGTTCAGCAATCAATTCATATTTAATCATTGGAAACCGGTGCCCTTCTGGTAGCGGATGCACATAAACGGGATCGTAAGCAATGTTTAATCGCCCACTGCTCATTGTAGTTGAACGATACTGTTTTTAACAATGGCAAACACTTTTTCATTTTTTTGCGGATTGATGCTATAGGTACCCGTAAAACGGCTGAATGCCGGTATCACACAATAATTTTCTGTAAAATAAAAACAGGGAAAATGAAGGGATTGTTTTCCCGCACCTCTTATGCTTATGCCGGGATGTATATGGCCGGAGAAAAAATAATTTTCGTTCCCGGGAACACAGTCTCCGATGTCGTGAATAAACGTAAAATTGGTAATTGTCAAATGTTCATTGTGTATTTTTATTTCGGCCTCTTCATACCAGTTATCCTGAAGTATATCGTGGTTTCCTTTAACCAGGAGAACTTCCATTTGTGAAAAATTGGATCTCCACTTTTTAAAGAGTTCAAGCTCTTTGTTTATTTTGCTATGAAACATGTCGCCGACAATCACCAGTTTTTTTGGCTGAAAATATTGTACCTGCGTAACCAGTCGCTGCAAGTCTTCCTTGTATACACTTTGCGGCACCGGAATTCCTTCTTTTCTGAAATGGCCCGTTTTGCCAAAATGGAGATCGGAAATAATGAGGGTGTTCTCCGCTTCCCAATACATACACCTGTCTGATGAAAGCCAAACGGAATGATTACGAATCGTATGTGCAATTGGAACAGTCATTCATCCGCAAATCTATGACGTAGTTTTCGAATTGGAAGTTAGAAATTTACCGGTTATCTTGCATTGTCTTTCGCAGTTACTATGAATCTACTAAAGAAAACTTTCAGCGAACGTAACCTTGTCGTAATCCTGTTCACACTGGTGCTGGTCACTTTTTCGCTCGCGCAGAGAGAAAGCAGAAAGCTCGACAAAATATATATGGGTTTCAAGATAAATACAGCATCGCCCTACGTGTCATCAGAACTCCGCAAACCCGTTACAGTAAATCTTTCTGTAAAAACAGCCGATTGATAAATTAGTTCTGCTCTAATTCATTTTGCCTGTTTATCTTTTTCATTCAGCGTTCGGTTCTTAAATAAAATCGCTTGCTTTTTTGCCGGGTATCGAGGTAGATTTTTTAATAGAAGCAAGTCACGAATGGGGTGAAGAATTCTCCAACCAACACAAATAAGTTTTTGCCCGGTTTAAAAACAAAAAAGACCGTTACTTTTTAGTTAACGATCTTATTCGCACAACTGCTGCTGGCGAAAGCCTCAGGTTTGGCTTTAAATGCAAAGCCCATTCCCAGGATATAACCCATGGCTTCTTTAAGCGCATCATTGCTCTTGAAGTGCGGGTTTGTATTAATGTCGGCATGTACCTCCATGTCTACATTGTAAATCGTAAACAGGTTGCAGAGTTCGTAAGCGATCTCGATGCTTTTGGCAACTTCCATCAGCATTCTTTCTTTGATGGTAAATTGCTGCCTTGTTTTTTCGTTGTGAATGAACATAAAGCCACCATGTCCTTCGCGAAGAAAAACAATAACCGTTGCGAATTCTGTTTCCTGTCCTTTTACCTGGGAGTCGGTGCCGATACAAACTTTAAGCCTGAAGCCTTTTGCTGTTTCCCGCTTTATGGCAGCTTCTACTGCATTATAAATAGGGAGTTCAAGGGGTTCGCCATTAAATTTTCTCCATCTCATATAAAAAGAGGTTTTTCTAAGTTATAGAAAAACCTCTGAATTTCAAGCAGGGTACGGATTATTGTTATGTTATAAGCTGAAAAACCTATTGTTTTACAAACTTTTCAGTCCATTGCTCTTTACCGTTAGTAAAGCTGATCAGGTATAAGCCACCCGCAATAACAGTAGTATTTACATTGTTAAACCCATTCGCGATTTGACCTTTTACAATTGTTTTCCCTTCAAGATCCGTTACATGATATAAATAGTTACCGGGGCTATTGACTTTAAGATACCGGTCAGTGATAATATTTCCATTCAATTGTGGCCTTGCAGTAACAGTTGCAGAAAGACGCAATGAAACTATATTCGAAATATATGTTTTATTGTTATCGAAAGTAACGTTTACTCTATACAATAAAGTTTCAGGAGTGGATGGTGTATAAGAATAGGACCGCGCATCCACTGCCAGATTGTTCAATGCAGTAAAATCTTTTCCGTTGGTTGATACTTCTATAGTTTGACTAATTACTTTTTCGTCCGCATCAATCAGCCAGCTGAGTTCATGCTTTTCACCACTGGTCATCCCTTTTAGTTCCAATTGGCGGAGAGGTAATGGGGTGCTTTGGTCAATAAAATTTGCCTGGATAGAGTAAGAACCAAGGCTTGCATAATCCGGGGCAAATTGATTGCCTATACCTTCTATTTTCGCATAGTAAACGCCGGCATCCAATGTAGTATCAATTCCAAGACTGAGTGTGCTCACCGGGTTATATACATTTATGGGCGTTTGAGAACTATTATAGAGTGTAACCTGCATATCAATATCAGAACCCGCATTATTGGTGCCTACATTATAGGGAATCGCATTAAGTGTAAACTCTCCCTGCACGGGTATTGTAAACTTAAACATGTCCTGGTCTGTATTTTGTTCTATAACACCGCCGGCATTGACCTGGTTATTTGTAAAAAAAGTATTTGTCGCACCGGCAAATGTATTGCCATGGTCATCCGCTCTAAATCCAAATCCATTGTATTTTGTAATTACGGTTAAATCATTTTGAGTTTGATTGCAGCCGTATGGATTAGGACCATTATTCCACAAAGTCATATTCTGGTAATAGCCCACACCCATAATAGGTGCCCAGCCGATTTCTCCCGCCCCCGTGCCTGTGTTATAGCCGGAAACCAGGTTACAATTTTGATCATATACGGCTTGATGATATAGTCCCAATGTATGACCGGCTTCGTGAGCAACAGCTTCAGCGATCCATTTTGTTTTGTATTTAAGAGCGGCGGAAAAGACAAAGCAGGGAGTATCATCACCCCATGTGAAGGAGCCTATAAAAGAAATTCCTCCAACGCCCTGGTACCAGTCATTGGTGACTGATACAATTACCCTTGTTCTTTGTGTAAGTGGTGCTGCCAAGAATTTGGTTGAATCTGTAGTGATGTTTAAATTAAAAGGACGATAATCTTCGGCTACGCGATCAAAGATCTCGGTGATTTGTGCATCTGTTAACCCCGAAGGAGCGCAATACAAAGCATCTGTTCCATTCCAGGCGGTGCCGGTAACGGTGTGACCATCAAAATCGAGAAATAAAGTGGCGGAAGCGGATGGGTTGCTGCTTAATACGGGTACTTGTGCGGTGGCAGAACATGCATAGCATAGCAATACTATTATACATGTGGTTCGGATCGGGCTTTTCATAACGTGGGCGGATTTAGATGTTTTTCTTTAGGATTGGATTAAAAGGGTACGGATATAAAAACGGGCGGTTCGTTTAGTCATTGACCATGTCTTCAAAATTTCTTTTTACCAGGATAAATTGTCCATTTTCAGTTTTTAACTCAAAACAATCACCATGCTGAAAGCTTACAATTCTTCCTTTATAGGTGATAGAACCATCCTGGCCTTTGATGCGGGAAATCGTGAATGTTGCGCCCGGATAATCGGCAGATCTTATTACGGTACTTTGAATGGCACCATCATATTTGCTTACGGCTGACGCTACTGTTCCTTTGAATATGAACTTATCCGAAAAACTGATGTTTGCTGCCTGGCCTGCTTTCAATGCGATCAACGGGAAAAGTTTGGTTGCAGTAACAGTAACTCTGTCAGGAATATTTCTGAAGAGCCTTGGTTTGATTTCAGATTCTTTGTGGGATGTGATTACCTGCTGGGCAGAAGTAACAATGCAGATACAAAAGGTCATGAGGCATACAATGCCTGGTTTAAGGTATTTCATTGGACTGGATTTTATTAAATCTTGCGATTATTTATGCAGCAGGATATATGCTGCAGTTTTACAGGCGGGTACGGATATGCAATATTTGCAAGTTTTTAGTTAACATGCAAGTTTGCAAAAGAAATAATCTTGAAAATAAGAGAATATCCTATTCAGCGATTCGTAAATCTTCTTTGTTTAGATCGGAGATTTTAGATGTCCTAAGCAATTTCTATTATTTAATTCAGCGGTTAATACTGATTGGTGGCCAGCATAACCAGTGTACAAGCTTCGATGGGTTGAATGTTATTTTTCTTTGCCAGGCCGGCGAGCTCATCATTTTCGGCGCCCGGATTAAAAATGATCCGTTTGGGTTTCAAAGACAATATATAGTCGTAATACTCTTTCTGATTATTTGGATTGAGATATAAGGTAACAGTATCAATGTCCGTAAAAGGAGTTTTCTCCGTATCTATCTTCACATCATTTAAATAAGTCCTCTTTCTTCCGATAGCGACAACGGGATGGTTGTTTTTGCGAAGACGCTGCACAGCGAGATAGCTATAACGGGATGGATTATCTGAGGCGCCGAGTACGAGGGTTTTCTTTTCCATAAAATAAAGGTACGAATCACTGAATTCTGATAAGAAAGCGTTGAGACGGGTTGTTATCAGGTCAAAAATATCATCAGGAATACAATGCTAAAGTATATCCAAAGACATGTAAATGTTATATGTACAATTGTTTCAAAGTTTTTGCCTTTCCACAACAAAGACGAGTAACCAAAAAATTGAAATAATAACCTGGTCAACCAAAATAAACTTAAACCCAGTGAAATTTTCTTACCCAGCGGGGTCAACGTCAGCTCAGGTGCGGATGTTAAACAAAGAAGCCCCATAAGAAAAACAGTAAAAGCAATAAAAAAAGTGTGGACGTACATCATCTGTCTGTTAATGAGCCGTAATGAACCAAGTTCTTTTTTCCAATTAAAATATTGAGGAAAGGCAATATGAATAGCGGCCAATAGAATTAATATGATGCCGATTATTTCTAGGTGTGGTTGCATTCTATCTACCGTTGATAAGTGAAGATTGACATGAATGGTGTAAATTTTGTCTCTTTGCACGATGAAAACCCAGCTTTGCTGAATGCACGGTTCCAGAGTTTTTTGGAGAAAAAATGTGTAAAGCCAATAGAGAACGCAAGAAAATTCGGGAAATCACGCAAATGTTCGATCATTATCACTTTTCCATTTGGTTTACATAATCGGTGGCATTCCTTTAAAAATTGGACTTTTTCTTCGAAGGATCGAATTTCATGAGCTGCAGACAAGAGGAAAATCATGTCTATTGAATTATCCTTCAATGGTATTGAGTTAGACTCAATTTGTTTCGTATCAGGATACGTCAAACTTACTTTTCTTGCCCTTTTAATTGCCGGTTCGGTATGTTGCCTGGCGTTATAAAAATCAAATACTTTTAAATCGGACAATGGAAATAAGTTTTTGATAAGGAAACTTGTTTCATCAAATCCGGCATTAATATTTATTATCTGGTTAGAATCAGAATCCAGGAATTTAAAACCATTTAGCCATTTGACGCTGTAGTACCCGGAAAAATCGTATACATAAGCAGAAACGATTAATGGCATTACAAAACCATAAAGAAAAGATATAACTACTATCCAAAAGGCCAGATTTGACCAGTTGAATAACATGTGGCTTAGAATAATAAAAAACAATGTTATTAACCCGTATATGTAAAAGTGACGGTTAAAACTTAAAATGTTCAATACTCCCTGAAATTTTCGTCTCTTTATTTCCACAATTCTTTTTTACCTTTTTTCCAGTAATAAGGAATGTTATTAATAATAAAGGCGTTTGCCAATACGAGCCCCTCAAGATGCAGAGAATTTAAAAATTCAAAATCACAACTAATTACCTGTAATGGTTTTGGCTGCCAGTTTTCCCTGACCCCTTCGATAATCAAAACTTCTTTAGAAGTCGAATTGTAAGTAAATGTGAACGGGAGAGGGCCAGCGAATCTTCTGGCTTCTTTCCAGTCGATAAAGGGTGAACTAACTGGCAATGATATTTCCTGTTCTGTCTTGTCAATTAATATCCTAAACTTCGATTTTATGGAAAAGATTTTGTCGCAGCCTGCTTGCTCTTGCTCGACTATGTCAGTAGTGGTGTAATTATAATGAGTAAACAGGTTACCTGCAAACTCCATTTTCTTTTTGTCCGTTTCTGATTTGAGAATATATAAGCCCCGCAAATTTTTCCCTTTATTATTTGTATACCTCACAAATACACGATATCCGATTAAAAAAAAGTCGCTCCCAAAAATCTTTGGAAATCCCTTCGGTCGCAGGTTTTTTGTTTGAACCATCGCCACAGCAATAAATGCCCATTTATCTTTGAAAGTGTCCAGTTGTAAGCATTCTGGTATATATCTTTTCAATTGCTCTTTTTTTACAGCGAATGTTACCACAAGTGATTTCTCGAAAAATGCTTCGACGGCAAAAGGATGATTTTTTAAGAATGAAAGCATATAAGTTAGAATGCAGGCTTTTTATTCAAATAGAATTCGTTGTAATAAATTGTAATTATCAAAAGCAACGCGAACACCGAATTAAATTTCCCCCATAGCAGTAAATTTGGTGCAAGAAAAAACTCAAGTGCATTCATTAACACAATAATGATGATCTGTAAAATTGCGGTCAATCTTGAATTTCTTCCACTTATGACCCAAGCTCCCAAAAGGATTTCTCCAAGACCGATTAAAAGCGTGAAACTCCTTGCATAATTCGCCCCCAAAATATCCGCAACTATCTGTTGATGTCTGGGCACCAGATTTAGTACTTTGCAATAAAGTCCATTAACAATCCAGGTAACCGCAAAAAGAGAGTTAAGAAAATTATGTTTTGCTTTGTCTGACATTTTACAAAATATAGCAATGTAAATGTGCCTTTTCGACTTAAGGATGAATGCTATCTGAAGAACTTCATCAAATTCCCCACAAACCAATTCTCCTCCGCCTTTATCATCGTATCCAGCGTTTTGTCCGCCTGGTGCCCCAGCTTCTTAATTCCACTCACCACCTCGACAAACGATTTTACATTTTTATCTTTTTTATCTCCGTCCACATTTTCTAATTGATCAAGTAGTTTCAGCATTGGCTCGAGCTCCCTTTTCTTTCGTTCCTTTACAATTTGCTTTACAACTTTCCAGATATCTTTTTCTGCACTGAAATATTCTTTTCTTTCACCGGGAAGTATTACTCTATCAATGAGTCCCCAGTTGATCAGTTCCCTTGTATTCATATTCACATTGCCGCGACTGATGTTGAGTTCTTCCATCACATCATCCTGCGTCAGCGGGTCAGGACTTATCAATAACAATGCATGAATTTGCGCCATGGTGCGGTTGATGCCCCAATGTGTGCCGAAGGCGCCCCAGCTGCTGATAAATTGTTGTTTTGCTTCTGCCAGTTTCATAGATCAAAACTAAGAAACTGTTTTTGAATTTTCAATAGTTTTTGAAAATATTATTTAAAATGGCTGACCGTGTGTTTTGCTGATGATGGCATTTACTAAACCGGGAAATGGTTTTAACGAAGAAATCAAAAGATTAGACAGGACCGGGCTGCCAAAGAAACGCTGTATGATACGCCCGGTTTTTAACCGGTCCTGGAAATGATAATCCCAGTTTTGCTGGTATTCATTTTCCATTTCTTCAAAACTTATCTTTTTGTCTAAGTATTTGTGTATGGCGGTAAAGGCCAGTTTGCCGGCGTGCATGCCCATACTCATGCCATTACCACAAAGTGGTGTTATCATACCTGCAGCATCTCCGGTCATCAATACGTGATTCTCTACCTGTGTTTTTCGCGAAAAACTTATTTGTGAAATAACAACAGGAGGATCTATCAAAAAATGTGCTTCACTGAATATCTTTTTCAAAAATGGATTTTTACAAAGTATCGTTGCTTCCATTTTTTTTATATCGTTATTGCAGGTACTTAAATTATGAGCCGTTGTAAGATAACACAGGCAATATTTATTATCTTCTATACGGGATATGCCGCAATAACCATCTTTAAAATTGTGTAACGCAATGGTGTCTTCTGGAAAATCGTATACTACATGGTATTTAATACCAATATAGTTATTCAGCTTGTCGGGTTTTTGCTGAACGAATTGCCGCTTCCATGTCGTGTCAATATTGCTTCGTTTGCCAAACGCTCCTGCAACAACCATCGCTTTTATTGAAGTGCCGGAATATTCAATCAAAAAAGAACCGTTATCGTAAATTATGTTTTGCACTTTTGTTTTTTCCAACACATCAACATGATTTTTTTGGGCAATTGATGCAAGCATCGCATCCAGTTTGTAACGACTGATACCAAATCCTCCTAAGGGCAGCATATGTTCGAGGGATTTTCCGTTTGGTGCGGAAACAATAAGCTTGCGTATAACGGGCAGATTCATTTCACTTAAAGGCAATCCAAGCTCTTCCATAAAATCCCACGATTCCAGGCTGATGTATTCTCCGCATACTTTATGAAAGGGGTATTGTTCTTTTTCAAATAGAATGACACGATATCCTTTTTTTGCCGCCTGGATAGATAAGGAAAGACCAGCGAGACCACCACCGACTATTGCAATGTCATATAGATTCGTCTTATTCATTTTTTACAAGCACTAACCAGCGAAAGGCCCATTTCCAGGAGATTGTATAATTTTTTATACCTGCTTTATCTAATAAATTTATCAGCTCTTCCCTTCTAAATCCTCTTCTCACGGAAAGAGGTGCGTCATTTTTTACAAGATAACTTTTTGAAAATAGAACTGTCAATAGTTTTATTGAATAATATGCTAAAAAATGCCGGTGAAGATCGTTGATAAAAAAACCGGTTGCTGAATTTTGTTTACACCATCGAAGCATTTCAATAAATTGTTCATTATCCAGGTGGTGACAAAAAAGCGATGAAAAAATTACAGCTGGTTTTTTATTTTGAAAAGAGGCAAGTTTATAATCTGATATTATAAATTTTATTCCCGGAATGTTTTCGCAATTTTCTTTTGCGTAATCAATACAATCTTTGTTAATGTCGATACCCATCAGGTTGGCGGT
>Ga0207683_10000941_pt1 | contig 26696 bp, 26 predicted proteins | sample KBSM73metaG_FD_184333 | JGI IMG/M metagenome (GOLD analysis project Ga0207683, IMG submission 184333) | Miscanthus rhizosphere microbial communities from Kellogg Biological Station, Michigan, USA - KBS M7-3 metaG (SPAdes) (version 2) | ecosystem: Host-associated > Plants > Roots > Rhizosphere >... | reverse complement strand
CTTCGCGAACGCCGGCCCACGGGAGCGCGTCATTACCCAGCTGGTTCAAGCGTGCTCCCTGAGATACTGGTGCACGAAGGCGATCGCCATGCTGCCCTCCCCGACTGCTGCCGCGACCCGCTTCACGGGGCCGAATCGGACATCGCCGCAGGCGAAGATGCCCGGCACGCTCGTCTCGAGCAGATACCGATCACGCGCAAGCTGCCAGTCCCTGTCGTCGTGCACATCTGGACCGGTGAGGATGTAACCGCGCCCGTCGAGTGCAATCTCGGGCGGGAGCCAACCTGTCTCGGCGTCCGCACCGATGAACAAGAAGAGCCCTCCGGACGCGAGCCGTTTCGTCTCGCCGGTATCTGAGTTCCGGACCTCGATCGCGTCAACCGAGTCCGCGCCGTGTGCTGCGATCACCTCAGTCCGGTACAGCACGTCGACGTTGGGTCGGGCCGAGAGCTGGTCGATGAGGTAGCGCGACATTCCGCTCTTGCCGGTCTTGGCCAACGTGGCCGCGCGACAGAGCATCGTCACGCTCCGCGCGTGGTTCGCGAAGAACATTGCCGCCTGCCCTGCCGAGTTCCCGGCCCCGACGACGTGGACATCGAGGCCGTGCGTGTTCGGCGCCTCGCTGCGCGCCGCTCCGTAGAAGACGCCCTTCCCAACGAGTCGATCGAACCCCTCGACGGAAAGTTGCCGCCACGAAACACCGCACGCGAGGATGATCGTCTTCGCCTGCAGGACGTCGCCGCCGTCGAGATGCACCTGACGGTTCGATGCGTCGATCCGCGTTATCGAGCGGGTGACGAGGATCTCGGCGCCGAGCCTGCGCGCCTGCTGCAACGCCCGACTCGCGAGCTCGTCGCCCGACACACCTGAAGGGAATCCGAGGTAGTTCTCGATTCGGGAGGACGTGCCCGCCTGGCCGCCGGGTGCCTCGCGTTCGATCACGATCGTCTTCAGTCCCTCGGAAGCGCCGTACACGGCGGCTGCAAGGCCGGCAGGCCCCGCACCGACTATCACCGTTTCGTACTCCGCGGCCGCCGGCTCGGTCGGGATGTCGAGGAGCTCGGCCACCCGCCGAAACGTCGGTCGCATGGCGGTCTTGCCGTTCACGACCCGAACGGCGGGGAGGTCACCATCTGCTGGCCGCGCGCCCGACCACTGCTCCGCATCGGCGGGCACTTCCGGCTGGAGCCATCTGAACCGGATCTGGTTGCGGTCGAGGAAACGCCGTAGCTCCGCACAGGAGGCGTCCCACTGTTGGCCAAGGACGATGGCTCGGACCGGGTCGGGTGCGGACGCTCGTGCCTGTAGACCTTTGGGCCCCCCGAGCCGGTGCAGCGCCAGGAGGCCCACCCGCTCCGCAACCTCGGGCGCAGCGGCGGCGAGCGCGTAGTAGTCCTGCAGCTCGATCCGAAACACGCGCGACGCCTCCGCTGCGCGGAATCCGCCCGGGTGGAGCATGCCGAAGGCGATCGACATTTCCCCGAAGACGTCACCAGGCCTCCGCTCGCCGATCACACTCTCCACGCCGTCGACGAGCCTGATCACCTCGAACCGACCCTCGAGAACGCCGAACAGTGCCCGCGCGTCACCCTCGTTCACGGCGGACTCGCCGGGAACGAGGGTAATGTCTGCCACTGCCCGGGAGAGCCGGTCGCGTTCGGCCGGCTCGATGTCCGCGAACACTGCGACCCGACCGATCTCCTCCGCCGTCACCATGAAACGCACCACCTCTGCCGGCTTAGCATCGTGCTGTCGTAAGTGGTCGGCGCTCCGGAACGACCAAACGGTATTCGCATCCGGTGCCGCTGAGCAAGGGCGCACGCTAGCTCACCGCGTTCATCTTCGCGTCTACCGCCGGGCAACGCGCCTCTAAGCCACCCTCGGTTCATCCAGGGAGGATGAAGCCGCGTTCCGGGTTGCTTCGTAGACTGGTTGAGATGCGTCGTCAAACAGGTGACAGCGGAGTCGCGGGCCGCGTGTGAGCGAAGCAGTTACTGACAGCGTTCCGGAGGACGAGAGCTCCGCCGCCCAAACCAAGCTCTCCTTCTTGCTGGCGATGGCGATGTTCGTGCTCGTCGTGGACACCTCCCTGATGAACGTCTCGATCTCGGCTGTGGTCGAGGACCTCGACACGACCGTGAGCAACGTTCAAGCCGCGATCGCGTTGGAGGCGCTGGTGTCCGCTGCGTTCATTCTGATCAGTAGCAAGGTCGGCGATCTCATCGGGCGGAAGCGGGCCTATGTGCTCGGCCTCGCCGCCTACGCGATCGGAGCCCTGGCGATGACGCTGGCCCAGAGCCTGACCGCGGTCATCATCTTCTGGGCGATCATCGGCGGGCTCGGGGCGTCGCTGCTGCTGCCCGCTATGCAGTCCCTGATCCATGGGAACTTCAAGGGGGCGGCCCGGACGCGGACATACGCGCTGGTCGGGGCAGCTGCCGCAATCGCGGCAGCGGTCGGACCGCTCCTCGGTGGCTTCGTCACAACGTACCTCTCTTGGCGTGTCGGCTTCGGGCTCGAGGCCGTCGTGATCGCCGTCGTGCTGTCCCAGATCAAGCTCGTCCACGACGTGGCCTACACAGGGCCGCGGCAGATCGACCTGGTCGGCGCGATCCTCTCCGTGCTCGGCATGGGTGGCCTCGTGCTCGGCATTCTCGTCTGGCAGGAAGGCGGCGAGTTCGTCGGACTGTTGATCGCGATCGGAGCGATCGCACTCGCGCTGCTCGCCTACTGGCTCGTACGGCGGAAACGGGAAGGGAAGCCGACATTGCTCGATCCAGGTCTGTTCAGGTTCCCGCACTTCACGAGCGGGATCTCCGGGCAGCTGCTGCAGAACGTCACCCTGGGCGGTGCGATGATCGCGCTGCCGATCTTCCTCCAGATGACGCTCGAGTACAACGCGCTGAAGACGGGATTGACCCTCGCGCCGCTCTCGCTCAGCATGTTCGGGGTCGCGCTGCTCGCGGGACGCAAAGCGGGTGGCCGGCGCCCGAGCGACATCATCCTGGTCGGATTCGCTCTCAGCACGGTCGGTATTGCGCTGATCATCCCGATCGTGCCTCGCACGCATTCGGGCTGGTGGCTCTTCGTCCCGTTGCTGATCACCGGCTCGGGGCTCGGCCTCCTCGTATCGCAGCTGAACAACTACACGCTTTCTCCGATCGAGGAGGAGCGGGTGAGCGAGGCAGCCGGAGTGAACTCGGCGGCCGGATCCTTTGGGCTCTCATTCGGACTGGCGGTGGCCGGCGGCATCATGCTCGCCGTCCTCGCTTTCTCGTTCACCAACCTGTCCGAAGACAGCAAGGTGATCCCACCGGCACAACAGCAGCAGATAGCAGACTCGTTGGAAGACGATGCGGAGGTGATAAGCAACGCGCAGCTCGAGCCGCTGCTCGCCGACGAACCGAAAGCCGTGCAGGAAGAGATCCTCCACATCAACAAGGAGGCGCGCGATCGCTCCCTACAGGTTGCGCTGCTCGTACCGGTCCTTGCCAGCCTCCTCGGCCTGCTCAACGCCTTCCGCATGAGACGCCTCCCCGACCCGAAGCCGGCCAGCTCCGCCGAAGGCGTGGCGCTGGGCTGAGGTCGACCCGAGCGCGCCCCCGCGTGCTGTCGCTCCAACGGTTGCTTGTTCGTCCTGAAGGGGTGATGCCTTAGGGCGCGCATGGCGCAACGCTCCCGCCGCGGAGCGCGATCTCCGACTTCAACCCAGCTTTCGATCGGGAGGATCAGCGATGAGCAAGCCGTTCCAGGGCGTCATCAACGTCGACATCCGCGACTCGAAGCCCGACTGGGCTCCGTTCGAGCCGCCAAAAGCACCCGATGGGGCGCCCAGCGTTGTGTACATCGTCCTCGACGACGTTGGCTTCTCGGCTCTCGGCTGTTACGGCGGGCCGGTGGAAACGCCGCACATCGACGCTCTCGCGAAGAACGGTGTCCGCTTCACGCAGTGGCATACGACCGCACTCTGCTCGCCGACGCGCTCCTGTCTCTTGACCGGGCGAAATCACACCCGTAACAGCATGGCGTGCATCACCGAGGCGGCAATCGGCTTCCCGAACGCAAGCGGCACGATTCCGCCCGAGAATGGCGCCATCTCCGAGATTCTCGGCGAGCAGGGCTGGAACACCTACATGGTGGGCAAGTGGCATCTCTGCCCCGATGACGAGATGAACCTCGCCTCGACGAGGCGCAACTGGCCGACCGGCAGGGGTTTCGAGCGTTGGTACGGGTTCCTCGGGGCGGAGACCAACCAGTGGTATCCGGATCTCGTCTACGACAACCACCCTGTCGACCAGCCGAGTACTCCGGAAGAGGGCTACCACCTCACGGAGGACCTGACGGACAAGGCAATCGAGTTCATCCGGGACGCGAAGGCGATTGCGCCAGAGAAGCCCTTCTTCTTGTATTACGCGCCGGGCGCCTGCCACGCACCGCACCACGCGCCGAAGGAATGGATCGAGAAGTACAAAGGTCGCTTCGACATGGGTTACGAGGCGATGCGCGAGGAGACACTCGCCCGACAGAAGAAGCTCGGGCTCGTCCCGAACGACACTGAGGTGCCGCCGATCAACCCGATCGGCACCACTGAGACTCGGACGGGGCCTGACGGCAAGCCCTTCCCGCCCCTCGACGTCACGCGGCCGTGGGGTTCACTCTCGGACGACGAGAAGAAGCTGTTCTCCCGCATGGCCGAGGTCTACGCCGGATTCCTGGCGCACGCCGACGACCAGATCGGACGCCTGCTCGGCTTCCTCGAAGAGTTCGGCTGGCGCGAAAACACCCTTGTCGTCTTGGTTTCCGACAACGGCGCCTCGGGCGAGGGTGGGCCAAACGGCTCGGTCAACGAGATGAAGTTTGCGAACGGGATCCCGGACACGATCGAGGCGAACATGCCGCTGCTCGACGAGTTGGGTAGCCCGAAGACGTACAACCACTACCCGAATGGCTGGGCAATGGCCTTCAACACGCCGTTCAAGATGTGGAAGCGCTACGAGTTCAACGGCGGCACAAGCGACCCGTGCATCATCTCGTGGCCGGCCGGCATGAAGTCCAAGGGCGAGATCCGCGAGCAGTATCACCACGCGATCGACATCGTCCCGACGATCCTCGACGTCCTCGGCGTCGAGGCGCCTGAGACGATCAAAGGCCACACCCAGACCGAATTCGACGGCGTCAGCATGCGCTCCGGCTTCGACGACGCGAAGGCCCCGTCGGAACGCAAGACGCAGTTCTACGCGATGCTCGGCTCGCGGGGGATCTGGCACGAAGGTTGGAAGGCGGTCACGAATCATCCAACCTTGAGCGGTTGGAGCAACTTCAACGACGACGAGTGGGAGCTCTACAACACTGACGTCGACCGCGCCGAGCTTCATAACCTCGCGACCGAGCACCCCGAGAAAGTCCGGGAACTCGTGAATCTCTGGTACGCGGAGGCCGGCGCGAACGGAGCGTTCCCGCTCGACGACCGCTCGGCGCTCGAGATCATGATCACACCGCGACCCGTGCTCACACCACCTCGCAACCGCTACATGTATTTCCCGGACGCCGCTGACGTACCCGAATCACAGGCGGTGAACGTGCGTAACCGTTCCTTCGTGATCGGAGCGGCCGTCGACATCCCCGGACCGGGAGCACAGGGTGTCCTCTTCGCGCACGGCTCCCCGTTCGGCGGCCACGCCCTCTACGTCAAGAACGGCCGGCTCCACTACGTCTACAACTTCGTCGGTATGTCAGAGCAGAAGTTCGAAGGGACCGAAGAGATTCCGATCGGCGACGGCCAGATCCTTTCCGCCTCGTTCGACAAGAGCGGCGAGGACCCCCCGGGTGTCGCCACCGGGATCCTTTCCCTCTGGCACGATGATAAGAAGGTCGGCGAGGGTCCGATCAAGACCCAGCCAGGAAAGTTCATGATCGCCGGAGAGGGCCTCTGCATCGGCCGCGACAGCGGCGCCGGCGTCACCTCCGACTACCCGGGCGAGATGCCCTGGCGCTTCACCGGCGGCACGATCCGGCGCCTCGCGGTCGATGTGAGCGGCGAGCACTACATCGACCTGGAGCGCGAGGCCGCCGCGATGCTGATGCGCGAGTAGCGAATCCCTGAGGGCCACAGTCTCCTAACGCAGCGCGTCGATTGATGCAGTCTCGACGATCCCTTTGACGCTGCGCGCGAGCTCCTTGTCCAGAGTTATGAACGCGTCTGCCTGCAACTGGGTGAGTGCGACGTACTCGGCGTTGTAGGTCTGCGCCCAGCCCAGTCGATCTGCCAGCTCCCAGGCCCGGCGCCGGAGCACGGCGTCCCCGAGGAGCCTGATCGGCATCCTCCCGATGCGGGCAAGGTGGTCGCGCGCGACGTTCGCCGGAATCTCGCCGCGCTGGACGGCCTCGTGCAGGTCCGACAGCGTTTGAGAACGCAGGAGCGTCGGCGCGAGCAGCTTGTGCTTGGCCGGGACCTCGGTGTCTGCGCCCGCCAGGTGGAGCACAGCGCTGGAGTCGACGACGAACCTGGTCAACGGGCACCTCCAGATGGGGTGTCGGGGAAAGACCACAACAGTAGGGGGTCATCCTCTTCGGATGATGCAACACGCCCTTCAAGTGGCGAGTCTCGAGGCGAGTTGTCGCGCCGATGATGTTGACGCGTCGCCGAACTGCTGCGGTCGCCGTGGCCGTGGTCGCACTGTGCTCGTGCGGGGCCGCTTCGGCCGGCCTCGCTGACCAGAGCGCGCTAGCCAACCGATTCGCGCCGGTCGTTCGCATCGTCACTCAGGCGAAGGAGTGCGGTCCAGGCGAGCCGTACCTTCCGCTCGACGTCAACGTCCTCTTCGGCGCCGACACAGTCTCGCTGCGCGGCCCGTGGAACCGCACCGACTTGATCTCGATCGCGCCGACGGCAACTCAGGTCGGGAAAGGGCTCTACGGATACCACCTCGACTTCCCAGGGGACGCGCTCACTCCCGGCTGCACATACGAGCAATGGGCACGCAGGGTCTCCGCCGGGACGAAGCCGACCGTCTACGCGCACGTCGTCACCCAGGCGGGGCATCCGGGGAAGCTGGCGTTGCAGTACTGGCTGTTCTACGTTTTCAACGACTGGAACAACCTCCACGAAGGCGACTGGGAGATGATCCAGCTCCTCTTCGACGCATCGACTCCCGCGGCCGCCCTGGACCAGCGTCCAGTCGAGGTTGGCTACAGCCAGCACGAGGGTGCGGAGCGGGCGGGCTGGGATGACAGCAAGCTCGAGCTCGTCGACGGTACCCATCCGGTCGTGCATGTCGCGGCCGGTTCGCACGCGAACTTCTTCGGTGAGTCGCTCTATCTCGGCAGCGCGGCCTCGGAGGGAGTTGGCTGCGACGACACCAGAGGGCCCACGTCTGACCTTCGGCCAGTCGTGCGGAACATCCCGACGGACGGGACCGAAGCACGTGCCGCGTTTCCCTGGATCGGGTTCGAGGGTCGGTGGGGCGAGCTCCAGCGGGCGTTCTACAACGGTCCGACTGGCCCGAGCCTGAAGCGGCAATGGACCCAGCCGTTCCAGTGGGCGGAGGGCTGGCGCAGCCGGAGCTACGCGGTTCCAGCAGGCGGGGTTCTTGGGACCCGGGCAACCGATTTCTTCTGCGGCGCTGTCGGCGGAGGCTCCGAACTCCTGCGGCGACTGGTGCACGAGCCGCGAGGGGTTCTCCTCGTGCTCGGTGCGCTCATCGCGCTCTTGGCGTTCGCGCTCTCGCGTGTCACCTGGCGACCGACCGCGCCGCTCCACCTGGCACGTCGTCGTGCGTGGGGTCAGATCATCGCCGCGGCCGGACGCATGTACCGGCAACGGATGTCGCTCTTCGTGGGAATCGGGCTCCTCTTCGTACCGATCGCGCTGCTCATCGCGTTCCTGCAGACGGTCGTGACCAGGGCGTCGAGTGTCGCAGGCATCTCGACCGAAGGCGAGGGGGGAGGGCTGCTCGTCCTCTTGGTCGTCGCCGTCGGGATCGCGTTGACCCTGCTGGCGCTCGGTTTCGTCCAGATGGCGACGGCGCGGGCCCTCGTGGAGATCGATGCTGCGCGGCCGGTGGGGGCCTTGCGCGCCTACCGGCTCGCGTTCGGCGGCCTCAGGTCCCTGTTCGTCGCACTGATGATCTCCGTCCTCGTAGTCTTGCTCCTCGCGGGCTTCGTGGTCCTGATTCCGATTGCGGTCTGGCTGACAGTCCGTTGGGCGCTCATCGCCCCCGCGATCGAGTTAGAGGGTCTCTCCGGACTCGAGGCGTTGCGGCGGAGCGGACGCCTCGTTCGGCGCAAGTGGTTGAAGGTCGGGTCACTCACAATTCTCGGGGCAGCGATCGCGTTCATTACGGGTTCGCTCGCAGGGGTGCTTCTGATCCTGCTGACGAACGCGCCGCTTGCCGCAGCCGACGTCGTCGCCGGAATCGTTTACGCAGTGACGCTGCCGTTCATCGCCCTTACGACGGCCTACGTGTACTTCGACACGAGAGTGCGCGACGAGCTGGCGGGGCCGGTGGTCGATCAGCTTTCTGCGGAGATCGTGCTCAAGGACGGAGTCGCTACACCCCGGTCTGCGCCGCGAGGCGCCCGGACTTGACCGCTTCGACGAAGGCGTCGAAGTCACGTTCGTTCTGGTCGGCGTACTCGGCGGCGAAGTCAGCGATCGCCTTGTCGAACGCGTTGCCTTTCCCCAGGTACGTCGCGATCGCGATTCGGTCGCCCCAGCGTGCATGGGCACGGGCGAGCGTGGCTCCGCACAGCCGGGCGTAGAGCGTCGCCCCCGGCACCCGGAAGCTCTCCACGTCGGCGCCGCCCTTCCAGTCGTGGAGCTGGCGTACGTAGTAGTGGCGCAGCCCGCCGTCGGTGTCTTTGACATGGAACCAGCCGAGGAAGATGTCGCTGGCCGCTTGCATCAACCGTTGGCCCACCACGACTCGCCGGCCGTGTTCGAGGTGTTCGCTCTTGCCGACGAAGCGCTCCAACACCGACGCTTCCGCCTCCTTCGACTGCAGGAACAACGGATCTTGGTCGTCTCGGCCCACGAACAGATGGATCCAGGCGCGGGTCCCGACGCTGCCAACGCCGACGATCTTGCGTGCACTATGGACGTATTCGAACTCCTCGATGGGATGGTGGTGGTCGGAGAGCGATCGTCGGTATCTCTGCACCAACGAGCGAATCTGTTTTTCTGTCTCATCGGGAGGCGTCTCTGGGTCGGTCAGATGGTCGAACGGCACGACGAGCGGCGGGTTGGCGACGATCCTGAGCTCTCCGTCGACCTCGTCCGCCCGCTTCGCGAAGACCCGCGCGCTGTCGCGCGTCCTTGCCTTCGCGACATCCTCCTCCGCCTCCCTCGCCTCCTTTTTGCCAATTCGTCCCTCAGCGGCCTCGGTGTGGACCCAGTCCAGCACCTCTTCGATGTCGAGGTGGTCGTACCAGACATCGAGCGTCCCCATGTTTGCCGCGCGCCGCATCACGTTCCGGTATTCGGCGACGCCCGCTCTGACGATCGCACGCCGGTCCGAGGCGGAGAAGCCACGGTCGCGACCCAGGATCTCGCAGCTTGCGGCAAGTCGCTTCACGTCCCACTCCCACGGCCCGGGAAGCGTTTCGTCGAAATCGTTGATGTCGAACATGAGCTGCCGTTCGGGCGATCCGAACACGCCGAAGTTCGAAAGGTGTGCATCGCCGCACAGCTGCACGTTGACGCCCGACCTCGGCGTCGATGCCAGGTCGGCCGCCATCAGCAGCGCCGCTCCCCGAAAGAACGTGAACGGCGAGGCGAGCATCCGTCCATTTCGGATCGGGACGAGCTCCGGGACCCGGCTCTCGCACTGCTCTTCGAGGAGTGCGACGGGATCGAGCCGATTCGTCGCCGCTTCCCACTTGCGATGACTCCGCCGCGGTGCCTTCTGACGCGCCGCCTTGCCTCTGGCGATCCGCTCCTCCACGCTGAGGTACACGTGTCGTCGTGCACGCGCGACCGGAGCCGGAGCACTTGAACCGGGAGGTCGCGCCGAGCGGACGAGGTTCTTGGACTCGTTGGTGCGCGCGCTTCGGGTCATTCCATCTCCTCTCCAGTATTCCGCCGACTCGCGCTCGGGCCTTCACCCAATCGGGGTGACCGTGAGCACGCCGATCACAGCAATCGCGATCAGCCATCCGGCAACGAACGAGAGCGCACGCCGCCGGCCACTCGACATGCTCAGCAACTTGACCCATCTGTGCCACTCCGGCCGAAAACCTCCCCGCATACCTTGGTCAGGCTGGCACGGTAGCCAGGGGAAATCCCCAACCTCAAGCCAGGTGGCTGTCGTGCCGGCGCTTCACGTCCTCCCGAGTTCGTTGCGATAATCGGACGGCCGTGGCGAAGATCGGAGTGGTAGTCGCTGTGATTGGAATCGCGTTCGCGCTGCCGGCGCGCGCTCATGCGGTCGACCACGTCGTACTCGATATTTCGCCTACCTGGATCGCACCGCCCGTCTCAGTCAAGGCGAGCAAACAGGAAGGAGCCCGACTGAGACTGCTCGCGTCGTGGAGGCTCGACGGTCGAATAGTCGGCCGCGATTTCTATCGCCCTGGTGACGCGGAGATCTTCGGCGTCTCGCTGACGCGGTCATTCTCCAACGGCCATGAGCTACACGCCTTTAGGGCCGCGCCCAGACAGACCGTCACCTTCGACGGAGAGCGCGGACGCTTGGAAGCGCGGTTCGGCAAAACATTGGCGATCAACATGGAAATCGTGGCGACGGCTGCCCCGCACGCCGTCGAACCGGCTCTGCCCTGCCGCGGTGCGTTCACCGCGGTCGCGGTCAGGCTGCGCGGCACGTTCGTCCTTCGAACCGGCACGAGGTTTTTCAGGACGATCCGTCGCGCCGCTCTGACCGGCGTGGTGAACTTCAACTCCGGTGGAGTGGTTGACTGCACACCGCAAACGTCGACCGAGTGCGCCACTTCGAGCATGCTCTCCGTCTCCAAGGGTGCAGACGCAGCGCTGCTGATGTCACCCGACGCGAATGGCTGGGCGTCACTCAGCATCGCTGACCGAAGCGCTGCCTCGGCGGGTTACACGTGGTACCACGTGATGTACGCCCTCGGTTCCAATCCACTGTCCGGTCAACTGCCGACCATCACCGCCCACCTCACCGGGTTACTCCCGATCCAGGGCAGTGGCACGTTCACGGCTCAACAGACGTCGACCGAAGTGAACGGCGCCTGCCGCAGCACCTCGACGACCGGAACGTTCGACGGCACGTTTCGCGTCCGGTTCGCGGGTTGGGGACTACGGACGGTGAGATTGATCGCCGCAGATCACGCTAGCTACAGCGAGGAGCGTCATGGCTGAGGTACTCCTTTTCCACCACGCGCACGGGCAGACGACGGGCTTCCTCGCTTTCGCCGACGAGCTGCGCGCTGCCGGGCACGTCGTGCATGCCCCGGATCTCTACGACGGTAGGACGTTCAGCGACCTGAACGAAGGTGTCAGGTACGCGCAGGAGGTTGGCTTCGGGACGATCGGCGAGCGCGGCCGGCTCGCCGCAGACGGATTGCCGAATGAGCTCGTCTACGCCGGGTTCTCGCTTGGGGCGATGCCGGCGCAGATGCTGTCGCAGACGCGTCCCGGCGCCAAGGGAGCGCTGCTGTTCTCCGCTGCCTTTCCGGCTTCCGAGTTCGGAGGCTCATGGCCTCAGGGAGTCCCGCTTCAGATTCACATGATGGAAGGCGACGAGTGGGCCATGGAAGACCTACCCGCGGCGCGTGAGCTCGCCGAAACGATCGACGGCGCGGAGCTGTTCCTGTACCCGGGCGAGGGACATCTGTTCGCTGACAACAGTCTGCCGGACTACGACGAGAGCGCTGCAACGCTGCTCGAGCAACGCGTCCTCGCGCTCTTGAAGGACGTCGAGTAGGCGCCACCCATCGCGTCCAGGTCTTGGATGTTCTAGGGTCGCTCTGAGAATCGGCTTTCGTAGAGGGAGGTATTCGTGTCCTGGAACCTGAAGGGCAGCTACGTCGAAACGTGTTCGTGCGATCTCATTTGCCCGTGTAACGCTTCATTCTCCCATGGCGCGACCTACGACTTCTGTCGCGTGACACTCGTCTTCAACATTCGCGAGGGCGAGATCGAAGGCACAGACATTGGCGGACTCAGCGTTGCGGCAATCGCCGACACGCCGAAGGTGATGACGGACGGGAATTGGCGCCTCGGGATATTCATCGACGAGCGTGCGACGGACGAGCAGGCAGAGAAGCTCACTCAGGTCTTTGGCGGTCAGCTCGGCGGCCCGATGGCGGCGTTGGTGCCACTGGTCGGGGAGATGCTCGGCGTTGAGCGGGCGGCGATCGAGGTACAAGACGACGGCCTTCGCCACAGCGTTCGGATTGGCGATGTGATCGATTTCGAGGTCGAGGACATCGTGCCCTTTGGTGTTGAGAGCGGTCAGCCGATTCGGCTCCAGGGCATGTTTCACCCGGTGGGGTCTGACCTGACAGTCGCGGAGGCGACCCGCTCGAGGATCAACGCCTTCGGGATCGAGTACGAAGGCAAGAGCAGTCTCTCGACCTCCGAGTTCTCGTGGGCGGCCTGAGGCGCTGAGTCGTACAACGTGCCTGAAGGCGGCAGCGTTGCTTGTCGCGTTCGCCTCGCTGACGATCAACTTCGGGCTGATCGACCTGGTCGACGGGTTCACGGGCTACGTCGATCAGGCCCGCAATCAGGTCCTCGACGTGGGGTGGGGCGCCATGTTCGGGGTGATCCTCCCGTTGGGTCTACTCGCGCAGCTGCGCCGGCCGGAGCGGCGGATCGCCGGAATTCAACAGACCGCGCTAGTCGCGATAGCGCTTGCGTTGGCCGGTGTCGCTGGGGAGGCGTGGTGGTATTTGGTCCTCGGGGGCGGAGTCGCCGGCGCGTTCGCTGTCCTGGTCGCGTTGCATCCGGCCCGGCAGACGTTGTTGGCGCGCGGTCCCCTGGATCCGACGATGCTCGTACTTGCAGTCGTTGCGGCGCTTCCAATTCTTGTGTACGCATGGCGGATGGCCCGCGCGCAGCGGCGTGACCTTCCACCCGTCGACGCAGTGTCGAACGGTCTGCACCACTGGACGGTGATGGCCGCCGTCGCGTTGGCTGTCCTGCTGCTCGTCTCGCTCGCCGCGTTGGGTACGTCGGGTGCCGGAATCCCTGCGACCAGCGCCGCGATCGCGGCAGGCGCGTGGGCGATCTCGTGCCTGCTTGCGCCGGCCGCGGCCGCGGGCAGCGAAGGTCATACGTGGGCGTGGGTCGCCCTCGCCTGGGCTGTTGTCATCCTGTTAGTGGTTGCCGCGGCGCGCACAAGGGACCAAGCCGTCGCGGCAGAGGCCCGACTCCAGGCCACATGATTCCCGAGTCGAAACCTGGGAAGACGGAGCACGGGCTGCTCCCGAAGGGCGACGGGTGGTTCGTCCTCAACATGCGCGACGCCGTCTGGCGTCATGCCGACGGCCGTGGCGCTGTCTGCCTCGTGCTCGACGACTTCGAAAACGCGCCGCAAGCCGAACAGCTCGGCGTCAATCCCTTCGTGCTGAACCCGGGCGAACCGATGTCTATGTACCACTGGGAGGCCGATCAGGAGGACTTGCTCGTCGTCTCGGGCGAAGCAGTCCTGATCATCGAAGGCGAGGAGCGGCCACTGCGTGCATGGGACTTCGTGCATTGCCCGCCCAAGACGAAGCACGTGATCGTCGGGGGCGGAACCGGACCGTGCCTCGTGATCGCAGTGGGCGCGCGTGGGCACTCAGCCGAGCCGGGCTCGCTCGGCTTCCCCGCCGACGAAGTCGCCAAGGGCTACGGAGCGAGCGTGGAGGAGGACACGATGGACGGCGGCGTGGCGTACGGGTCAGTTCCAAGCCGCGAGCCGACCGTGTATCGCGACGGCTGGCTTCCCGAGTAGCCCTCGCCTTACGAACGCGGCGCTGAGAGTTGGTCGCATGACGGCACACACCGATGCGAAACGCCCGTTTCCACAGTCGTCCGCTTCGGCCGTGGCTTCGGGGTCAGACCCCAAGACGCGCCCGTACCGGACAAGAAGGAGTTATGCGAGCGGACGGAGCTTGTCGAGGATCTTGTCGATCGCCTTTCGTGGGCCGCGGACGGCGATGCCGACGAGATCGAGCTCAGCCTCCGGAACAACGGCGACGGCTGCCGGGTTCGCCTCGTCGTTCGGTGTCCCGAACAGGTCGTGCGTGAAGATCGCAAACTGGTCGACCTCGCGGGCCAGCGTTCGCTCGTAGGCCCGGCGCACACTCGCTGCGTCGCCGGCGTAAACTAGGTTCGGCTGCCTCAGCATGGGCAGATACTCGTTTCCCGAGGCGTCGACGTACGGTGCGCCGACAAGCGACGGATCGGCTGCTGCGAAACCGCTGAGCAGGAACGCAGTCACGTTCACCTTCTGCCAAAGGGCTAGCTCGCTCTCGAGCACGACCGCGACCTTTGTGTCGAACGTCAGTGGCGTCACTGGCTGGACGTTATCCGCGACACCTGTTTCGCCAGATAGTGCTGTTCTGGAACGCTCGTCGTACGACTTGCTGCGGCGCGGTAGTGCATGAGCGCTGCGTCGGGGTCCCCGGCCATCTCGAGTAGATGCGCCCGCACCGCGTCGAGGCGGTAGTGACCGTCGAGCCGTTCGTCGACCTTGTCGAGTAACGCCAGCCCTGCCGACGGGCCGTGGGCCATGGCGGCTGCGACGGCCCTGTTAAGTGTGACGACCGGGTTGCCCGTCATCTGCTCCAGCAGGCCGTACAGCGCATAGATCTGCGGCCAATCGGTGTCGTCGGCTTGCCGTGCCTGGTCGTGAAGGGCGGCGATGGCGGCCTGGAGCTGGTACTCGCCGACAGACCCCTTGCTCAGGGCGCGTTCGATCAACGAAACACCTTCGGCGATAAGCGCCTGATCCCACAGAGCTCGATCCTGCTCCGGCAACGGGATCAAGTCGCCTGCTGCGTCGGTCCGGGCGCGGCGTCTCGCATCGGTCAGCAGCATGAGTGCGAGCAGCCCGGTGACCTCACCGTCATCGGGAAGCAGTCGCTGCACCATCCTGGTCAATCGGATCGCCTCGTCCGACAACTCGGTACGGTGCAGCTCGGGGCCGCTGCTTGCGGCATACCCCTCGTTGAAAATGAGGTACAGCACATGTAGGACCGTGCGCAACCTGTCCGTCTGTTCGTTGCGTGTCGGCATCTGGAACGGCACCCCGGATGCCTTGATCCGCTGCTTTGCCCTCGCGATGCGCTGGGCCATGGTCGCCTCGGGCACCAGGAATGCGTTCGCGATCTCCGCGGTGGTCAGTCCGCCCACCGCGCGCAACGTCAGCGCGATCGCCGAGGCCGGCGTCAGCGCCGGATGACAGCACATGAACAACACGATCAACGTGTCGTCCTGGTCGGGGACCTCGGCCGCCGGTTGCTCCTGCAGCGCCGTCAGCGTCTCTCGCTTGCGCCGCGACTGCTCGCTTCGCAGCTCATCGATCAACCGGCGCTCGCCGGTCTGAATGAGCCACCCGCGCGGCTCCGCGGGAACACCTTCGCGTGGCCAATGGTCGGCGGCCGCCAGTAGCGCCTCCTGGACAGCGTCCTCGGCGGCATCGAAGTCGCCGAATCTCCGTGTGAGCACGCCGAGGACCTGCGGCGCCAGTTCGCGCAGCAGGTCCTCGACTCGGGCGGGCACGTTCAGCGGTCGTCACCCACGTGCTGAAGCCACTCCTCCATCTCGGCGGCATCCGAGGGTGCCTGGTCCATGACCTGCCGGAGCTGGATCGGCTGCTGGGTCGCAGCCCCACCGGGGCCGGGCACGGCTGAGAGCTTCGCCGCGATCTCGATCGCGCGGGCTTCCGAGTCCACGTCGACGATCTGATAGCCGGCGAGCCACTCCTTGAACTCCTGGAACGGCCCATCGGTCACGACCGGCGCAGTCAGGCCGTCGGACGTCACGATCTTCGCCAGATCGGGCCCGGTCAGCACCTCGGACTGGACCAGCTCGCCGCTGTTGACCAGTTCCTCGTGCAAGGCACGGTAGTAGTCCAGATGCGCCGTGACCTCCTCCGGCTCCCACTCCTCCATCGGCGTCTCGCAGACGCCTCCTTGGAAATCGACGACCAACAGGTATCTCGCCATCTCACCGTCTCCTCTCTCCGGTTTGGACATTGTCATGAGTAGAACGGAGCACCCCGCCCGTTCTCGACATCGCGTCAGGCGAACTCGTTGTCGTCAAGGCCGGGCAACGTCGCGCTGCCGTCCAGGCAAAGCGCGAGATACAACGCTGTGCCCGGGTCGCCGGTCCACAACGAGTAGTGGCCGCGGCCGAGTGCGCGTCGTTCTCGCTCGACCTGAGCAACGGCATGCATCGCAAACGCGCGAGCGCGTTCGAGCCAGAGCTCGTCGCCGGTCCGCCGAAACAGCTTCAAAAACGCGAGACCGTTACCGGCTGTGCCGTGGCAGAGGTTCGCGCCCTTCGTGAGCGGCCCCGCGCGCCAGGTGAGCTCGCCGCCGGCCAGCAACAGGCGCTCGTGCTCGTCGTCGCCCGGTGCGATCTCCGCCAGCGAGGCGACCATCCCGGGTGCGCCGTGGCACCACTGCATGCGGATGTCCTTTTGGCGGGTGACGAGATCCGCGCCGGCGAGCCCGGGCCAGTTTGCAAGCCCGTCCTCCTCGACCGCGTAGCGTCTGAAAGCGTCGCTTGCTCGAAGGTTCAGCTCCTCACTCGGCTCGTGTGCGAGCGCAAGCACACAACCTGCAAACCCGTGCACCGGCCCCAGGTACCGCTCCTGTCTTCCGTAGAGGTCCTGTGTCCAGAGGCCCGAGTCCTCCCAAGCCTCGAGAAGATGGTCGGCGCTCTGGCGCCATAGGTCGGGCCGGTCGATCGCACGCGCCGCAAGCATCGTGCCCGGGCTGCCCCACATGAACTCGTAGTGCCGATCGTCGACGTTCGCAGAGACGAGCTCGGCGATCCGGTCCGCAATCTCGGGAGACGGCACCAACTGGTACAGCGCGAGCAAGATCCCCGTCTCTCCGCCCAACAAGCTCGGCGGATGGTTCCACTCGAACTCGGGTTTCGCGCGGTAGATCTCGACCAGCTGTTCGAGATGTGGAACATAGTCTCGCGTCGTGTCGACCAGGCCGCGGCGGGCGAGCAAGTCGAGCGCGTAGATCACGCCGGACGGGCCTTCATAGAGCGTCGCGTACGGCCCGGTTCCGTCGTCGTCGCGCGGATGCACGGGCCAGTACGGGGAGTCGAATGACGCCTCGCAGTCGGCGGCGATCTCCCGGATCGCGGTCAGCGCCACATCGCGATCCCAGGGCCGCGCTACGAGCGGCTCGTGAGAGTGCGGGGTGTAGAGCATCGAGGACGAGCTAGCTGCCGCGGGTGACGCGGATGTTCGCGGCAAGCCAACGCTTCCGCGCGCGTTCGAGCAGGGGACGCAAGCGCCGAACCTCCGCTTCGTTTCCTTCCTCCTCGGCCGCCTCCATCTCCCCCTGCAGTGTCAGGAAACGCTGATGCAACGCGATCTCCTCGGCTCGCGGCTCGTGTCCGTGCTCGAACTCGCGAGGCACGCCCGAAGGCTACTCCCTGGGCATCAGGATCAGGACCGGGATCCTCCGAGTCGTCTTTCGCTGATAGGCGGCGTAGCCCGGATACGTCGCCGTGATCCCGACCCATAACCGCTCCCGCTCCTCAGGCGTTGCGGTCCGAGCCTCCACGCTCAGCTTGTCGGTGCCGATCTGCACGACCGCGCGCGGGTCCTGCTGCAGGTTGACGGACCAGTCGGGAGCCCGATCCGCGCCGCCGTTAGACGCGACCACGACGAGGTCGCGCCCGTCGCGGAAGAACGTGAGCGGTGTCGTGCGCGCCCTGCCCGACCTGCGGCCCGTCGTTGTGAGTAAGAGCACGGGCATACCGGCGAGCTTGCTGAGAAGCCGGCCCCGGCTGAGCCGTTGGACGGCCAAGTGGACCTTGCTCAAGCCTCGGATGAGCCAGCGTCTGAACGTCAAACGCAGCGGAGACATCCCTCTCAGTATGCCGTCGTTAGGATCGAAACGATGCCCGAGACAAGCGTCCTCTCTACCATTGGGAACACACCGCTCGTTCGCCTGAAGGCGCTCGCGGCTCCAAACGGCGCGGAGCTCTGGGTGAAGCTCGAGTATCTGAATCCCACGGGCTCGATGAAGGATCGGCTGGCGCTCTCGATGATCGAAGGCGCCGAGCGCGACGCACTCCTCGAGCCGGGGACGACGGTCGTCGAGTACACCGGCGGCAGCACCGGGCCTGCGCTCGCTCTTGTCTGCCGTGCGAAGGGCTATCCCGTGCGGATCGTGATCGCCGACTGCTTCAGCGAGGAGCGGCTGCAGCTCATGCGCGCTCTCGGTGCGGAGCTCGAAGTCATCCCCTCCGTCGAGGGACCTGGGCGCGTCACGTCGCAGGACATCGAGAACATGGTCAAGCGTGCCGCGGAGCTCGCGAGTGAGCCGGGCGCCTACGCGACGGACCAGTTCAACAACCCGTACGTCATCGCCGGCCTACGGGACACGCTCGGGCGCGAGATCTGGGAGCAGACGTCGGGGCGCGTCACCGCCTTCTGCCACGGCATCGGCACCGCCAGTTCCCTCATGGGCGTGTCGGAGGCACTCAAGGCCCACGATGACGGGATTCGCATCGTCGGGCTCGAGCCCGCCGCCTCTGCGGCAATCACCGGTGGCGACGGAAAAGGGTCGTTCGCGATGCAGGGCTGGACCGGACTGGTGCCGCCCCACTTCGATCGCTCGCGCGTCGACGAGGTTTCGGTGATCGAGAACGAGGAGGCGATCGAGATGACCGGACGGCTCGCCCAGGAAGAGGGGATCTTCGCGGGCGTCTCGAGTGGGGCGAACGTGGTCGGCGCTCGCCGCCTGGCCGAAGAGCTCGGCCCTGAGTCGGTCATCGTCACGCTCGCCGTCGACAGCGGCTTCAAGTACATGACGGCCGCGCCCTACGCGCAGGCCTGACACGGAATGCGCATCGAGATCGACGGACGTGAAGTCGACGCCGAACAGCTGTGGTCGACGGCGTCTGCCTATGGTCACTTCACCGCGATGCAGGTCCGCGGCGGTCGCACGCGTGGCCTCGCCCTTCATCTAGACAGGCTTGAGGCGGCGACCGCTGAGCTGTTCGATTCTGGTCTCGACCGCAACCGCGTCGTTGCGCTCATTCGCCACGCACTCGGCGGCCACGACGACGCGTCGGTGCGCGTCTACATCTTCGAGTCTGCTGAGGAGCCAGCGATCATGGTCACCGTCAAGCCTTCTGGTGGGGTGTCCACACCGCAGAGGCTGCAGTCCGTGCGCTATCAGCGACCCGACGCACATCTGAAGCACCTTGCGACAGGACAGAGCTACTACTCGCGACTCGCGCGACGCAACGGGTTCGACGACGCGTTGCTGACCGGAGACGGGGGAGTGGTGTCCGAAAGCGCGATCGCGAACATCGGTTTCTTCGACGATTCCGGTGTGGTGTGGCCCGACGCGCCGCAGCTGCACGGGATCACCATGCAGCTCCTCGAACGAGAGCTACCGGGGCGAGGCGTGCAGTCACGGCGTACGACGGTCCGACTTCGCGACCTTGCGTCCTTCGAGGGAGCGTTCCTTTCGAACGCGCGCGGTGTCGCGATGGTCAGCGAGGTCGACGAACTTGCGGTGCCGTTGAGCGAGGAGCGGTTCGAGGCGATCGCCGCTGCCTACGCAGCAGTGGCCTGGGACACCATCTAGTCAGCTCGGCGTTCCCACTCGGATCGCAGCAGCGCGTACTCGACGTCGCCTTCCTCGTCGCCCTCGATCTTGTCCGGCCAGTGCTGATGGAAGATCCGCACGAACCTCAGCCCGGCTTTCTCCATCACGCGGCGCGATGCGACGTTCACGACCATCGTGCTCGCGACGACACGTTGGACCCCGAAGTCGGTGAAGCCCTTCTCGATCAGCGCACGGGATCCCTCGGTCGCATAGCCCTTTCCCCAGGCGGCCTTGGGCAACCGGTACCCGAGCTCGACCTCGCCCGGAGGGGCGTCCTTCGCCGGCCGGAAGTGGAACCAACCGACGAACTGGCCGGTCGATTTCTCGATCGCGGCCCAGAAGCCGAAACCGGCGAACCGCTCGTAGTAGTCGAGGACCGCCGGTAGGAAGTCGCTCTCGATCTCTTGGCGCGATGTCGGCCGGCCGCCGTTGATGAAACGCATCACCTCGGGATCGCCGTCGAGCTCGACGAGTTTCTCCACGTCGTCCTGGGTGAACTGCCGAAGCAACAGCCGTTGCGTCTCGAGAAAGATCTCCGAGCTCAGGCCGGCAGGACCTCGCACACCGGGACGTCGTAGAGCTCGACTCCGGCAATCGACATGCCGGCCGCCTCCACCACGCGATTCCGCATCTCTGTTCGCCCTTTGCGAGAGCTCACTTCCGCGGCCGCCGTGTCCCAGAGGGTGATGATCCGCGCCCGCTCGGCATCCTCGTCGGTGAAGACGATCGTTCCCCGGTAGCCGTCGTAGCCCTTGAGCCACTCTTCGATGGCGTCGTGCGCCATGCGGGCGATGTTCGCCATCTCGGGAGCCGGGCCCTTCACGAGGGTCATCGCCGCGACCATGGTCGGAAAGCTTAGGGGTGGGCTCGGAGATCCCGCTACGGCAAGGCCGTCGACGTCGCCGGCACATTGTAGCCGTGCACACGCAGGTAGGGCGCCTGGCCGCCCAGATCGCTCGTCTGGTAGGTGGCGGTAACGGTGCTGGATTCCCCCGGCCACAACGAGAGGTAGTTGTCGGAGTAGTTCACCGGCAGCACCTCGTTGCCGCCGTTTCCGGCCGTGATCTCCGGATGGACGAAGAACGCGACGTTCGTCGTGCTCGTGTTGCGGAGAGTGACGGTCGCCGTTTCCGTGCCGGCGGCCACGCTTCTGGTCACGAGAGCGGTGACACCGGGATTGGTTGCGAGCGTGCTGAGGCCCGTCAGGTTCGCGTAGGTCTTCGTCGCCGTCATGTACCAGTTGCTCTTGTTGGCCAATGCATCCGGCGACGTCGAGTACCAGTAGAGGTTGCTGCTCACCACCGCGCCCGAAGAGTCCTTCAGCTGCAGCCGGATGAAGTACGTGGTCGAGAGGCCGGTCACGGCAGGGATCGTCAGCGCCAGCGTCGAGGCGTTCGCCGGCGCGTTCAGCGTCGCCTGCGTCGTGGAGGCAACGCTCAGATTGGGAATGTTGTAGAGGGTCGCGGTCGCCGTGAGATTGCTCCGCGAAGTGAGCGTCGAGTTGACGACGAACACCTTCTTCGTCAAGTAGTCGTAGGCGATATGCACCGGCTCGTTGGCCTTCTTCGTTCCGAAGTAGCCGCCCGACGGCTTCAGGTAGTAGTCATAGAGACTCCAATGGACGGACGGCCAGGCGTTGTTCAGCATCCAGAAGATCGCACCGAACGACTGCGTGTACTCATGAGAGTTCCACGCCTCGAAGAACGAGCGGGCGTTCTCGTAATTCTGAAGCTCGGATTTGTTCGAGTAGTCGGCCGCGCCCGTCGTCGCACCGTAACGAGACGTGAGCGCGTTCGTGTAGACGGTGAGGTTGTCGAAGACGCTCTTCGCTTTCCCGGCGTGGTAGTTCCAGACGGAACCGATCGGCCAGAGATCTGCAGGGCCGATGAACTTCTGCAGGCTCTCCAGCGGTGGCGGCGACTCGGTGCCCTCCTCGGCGGTGGTGCCGAAAGCGCTGCCGGCCTTGCTCGTGTCCCACCAAAGGACGGGAGGCTCCCACTTGTACGGGCCGTCCATCTTCACCCCGGCGTTCGCGTTCGCCCAGGTGGCGACGTTGTCGAGCGTCGGGTTCTGCCAGTGCAGCGCCGTCGCCGTGCTCTTGTACATGGCCAGGTGGGCGGCGTTCGGAGGTTGATCGCTCCCGAAGGCCCAGACGAACGGGCTGGCGTGGGCTCGCAGCGCCCGCATCTGAGTGGCGAGCGAGGCGTTTGCGACCTGTTGCTGCTCTGCATTCCAGTTGGCGTCGCTCTCCCACGTGCTGCAGCAGACGAAGCCCGGCATGATCAGGACACCCGCCTTGTCGGCTAGGTCGTAGAGCTCCTCATTGCCGAGAGTCCCTTCGAGCCGGATCGTATTGAGGCCCATGTCCTTGACGTACTGGACCGTGGCGGCGTTCGTGCGGGTATCCCAGCGCTGCAGCAGATCCCAGACGTACCCGCCGCCGCGGATGAAGATGTTCTGGCCATTCACCTTGTAGCCGACGAAGGACGTCCCGTTGACTGTGGTGCGATAGTCGGTGAACTGCCTGATGCCGAAGTTGATCGACTTCGTGTCCGAGATGGCGCCGCCGCTGTCGGCGGACATCGCGAGCTGATACAGCTCGGGGCTGCCGAACTGGTAGGGCCACCAGAGCGCCGGGCTCGAGACATGAAGTTGCGGATAGGCGGCGGGGTCGAAGACGATCTCCCGGCGCTCGTTCGCGTTCAACGTCACGGTTTGGCTGACGGAGATCGTCGGGTAGCCGGGCTTGGTGATCGTTCCGCCGATAGTGGTCGTCGCCGGCGCATTCGTCGCATTAACGGCGTCCACGTACACGGTGAGGTCGGCGGAGCTCGTCGCCGGTAGCGGTAGGACGGTCTTTACGTACGGATCGGCGAGCGCGACAGGCCCGGTGGTATCCAGGCTCGTCGCACCCCAGAGCCCAGCGTTCATGTCCGGTGCTTCCGGATTCCAGTCGACCGTGCACGCAGAGAGGTCCTTGCAGCCGTGAGCCGGCGGGGTGACGAGGATCGCAAGGGCGTTCGAGCCACCTGCGTTGATGAGGCTCGTCACGTTGTACGAGTGAGCAGCCATCGTGCCGACCGCGTTCGCGTCGAGCTGAGTTCCGTTCAGCCAGATCTGCGCGCGGTAGCTGATTCCCTTGAAACGGAGCCAGTACGCCTCACCCGGCGCGGTGGCCGGCGCTGTGAACTCGCCGCGGTACCACCAGTTCTGCGTCGTCAAGTCCGGGATCGACGTGAGATTCTTTCCGAAGTAGATGTTCTGGTAGACGTTGTTCGCGACGAGGCCGGCGAGCACGGTCGACGGCAGCGTCACGGGATACCAACCTGATGTGGCGTAGCCGACGCGCGAGATCGTCGTGCCGGAATCGGTCAGCCCTGTTGCAGATCTGAGCGCCCAACCTTGCGAAAGCGCAGTCGTGCTCGCCAGGCCCGCGACGGGGGGCGGCTTGGGAGCTGTCGCCGCGCTCTTCGAATCGCCCACGATGACGAGCGCCAAGAGCAGCGCACCGAAGAGAAGGAGCCCTCGGGCGGAGAGCGTGCTGCGGGCGACGGCCGTTCCTGGCATCGGAGCCTCCCCTCGGTTCGCTTCTCGTTAAGAACCCTAACGAGGCCTGTCTACGAACCTAACACAGTCGACGAGCCGGGCAAAACCGGTGGTCAACCTAGCGAAAGAGTGATCCACACATCTGCGCCGCCGCCGTTCGTGTTTGCGGCGTGTGCGTGCCCTTCATGTGCGTCAGCGATCGTCTCGACGATCGCCAGCCCGAGCCCGCTGCCGTCCGTCGACGTCTTCTGCCCGCGGCTGAACCGTTCGAACGCACGCGCGAGGAAGTCGGCCGCGAAGCCGCCGCCCTCGTCTCGGACGTGCAACTCCGCAGAACCGTTTCGCCGGTCCGCGCTGAGCGTGATCGGGCCCGCGCCGTGGCTGAACGCGTTGTCCACGATGTTGCCGAGCGCCTGTTCGAGCAGAACGCGGTCGCCCTTCACAACAAGCGGATCGCCGGGTGCGACCGACAGGTCACGCTGCTCGAGCTGGGCGCGTGGACGGAAGCGCTCGGCCACGGTTTCCAGGACATCGGCGACGTCGACCGCCTCGCGCTTGATCGGCACCCGCCCCTGTTCTGCACGAGCGAGCAGCAGAAGGTCGTCGGCGATGCGCGAGAGGCGCTCGGTGTCCTCCGCAGCAGCCCGGATCGCCGACTCGAGCTCTTCCGTCGTCCGTGCGCGTCGCAACGCAAGCTCGAGCTCGGTCTTCAGCAACGCGAGCGGTGTTCGCAGCTCGTGGCTTGCATCCGCGACGAAACGGCGTTCCCGCGCAAGGCCGTCGCCGATGCGGGCGAGCATTGCGTTGAGCGTCTCGCCGAGCCGGGAGACCTCGTCCTGCGTCGGTGGGACCGGCAGCCGGTCGTCGAGCGACGTGGCGGAGATGTCCGCTGCGCGTCGCCGCATCGCCTCGATCGGACGCAACGCTGCGCCCGCGAGCCCGTAGCCGGCGAGCGATGCGAGGATCAATGCCAGCGGCCCGCCGATGAGGAACGCGTTTCGCAGGCTGCGCAGAGTCTCTGCGCGGTTCTCGCGTGTTGCGCCGACGATGAGGACGACCTTGTTCGAGCCGCGGACGACGGGCAGCGCAAGGAGCCGCGCCGACTCGTCCAGTCCGGGGACGGATGGGCGGTTGAAGAAGATCGCCTTGTGCCGTGCTCGGTTGAGCTCCGACGGCGAGAGCAGGCTTCTCGTTCCACCGGGTGCCGTCGAGTCGAGAACACCCCCGCTCGAGCTCAGCAGCTCGGCGAAGGACTCGCCGTGCTCCACGAGCGTGCCGCTCGTCGACTCCAGCGAGCCGTCGCGGCGGACGAGCGCCGAGACGTCCTGCGCACGTGAGCGCAGTTGCTCGTCGAGCGCGGTGTTGAGGTTGCCCGCCACGCGCACGTAGACGAGCGAGCCGGCAAGCACCAGCACCACCGCCATCGCGAGAGCAAAGACGAGCGTGAGCCGGGCCCTGATCGGAAGGCGGCTCATGCCTCGGGGTCCTCGCGCAGGCGGTAGCCGACGCCGCGAACGGTCTCGATCGACTCGGTGTCGAACGGCCGGTCGACTTTCTCGCGCAGGTAGCGAACGTAGACGTCGACGACGTTCGAGCGGTTCTCGTAGGCGAAGTCCCAGGCGTGTTCGAGCAGTTGCAACCGCGACAGCACCTGTCCCGGCCGGCGCATGAACGCCTCGAGCAACGCGAACTCCTTCGGAGACAGGCTGATCTCGGTCTGACCGCGCCAGGCCCGTCGTGACGCGGGGTCAAGTCGGAGCGAACTGACGACGAGCTCCGTCGGCCGTTCGGCGCCGCCGCGCCGTACGAGCGCACGGAGACGCGCGAGCAGCTCGGCGAACGAGAACGGCTTCGTCAGGTAGTCGTCGGCACCGACGTCGAGACCTGCGACGCGATCGTCGACGCCGTCCCGAGCAGTGAGCATCAGAACGGGCGACCAGACACCGGCGTTCCGGAGCTGCCGGCACGTCTCGAAGCCGCTGAGCCCGGGCAGCATGACGTCGAGGACGATCGCCTCGTACGGGTGGGACTGAGCCATCCACACCGCGTCCTCGCCGGTCGTCGCCACGTCGGCGGCGTGCCCCTCCTCGACGAGGCCGCGACGAAGCAGGCTCGCCATCTTCAACTCGTCTTCCACGATCAGGACGCGCACCTCCAGAGCTTGCCTGTTCTCGATGAGAGTTAGATGAGAAGGGGGCCGGAAACTCTCACGCCCGGCTCAGATAGGACATCTAGGTTGCGGCCGAACCCGAATGCGAAGGAGGTAGGCGAATGAAGCGACTGCTGATGGCCTTCAGTGCCGTCCTGGCACTGGTCCTCGTCGGCGCGACCTTCGCGCTGGCAGGGGGCGGCGGGTTGATCTGGGACGACGGTCACGCCGTCAAGCCAGGTTCGCTCGACGACGGCAAACAGTTCCTCCCGCAAACCACGATCACCCTCGGCCAGGCGGTCGCCGCAGCGCAGAAAGCTGCGCAAGGACAGCTCGGTCAGGTCGACCTCGAACAGCTAAGCGGACGGATCGTCTACATGGTGGACGTCGGTAAGAACGAGGTCCGGATCGATGCGAGCGACGGCTCCGTCGTCTCGATTTCCCCTCAGGAATAGCTCAGCGGCGCAAGGTGTCCGTAGGGCTTAGTCGAGGACGGCGGCAAGCGCGTGCTTGCCGCCGTCGATGACCGGGATCCCGTGTGAGACCAGCACGCGCTCGATTGGAAGGTCGAGTAGTGGCTGCAGTGTCTGGCGCAAGTCGTCGTGTGTCTTCTTGCCGAGCCAGCGCTCGGGACAGAGGCGGAGCGGTTCGTCCGTGGGGCGTGGCTTCGCTCCGGCGCCGAGCAGTACGTCTCCGACGACGACCGCACGATGCTCGGGAAGCCAGTAGACGACCTCGGCCGTACGTGCGGTCTGGAACGCCTCGATCCTGCCGGGGAGCTCGTCGCCCACCCGGAACGGATGCGCCACCTCGATGCCGCGGTTTCGCAGAGGCTGCGCCGAACGGGTCGACGCCCAGACGTCGCTCGCACCGAGCTCACCGCTCGTGCGCCCGTGCCAGTAGACGGTTACGAGCACGTGCGCCGGCGGGCCGAGCGCGACGGGCGGGTCGATTGGATCGATGAAGACGAGGCCGTCTCCCGTTTCCACGGCCAGCGCGCCGACGTCCTCTTCCCAGTGATCGTGCCACGCCGTCCAACGGTGCAGCCCGGGTGCGATCTCCTGCATCCGGTCATCTTCCCCTAACACGGTCCGAGTAGGCTCCGCCAATCCGGAGGATCGCTTGGCTCGGGCTGGCTGCGGCGGCGCTGTTCGCTGTTTCGGGCTGCGGGAACAGTGACAACACGGCTGCTCCCGGAGGCGACTCAACTTCCGGGACGACC
>Ga0207683_10000940_pt1 | contig 26716 bp, 23 predicted proteins | sample KBSM73metaG_FD_184333 | JGI IMG/M metagenome (GOLD analysis project Ga0207683, IMG submission 184333) | Miscanthus rhizosphere microbial communities from Kellogg Biological Station, Michigan, USA - KBS M7-3 metaG (SPAdes) (version 2) | ecosystem: Host-associated > Plants > Roots > Rhizosphere >... | reverse complement strand
ATCGTCAGGCGCGACGCAAAGAACTGGGCGCGTTGGCCGCGCAGACCGCTCGAACGGTGCTCGACAGCGGCGATCCGGTGCGACTTACGCCTATGAATCCGTTCGAGCGAAAAGTCGTGCACGACGTTATTGCCACGATCGATGGCGTGCGGAGCGAGTCCGAGGGCGAGGAACCGCAACGCCAGGTCGTCGTGCTCATCGATCAGTAGGGGCGCAGGGAGTCGCGCTGAGCGAGGCCGAGCCGCCGAAGGTAGCTGAGCGGGTTTTCGGGCCTGGTTTGCCCCTGGCCTGCCGCTATGCGGAATTGCTCACGTCATCCGGCGTGGAGCGCGGACTGTTGGGTCCGCACGAGGCGTCACGGATTTGGGAACGGCATCTGCTGAACTGCGCGGTCGTCAGCGAGTTGCTACCGCGTGCCGCGCGAGTCGTGGACATCGGGTCGGGAGCTGGTCTGCCCGGCATCGTCCTTGCCTGTGCACGGCCTGATCTGCGCATCGACCTCGTCGAGCCCATGGCCCGCCGAGTGACGTTTCTCAAGGAAGCAGTAGCCGCGTTGGCGTTGGCGGGGCGGGTCAGCGTGGTGCGCGGTCGCGCTGAGGAGCGCGCCGTCATCCGTCGGGTAGCGCCGGTGGCCTGGGTGACGGCGCGAGCCGTTGCTCCGCTGGATCGCTTGGCCGCGTGGTGTTTGCCGCTCCTAAAACCTGGTGGACACCTGTTGGCACTGAAGGGTCGCCGCGGAGCGCAAGAACTCGACGAGCATCACGACGCCATCAGCCGGCTCGGAGGTGTTGACCAGCATGTCGTATTGTGCGGCGTTGACTTGCTCGCGTCGCCGACCACCGTCATTGTGATTCGACGGCGGAAATGACGTTTCACGTGAAACAGGTCGACTGCATTCATCCACAAGACGGCGTTTGCTACCCGGGGAACGCCGTCCAACTCGATAGGGTGCGATGACCGCCCCCGTACTGGCTGGGCGCCTGGCGCGAGCCGACCGGGGCACCTCGCGGCGCAGGAAGGAACAGCATGTCCGCGGAGCATGCCGGAGCGTTTCCAGGCGAGTCCTCCGAGGTCATCGTGGTGGAACGAGACGAGTCTCGGACCAGGCAGCCTCGCGACCATGTTCCACGTGAAACCTCAGCGACCGCACCGCCCGATGAGGGCACGGCAGGGGACGGTGCGCGCGTCGACGACATCGCGTCGTTGACGAGTAACCGCACCGGTCATCCCGCGATGGACGCGTCCAACCTCGACGTTTCACGTGAAACATCGCTCGACACGCCCATCGCGGCCGAGGCATATCGCGCGGCCGCCGTTCTCGATGATCACGCCGGCCCCTGGCCGCGGCCAGAGGCGACCCGGGTCATCACGGTCTCGAACCAGAAGGGCGGCGTCGGAAAGACGACGAGTGTCGTCAACATCGCGGCGGCGCTGGCCATGCACGGGCTGCGGGTGGTCGTGATCGATCTGGATCCACAGGGAAACGCGTCGACCGCGCTTGGCGTCGAGCACACCGCAGGCACCCCGTCCACGTACGAGGTGTTGCTTTCCGGGCGGCCACTCCGCGACATCCTCGTGACCGTGCCGCGCGTTGCTGGCGGACTGCGCTGCGCCCCGGCCACGATCGATCTGGCCGGTGCGGAGCTGGAACTCGCCTCTCAAGTCGCCCGGGAGTACCGGCTCCGACGGGCGGTCGAGGAGCTGCTCAAGCAGGATGATCCGCCGGATTATGTGCTGATCGATTCGCCGCCGTCACTCGGCTTGCTGACCGTGAATTCCTTGGTGGCGGCTCGGGAGGTGCTCATCCCGATCCAGTGCGAGTACTACGCGCTCGAGGGCCTCGCGCAGCTGTTGGGCACCATCGAGATGGTCCAGAGCTACCTGAACAAGACGCTACGGATTACGACCGTCTTGCTGACCATGTACGACAGTCGCACTCGGCTCGCGGATCAAGTCGCCGCGGATGTGCGTAACCACTTCACCGGACTGGTTGTGGAGGCGGTGATCCCCCGCAACGTCAGGGTGTCCGAAGCACCCGGGTACGGCCAGACCGTAATGACCTACGACCCCGGATCGCGCGGGGCCATCAGCTACCTACAAGCCGCGTACGAACTCGCTGGGCGCATTCAGGAGGCAGTGTCATGAGCACTCGGCATGGGGCGCCGGGCGGTCTGGGCCGGGGACTAAGCGCGTTGATCCGCACCAATCCGCGGCCAGAAGAAGCCGAGCGATCGGTGGCAGTGCTGGACCCCGCCGCCGGCTCGGATCCCTCGGGCGGAGTCATCCTCGACTCGAGCGTTACTCCTGACGGAGACCGTCGGACGGAGCCACCCTCGGCGCCACCGTCGCCCGAGGTGGAACGCACGGAGCCGACAGAGGCGCTCGGCGTCCCCGAGCCCAAATTCGCCGAGCTCGACGTTGCGGCGATCCGGGCCAACCCGCGCCAGCCGAGGCAGGTCTTCGACGAGGACTCCCTCGGGGAGCTGACCCACTCGATCCGAGAATTCGGCGTTCTGCAGCCCGTTGTCGTTCGCCCGGCGAATTCAGATGGCAGCTACGAGCTCGTCATGGGCGAGCGTCGGCTGCGGGCGGCCATCGCTGCGGGTCTAACCCGTATCCCGGCGATCGTCCGTGACACGGCGGATGACGCGATGCTGCGGGATGCGCTGCTCGAGAACCTGCACCGCACCGGCCTCAACCCGCTGGAGGAAGCCGCGGCCTACCAGCAGCTGCTCGATGACTTCGGCGTGACCCACGAGGAGCTCGCTCTCCGGATCGGCCGGAGCCGGTCGCAGGTGAGCAACACGATCCGGCTCATGAACCTGTCGATCCCGGTGCAACGGCGGGTCGCTGCTGGCGTGATCTCCGCTGGCCATGCGCGGGCGCTGCTTGCGCTGGCCGATCGGGACGCCCAGGACGAGCTGGCGGGACGGATCGTGGCCGAAGGCCTGTCCGTACGAGCGACCGAGGAGATCGTGGCGACGGCGGCCCGCGAAGCCGCCCGCGATGGTCGGCCGGCGCGACGCTCGGCCACGCATCGGATCACGGCTCCGGGACTCCATGAACTCGCCGATCGGCTGTCCGACGTGCTGGACACTCGGGTGCGGGTCGACCTCGGTCGGCGCAAAGGCAAGATCACCGTCGAGTTTGCCTCGGTCGACGACCTAGAGCGCATCGTCGGGGTGATCGCCCCCGAGCTCGCGGTGCACCGGGCGGCGGCGCCCGAGCACCTCAATGGATCCGGCAGCGGGCCTTTTGGCTCGGCCGGTATTCGGCCCGACGGGTCGCCCGGGTCCATTCACCCGAACGAGCCGTAGGCCGTGACCTCGGCGACGGTCCGGCGGCCCCTACGCAGCGACGGGGAGCGTCGATCAGGCACGCCGTAGCCGAGGCTCACCACACCCACGGGCGTCAGCCCAGAGGGGACGGCGAACGCTGCTTGCAGGGACTCCCACCGTTCGGCCGGTACCCCGAAGAAGCACGCCGCGAGACCCCGATCAACCGCTCCGAGTAGCAGCAGGAGCGCGGCCATGCCCGCATCGACGTGCCAGTACGGAATGGGCCACCGACGCTCGTCGCGGTCGGTCCATCCCTTGTCCGGCTCGGCGTACCGGTCAAGATAAGCGTCTTTATCAGAAAAAATCAGGATAAGTACCGGCGCAGTGGCCAGTCCGGCTAGCCAGGCGTCGGGCGCGTCGCCCGGAACTGTTGTCGCGGACCAGAACGCGTCGCGTGCGACCGCGGTGTCCAGCACGAGGAACCGCCAACCCTGGGTGAAGCCGGCCGACGGAGCCCGAACCGCAAGATCCAACAAACCGTTGACCTCGTCACGCGGCACCGGCCGGTCCGAGTCGTAGGCCCGGACCATGCGACGTCGACGGATAGCGTCTTGAAGCTGCATGTTGTGCACCCTCGCAGTGGATTGACGATCGGACGAGCGTCAGCCGTGTAACGACTCATACGCCAGATATGCGATTGTGGGCTAGTGAAGGTCTCCCAATCGAGCAAACTGGCCGACGTCTGTTACGACATCCGTGGTCCGGTCTTGGATGCCGCGCGCCGACTAGAAGAAGAAGGCCGTCGCATCCTCAAGCTGAACATCGGCAACCCGGCGCCTTTCGGGTTCGAAGCCCCGGACGAGATTGTCGCCAATGTGGTGCGGAATCTCCCATTATCAGAAGGCTATTCGGATTCCCAGGGCGTCCTGTCCGCACGCACGGCAATCGTTCAGCACTATCAGGAACAAGGGTTCGTCGACGTTTCGGTCGAACATGTCTGGCTTGGCAACGGAGTGAGCGAGCTCATCTCCTTCGCGCTGCAGGCGCTGCTCGACGACGGTGACGAGGTTCTCATTCCCGCGCCCGACTATCCGTTGTGGACTGCGGCCACGTCACTGTGCGGCGGGCGTGCGGTCCACTATATGTGCGACGAGTCCGCGGATTGGTTACCTGACATCGAAGACCTCGCGGGGAAGATTTCCCCACGAACTAAGGCGATTGTCGTGATCAATCCCAATAACCCAACTGGCGCCGTATACCCCCGATGGGTACTTGAGAGCATCGCCGAGCTAGCCCGTAAGCACGGTCTGGTCGTCATGACCGACGAGATCTACGAGAAGATTCTCTATGACGGAGCAGAACATGTTCCGTTCGCTAGCGTCGCACCAGACTTGTTCACGCTGACGTTCAACGGGCTGTCGAAGGCATATCGGCTGGCCGGCTTTCGGTCGGCGTGGTTGCTGGTGACGGGTCCGCGCCGCGCCGCCGGCAGCTATCTCGAGGGCCTGTCAATCCTGGCCAACATGCGGTTGTGTCCGAATGTACCGGGGCAACACGCGATCCAGACCGCGTTGGGCGGCCGCCAGAGCATTCACGATCTGGTGCTGCCCGGTGGCCGGCTGCGCGAGCAACGTGACGCCGCGATGGCCGCACTCAAGCAGATTCCCGGGGTCACCTGTGTGCAGCCGCGGGGCGCGCTGTACGTGTTCCCGCGCCTGGATCCCGAGGTTTATCCGATCGAGGACGATCAGCAATTCGTGCTTGATCTGCTTCGTGACCAGCACGTCCTCGTCGTGCAAGGTAGTGGCTTCAACTGGCCCCAGCCCGACCACCTGCGCATCGTCACTCTCCCGCGCGCGGATGACTTGACCGAGGCGATCGGGCGGATTGGCGCGTTCCTGGCCGAATACCGTCCGGACTGAGCGGAGGTCGGTGTGGGACGCCGGATGAGGGGCGCGGTTGACCTCACGCTCGACAACCTGGCCGAGCTCCCGCCAGCGGTTCGCTCGTGTGTGTATTGGGAGTTGGACGCGCCGGCCGCGACGCGGGCTGCGGCAAACGGCGCCGGCGCGCTCGAGAAGGAAGCGTGGTTCTCTAACACGCTCCTCGAATGGGGCACGTGCGGAAAGGCGGTATACGCCGACGGCAGGATGGCCGGCTTCGCCATCTACGCACCTCCGGCATATGTACCGCGCGCAGGAAGCTTTCCCACCTCCCCGGTAGCTGCGGACTCGGTCATTCTCATGGCCCTGATGGTGTTCCCGGCACACCGGGGACGCGGTCTCGGGCGAGCACTCGTTCAGGGTGTCGCCCGGGATCTCGCCCTGCGGGCGGCGGCCGCCGGTGGACACGAAAGCGCCCGTGCGATCGAGGCGTTCGGAGTCTCGGCAACTCGGCCCCAGGGTCACCCGGTGCACGGCTGTCCGTTGCCGGAAGGATTTCTCGCCGCCACTGGATTCGCCACTGTCCGGTCGCACCGTACGTATCCGCGGATGAGGCTTGACCTGCGCGCTACGACGGGTTGGCGCGCAGATGTCGGGCAGGCGTGGAACCGGCTGCGATCCGGAATGACGGTCCCGCGCGCCGCGGCCGGGTTGACGAACCGAACCAGCCAGCCCATGGCGCGGGTCTAGCGCCCGGCCGGGAAACAGCCCGTTACTCAGGCCGCCCAGTCGCGTAGCGGCAGCTGGCGGTCAGCCGGCGCGGTCCGGTCAACGAGGCCGAGGCCGAGGCCGTCGAGTATCTGCCGTACGGTGTCGACATCGAGCGATCCGTGCCGTTCGAGCAGCAGCTGCGGGCGACGATCTCCGGCTACGCGCACGGGCCGGTGAAAGCCGAGGATCGTCGCCGACGTCGCCCGGTAGCCGGGGTACCGAGACCGAGCAGCGGCATCGTCCGGATGCTCGAGCACCGTGATGTCGGGGCTGTGGTCGGCCGGGTTGGCCGAGGCAATGTGGAGTACGTCGGTGTCCGCGGCGGCAAGCGCCCGAGTCAGGAAGTCGTTCGACGGGCACTTATAGCCAGGCGCGATGACTTGGGTCGTCACCACGTCGGCCTCGAGGTAGGTCAGGTGGGAGGGAACGGGCTCGGCGGCCGGGCCGCGAAACCCGAATGGGCCCAAGTTGTAGAACGCGTCCACGACGCGAAGCACCGAACGCCGCGTGAGTCCGGGCGGCAGCTGGGTCCAGTCGAAGAGGTCTGGGAGGCGTTCCGGCGGGACGGTGATACTGCCGAGCCCGTCTGCCGGACGATCGTGCCTGCGGTTGACTCGTTGGACGATGTCCGCGTCGGGTCGGGTCGTCATCGCGTAGACATTCGCGAAGCCATGGCCGACCACGCCACCGTCGGCGAGCGCATCAGCTGCGTGCTGCACATCGGCCGGGTTGGTGAGCACCAACCGGTGTGGCGTCCTCGCCGCAGTCGTGGTGGCAGAGGTGAGCGCTGTCGGCATGGCCAGTCCTCCGGGCGTCTGCCGGACGGACGTCGGCCGGCACTGAGAAGGAACCGCTCCGCACCTGGGCTGATACAGCGGATTGGCGGTGGATCAGGAGGCGACGGCCGGGAGACGCAATGCGCCGGTCGGCGGATCGTCGGCTTTCGGCAAGTACAGCCGCTGCACGGCCACGAGCAAACCTTCCGCAACCGTGTCTCGGAAGGTGGGGTCGACGAGGCGGCTGCGGTCAGCCGGTGAACTCAGGTAGCCGACCTCGACTCGGACGGCCGGCATGCGCGTCATCCGGAGCAAGGTCCAGGTCTTGCCATGCACATGGGCATCGAGCATCCGGGTCCGGGCGACCAGCTCGCGTTGCGCAAGGTCGGCCAGCCGTTCACCGATAGTCGAGCTGGATTCCCCGGCGCCGTAGTGGTAGGTCGCGATGCCATTGGGCTTGGGAGACGGCGCTGCGTCGATATGGAGTGACAGCAGCAGATCCGCGCCGATCTCATTGGCAAAGGCCGCCCGCTGCTCGTCCGTGGCCCCATTGTTCGGCCCACGGGTTACCCAGCTCCGCACCCCGAGCGCGGTCAGGCGCGCCTCGAGCCGGCGACTGAGGTCCCATACCAGGTCGGCCTCGCAGACCTCGACGTCGTACACGCCGGGGTCCTCACCGCCGTGTCCCGGGTCGAGGACCAGCCGCTTGCCCAGCAATCGAGGGCCTGCTTGGGCCACGGCCACCATGTCGCGCAGTAGTTGCGGGCGGCCGCCGACGACGCGTCGGCTCAACTGACGCAGCGCCCGGAGTGTGTCCGGACCGCACACCCCATCGGGTACCAGGCCGTAATCGCGTTGGAATGCGCGCAGCGCCTCCTGCGTATGGCCGCTGAACAGCCCATCGGCACGGACGAGGTCGTAGCCGATCTCCATCAGCTGCACCTGCAAGGCGGTGACGTCGTCACCGGCCATCGGCGTTGTCGCGTTGTAGGCGAGCACTCGATCGCCAAGCCGCCACCGCGCCGAGTTGAGTGCGGCGAAGGTTTCCGGCCCTACGACCCCATCAACGGACAGTCCGCGGCGTTGCTGGAAATGGCGGACCGCAAGCTCGGCGGAAGTGTCGAAAGTCCGTTCCGTGGAAGGATCGACGTTCGCGAGCAGCCCGAGACCAGCCAGAACCCGGCGGACATCTGCGACGGCGGCACCTTCGGCGCCGTAGCGTAACGGCTGCATCGAAAAGCGAACCTCGTGTCCCTCGAACCGGCTCGCCGGGTTGCGTGCCGGACGCCATTCTGCCCGAGGCGGGCCAAGATGCCGAATGGGATCGCCGCATCGGCCATTGCTCCGTCAGAATGTGACAAAACGTCCCCGCCGGATGGCCCGGCGGGGACGTACGTCCGATGTCTGACGGTCAGCCGATGTAGTCGGAGAGATCACGCAGCAGCGCGGCCTTGGGCTTGGCTCCGACGATCGACTTGACGAGCTCGCCCTTGGAGAAGACGGACAACGTCGGAATCGACATCACTTGGTAGTCGCGGGTAATCCGAGGATTCTCGTCGACGTTGACCTTGGCGATCGTGATCTTTCCTTGGTACTCACCGGCAATTTCGTCCAGGACCGGCTCGACCATGCGACACGGCCCACACCACTCGGCCCAGAAGTCGACGAGCACTGTGCCCTCGGCTTCGAGAACCTCGTTGGCGAAAGTGTCGTCGGTCACCGTCTTGGTGTGCTGACCCATGTATGACTCCTCGTAGGGGTAGTTGATGCCTCTACAACACCTCAGGCCTGGGCGGACATTCCCGCGGGCTGCCGATCGGCCAGCGCGGAGAGGTAACGCTCGGCGTCGAGCGATGCGGCACATCCGGTGCCGGCGGCCGTCACAGCCTGTCGATAGGTGTGGTCGACCACATCTCCAGCGGCGAATACACCCTCGAGGTTGGTCCGGGTCGAGCCGGACCGCACGAGGATGTAGCCCTCGGCGTCGAGGTCCACCTGACCAGCCACCAGCTCACTCCGAGGCTCGTGCCCGATAGCGACGAACAAACCTTGGGCGGCCCGGCGCTGCTCCTCGCCGGTTTCGACATCTCGCAGGATCACGCCGGTGACGGAGGTGTCACCTTCGATCCCGACAACCTGTGAGTTCCACACCCACTGGATCTTCTCGTTCGCGGTAGCCCGATCAGCCATGATGCGGCTGGCCCGAAGCGAGTCGCGGCGATGCACGACAGTCACTGACTTGGCGAAGCGGGTCAGAAACGTCGCTTCCTCCATAGCCGTGTCGCCACCGCCGACGACGACGAGGTCCTTGTCCCGGAAGAAGAAGCCGTCACAGGTGGCGCACCAGGACACCCCGTGGCCGGACAGCTCGTCCTCCCGGGGAATGCCGAGCTTGCGGTACGCCGAGCCCATCGCCAGGATCACCGCGTCCGCGGTGTACTCGGCGCGGTGTGAGCGGACGACCTTGACCGGCGAGGTCAGGTCCACGGACGTGACGTCGTCGCTCACGATCTCAGCGCCGAACCGCTCGGCCTGCTCGCGCATTTGCATCATCAACGTCGGACCGATGATGCCCTCGGGGAAGCCCGGGTAGTTCTCGACGTCCGTGGTGGTCATGAGTGCGCCACCAAATTGGCTGCCTTCGAACACCAGCGGGCTGAGGTCGGCCCGGGCCGCGTAGAGCGCGGCGGTGTATCCGGCTGGGCCGGAGCCGATGATGATGAGCGCCCGATGCTTGGTGCCTGCTGTCGTCACGTGGTGATGTCCTAGAAATTCGACGATGTCGACCGGCGTAACGATCTTACGGCCCCTGAGATTCCCGCTCGGACGTAGCGGACTGGCGCTCCGGCGGCGCTGCTGCTGGCCGGCGCCGCAGCGCCCCGAGGATGTCTGAGAGCTCGGAGATGTGCAGCGCCCGTCCCGCTATGACGAACACCACGATGGCGGGAATCCCGCCGAGAATGAGAGCAACGAACGAGCCGACTCGGCCGGAACCGGCAATCAGGTGCGCGACGTATACGCCGCCCCATGCGATTACGCCGGCGATAGCAGCTGCGATGGCGATCCGGCCGACGGTCCGGACCACCGCGAGAAATCCCAGCCGGCCGAATCGCCGGGTGAGCAGCACATGGCCGAGTACGGCGCCGACGATGTAGGACAAGGATGTGGAGACGTTCAGCGCGATCACCTGAGCGTCCCCGGAGAGCACCTCGCGCGCCAGCAGAACCAGGATGATCTTCGCCAGCACCATGCAAATGTTCACGAGCGTCGGTGTCCGGGCGTCGCGCATCGCATAGAACACCCGTAGCTGCAGCATGACGAACGCGAACGGAAGCAAGCCGAACGCCGCCCAGGCCAGCGTCGTACCGACCAGGCGAGCCTCATCGACTGTCATCCGCCCGATGAACAACGCCGTGGTGAGCGATGGCCCGAGAACGATGAACGCGGCCGTCACGGGAATCAGGGCAACCGCGGAGAGTCTCGCGCCGAGAGACAGGTCGGCTACCACCGCCGCGGTATCGCCCCGAGCGGCGGACCGGGACATGCGCGGCATCAGCGCGGTGAGTAGCGACACCCCCAGCACGCCGTAGGGGACCTGGAACAGCAGGTCGGCAAACGTGAAGTTGGTGACCGCGCCGTCGCTCAGCCCGAACGCGACCTTGATGATCACGACGACACCGACCTGGCTGGCCGCCACGTAACCGAGCACCCAGGCGGTCAGCGACCCCGCCTCTTTCATGCGGTCCTCCTCCTCGGGGGTACCGCGTAGGCGCCACTTCCACCGGAATCCGGTCCGGCGCACGAACGGGATCAGCACCGCGGCCTGGGCCGCGATCCCGAGCGTCGTGCCGATGCCCAGGACGAGGATCTGCGGATTCGTGATCGTGGACGGCAGCAAGGTGTGCGGGCCGGGCAGGGTGAGGAAGATACCCACGGTGAGGATCGCGATCACGTTGTTCACGACCGGTGCCCAGGCCCCCGGGCCGAAGACGTGCTTGACGTTGAGCAGCGCCGTGAACATGCCGGCCATGCCGTAGAAGAAGATCTCCGGAAGCAGCAGTGTCGCGAACATGCTGGTCAGCTCCCGCTTCGCGGGCTCGGCCACGAACGCACGGGCGATCAGCGGCGCCGCGGCGACCGCGAGCAGGGTCGCGATCGCCAACGCGACCGTCGCCAGTGACATCAATCGCTGCGTGTAGGCCACGCCGCGGTCTTTGTCATGTACCTGCGCGTTGACCAGCAACGGAACGATCACGCTGGTGAGCACGCCGCCCAGGAGCAGCTCGTAGACCATGTTCGGAAACGTGTTCGCACCGTTGAACGCGTCGCCAACACCAGCGGCGCCGAGCGCGGCGGCGATTGCCAGGGTGCGTATGAAGCCCGTGATTCGGCTGAACAGGCTGCCGATGGCCATCGTGCGGCTGGACGCCAGCAGGCTGCGGTTATCGTCGGCCGGTGGCGGCTCGGGCTCGGCGGTCGCCTGCGCGGCCGGATGCGGCACCTGATTGTTGGCGGCAGGCCGGTACCGCTTCGGCCCGACGTATGTCGTGACGCCCCACGCGACATCGGCCTGGTCCGGTGGCTGCAGTACGACCTGATCCGAGCCGTAGAGCTCGGGCTCGCTCCAGCCGTCTTCAGTCATGAACCCACCGCCATCGGCTGGGCGGGCGGCGCCGAGCTGTCGGTGGGCGGCGGTGGCCGGCGGTGGCGGAGCCGGCGGACGAAGCGCACTATGAGCGCGACGACGAGGATCCCGGTTGCCACCAGGGTGATGGTCACCCCGATGCCACCGAGGGCCGTGCTGCGGACCTGAAGCCGCACCGGCTGGCCCAGCGGCGTTCCGTCTGGCGTGGCTAGCGTCGCGTCCACCTGGAACCGTCCCGCCCGCTGCACCTTGACGGCCATGCGGAGGGAAACCTGTTGCCGGGCTGGAATCGTCTCGTGCTGCAGGGTCTGCGCGCTGAAGCCAACGATGTTGTTGACGGTCTCGATGCTGACCCGCACGGTGACCGGAACCGTCAGTGAGTTCACCACGGTGACGAAGAGCGGCGCACTGTTCGAGGCAAGCGTGTACGTGCCCACCGCCGGTTGCGCGATCTGCACTCCGTTTTGCAGGCTCGCGACGATAGTGGTCAAGGCCGCAGCGGTCTGGACGCCTTCTGCCCGCCGGTCTCGCCACGCGGACGACACCGTCCGCTGAACGGCCGAGGGAATGCCGCCGAGCATCTTCACGGCGTCTGCCTGGGAGAGCGCGCTACGGAAGGAGTCGGCGAAGGTCGCCGCCGCGAGCGCTTGTCCCACCACAGCGGCGGAGATCTCCCGGTTCGGATCGACCGCGCCGAGGGCGCCGCGATCCGTCGGCGGGACGCGCCGCAGGGCCGTGCGCACCGGCAACGCTTCTGACCAACTTGTGCTCGCGGTCTCGAGGATCGCCCTTGTGACGAGATTGACGGACGGGTCCAGATGCCTGTCCGGCGTGATCACGACGTAGTGCGATTGATCCGGCTGGTCTGCTGCCCGGACGGCAAGTTCTGACACCAACTGGGGAAGGGCGGCAGTGCCGAGGCCGCCTCGGCCGAGCACGGCACCGGCCCACTTTTGCACTGCCGAATCAGTCACCGCCACCCGTACCGGGTCGCTCACCCCCGCTGCGGTGAGGGTGGTCACCCCGTCCGGCCGGGGATAGACCGAGATGTCGGAAGCAAACGCGGTGTCGTCGAGGATCAGCGCGGATGCGCCGTGGTCGACGACTGACGCGAGCGCTTGGGGTGTGGTCGTCCCACCCGTTGCCCAGTACACGTCGCCGAATGGGGCGAGAGACGGGACGCCGAGCGCGGCCGCCACTCGCGTACTCGCAGCATTGCTGAGGGTTGCCGTCCAAGGCAGGTGCTGCCGAACGATGGCTTGGATGTCGGGGTCGCTCGGCGGCGTGATGTGCAGATCCACGCGCGGGAGCAACGCACGCAGCCGGGCCAGCCAGGCTTGCGCGACACGCCCATCCGTGCCGGCGACCCGCTTGCCGCCGCCCACGAGCACGTCATACTTCCCGCTCGCCATGACCGCAAGCTCGTCGAGCAGGTCGGCGTCGACAACGAGCGACAGCCGCACGTTGGGCGCGACCTGCTCTGCGACCCGGAGCATTCGGTCGAGGCGACCACCAGGTCCGACGGTCACCGGCAGCGCGTTGTCGGTGAAGGTGAAGTCGTCGTCGAGCCGATGCGGACGGTCGATCAGCGGCCATACCCAGCTGATTCGCACCCGTTCAGGCTGACTTTGGAAGTAAGGCAGGTAGGTCTGCCCGAAGCCAACCTGCGTGGCCACCCCGTCGGTCCCGGTGGCAGTCACCGAGAAGTCGATCGGATAGACGCCGGTGAGGCAGAGGCATATGTCTGCGGCCGACACGACCGTGCTGGTGGTGGCGCGATAGATCACCCGGGCGGACGCGTGGGCAGCCAGATTGCCGAGATCAACCCCATGCATGGGTTGGACGCCATTGGGGTCACCGGCGGTCGGGTGCGCCATCAGCTGGTCCAGCTGGGACTGGCGGCTGATCGGCGCTTCGCGTTGAGCGGAGAGCTGGACGTCGCGCAGTGCCTGGCCGGTGGTGTTCGTCAGCGCGACGGTAATCGTCAGCGGGGCCGGTTTCGCCGTTCCGGTGGCCGTCGTCGGGGACATGTCCACGACCCGAACGGTCACCGACGATTCGGTCAGTGGCGCAACTGCGCCGGCGGACGTAGGGGACGACGCCAGCGCGAACCCGCCGAGGAGGAATGCGGCGAAGACCCGTTTGCCGCGTCGCCGCCCGGCCTGATGCGCTGGTGGCCCGATTCGCCGTAGTCGACTCACGCGGTGTCCGCGAGCAGTCGCCCCGCGGTGTCAACCAGGCCTCGCTCGTCCGGGTAGGCGAGCCGGTCGGCAATCTGCGGGAAGGGCACCCATTCGACCTTGGTGACCTCGATGTCGGCGTCGGACAGTTCGCCGCCGACGGCCCGCAGCAGGAAGTGGTGGACGGTCTTGTGCACCCGCCGTCCCTCCGCGATGAACCAGAAGTCGATCGTGCCGAGACTCCCCAATATCTCCCCCGCGATCCCGGTCTCCTCAGCAACCTCCCGGATGGCCGCCTGCTCCGGGGTCTCTCCGGGCTCGACGTGCCCCTTCGGCAGAGACCAGAGCAGCCGACCCCTGCGGTCCGTGCGCCCGATGAGCGCCCCCCGCGGAATCTCCTCAGCGAGGTCGACGACGAGGCCGCCCGCGCTCGTCTCGTCCACTCGCTGCAGGTGAGGGCGGCGACGCGTGCGGCCTCCGGACGAGCCCGCAGTCTCTCGGCCGGCCGCCGGCGCTTTCCGCGCTTGTGACCGGCCGCGCCGGGGCGCGTCCGAGGCGCCTCGGGACATGGCCCGATCGTAACCGCCCGATGGGTACGCTGGCCGTCCGTGACCGCCCGTGGACCTGCCGACCTGGTACCAGTGCCGCCGGTCGCGCAGCGGCTGGGCGCGCTGTTCGACTCGGCCGGCTACCAGCTCTACCTTGTCGGCGGACCGGTCCGCGATGCGTTGCTCGGGCGCGGCCCTGATGCCGCGGATCTCGGGGATCTCGACTTCACCACCGACGCCCACCCGGATCGGGTGCTCGAGCTGGTCGGCCCAATTGCTGAGGCCACCTGGACGACCGGAATCGAGTTCGGCACAGTCGGCGCGCTGGTTGACGGGCAACGATGCGAGATCACGACTTTCCGTGCGGATCGCTACGACCGGGTGTCCCGTAACCCCCAGGTCGCGTACGGGCGGTCACTCGAGGACGACTTGCGCCGTCGCGACTTCACGATGAATGCCATGGCCTTGTCTGTGACCGGCGACGGCCGATTCAGCGATCCGTACGGAGGGCTGGCCGATCTGGCGCGCGGCATACTGCGGACGCCCAGCACGCCCGAAGAGTCGTTCGCTGACGATCCGCTCCGCATGCTGCGGGCGGCGCGGTTCGTGGCGACCCTCGGAGTGAGAATCGCGCCGGATGTCCGTGCCGCGATGTCGTCGATGTCCGGCGAGCTGGGTCGCATCACCGCCGAGCGGGTTTCGGGCGAGCTCACCAAGCTGCTGCTCGGCCAGGCACCCCGGCGGGGCCTGGAGGTACTCGTCGACACCGGTCTCGCCGACATCGTCCTGCCCGAGCTGCCGGCGCTGCGCATGGCCGCAGACGAGCACGGTCAGCACAAGGACGTCTACGCGCACACCCTGCAGGTCCTCGATCAAGCCATCGCCCTGGAGACCGAAGGCCCCGACCTGGTACTGCGGTGGGCGGCCGTTCTGCACGACGTCGGTAAGCCAGCCACCCGGCGTTTCGAGCCCGGCGGGCAAGTGACCTTCCACCACCACGAAGCGGTTGGCGCGAAGCTGGCCCGCAAGCGGCTGCAGGCGCTCCGGTACCCGACGCAGCTGGTTGACGAGGTCGCGCAGCTGGTGTTCCTGCATCTGCGCTTCTACGGCTACGGACGCGGCGAGTGGACCGACTCCGCCGTGCGCCGCTACGTCGTCGACGCGGGGCCCCTGCTCGATCGGCTGCACAAGCTTGTTCGCTCCGACTGCACGACCCGTAACAAGCGCAAGGCGGAAGCTCTCGCGACGAGCTACGACGCCCTCGAAGCCCGGATCGCCTCGTTACGGGCGCGGGAGGAGCTCGACGCGATCCGTCCGGATCTCGACGGGCACGAGATCATGGCGGTGCTGGGCATCCCGCCGGGGCCGCGCGTCGGCCAGGCCTACCGGTACCTCCTGGACCTGCGGCTCGAGCACGGTCCGCTCGGACATGACCGCGCGGTGGCTGCCCTGCGCGAGTGGGCGTCGGCCAACAACGGCGAATGACCCGGTGCGGCCAATCGTCACTGGCCGATCGGAAGCGGCTCCGTCTCGGCCGGGGAGGCCGCGGGCGCCAGTTGACCGCGGCCATGGAAGCGGAGGTAGCCGAGCGCGGTGACCGCGAAGACCACACCGATGGCGACCACGGCGGCAGGAGCATGTCCCGAGTCCGGGATCAGCAGGGCGGTGACGACCGCCGCGGCCACGAAGGTCATGTTGAACAACGTGTCGTAGAGGGTGAACACCCGGCCGCGGAAATCGTCGGCCACATTCTGTTGGAGCAGGGTGTCGACGCAGATCTTGATGCCCTGAGAGGTGAAGCCCAGCACACAGGCGGCCAGGACCAGCAAGGGCAGTCGGAACGGGAGGATCAAGCCGAAAGCGGCAGAGGACGCCGTCATGAGCAGGATGGACGCCCAGCGTACGAAGCCCAGCCGGCGGGTGACCGGCGGCGTCACGATTGCGGCCAGCGCAGACCCGACTGCGACGCCGAGAACGATCTGCGCGAGACCCGCGAGTCCGTTGCGGAAGAAGCCGTCATCCGGCAGGTAGTTGCGGTAGAGCAGCAACGTGGTGATGGTGAGGATGCCATAGCAGAAGCGGTATATCCCGATCACGGTGAACGCGTAACACACCGGCCGCAAGCGAGCGACATATTGGGCACCAGCCACGAGACCTGAAGCGACGGCCCGCATCGTCTCCCGATTGCACCGGTGCACGTCGTCGGGCCCGAGGGCCACCCGAGCGAAGCCGCGGGCGGTCAGTGCGGACGCGACATAAGGCAGCAGCGCGAGCGCGCCGACGATGCCGTACCCCACGTTGGTGTCCCCGGCCAGGGCCCGGACGGCGATACCGAAACCGCCGCCGAGCGTGGCGGCGATCCCACCGCAGGTCGTCGACAGCGCATTGGCCGTGACGAGCTCCGGAGGATTGACCACGTGCGGCAACGAGGCCGACAGCGTCGAGAGGAAGAACCGGTTAACAGACACGACTACCAGCGCTGAGACGTAGAACAGTTGGTTGTCGACACCCGCCGCCACCTCGGCGGCGACGCCCAGAACCAGCACAGCGCGGACCAGGTTCGCGAGCACGAGCACCCGCTGGCGCCACCAGCGGTCGAGCAACACGCCGGCGAACGGCCCGACGAGGCAGTACGGCAACAGGATCACCGCGAAGCCAGCGGCGACCTCGGCCGCGTGGGCCTGCCGCTCCGGGTTGAACAGCACCGCCCCGGCCAGCGATATCTGGAACACACCGTCGCCGAACTGGCCGAGCAGACGCACGAACAGCAGCCGCCGGAAGTCGCGCCGAGCGAGCGCGACGCGCAGGTGGCCCCGATAGTGCACAGTCTGACGGTAGCTGGCCGCGAGCGATTTGTTGCGCCGAGTGGCCCACCGCGTACGCGAACGCGGCAAGATATGCACTGTGTCCTCCGAGCGACCAGACCACCTGCCATCGTTCCCGGTGCGCAGGCTGGAACCGGCGCCGGGACGGCTGCTCATCGCCGCGCCGCTGCTCACCGAGGACACCTTCAAGCGGACCGTCGTTTACCTGCTCGAGCACGACAGCAGCGGAACGGTCGGCGTGGTCATCAACCGGCCCAGTCGCACCCCGGTCGGTCAGGTGCTTCCGCTCTGGCAGGACGCGGTCTCCGAACCGTCCGTGGTCTTCGGGGGCGGCCCGGTCCTGGTCGACGGTGCCCTGTGCCTGGGCCAGGTCGGCGGTGACGAAGTCAGCGAGGACGAATCCAGCGTGCGCCGCCTTACGGACGGCCTCGCCACCGTCGATCTGGACGCTGACGTCGCGCTGATCACCGGGCTGACCACGCAATTGCGGATCTTCGCGGGGCACGCGGGCTGGTCTGCCGGCCAACTCGACGGTGAGCTGGCCCAAGGTGCCTGGTTCGTCGTCACTGGATTCGCGGCGGATGTGTTCAGCGAGGAGCCACGAGAGCTGTGGTCACGGGTGCTACGCCGCCAGCCGCCACCGCTCAATCTGGTGGCCACCTATCCGCCCGACCCCTCCCTGAACTAAGCGCCTGCGCCAATGATGGGGTAGCCGAGCGCGGCGCAGCGCGGCAGTTCCGATTGGCAGAGCCCCAACGGCTCAGCGGGCGACCGCGCCGTCGATGAACTTCTGCACGGCGTCGCGGGCGTCATCGTCGAAGTACTGCACCGGTGGCGACTTCATGAAGTAGCTCGACGCCGACAGGATCGGCCCGCCGATGCCGCGATCCTGCGCAATCTTGGCGCAGCGGAGCGCGTCGATGATGACGCCGGCCGAATTGGGAGAATCCCAGACCTCGAGCTTGTACTCCAGGTTCAGTGGGACGTCGCCGAAGGCCTTGCCCTCCAGCCGGACGTAGGCCCATTTGCGGTCGTCGAGCCATGCGACGTAGTCCGACGGCCCGATATGCACGTTCCGCTTGCCCAGATCACGGTCGGGGATCTGCGACGTCACTGCCTGCGTCTTGCTGATCTTCTTCGACTCGAGCCGATCGCGCTCGAGCATGTTCAGGAAGTCCATGTTGCCGCCGACGTTGAGCTGCATCGTGCGCTGAAGCTCGACGCCCCGATCCTCGAACAACTTGGCGAGTACTCGGTGGGTGATGGTGGCACCGACCTGCGACTTGATGTCGTCGCCGACGATCGGTACGCCGGCCTCCTCGAACTTGGCCGCCCACTCGGGGGTGCCGGCGATGAATACCGGCAGGGCGTTCACGAAGGCCACTCCAGCGTCGATCGCGCACTGGGCGTAGAACTTGGCCGCGTGCTCCGAGCCGACAGGCAGGTAGCAGATGAGCACGTCCACTGCGGCTTCGCGCAGTGTCGCGACGACGTCAACGGGCTCCTCGTCGGATTCCTCGATGGTCTCGCGGTAGTACTTGCCCAGCCCGTCCAGGGTGTGGCCGCGCTGGACGATGACGTCCTGCGGCGGCACGTCGCAGATCTTGATCGTGTTGTTCTGACTGGCCGAGATCGCCTCGGACAGATCGCGACCGACCTTCTTGGCATCGACATCGAAGGCAGCCACGAACTGGATGTCCCGCACGTGATACGGCCCGAATTGGACGTGCATCAGGCCGGGCACCTTCTGCGTCGGATCGGCGTCGCGGTAGTAGTGCACGCCTTGGACGAGCGAGGCGGCACAGTTGCCGACGCCGACGATGCCTACGCGGATGTTGCCCATATGAGCTCCTTCAGTTCGATCACTTGCTGTCGTTCCTGGGGTCGGTCTTGGTATCGGTTTGTTCCCGGTCGATCAGTTCGTTGAGCCAGCGCACTTCCCGGTCCGCAGACTCCAGGCCGTGTTCCTGCAGCTGGAGCGTGTAGCGGTCCAGCCGCTTGCTGGTGCGGGCGAGCGCGCTGCGGATGCCGTCCCGCCGTTCCTCTACTCGCCGACGGCGGCCTTCGAGGATCTGCAACCGCACGTCGGACCGGGTTTGGGCGAAGAACGCGAGTCGAGCTCCGAACCCTTCGTCGTCGTAGGCGTCGGGGCCGACGTCGGCGAGGAGTTCGGCCAGTCGTTCCTTGCCCTCGGCGGTGAGCTGATACACCCGCTTGCCTCGCCGCGACCGCCCGCCGGTTGCCAGGTCCGAAGTCTCCTCGGAGATCCATCCTGCTTCAGACAACCGTCGCAGCGTCGGATATAACGAGCCGTACGAGAACGCCCGGAATGCGCCCAGTAGGGTCGATAGCCGCTTGCGCAGCTCGTACCCATGCATAGGGCTTTCGCCTAGCAGACCCAGCACAGCGATCTCGAGCACCTGAATCCCCCGAACCTGTCAGTCCGATGTATCACGACGATACATCAGGCCGACAGGTCACGCTCAGGCCGACGCTCAGCCGCTCTTCAGTCGCTGTTCAGTCGCTGTTCAGCGTGCGATCCGCCGATGCCCTTCGAAATCCGGGCCGGAGCGCATACGCCGCCGCGGCGTCGGATGGCTCGACAGGCGGCCGCTTCCGCCGAAATGGACGGCTCTTCTCCTCCTTCGCCTTATTAGGATGTCCGACTATGGCGTTCCGCGTGACCCGTAATCCGAATCCTGTTTCCGCGCAACAGCGGGCTGACATCCTGGCGAAACCGGGCTTCGGCCGCTATTTCACGGACCACATGGTGCGCATCGACTGGACGGTCGACACGGGCTGGACAGAGGGCGAAGTGCTGCCCTACGGGTCGCTGACCCTCGATCCCGCGACCATGTCGCTGCACTACGGGCAGTTGATCTTCGAGGGACTCAAGGCGTACCGGCAGCCGGACGGGTCGATCGCGTCATTCCGCCCAGACGCCAACGCGGCCCGGTTCCGTCGTTCCGCGCGGCGGCTGGCGATGGCTGAGCTTCCGGAGGACACCTTCATCGAGTCCATCCAGTCGTTGCTCGAGATCGATCGGGATTGGGTGCCGGACGGCCCGGACGCGTCCTTGTACTTGCGCCCCTTCATGATCTCTACCGAAATCGGCCTGGGCGTCCGTCCGTCGAATGCCTACCGCTATCTGCTCATCGCTTCACCCGCGGGGCCGTACTTCCCGCGCGGTGTGCAGCCGGTCTCGGTGTGGTTGTCGACCGAGTACACCCGGGCCGCACCAGGCGGAACGGGCGAGGCGAAATGCGCGGGCAACTATGCCGCGTCTCTGATCGCTCAGGCGCAGGCCGCGGAAAAGGGATGTGACCAGGTCGTTTGGCTCGACTCCGCCGAGCACCGGTGGGTCGAGGAGATGGGCGGCATGAATCTGTACTTCGTGTACGGCTCGGGCGAGCAGGCCCGCCTCGTCACGCCGGCGCTCAACGGCGCATTACTGGCCGGCGTCACTCGGGACACGCTGCTGACGGTCGCCAGCGACCTCGGTTACAGCGCCGAGGAAGGCAAGATCTCCACCGACGACTGGCAGGCCGGTAACGAGTCGGGCGTGCTCACCGAGGTCTTCGCGTGCGGCACCGCCGCGGTCATCACCCCGGTCGGGTTCGTGAAGAGTGCCCATGGTGACTGGACCGTCGGAAACGGCACGCCGGGTCCGATCACCACGCAGCTTCGGGAAGCACTGCTCGCTGTGCAGACCGGCCACGCCCCCGACCCGCATGGCTGGATGCGCAAGCTGGTCTGACGGGTGGAGGTCGGCGAACACATCGAAGCCCTCGACCACGAGGGACGGCGGTTGGCCGACGTCGCGAGCGGGACGGCCTGGGACGCCCCGGTTCCGTCCTGCCCGGGTTGGGCTCTCCGTGATCTGGTGACCCACGTCGGTGGCGTGCACCGATGGGCCGCAGCCATCGTCGGTAGCGCGCTCAGTCGATCGGACCGCGAGACCCACGCGGCGGTGGGTTCTGGACCGCCCGATGCCGAGCTGCTGGACTGGTTCCGCTCCGGGCATGCCAACCTCGTGCGAACCCTGCAAAACGCCGACCCAGCCGTGTCGTTCTGGTCCTTCCTTCCGGCGCCGACGCCGTTGGCCTCATGGGCCCGGCGCCAGGCGCACGAGACGGCGATCCATCGAGTCGACGCGGAGCTCGCGGCTGGTGGTGACGTGTCGCACTGCGGTGATGCATTCGCCTTGGACGGACTGGACGAACTGCTCTATTCCTTCGCCGTGCGCCGCGGCCGGGGCGCGCCGACCGCCGACCCACCGAAGATCATCGAAGTGCGCCCGGCTGGTGCGTCGATGCGTCGGATCTGGATAGGTCCGTCCGGCATCGACACGACCGACTTCGGCGCCGCGGAGGCGGCGGATGCCGACGTTGCTGCTCGGTGCGCAGTCAGTGGGCCACCGCACGACGTCTATCTCTGGTCCTGGCATCGCCCCGCAGCATTCACCGTGGCCGGCGATCGAGCCGTTCTCGACGACTGGGCCCGGATGAGCGTCACCTGGACCTGATCAGCAGACCCAAGATCGTCGCGCGGCTCGGTTGACACGCACCCCCCAGCGCCGAGCACTAGGGTGCACTCATGGTGGCATGGTTGGCCCGACTTGCGCTCCGCCTCGTCATCCTGGCGGTGATCATCGGCATCGTTGCGAACATCATCTCCGGCATCCACGTGACAGGCGGATTCGGCACGTTGTTGTGGATCGCGGTGCTTTTCTCGCTGGTGAACCTGATCGTCGGCCCGATCCTGACTCTGCTCAGCCTGCCGCTGATCGTTCTTACCCTCGGATTGTTCCTGATCATCATCAATGCTGCCCTGCTGGCGATCACTGCCGGGCTGTCGAGTGATCTGAGCATCGACAATTTTTGGTCGGCCCTGCTCGGCGGGATCCTGATCGCGCTCTTCAGCTGGATAGCCGAGTTGCTTTTGCCGCTGCGGCCGCGGCATTAGATCGCCTGGTTGCCCGGATCATCGTTCGACCACTCGACGGCGCGCCATGATGTCGGCATGGTCTGGCGTGCGCCTGATGTCGATCAGGTCGAAGGGTCCCTCGTCGATGATGAGCGGTCGATGCTCCCGGGTTACCTGGCCTATCAGCGGTCAGTTCTGCTGCGTCGGTGTGCCGGTCTCACCGGAGAGGAGCTGGCCCGGCGAGCGGTTCCTCCGTCGTCCCTATCGCTGCTTGGCTTGCTGCGCCATCTAGCGAAGGTGGAGCGGCGCTGGTTTCGAGAACGATTCGCGGGCGAGAAGCTGGACGCCCCGTACGACCCGGCCCTCGGAGCGGATGCCGACTTCGACGACCTCGATCCCGCACGTGCCTCTAACGATTACGCCCGGTTGCTCGACGAGTTCCGGCGGGCCGACGCCGCCGTCGCCGTCGCGTCGCTGGACGATACGTTCCCGCTGGACGGGGAGGAATGTTCCCTGCGGTTCGTCTACCTGCACATGATCGGCGAGTACGCCCGCCATAACGGACATGCTGACCTGCTACGGGAGCGCATCGACGGCGTCACCGGCCCCTGACGCGTTCGACTAAGACGTTTGCCGATTCAGGTACGCTGGCGCCCGTCTGCGGGTGTAGTTCAATGGCAGAACATCAGCTTCCCAAGCTGACAGTGCGGGTTCGATTCCCGTCACCCGCTCGGGTTCTTTATGACGGGCGGGACTACGTCCTGACTGGTACCCCCTCTCGACAAGGCAACGGCCGAGGGTGCGCCGGGCGGTCGAAAGCGTTGAGTAGACGGATCAGCGTGCGTGAGTTCACTGCGGGCGTCCGGTTCGGATAGGGCGCCGAGGATGTAGGCATCGTCGTGTTCGACCGGTCGGTCGTTGTCAGGTGACGCCGCCCATGGCGTCGATGGCTTGTCGGAGGGCGTGTAGGGCGTAGTGGGTGCGGGATTTCACGGTGCCGGCGGGTACGCCGAGGGTGGAGGCGGCCTGGGCGACCGTGGCGTCGCGGAAGTAGCATTCGAACAGCACTTGGCGGTGCTCGGTGGACAGGGTCCGCAGCGCGTTGTGCACGAGGTGCCGGTCCACGGTTTGCTGCGCGGTGTCCGCGACTGGCTGTTCGGGAACCCGGTCGGTGGCTACTTCGGGGCGGCGGCTGGCCGCCCGCCACTCGTCGATGACGATGCGTTTGGCGACGGTGAACAACCAGCCCCGCGCGGAACCGCCGGCTTGGTCGAGCCGGGCGAGGTTACGCACCGCGCGAAGGAGGGTTTCCTGCACCACGTCCTGGGCCTTGCTGCGGTCTCCCCCGGTCAGCCCGACCGCGTAGGACCACAGGGCCGGCCCGTGCCGGTCGTGCAACGCGCGCAGCTGATCGGATTCCCCCCCGACCAGCACCGCGGTCATGCCCCGCCCTCACCGGCTGCCGGGCACCGCCCGGCCGGTCGGACGCAAATCCCCCCGGGCGGGCCGCCCCTACGCACGATCGCGGCCCGGGTCTCATACCTGATCATTACTGGTCTCCGACCGTGAAGTGGTCTTGCGTTCACTGTGGTCCAGCCCGGCCGGTCCACGCACCGCACGCTCGCCTGATCCCTTATGCCGTCCCACCCGACCCGACCCGCCAGGCATGCGATGGCTAACCGGCCACCGATCCACACCCGCGAGTCCTTCATGCGCGTGCTGGGCAGCCGGTCGCTCTTGACCGTTGTCCGGTGTGCGGGAACCCTCACGCTCGTGTCCGAAGGCGGCGAGCAGGCGCACGCCGGCGGCGGCAGCCGCCCGATACGCGGCCGCGACGACGAGTTGTCGGTGCTGGCGCACCGGATAGCGGACGCGCGGGCGGGTACGGGCGCAGTGGTGGTAGTGGAGGGGCCGCCGGGCATCGGCAAGAGCCGCCTGGTGGCGGAGGCGGTCCGCCTCGCCGCCGCAGCGGGAATGCGGGTGGCCCGGGGTGAGGCGGATGAGGCCGATCAGGTTGCTCCGTTGTCATGCCTGCTGGGTGCGTTGCATTCCGGGTCCCCGCCGCTGCTGAGCGCGCAGCGGCTGCTGGCGTTGGATCCGCGGCCGGATCAGCGGTACTGGTTGTTGCAGGAGTTGGACGCGTTGCTGGAAGAGGCGGCGTTGCAAGAGCCGCTGCTGCTGGTCATCGATGACGTGCAGTGGGCCGATGCGGCGACGTTGCTGGCATTGCGGACGCTGGTGCCGCAGCTGGCACCCGTCCCAATCCTGTGGGTGCTCGCGGTCCGGTCGTCGGCCGCCAGCCCTGACCTGCGCAGCACGCTGACCCGGCTGTTCGAAGTCGGTGCGGTGCGGCTACCGCTCGGCCCGCTGCCGGACAAGGCCGTCTCCGAGGTGACCGCCGACCGGCTCGACGCGAAGGCCGATCCCCGCCTGCTGCGGTTGGCCGGGCACAGCGGCGGGAACCCGTTCCTGCTCGTGGAGTTGCTGGACGGGTTGCAGGAGGAGGGGCTGGTCCGGGTCGAGCACGGCCGCGCCGAACTGCTCGATGACCTGTTGCCGTCCCGCGTTCGGGAGGGCATGCGGGACCGGTTGGACGGCGTCTCGATCGAGGCCCGGGAGGCAGTACAGCTAGCAGCAGTGCTCGGGCGCAGGTTCTCCGTCGACCGGCTCGCGCTCGTCGGGGGCAGCTCGCCTCCGGCGTTGCTCGGGCCGCTCGCGGAGTTGATGGGCGCGGACCTGGTGGCCGAGGTGGACGGCAGGTTGGAGTTCCGGCACGACCTGGTCCGGGAGGCCGTCCTGGCGACGATCCCGGCGTCGATGCGGGTGGCACTGCAGCGACACGCGGCGGAGGTGTTGCTCGGCGCGGGGGCGAGTGCCACGGAGGTGGCGCCCCTCCTGCTGGCCAGCTCCGGTCCCGGCGACGCGGCCGCGATCGCCGCGCTGCGGGCTGCCTCGGCGGAGTTGGCTGGGACCCAGCCAGCGGCGGCCGCGGACATTACCGCACGCGCCTTACAGCTCGCGCGGGTCGACGACCCGCATCGCGGCGCGCTGGTCGCCGAGACGGTGCTGCGGCTGCACGCCGCCGGTCGGCCGGCCGAGGCTACGGCCTTGGCCGCGCGGGAGTTCCAACGGACCCTGCCGCCAGAGCAAGAGGCGGAGGTCCGGCTGAACCTCTCCATGATGTTCTCCCGCTCACCCGGCGACCGCACCGAGGACAACCGGCGGGCGCTCGCGCTCGACGGCGTCCCGCCCGGTTTGCGCGCCCAGCACCTGGTCCGGCTGACCCACAACCTGGCGACCAGCGGCTACTACCGGGAAGCCGCCCGGGTGGCCGATCTCGCCGCGGATGCCATCCGTACCTCCGGCGAGCACAGCGCGGACCTGCCGCTGAGCACCGCGGTCGCGGTGCTCGAGTATGCCGAGGAGCGGTACGAGCGGATGATCGAGATCATCGACGCGGTTCCTCCGGGACAACCCCGCGGTCCGGAGGATCCCAGCTCGGACGTCGCCGCCGCATGGCGCTGTGAGGCCCTGGCCATATTGGACGGCGTCGAGACGGCGTTGGCGGAGTCGAATGTGCGACTGGCCGCCGCCGAGCGCGCGGGACGGGCCTGGGCCGTGCACATCTGGCTGGCCTGGCGCGGTCGTCATCTGTTCCAGGCCGGCCGCCTCGACGATGGCCGGGCGAACCTGGACGCCGCGCTCGCGATGGCCGACGTCGGAGGAGCCAACGTAGCCAACGCCGCCGGCCTACTGACCCTCGGCCGGATCGGGCTGCACACCGGTGACGACCGCCTGGTTGCGGCAGCACACCAGCTCGGAGCCGAACGGCTCGACCAGCGGCTTCCCAGCATGCGCCAATCGCTCAACTGGCTGCGGGCGCTGGAGGCGGCCGCCCATGGCGACCCGATCCGGGCGCTGAGCTACCTCACGACCGGCGACGACGACGAGCTGGGCAGCGGCTTGCCCAGCCTGCCGCGCGACATCACCGACGACACCCAGCTAGTCCGGATCGCGCTCGCCGCTGGGGACCGGGCCCGTGCGCTTAACACCGTCGAGCGCGCCGAGGGCCGCGCCGCCGACCACCCCGCCACTGCAACCATGGCCGGCGTCGCGGCCCACGCCCGGGGGCTGCTCGACGGCAACCTCGACGCACTGGCAGCCGCCGTCGAACGTCACCGCTCCGGCGTGCGCCCGCTGGCCCTGGCTTCCGCGCTGGAGGACGCTGGTTCGCACGCCGCGACTCGCGGGCACCGTGGCAGCGCCGTGCAATGGCTAGGCGAAGCCTTCGAGTCCTACGTACACCTGGGCGCGACCCGGGACGCTGCCCGGACCCGGAGAAGGCTGCGCGACCTCGGCGTTCGCCGCCGCATCGGCTCGCAACGGCGCAAAGCTGGTTGGAGCGGGTTGACCGAATCCGAGGTGCGGGTCGCGCAGCTTGCCGCCCACGGCCTGACCAACCGCCAGATCGGCGAGCGACTCTTCCTATCCCCACACACCGTCTCCTCCCACCTCCGCCACACCTTCACCAAACTCCAGATCACCTCCCGCATCGAACTCGCCCGAATGGCCGCCCAGCACGAACCAGCCGCACGTGGCGCGACAGTCGAAAACCGAACGCCCGGTAATCCCCCGAAACCGTAAAGACTTCGGTTAGGCGGATCTTGGTTTGTCGATCTCCTTGCCAAGAGCAGCTTGCCTTCGGTGACCTGGACGTGATCCAGCACATGCTCGGCGCCATTCCGCCACATCGTCGTCAAGATCGGGCACGGCGCCGACGCCAAGCACGCCACCGGGGTGTACGGCACGGCGACTTTCTGAACCCGAGGGTGCTCGAGAAGGCCGGGCCAGCATCTGGTGTGGTGTAGGACCAGCCGTTGTAGG
>Ga0207683_10000937_pt1 | contig 26779 bp, 29 predicted proteins | sample KBSM73metaG_FD_184333 | JGI IMG/M metagenome (GOLD analysis project Ga0207683, IMG submission 184333) | Miscanthus rhizosphere microbial communities from Kellogg Biological Station, Michigan, USA - KBS M7-3 metaG (SPAdes) (version 2) | ecosystem: Host-associated > Plants > Roots > Rhizosphere >... | reverse complement strand
CTTAACGCCGGTCGCAAGATCGACGGCGGCGCCATCCTTGACGCGGAGCACCGTCTCGCCCGCCGTCTGCACTTCGCCCGCCAGCAGTGACTGCAGCAGCGGAAGCGCAGCCGCGTCGCCGGAGGCGACGACCGCGGCGATGGCCTTGACCTTTTCATCGTTCTCGCCGAGCGCCAGGTCGTGCACAAGCTCCGGGGCAATCGCGTGCGCGTATGCCGCGAAGGTTGCCGCGGCACCGAGCACCGCAAAAACCGTGACGAGGCGGCGGAAATTGGCGATGAATGAATTCATTTTGTCGGGACGGGAACCAACCTGCAACAAACGAAACGGCGGTGACGGTCATTCAAGAACCGCCACCGCCGCGGATGAGCGCTTGGGCCGTCCCAGGGGCGACTGCTCCCTCTCCGAGGGAAGGCGCGAAGCGCCCCGAGGTGACCCACGCTACGACAACGCTCCGGCTATTTCTTCTCGGGCTCGTCCTTCTTCGTCTGGTTGCCTTCGATGTACTGGCTCCACGGTTGCGCGCGGATCGGGCCCTTGGTCTTCCAGACGACGTTGAACTGGCCGTCCTTCTGCACTTCACCGATGAAGACAGGCTTCCACAGATGGTGGTTCTTCTCGTCCATCTTGATTTCGAAGCCGTTCGGGGCATTGAACTTCTGGCCGGCCATCGCCACGACGACCTTGTCGGTGTCGGTCGACTTGGCCTTCTCCACCGCCTGCTTCCACATGTGGATGCCCACGTACGCCGCTTCCATCGGATCGTTGGTCAGCGGCTTGTCGGCGCCGGGAAGCTTCTTCGCCTTCGCATAAGCCGCCCATTGCTTCTTGAACGATTCGTTGGCCGGGTTCTTGAGCGTCATGAAGTAGTTCCACGCCGCGAGGTGACCCACCAGCGGGTTCGTGTCCACGCCGCGAAGCTCTTCTTCACCGACGGAGAACGCCACGACGGGGACGTCGGTCGCCTTCAACCCCTGGTTGCCGAGCTCTTTGTAGAACGGCACGTTCGAGTCGCCGTTGATCGTGGAGACGACCGCGGTCTTGCCGCCCGCCGAGAACTTCTTGATGTCCGCGACGATCGTCTGGTAGTCACTGTGGCCGAACGGCGTGTACTTCTCGTCGATGTCCTTGTCGGCGACGCCCTTCGACTTCAGGAATGCACGCAGGATCTTGTTCGTCGTGCGCGGATACACGTAGTCGGTGCCGAGCAGGACCCACCGCTTGGCGCCGCCGCCTTCCTTGCTCATCAGGTACTCGACCGCCGGGATCGCCTGCTGGTTCGGCGCGGCGCCCGTGTAGAACACGTTCTTGGAGAGCTCCTCGCCCTCGTACTGCACGGGGTAGAAGAGGAGCCCGTTCAATTCCTCGAACACCGGCAGCACCGATTTGCGCGACACGCTCGTCCAGCATCCGAAAACGACGGCGACCTTGTCCTGCGAAATGAGCTGCCGCGCCTTCTCGGCGAAGAGCGGCCAGTTCGATGCCGGATCGACCACGACGGCCTCGAGCTTCTTGCCCATCACGCCGCCCTTGGCGTTGATCTCGTCGATCGCCATCAGCGTCACGTCCTTCAGCACTGTTTCGCTGATCGCCATCGTCCCGGACAGCGAGTGCAGGACGCCGACCTTGATCGTCCCTTCGGCAGCCTGTACGTGCGTTCCGACCGCGAGGCCGGCAAGCGCGAGCGCCGCGGACACAGCCAATCGTTTCAGAACCGTTCTGCGTTGCATGTTTTCCCCGTATCAATGGATTGAATGACAGCACCTGGCGTCCGCGAAGACTGCACGCCGGCCCCGCAATGCTGCATCGCATGATTCATGCCATGCGCTGGACGGGACCCCACTCCATTGATTGAACAGGATAATCAGGTTTACCGCCGCGCGGTCGACCGATGGGGATGCTGCACCGCCGATCCATAACGGTGCGTCGCACTTCACGTTGCACCGATTTGGGACGAAGACGAAATTGGGGTGCGGCGACGAGCTCCGAGGGTCACAGCGCTGACGTGCTCGGCGCGCGCGACGCGTCAACCATCCCCCGCTCGATGACGAAGCGAATCACCGTATCGAGCCCGGTCCCGGATTTCAGGTTGGTGAACACAAAAGGGCGCTCGCCGCGCATCCGGCGCGCATCGCGGTCCATCACTTCGAGCGACGCGCCGACCATCGGGGCAAGGTCGATCTTGTTGATGACGAGGAGATCCGAACGCGTGATCCCGGGACCTCCCTTGCGCGGAATCTTGTCGCCGGCGGCGACGTCGATCACGTACAGGGTGAGGTCGGAAAGCTCGGGAGAGAACGTCGCCGCCAGATTGTCGCCGCCGCTTTCGACGAACACGATGTCGAGGTTGCCGAATCGCGCCGCGAGCCGTTCGACGGCCTCGAGGTTGATCGACGCATCCTCGCGGATGGCGGTGTGCGGACAGCCGCCGGTTTCGACACCGATGATGCGGTCCGGCGTGAGCGCCTCGTTGCGCACGAGAAACTGGGCGTCTTCTTCCGTGTAGATGTCGTTCGTGACGACGGCGAGCTCGAACCGCTCGCGCAGCGCGCGGCAAAGAGCGAGCGTCAGCGCCGTCTTGCCGGAGCCGACCGGGCCTCCGATGCCGACGCGAAGGGGTTGCTTGCTGGTCATGATCGCAAAGGTGTCGCCGCCATTCGAACGGCGCTCGCAGCGTACCTTCGCGGGACGCAATCGACAAATGCCCGGCGCACCGATCGGAGGGAGCGCCGTCTGCCTAGTACCCCCCGCCGTAGCAGTACATGGAGGCCGGGTCGCAGGGAGTCGGTCCGGGCATCGTGGGATTGGAGTTGGGGACGACACAGGCCAGGGACATGAAATCCCATTTCGAGGGCGGCGCACAGCCAAACTGGAACGTCGTCAGCAGCAGCGTGCCGGACCCGCCGTCGAACTGGTAGGTGAAGGTCGCGCTATCGGCGCCGGTGAACGTAAGCGACATCGTCCCCACCGGAGCGACGATCGTGTGGGTGGGATCAAATCCTACGGGCGGCGTTCCCGACGCGCGTTGGAGATCGGCAGCGTAGTAGTTGCGGCCCTGCGCATCCTTCTGCAGGACGCCCGAGGAGAAGAGGAATGTCCCCCGCCCTGCGCCGTCGTACAGGAACCACGTGCAGAAGATGGTCTGGTCCTGCTGGACGCACGGCATTCCCATGCCGTTCTGATCCGGGTTCCACCAGTTCCCCGTGTAGTTCACATCCGCTGCGGCGTGGGTGCCCATGGCGCCGCCGAGTCCGACGAGGGCTGCCAGAATCGGAGCCCTGAGAATCAGCTTCATGGTTAGGCCTCCTGAGAGAATGACGGGTACCCCGCCCCACCCCCTGTGCGCCTGTCTGCGGGGAAGCTTGCGCGCTGCTGTGCGACGAAGCGAACACCCCTGGCACCTCCCGCATTCCTTCAGGATCGAAAGAGCCGCGTGTACTGTGTTTCGTGCCGCGCGCTCGCGAGATAGAGACCGGGCGCGAAGGTCGACAAGTCCGCATCGTCCCGCGACGTCGCGGTCCCCACGACCTGAGGAATCCTTGCGCCGAGCGCAAGGAGGAGACGTTGGCCCGCACCCTGGCCGAGCGGCACCAGCTTCATCGCCGCCAGCACCTGATTTTCGAGCCACGACCACACGTAAGCGGTCAGCGCGTCGCCGACGGGCACGGCGAACGCCTGCGCCGCGAGCGCATAAGCTGCCGGATGCGTCACCGGGGCCAAGGCGGGCATCGCCTCGGCCACGGAACCGTCCAGAAGGCCGAGGTCGTGCAGGAGCTTCACAAGCGAGCCGCCGGTCTGCTCGGTTTCCGCCCGCAGCTCGGACGTTTCGCGCGTCGCCCTGAACCACGAGTTCCACTTGGCGAGCCTGGGCCAATCGCCGTCCCTCGCGGCTTCGAGCAATCGCCAGCACGCAGCGGCGTCGCCGGGGGCCACGACCCATTCCATCACGTCGCCGATCCAGGTTTGCGCGCCGGCGGCATCGCAGATCTCGCCGGCTTCGACCGCCCATTCGAGCCCTTGCGAATAGCTGTAGGCGCCGATCGGCAGTGTCGGGCTCGCGAGCTGCAGGAGCCGCACCAGCGGCAGGCGCGAGATGTCCGTGACTTCCCGCGCGATTCCGGCGGCGGGCTCAGCCGGCATGGCGATCGCGCGCGGCGAAATCGTGGATGATTCCCGCGTGCTTCGCTTCCGCCGAATGCGCGTGATGGCCGGCGGCGTACGCACCGGCCTCGGGCTCGAACGGAGCGCGCACGGCCGTGACCGTTGCGCCCAATCCCCGCAGCATTCCCGCGAGCACGTCGTCGTCGGCAAGCCGCAGCCAGCCGGTGCCCACCTGCACTGGAGTGTGGCGATTGCCGAGGTGATAGGCCGCGCGCGCAAGCGCATCGGCGTCCGCGCAGCGCACTTCGAGGAGGTTCTCGTCCGCGGCGCTCACGCGCACGATCCGCCCGTCGTCGGAGCGCAGGCACTCGCCGTCGCGCAGCACCGAGCCGCGCGGGAGGAAGAGACCGATTTCCTCGCCGTCCGCGACGGTCGTGCGCAGCCTGCTCTTCTGCCGCAGCTCGAACGGGAGAACGAGCACGGCGTCGTGCGGCACCGGGTGGTCGAGCTTCGCCTGGACGACGAGCACGGGTTGGGTTCCGTTCGCGCTAGAACAGGAAATACCGCTGCGCCATCGGCAGCACGCTCGCCGGCTCGCACGTCAGGAGCTCGCCGTCGGCTCGCACTTCGTAGGTCTCGGGGTCGACGTCGATCCGCGGCAGCGCATCGTTGTTCTTCATGCTGCGCTTGCCGATCTTGCGCGTGTTTACGACGGCGACGAGTGGCCTCGCGAGATCGAGCTTGCGCACGCGGGGATTCTTGAGCGCGGCCTTCGACACGAACGTTACCGACGTGCCGAGCGCCTTGCCGAAGGCGCCGAACATCGGCCGGTAGTGCACGGGTTGCGGCGTCGGAATCGAGGCATTGGGGTCGCCCATCGCCGCAGCGGCGATCATGCCTCCCTTGAGGATCAGCGACGGCTTGACGCCGAAAAACGCCGGCTTCCACAACACCAGATCGGCGAGCTTGCCGGGCTCCACCGACCCCACGACGTGACCGATGCCGTGCGCGATCGCGGGATTGATGGTGTACTTTGCGACGTAGCGTTTCACGCGCGCGTTGTCGTGCGCCGCAGGATCCCCCGCGAGCTTGCCGCGCTGCACCTTCATCTTGTGCGCGGTCTGCCAGGTGCGGATGATCACTTCGCCGACCCGGCCCATCGCCTGCGAGTCCGACGAAAGCATCGAGAAGGCGCCCAAGTCGTGGAGAATGTCCTCGGCGGCGATCGTCTCGCGCCGGATCCGCGATTCGGCAAACGCGATGTCTTCGGCAATTGCCGGGTCGAGGTGATGGCACACCATCAGCATGTCGAGGTGCTCGTCGATCGTGTTGACGGTGTACGGGCGCGTCGGGTTGGTCGACGACGGCAGCACGTTCGGCTCGCCGCACGCCCGGATGATGTCGGGCGCATGGCCGCCGCCCGCGCCCTCGGTGTGGTACGTGTGGATCGTGCGGCCGCCGATCGCGTCGAGCGTCGTCTCGACGAAGCCGGATTCGTTCAGCGTGTCAGTATGGATCGCGACCTGCACGTCCATCTTGTCGGCGACCTTGAGCGCGGCGTCGATCGCCGCAGGCGTCGTGCCCCAGTCTTCGTGCAGCTTGAGTCCGATCGCGCCCGCTTCCACCTGCTCGACGAGCGGCGCGACGAGGCTCGCGTTGCCCTTGCCGAGGAAGCCCAGGTTCATCGGGAACGCTTCCGCCGCTTCGAGCATCCGGTGCATGTGCCAGGGGCCGGGCGTGCACGTGGTGGCGAACGTGCCGGTGGCCGGACCCGTGCCGCCGCCGATCATCGTCGTCACGCCCGACATCAGCGCCTCGTCGATCTGCTGCGGACAGATGAAATGGATGTGCGAATCGACCCCGCCCGCGGTGACGATCATCCCTTCGCCGGCGATGATTTCGGTGGCAGCGCCGATGACGATGTCCACCCCGGGCTGGATGTCCGGGTTGCCCGCCTTGCCGAGCTTCGCGACCCTGCCATCCTTGATCGCAACGTCGCACTTGACGATGCCCCACCAGTCGATGACGAGCGCGTTGGTGATCACCGTGTCGGCAGAGTCCTTCGCCACCCGCTGGCTCTGGCCCATGCCGTCGCGAATCACCTTGCCGCCGCCGAATTTCACCTCCTCGCCGTAGATCGTGAGATCGCGCTCGACTTCGACGATGAGCTCGGTGTCCGCGAGACGCACGCGATCGCCGGCCGTCGGCCCGAACATCTCGGCATACGCTCGGCGGCCGATCTTCATCGCCGTGCCTTTGTCCTGGCGCTCGGCTTCCCCTTGCGAGCCGGTGCTTTCCGCGGCGGCGAACGACGCGGGGCAGTCGTCCGCGAACGCGCGTCGAGCGGTCCCATCACCGCTCCGGCGAAGCCGTAGACGACGCGCGCGCCGGCGAGCGCGACGAGCTCGACCCTGCGTGCCTGTCCGGGCTCGAAGCGCACGGCCGTGCCCGCAGGAATGTTGAGCCGGTAGCCGCGCGCCAGCGCACGATCGAAGGAAAGAGCGGCGTTGGTCTCGGCGAAATGATAGTGAGAGCCCACCTGGATCGGCCGGTCGCCCGTGTTGGCGACGCTCAGCATGAGCGTCGCGCGGCCGCGATTCATCTCGATCTCGCCTTCGTCCACAAAGAGCTCGCCCGGAATCATGGGATCGGATGATGCACGGTGACGAGCTTCGTGCCGTCGGGAAACGTCGCTTCGACCTGGATCTCGGGAATCATTTCGGGGACGCCGTCCATGACCTGGCTGCGCGAAAGCAGCGTCGCGCCGTGGCCCATGAGCTCAGCCACGGTGCGGCCGTCGCGCGCGCCTTCCATGATCGCCGCGGAGATGTACGCAACCGCCTCCGGGTAGTTGAGCCTCACGCCGCGAGCGAGACGCCGCTCCGCAAGCAGCGCGGCCGTGAAGAGCAACAGCTTGTCCTTTTCTCTCGGCGTGAGTTCCATCGAATCTCGTCGGAAGGCTCTACGTGTTCCAGATGCGTGGAGTGACGGCGTCGCGGCCCGCGATGTGCGGCCGCAGGAGACACCACAGCGTAGCAAAATACGTGCGCGCCGCGCTTGCCGAGTCGCCGCGATAGCGCGCGACGAACACTTCCGGCAGACGCGTCACCGCTCCCTCGCCCGTATTGCAGCGGACGGCGCGGCAACCTGCAAGCATTTCGTCGGTGACTGGCGCGCCAACGGCGACCAACGTGCCAAAAACGGCAGCGCCCTTGAGGATTGCACCGGATTGGAGCAGCCGACTACCGCCGTCGATCGCCGCGCGCTCGCAGAAGAGGAGCGAGCCATCGCGCGAGATCTCGGTGGACTGGCGGAGATCTCCGGAGGCGTAGCGTTCGCCTGACGCCGTGCGGCCGAGGCACGTGATGTCCCAGCCGATGTAGCGCGACTCGCGCGCGAGCTCGACGGAGAGTGCGATCGACGCGCGCGCTCCGTCGAAGAGCATCGTCTCCTGCGGCAGCCATTCGAGCAGCGCGCCTTCGTGGATGCGCAACGTCGTGACGGCGCCCGCGCGCGACCCCGCGGAACGGTACCACTTCGCCGCGCCCGGCGTCGTGAGTTGCGCATGCGCGAGCGCGCCCACGTCGATCCCTATCGAGAGCGAATCCCCGCCGACGATTCCCCCCGGCGGATGCACGATGATCGCCTGGCAGACTTCCGGGCCCTCGGGGTAGAGTGCCTTCTGCACGCGCAGCGGGCCCACGTGCTTCCTGGTTGCGAGCACCGTGCGCGCGTCATCGCGCTCGAACGTGAGATCGAGCCGCGCTTCCCATCCGCCGGGAGCGGCACGCGCAGCCTCGGGGGCTGCGGCGAGCGTGGAAAGCGGCATCATCGTTCCGGGTCGCGCAACGCGCGTCGATCAGGGCCGCGACGTCTTGAGGGAAAGAGCCTGCGCATACAGCGCGTCGCGGGGCAGGCCGGTGGCAGCGGCGGCGACACGAGCCGCGCGCGCAGGCGGCAACTCGGCGACGAGCGCCATCAGCAGACGACGGGCATCGACCGACGACGCTTCGCCCGAGCCGTCCGTCACCGGCGCGTCGACCACGAGCACGAACTCGCCGCGCTCGCGATTGGGATCGGCCGCGAACCAGCCGGGCGCCTCCCCGAGCGTCGTCATCGTGATCGTCTCGAACTTCTTCGTGATCTCGCGCGCGACGACGAGCGAGCGCTCGCCGCCCAATGCCGCGCCAAGCTCGGCCACCGTGGCGCGAACGCGATGCGGCGCCTCGTAGATCACGAGCGCCGCGGGATCGCGCGCGATGTTCACGAGGAGCTCGCGCCGAGCCTTCGCTGCCGACGGCAGGAACCCCAGGAACAGCCAGCGTTGCGCTTCGAGGCCCGCGGCGGATACGGCGGCGATCGCGGCGCACGCGCCGGGAATCGGCACCACGGCAAGCCCCGCGTCGCGCACCGCGCGCACGAGCCGCGCCCCCGGATCGCTGATGGCCGGCGTGCCGGCATCGCTTACGAGCGCGACACTTTTTCCGGCGCGCAACTCCTCGACGATGCGCACCGCGCGCGCCGCTTCGTTGTGCTCGTGGAGCGACACGGGACGCGTCGCGATGCCGTGGTGCCGCAGGAGCACGCCGCTGACCCGTGTGTCCTCGGCGGCGATCGTGTCCACGCTGCTCAGGATGTCGACGGCGCGAAACGTGAGATCGCGCAGATTCCCGAGCGGTGTGGCAACCACATATAATGTCCCAGGCGCCGCGAAAAAGCGTGCGGGTGCCGCGCCGTCCGCACTTGCCGCGTCCCCGCCATCATCCATGCGAAACCTGGCCCCGTTCGTGATCGGTCCCTGCCGCGTGGGAACAGCGAGCTGCGGCGCGCGCTGGCGCGGTGCCGTCATCGCGCTTTCATTTGCATTCGCGTACGGACTCTCGGCATTGTCCGCTGCGCAAACCCCCGCGGCAAGCGAAGCGGCCGTGACCGGCGCTGTTCCCGCCCCGGGCGCCGAAGTCGTCGTCGACGCTGAATCGCCCGCTCTTGCGGAATCGGTTCCCGACGAAGTCCGCGCCAAGCCCGGTCCCATCGTGCTCGTGCTTCCGCTCGCCTCGGAAAGTTTCCGCCGCGCGGCCGAGGCCGTGCGCGCGGGCTTCCTCGCGGCCGCGGAAGCGGCCAAGGTCAAGCCGCTCGTCATCGAGCACGGCGACGCGGACGTGCTGGCGGCGTTCGCCAAGGCGAAGGCTGCGGGCGCGCAGGTCATCGTCGGGCCGCTCGTCCGCGACGACATGAAGACGCTCGCGGCAGCGGGTGCCGACCTCCCGCCGACGATTGCGCTCAATCAACTGGACGAGGGCACGCCGCTCCCGCACAACGTCTACATCCTCACGCTCACGATCGACGGCGAGGCGCGGCAGCTCGCGCGACTTGCGCGCGAAGCAGGCGCGGTCAACGTCGCCGTGATCGCCAGCGACACGCCTCGGCAGCAGCGCTTCGCGAGCGCCTTCAACGCCGAATGGATACTCGCCGGAGGCGGCCCGCCGGCGATGTTCCGCTTCGACCCGTCGCCCGATGTGCTGCGACTCCTGAAACGCGAGCTCGGCAAGACGCCGTACGACATGGCGCTGCTTGCGGTCGACGCCGCGGATGCGGCCCGGGCCAAGCCGTACGTTGGCTCCATTCCGAGCTACACGAGCAGCGAGGTCAACGAGCGCCAGTCGCCGGACGCAATGCGCGATCTCGACAACGTGCGCTTTGTCGAGATCCCGTGGCTCGCCGACCCCGGCAGCGTGGCACTCCCCGACCAGAAGCGTCCCGACTATCCCAATCCAGCGCTCGAGCGCCTCTACGCGCTCGGAATGGACGCATTCCGCGTGGCCCATGCGTTCGCGGACGGAACACCCTTGAAGCTCGAGCTCGACGGCGCGACGGGCCATCTCTCGCTCGATGCGTCGCGCCAGTTCGTCCGCGAGGGACGGCTGATGCAATTCCGCGGCAGCCGCGTCGTTCCCGCCGGTGCCCGCTGACGCGCGGGCCGAAGCGGGTGGGCGCGCGGAGACAATGGCCGCCGCGTTTCTGGTCGCTCGCGGCCTCGTCATCCTCGAGCGCAATTTCCGCTGCCGCCGCGGCGAGATCGACATCATCGCCCGCGACGGCGAAACGCTGGTGTTCGCCGAAGTTCGCCTGCGCACGCGCCGCGACTTCGGCGGCGCGGCGGCGAGCATCGGCACGCGCAAGCGTTCGCGGCTCACCGCGGCTGCACTCTATTACCTCGGACGACGATCGGGGGCGCCGCCGTGCCGGTTCGATGCGATCCTGCTCGACAGCCTCGACGACGGCCGAATCGAATGGCTGAAGAACATCATCGTCGCCTGAGACAGCCCATGCTCCGGACCGCCGCGGGCAGCGCGCCTGCGCGTGCCGGGCCCAAGGCACGATCGCAGTCCGAATCGCCTTCGCCAAAGTTGTTACAATCGATCCGGTTTCCCGTTATGGATCACGAACCGCGCATCCGCGCGCATTTCGCCGACAGCGCGCAGCTGAAGCTCGCGGCGGCCGATGCGCTTGCCCCGGCGATCGCCCGCGCCGCGGAGCTGCTTACGACGTGCCTTCTCTCCGACGGCAAGATCCTGGCGTGCGGCAACGGCGGCTCCGCCGCGGATGCCCAGCATTTCGCGGCGGAGATGATCGGCCGCTTCGAGCGCGAGCGCCCGGAGCTTCCGGCAATTTCGCTGTCCACCGACACGTCGATCCTGAGTGCCGTTGCGAACGATTACTCGTTCGAGCAGGTCTTCGCGAAACAGGTGCGCGCGCTGGGCGCCAAGGGGGACGCGCTGCTCGCGCTCTCCACTTCCGGAAATTCCGCCAACGTCGTCGCGGCGATTGCCGCGGCGCACGAGCGCGACATGCACGTGGTCGCCCTCACCGGCAAGGGCGGCGGCCAGATCGCCGGCATCCTCGCCCCGGGCGACGTCCACCTGTGCGTCCCTCACGAGCGGACCGCACGCATCCAGGAGGTGCACCTGCTGATGATCCATTGCCTGTGCGACGCCATCGACAACACGCTCCTGGGGGACGAGTGATCAAACGGGAACGAGCGCCACGTTCGCACGCGTCCTCCATTTTCGTCGCGCCGTTCGCTCTTGCTGCCGCGCTTGTCACCGCCATTGTCGTGACCCTCGCCGCGGGCGGCTGCGCTGTCGTCGTCGTTGGCGCGACCGTCGGTGCGGGCACGCTGGTCGCGTTGGATCGCCGCTCGGCCAGCGTGGTCGCCACGGATCAGCAGATAGAGCAGAAAGTCGTGAAAGCCGCCGGCGACCGCTGGGCGACGGGCACCGGGGTGCATCTCAACGTGACGAGCTACGACAGCAAGGTCCTGCTCACCGGCGAAGTGCCCACGGCCGCGATCCGCGACGAGATCGAGAAGATCGCGAAGTCCACTCCTTACGTCCGGGGCGTGACGAACGAGCTGATGGTGGGGCCCGAGACGCTGATCGGCGCGCGAACGCGCGACAGCTACATCACGTCCAAGGTGAAAGCCCGGTTGGTCGAGGCGAAGCGGCTCGACGCGAAGGACGTCGTCGTGGTCACCGAGCGCGGCGTCGTGTATCTCATGGGACTCGTCTCCCCCGCGCAGGGAGATGCGGCCGCCGAGGTCGCGGCGTCCACGTCGGATGTCGTCCGCGTGGTCAAGCTCTTCGAGTACCGAACGTAGCGGCGATGACGGCGGCGGTCACGATCCCCGCGCCGCGCTATCCCGCGAAGATAACGACGCCGGATGACGCACTCTCGCGCATACGCAAGCTGCCGCGGCCGCTGGTGTTCACGAACGGCGTCTTCGACGTCCTCCATCGCGGCCACGTCACGTGCCTGGAACAGGCCCGCGCGCTGGGCGCCGCACTCGTCGTTGCCGTGAACTCGGACGATTCGGTGCGCCTGCTGGGCAAGGCGCCCGACCGCCCGCTCAACCCGCTCGCCGACCGCATGGCCGTTCTCGCCGCGCTCGCTGCCGTGGATCTCGTCGTTCCGTTCGACGCCGATACGCCGCGCGATCTCATCGTTGCGAGCCTGCCCGACGTGCTCGTGAAAGGCGGAGATTACACGGCCGAGACGACGGCGGGTGCGTCCGAAGTGATCGCCGCGGGAGGAAGATTCGTGGCGATCCCGTTCGCGACGACGCATTCCACGTCGGCACTGATCGCGAAGATCCGCGGCTAAAGAGACCTGTCCGGCGCCGCTACTTCTTGTAGCGGTTCAGGAAGTCGCCGACGATTCCCTTCTGGCTGCGGTCGATGGCCGCATCGATCGAGCGATCGGAAGGATCGAACTGCTTCGCCTTGCGGTAGGCGTTGAGAGCCTCCTGATGGCTCCCGGTTCCCTGCAGCGCATCGCCCAGGCAACGCCACGCTTCGGCGTTGGAGAGCTCGAGGTCCGACCATGCGCGGCATTGCTCGGCGGCCCGGCGGTAGTTCCCGGCCCGCAGGTCGCGCAAGCCTTCCGCTTTCAATACGGCGACGCGAGCGCGCCGATCGGCGAACAAGGCCGCGACGTCGGCGTCGAGCGGAGCCGCTCCCGGCGACGGGGCGGGCAGACCGCCGTCCGAACCGCGGATGCCGCCGGCCACGCCGGTGATCACGCTGCCGTCCGTCAGTCCCGGAGGAATGATCGATTTCACCGATGGCATCGCGGCGACGATCGACGTGCCCACCTTTCCGATCGAGTCCGCGAGCGGCCGGTGCCACGCGACGCCGTAAAGCCACAGCATCGCCGCGAGACCGCAGATGCCCGTCGCCATGTTGAGTGCGCCGGGAGGCGCATGCGTGGCCAGGCAATCCTGCGCGAAGTCCCAGTCGGCCTCGTGGTTGGCCGCGAGGCTCTCATAGGCGATCGCGATGAGAATCGGCGCGATGAGCGGAAAGCCGCAACCCATGCCTTCCCACCACACGCGGAATGCACGCTTGAAGCTCCGCCAGATCTGCGACTTCATTTCGCGCCGGGCGTAGGCGTCGGAGATCGAATACTGGACGTAGCAGCCGAACAGCCACTTGCCGGGCGTCGTGCCTACCGAGGCCATCAGCAGCGTTTCGATGCCCACCCACGTGCCGGTGATGATCACCGGTGCCATCAGCGGATGGGAGAGCCAGTAGTTGACGGTCTCTGGCACGATGCCTGCCGTGCGCAGCTCGGACAGGAGCAGCGCCAGCACGATGCCCCAGAACGCATAGTCGAACATCCGCGCGCCCAGCCGGTTCCACGGCCGCGGCTCGCTGGTGCGGCCGGTCTTCGCACGCTCGAGCTCGGCCATCCGGAGCTGGAAGATCCAGCTCGCGTCCTCCTGCGGCTGATTGGTGCCGAGGAAAACGCTCTTCTCGCGCCGCCAGTTGAGGATCGCGATATCGGTCTGCGGCATCAGCACTTGCACTGGCGGTCCACCGCGACGCCGCGCCCAAGACAGGCTGTGGACGACGCCGTAGACGACCGTCAACGCGAGCAGCGTCAGCGTGAGCCAGACGAGGACTTGTTTCGCGACCGCGACCGTGTCGAGGGGCATGACGACGACGATCGCGCCCGCGATGAACCCGCCGAAGAGCGCGCACAGTGCGAACGTGACGATGCCCGGCCGGCCGAACGAGGCGACGGGCTCGGTCAGTCCCGGGTGATGGACATTGCGCGCGAGATCGGCGGTTTCCGCCGCGCCGGCAAGGGCGATGCGTTCAGCCCCCGAATCGCCGACCGGCTGCGCAACGTCGGTGCCTTCGCCGGTCGCCGCCAGCGCGCTCAACGCGGCCTGCGCGATGCGCGGCGGCACCGAATCGCCGGAGCGCGCCAACTCGCCGTTGTAACGGACGCGCCGGTCGGGATCGCTCAGTATGCGGCTGGCATGATTGATGAAGCGCAACGCCTCTTCGACGTTGCCCTGGCCGTCACGCGTCTTCGCGTAATACTTGCGGATCAGTCGCCGCAGCGCCGCGCGCACCTCCTCGTCGGAGGCCGTCGGCGGGATTCCCAGCGCTTCGTAAAGCGAGGCTCTCATCGAATCTGATCGGCGGACTTTTCTACGCGGTGATGCACGAATATTCGGGGAAATCGGGTCCCGAGGCAAGTTACGGGTGCAAGATCCGCGCCAACGCGTTCGCGAGTGAGGGATTTGAGAAACTTTCGCGAGTGCCGCGGGCCGCGTCGCAGACGCCCGAAAAACAAACGGGCAGCCATCGGCTGCCCGTCGTGCTCGGCCGCGTACTGGCGGCGGGGTCGCTACGCCTGCTTGTCCGGCTGCTTCTCCCGGTGCACGTGCGCGAGCTTCTCGCGGATCCGCGCCGACTTGCCGGAACGATCGCGCAGGTAGTAGAGCTTCGCGCGGCGGACATCGCCCTTGCGCTTGACCTCGATGCCGGCGATCAGCGGCGAGTACGTCTGGAACGTCCGCTCGACGCCTTCCCCGCTCGAAATCTTGCGGACGACGAACGACGAGTTGAGGCCGCGATTGCGCTTGGCGATCACGACGCCTTCGTAGGCCTGCACGCGCTTGCGCTCGCCTTCGACGACGCTCACGTTGACGATGACGGTGTCACCCGGCGCGAAGACCGGGATCTTCCTGCCCAACCGCTCGATTTCTTCCTTCTCGATTGTAGCGATGATGTTCATGTTGCGATCTCCGTTTTTCTGAGGGTCGTTGACCATTGCGTGGAGCGCAGGGTTGCCCCTGATGCACGCGCTTTCTTGTTCGGCGGAGGGACATTCGATACCGCGCTGCCCTTGCCGTTTACTGCACTATCGCTGCTCCTTCCCAACTCGTTGTTGCCTGCTGCTGCCTGCTTCGCTGTCCGTCGAGGTCCGGCCCCATCAGGCGCCCGTGACTGCCGCCCGCTCTCGCCGATACGCCGCCAGGAGCTCGCGCTCCGCCGCCGACAGCTCGCGGCCTTCCAAAAGATCCGGCCTCCGCTCCCACGTGCGACCGAGCGCCTGCTGCAGGCGCCACACGCGTATCGCTTCGTGGTTCCCGGACAGCAGCACCTCCGGCACCCTCGTTCCCGCGTAAACCTCCGGCCGCGTGTAGTGCGGACAGTCGAGGAGCCCTTCGGCAAACGAATCCTGCTGCGCCGACTCCCCGTCGTTCAACACACCCGGCCGCAAGCGCAGCACGGCGTCGATCAGCATCAATGCCGGCAGTTCTCCGCCCGAAACGACGAAGTCACCCACGGAGACCTCCTCGTCCACTTCGCGCTCGAACAACCGCTCGTCGATTCCCTCGTAGCGCCCCGCGACCAGCACCAGCCCCGTCGTCTCGCCCGCCGCCGCCCATTCGGCGACCCGCCCATGCGTGAGCGGCTTGCCCGCCGGCGACGGGTAGAGCGTGCGCGTCGCCGCGATGCCTTCGTCCGACTGCGCCGCCCGCGCGGCCCTCAACGCCGCCGCCAGCGGCTCGGCCAGCATCACCATACCCGGGCCGCCGCCGTAGGGGCGGTCGTCGACGGTGCGATGCCGGTCGGTCACGAAATCGCGCGGATTCCACACCCTGAGCCGCCACAGCCCGCGCTGCAACGCGCGTCCCGTCACGCCGAACTTCGCCGCGTGCTCGACCATCTCCGGGAACAGCGTGACGACGTCGATCCGCATCTGCACCCCTTGCCGGCCACGAGCCGCAGCCGCGACGAGCCTAGTAGTCGGCCCCCCAGTCAACTTCGATCCTGCCGCCCTCCACGTCCACCCGGTCGATGATCGCGGGCACGTACGGGATCAGGCGCTCGGGACCGGCGGCCTCGTCCGGTCGCGCGACGCGGAGCAGCGGATGCGCGCCGTGCGCCACGATCCCGCGGACTTCGCCCAGCAGTGTTCCCGTTCGATTCACAACGGCGAGACCCGTCAGGTCTTCCCAGTAGATCTCGCCCTGCGCTGCCGCGGGCAACGCCGTCCGCGGCACGCCCACCTCGAAACCTTTCATCGCCAGCGCCGCCTCGCGCGTTTCCACTCCGCCGAGCGCCACGACCAGCGAGCCCGAGTGCATCCGCCCTTCGAGCCGCGAAAACGCCTTCCATGCCTCGCCGTTCGCGCGCTTCAGCCACCACTCGTCGAAGTCGAGGAGCGTCGCGGGCGACTCGGCGAAGGATCGGACCTTCAGCCACCCCCGGACGCCATACGGTCCGACGATCTCGCCCATGACGACGATGGCGTCCCGCGCTCGTGACATCGCCGCGCCGTTTACATCGCCGCGCGTGCTGCCGCCTTGAAGTGCGATCAGGCCGCGGCTGCCGGCGTCGCGGCGGCTTCCGCCGGAGTGGCCGCAGGGGCTGCCGCGGGCTTCGCGGAACGCTTCACGAGACCGGCAACGGTGTCCGACATGCGCGCGCCGCGCTCCTGCCAGAACGTGATGCGGTCGACGGAGAGGCGCAGGCCCTCTTCGCCTTTCGCGGCGATGGGGTTGTAGAACCCCACGCGCTCGATGAACCGGCCGTCGCGGCGATTGCGGGAATCGGCGACCACCACGTTGAAGAACGGCCGCTTCTTGGCGCCGCCGCGGGCTAATCTGATGACGACCATGAGAGTCTCTTTAAAATTCGGGCTGGGCAATGGAAAGCTTTTGATTATACGACGCTTCGGACCGTCCAGGCAAGCGATGCCGGCCGTACGGGGTCGGCCACGATGCCCCGCGGGGTCGCGGGCGGCAAGGGGCCCGCAGGCGCCTGGGGTACGAAGCCCGCTGACCCCTTGCCGCCTGCGACGTACTCGGGTTGCCCCGTCAGTGCGCCCGCGGCATGAAACCCTTCATTCCCCGCAGCATCTTCTGCATCCCGCCCTTGGACATCATTTTCATCATTTTCTGCGCCTGCTCGAACTGATTGAGCAGCTGGTTGACCTCCTGGACGGAAACCCCCGCGCCCGTGGCGATCCGCCGCTTGCGCGACGCCTTGAGGATTTCCGGCTTGGTCCGCTCGGTGGGAGTCATCGAGTTGATGATCCCCTCGACGCGGGCGATCTTGCGCTCGTCGACGTTGGTCCCCTGCGCGGCCCGCGCGAGCTCGGCCGGCAGCTTGTCGAGCATCGCCGAGATGCCGCCCATCTTGCGCATCTGCCCGATCTGCGCCTTGTAGTCGTCGAGGTCGAAGCCCTTGCCCGACTTGATCTTCCGGGCGAACTTGTTGGCCTCCGCGACGTCGATCGTTTTCTGCGCTCCTTCGATGAGCGACAGCACGTCGCCCATGCCGAGGATCCGCGAGGCCATCCGCTCCGGGTGAAACACCTCGAGACCGTCGATCTTCTCGGAGACGCCGGCAAACTTGATGGGCGCGCCGGTCACGTGCCGCACCGACAGCGCGGCCCCGCCGCGCGCGTCGCCGTCGAGCTTGGTCAGGATCACGCCGGTGAGCGGCAGCGCTTCGCGGAACGCACGCGCGGTGTTGACCGCGTCCTGGCCCTGCATCGCGTCGACGACGAAAAGCGTCTCCACCGGCTTCACTGCCGCGTGCAGCTGCTCGATCTCGCGCATCATCGCTTCGTCGATGGCGAGGCGCCCCGCGGTGTCGACGATCAGCACGTCGTGATAGTGGCGCTTCGCCCAGTCGAGCGCGCCCCGCGCGATCGCCACCGGCTGTTCGCCGACGGCGGAAGGAAACACGTCCGCCTCCACCTGCTTCGCCAGCACGGCGAGCTGCTCGATCGCCGCGGGACGATAGACGTCGGCCGAGACCAGCAGCACTTTTTTCTTCTGCCCGCGCAGCACGTGCGCGAGCTTCGCGGCCGTCGTCGTCTTGCCTGCGCCCTGCAGTCCCGCGAGAAGGATCACCGCCGGCGGCTGCACGGCGAAATCGAGGGGTGCAGCAGCGCCGCCCATGAGCGCCGCCAGCTCGCGATGGACGACGCCGATCAGCGCCTGGCCGGGGGTCAGCGACCCGATCACCTCCTCGCCGACGGCCTTGTCGCGGATCGCCGCGATGAAATCCTTGACGACGGGCAACGCCACGTCGGCTTCGAGCAGCGCGAGCCGCACCTCCCGCAGCGCGTCCTGGATGTTGTCGTCGGTGAGCCTGGCTTCGCCGCGCAGCCGCTTGACGACGTGCGAAAGGCGTTGCGATAGATTGTCGAACATGGGGTGGCGAGAGGTCCTGGGTAGTTGGCGTAAGATAAGCCGCAGCGCGCGAGCAGTCGGCGCGCTCTGTCGCGCCGGAGTCGATGGCGCGCTGTCGCGCCAAACCTGATGATTTTACTCCACGTGACCGTCGTGGCCTTGTACGGGCTCACCGCGTATGCGTTGTGGCCCGCCACCGCGGGGCGCGCGGCTTCGAGCCGTTTCTACGACCGGATGCCCGTCGGCGCGGCAACGTGGCTCGTGCCTCTCGCGCTCATCCTCCACGGCTTCCTGGGCTGGCACGCGGTCGCGACGCCGGAGGGTCTTGACCTGTCGCTCGTCAATGCGGTGTCGGTGGTCGCCGGGCTCGTCGCCGCGGTCGCGTGGGTGTCGGGACTGCTGGCCACCCTGCCCGCCATCGGAACCGTCGTGCTCCCCGTCGCAGCGGTCGCTTCGCTCCTTCCCGCCTTCATCGTCAATGCGCACCGGTTCAGTTACGGCGACGATACGCTCGCCGCGGTGCATGTCGCGATCGCTCTCGTCGCCTACGCGATGTTCCTGGTCGCCGCGCTGCAGGCGCTCGTGCTGATGGGCCTCGAAAAGCGGCTGCGCCGGCGCACGCTCGACCCCGAGTCGGTGGCGACCCCGCCCCTCCTCACGCTCGAGCGATTCCTCTTCCGGCTGATTGCCGTGGGCTTCCTCCTGCTCACACTGACGCTCGCGAGCGGCATCCTGTTCACCGAGCAACTCTTCGGCAAGGCGCTCGTCTTCAATCACAAGAGCGTTTTCTCGGTCTTGGGCTGGCTCACGTTCGGTGCGCTCCTCATCGGCCGCTGGCGCTACGGCTGGCGCGGTCGCATCGCGCTGCGCTGGATCATCGCCGGAACCGTCTTCGTCTTCTTGGCCTACCTCGGCAGCAAGTTCGTGCTCGAGGTCCTGCTCGGGCGCTAGCCGACCTTGGACGACGTCGCCCTGGACAAGCTCGGGATCGCGCTCGCCGTTCTGCTCGCGATCGCCGGCTTCTTCTCGATTGCCGAGACCGCAATGATGGCCGTCAACCGCTATCGGCTGCGTCATCGCGCGCAGCGCGGCGAGCGCGGCGCGCGGCTCGCGATGGCGCTGCTCGACAAGACGGACACGCTGCTGGGCGTGATCCTGCTCGGCAACACGCTGGTCGCCGCCGGTGCCGCTACCCTGACTGCGGTGATCACCAAGCGCCTCTTCGGCGAAGGCGAGTTGGCGCTCGCAGCCGGAACCGTGGCGATCTCGTTCGCGCTGCTCGTGTTCTCCGAGATCACGCCGAAGGTCGTCGGCGCGATGCACGCCGACCGCATCGCGCCCCTGGTGAGCTACATCCTCTCGCCGATGCTGAAAGCGGCCACGCCCATCGTCTGGTTCGTGAACTTGTTCGTGCAGGCGCTGCTCAAGCTGCTGCGCGTCCGGCAAACGAACGAGTCGGGCTCGAAGCTCACTCAGGAAGAGCTGCGCTCGCTCGTGCTGGAGGGCCAATACTTCCGCGGCAAGCACAGGGCGCTCCTCGCCAACCTGCTCGACCTCGAGGCGGTGAGCGTCGACGACGTGATGACGCCGCGCAACCAGATCCATGCCCTCGATCTCACCGGCAAGCCGGCGATCATCAGCCAGCAGCTCGCGACTTCGTATCACACGCGGCTTCCGGCGTACGAGGACACGCTGGACAACATCGTCGGCGTCATCCACTTGAAGCAGGTCGTCCACCTGCAGCGAGGGGGCGAGATCGATCCGGAAGAGCTCCGGACCATCCTGCGCCCGGCGTACTTCGTTCCCGCCGGAACGCCGCTCCTCGCGCAGCTGCAGCAGTTCCAGAACGACCGCGAGCGCCTGGGGCTCGTCGTCGACGAGTACGGCGAGCTCGTCGGGCTGGTGACGATCGAGGACATCATCGAGGAGATCATCGGCGACTTCACGACGCAGGCACCCGACGCGGCGGGCTCGTACGAGCGCGGTGCGGACGGCACCCTCGTCATCGACGGGCTCGCGCCGCTGCGCACGCTCAACCGGAAGCTTGGAACGAAATTCCCGGTGGACGGCCCGAAAACGCTCAACGGCCTCATCCTCGCGCAGGTGGGCGACATCCCCGACGTCGGCACGCGCGTGCACGTCGCCGGACAGACGCTCGAAGTGCTGCAAACGCAGGACCGTGGCGTGAAAGTCGTACGGCTGCTCGCCCCAGTGGGGCGGCAGGCCGAGTTGCCTTTACAAAGCGTGGACGGGCAGGCATCATCGACCGGGTAAGTTTTATGCGCCTGGAATAATGTTGCCGGCGGCATCTTGTAGCTGACACGGCACGGGAATTGCTTACCGCACAGGATGGCTCGAACCCCTATGCGATTAAGCCCGATTCGATTCGCCTAGCCCATGGCCACTCACGCGGCATCGACACGCAATATCAGCGGCCTCGCGCGCGCGCTCGCGCAGCACGGGCTCATGACGGAGTTCGAAGCCGAGGCGCTGCAAACGCAGGCGCAACAGGCGGGGGCGACGTTTGTAGACCACGTCATCGCCGGCAAGAAGATCACGCCGACCCAGCTCGCGGTGTTTGCCTCGCGCGCGTTCGGCGTGCCTTTGTTCGATCTTTCGGGCTTCGACATCGATCAGTTCCCGAAAGACCTGATCGACTTGAAGATTGCCCAGGCGCGGCAGGTTCTGCCCCTGCACAAGCGCGGCAATCGCCTCTACGTCGCCACCTCCGATCCGGCCAACGTCCAGGGCCTGGAAGAGATCCGTTTCAAGACGAATCTCGTGATCGAGCCCGTCGTCGTCGAAACCGACAAGCTCGCGCAGGCGATCCACAAGCTGGTCGAGGCGTCCGGAGCGCTCCTCAAGGAAGTGACCTCGATGGAGGACCTGGAGGTCGACCTCCAGGAAGCGGACGCCCCGCAAGTGAGCGGCGACGAGGAAAGCTCCGAGGTCGAGGACGCCCCGGTCGTCAAGTACCTGCAGAAGATCCTGATCGACGCCATCCAGGCCGGAGTCTCGGACATTCACTTCGAGCCGTACGAGAAGTACTACCGGGTCCGCTACCGCCTGGACGGCGTGCTGATGGAAGTCGCGCAGCCCCCGCTCGTGATCAAGGACAAGCTCGCGTCGCGGATCAAGGTGATCTCCAAGCTCGACATCTCGGAAAAGCGCGTGCCGCAGGACGGCCGGATGAAGATCGTGCTGTCCAAGTCGAAGGCGATCGACTTCCGGGTCAGCACGCTGCCGACGCTCTTCGGCGAAAAGATCGTGATGCGTATCCTCGACTCGTCCGGCATCAAGCTCGGCATCGAGGCGCTGGGCTACGAGGCGGACCAGCAGAAATCGCTGATGGAAGCGATCGGACGGCCGTACGGGATGATTCTCGTCACCGGCCCGACCGGCAGCGGCAAGACCGTGTCGCTGTACACGTGCCTCAACATCCTGAACCAGCCCGGGGTCAACATCTCGACCGCCGAGGATCCGGCCGAAATCCAGCTCGCCGGTGCCAACCAGGTCAACATGAACGAGAAAGCGGGGCTCACCTTCGCGGTGGCCCTGCGAGCCTTCCTGCGGCAGGACCCGGACATCATCATGGTCGGCGAAATCCGCGACCTCGAGACCGCGGACATCGCGATCAAGGCGGCGCAGACGGGCCACCTCGTGCTGTCGACGCTGCACACGAACGACGCGCCGACGACGCTGCTGCGGCTCCTCAACATGGGCGTGGCGCCGTTCAACGTGGCGTCCTCGGTGATCCTCATCACCGCGCAGCGGCTCGGGCGCAAGCTTTGCACGCACTGCAAGAAGCCCAAGGACATTCCGCCGGAAGCGCTCGTGCGCGCGGGATTCTCCGAAGAGGAGCTCGACGGCTCGTGGCAGCCGTTCGGCGCCGTCGGCTGCGAGCACTGCAAGGGCACGGGCTACAAGGGCCGCGTCGGGGTCTACCAGGTCATGCCGATCAGCGACGACATGCGCCTCCTCATCATGCGCAACGGCAACGCCTACGACATCGCGGAGCAGGCGAAGAAGGAAGGCGTGCGCGACCTGCGGCAATCGGGCCTCGTCAAGGTCAAGCAGGGCATCATGTCGCTCGAGGAAGTCGAAGCCATCACCAACGAGTGACGGCGTCAGCAGGAAACTGAGGGGTAATCGATGGCAACCGCAACCGCACAACGCAGGGACGTCAAGGAATTCACCTTCGTCTGGGAAGGGTTCGATCGCAACAACCGGCAGGTGCGCGGCGAGTCGCGCGCGGCGTCGGAGACGGTGGTCACCACCAATCTGCGCCGGCAGGGCATACGCGTCACGAAGGTCAAGAAGCAGTCGTTCCGCGGCGGAAGCCGCGTCGGCGAAAAGGAAATCACGTTCTTCACGCGCCAGCTCGCGACCATGCTGCGCGCCGGCGTGCCGCTCCTGCAGGCCTTCGACATCGTCGCCCGCGGCCACAGCAACGCGCGGTTCTCGCGCCTCATGATGGACATCAAGGGCCGCATCGAGTCGGGCTCCAGCCTGTCCCAGGCGTTTCGCGAGCACCCGGTCCAGTTCGACCCCCTCTACTGCAATCTCGTGAGCGCCGGCGAAACCTCCGGCACCCTCGACGCGATCCTCGACCGCCTGGCGACCTACAAGGAAAAGATCCTCGCCATCAAGGGCAAGATCAAATCCGCGCTTTTCTACCCGATCTCGGTCATCACGGTCGCGATCGTCGTGGTCTGGGTCATCATGGTCTGGGTCATCCCGGCGTTCAAGCAGGTGTTCACGAGCTTCGGTGCCGACCTGCCCGCGCCGACGCTGATCGTGATGGCCATTTCCGATTTCTTCGTCTCGTGGTGGTGGCTGATGGTGATGATCGTCTTCGGCACGATCTCCGGCTTCTTCGTGCTCTTGCGACGGTCGACGTCGTTCCGCTACACGGTCGACCGCCTGAGCCTCAAGATTCCGATCATCGGCAACATCCTGGAGAAGGCCACGGTCGCGCGCTGGACCCGGACGCTGTCGACGATGTTCGCCGCCGGCGTGCCGCTGGTCGAGTCGCTCGACGCGGTGGCGGGAGCGTCCGGCAATGCGGTCTATGCGGCGGGCACCAAGCGCATCCAGACCGAGGTCAGCACCGGAGCGAGCCTCACCAACGCCATGACGAACACCAAGCTCTTCCCGTCGATGGTGATCCAGATGACCCAGATCGGCGAGGAGTCGGGCTCGCTCGACGGCATGCTGTCGAAGATCGCCGAGTTCTACGAGCGCGAGGTCGACGATGCCGTGGCAGCGCTCTCGAGCCTGCTCGAGCCCATCATCATCGTGTTCCTGGGCGTTGTCATCGGCGGCCTGGTCGTCGCCATGTACCTGCCGATCTTCAAGCTCGGCTCGGTCGTCTGACGCCGTTCTCGATGGACCCGGTGTTGGCCACGGTGGTCGCCGCCGTGGCCGGGCTTTGCGTCGGCAGCTTCTTGAACGTCGTCATCCACCGCCTGCCGAAAATGCTGGAGCGAGGCTGGGAGGAGCAGTGCGCCGAGCTCCGCGGGGAAACTGTCGCTCCGGCGGCCGCCTACAACCTCGTCGTCCCACGGTCCGCCTGCCCCTCCTGCGGCGCGCGTATCACCGCGCTGCAGAACATCCCCGTCGTATCTTGGCTCGCCCTCGGCGGACGATGCGCGGGCTGCAAGGCGCCCATTTCCGCCCGGTATCCGGCGGTCGAGGTGCTGGGCGGACTGCTGGCGGCGGCAGCGATCTGGCGCTTCGGGGCGACCCCACAGGGACTCGCCGCCTGCGCGCTCCTGTGGTCGCTGCTTGCCCTCACGATGATCGACTTCGACACGCAGCTCCTGCCGGACGGGATCACGCTGCCGCTGCTTTGGGGAGGGCTCATCGTCAACCTGTGGAGCACGTTCGCGCCGCTCGGCGACGCCGTGATCGGCGCCGTCGCCGGGTACCTGTCGCTGTGGTCGATCTACTGGCTATTCAAGCTGATCCGGGGCAAGGAAGGCATGGGCTACGGCGACTTCAAGCTCCTGGCTGCGCTGGGCGCCTGGCTCGGCTGGCAGCTCCTGCCGGTCATCGTTCTCCTGTCGTCGGTCGTGGGCGCGGCCATCGGCATCGCGCTGATCGTGTTCAAGGGGCGCGACCACTCGGTCCCGCTGGCCTTCGGTCCCTACCTCGCCATCGCGGGCGCCATCGCCCTGTTCTTCGGCCAGACGCTCATCAAGACTTACTACCCCTGAGTCCGCCGGCACGGCGGACCTCCGTTCACGCATGCCCTTTCTCCCGCTCGTGATCGGCCTCACCGGCGGCATCGGCAGCGGGAAGTCTGCCGTCGCGGATGCATTTGCCGCCATCGGCATTCCGGTGACCGACACCGATGCGCTCGCGCACGCGCTCACCGCGCCCGCGGCGCCGGGATATGACGCCGTACTGCGGTCCTTCGGCGCGGGCTTCCTCAAGCCCGACGGGACGCTCGACCGCGCCGCTTTGCGCCGCCACGTGTTCGCCGATGACGCGGCGAGGACGCAACTGGAGTCGATACTCCACCCGTTGATTCGCGCGGCCTCGCAGCGGGAAATCGACGCATGGAACGGTCCTTACGGCCTGCTGGTGGTTCCTCTTCTTCTCGATCGTGGCAGGGCGACCACGGTCGATCGAGTGCTGGTCGTCGACTGCCCGGAGGACGAGCAGGTCCGTCGCGTGATGGCGAGGAGCGGCCTGACCGCCGCCGAGGTGCGCGCGATCATGGCCACGCAACTGTCGCGCGCCGACCGGCTCGCCCGAGCCGACGATGTGGTCGACAACTCGGGGGCGAAGTCTGCGATCGCGCTGCAGGTGGCGGCGCTCGACCGCCGCTACCGGGAGCTCTTTGCCGCAAGAGCCGAGGACTCCGACGCGACGCAATAGCGGCACATCGCGCTCCCTTGTGGCGCGACTTGAGGCAGAATGCGGCATCGATGTAACGCCGCGCTTCGCCCGCTCTCCGTGATCCGTTACGAGCACCCGCTGAACGAGCGCATCCGCACGCTGATGCGCCTCGAGGATCTCTATCATCGCGCGCAGTTCTTTGCCGCGCAGTCCGATGCTCCGGCGCATCACGCGGCGCTTGCCGTGCTGTTCGAAATCACGGATGTCGCGGCGCGCGCCGATTTGAAGACCGATCTCCTCCAGGAGCTCGAACGGCAAAAGCAGCTCCTCGTGCCGCTGCGCTCCAATCCGGCAATCGAAACGCGCGTCCTCGAGCCGCTGCTCGCCGACATCGACCGCGCGAGCGCGGCGCTCCTCGCGCAGACGGGCAAGGCCGGCGTTCACTTGCGCGACAACGAATGGCTGATGACGATCAAGCAGCGCACGGCGATTCCCGGCGGCGTCTGCGAGTTCGATTTGCCCGGCTACCATTACTGGCTGCACGGCGAGCCCGCGTCGCGCCAGAACGATCTCAACGGCTGGATCGCGCCGTTCCTGCCGATCTACGACGGCCTCGCGATCGTCCTGCGAATCCTGCGCGACAATGACCGCGCCACGAGCCAGACCGCCTACCGCGGCGTGTTCCAGCTGATGCTCACGACGTCGAAAGTCGCGCAGCTCCTGCGCCTCACGGTGCCGCTGGATCTTCCCTGCGTGCCCGAGATCAGCGCGAACAAGTACGCGCTCAACATCCGCTTCATCGGCGTCACCGGCATGGACCGCGGCTCGGTCTACGACCACGACGTCGAGTTCGAACTCGCGTTCTGCAACCTGTAGATCATGGCGACATCACGCACCGTCGCGTGCCCTCAGTGCGGCGCCGCAGTGGAATGGACCGAGGGCTCGCAATGGCGCCCGTTCTGCTCGGAGCGGTGCAAGCTGATCGATTTCGGCGGCTGGGCGAGCGAGTCCTATCGCATCGCGGTGCCCGAAGAATCCGACGCCGAGGCCGCTACTCCTCCCGCCGACCGGGCACGCGAGCGAAGCTAGTCGAGGGCCACGCGCCGCGACGAAGCGCGACCCCGTGCGCGCCATGCGCAATGGCGATCGGCAGGTCGGCGGCGCCAAGGCCGCCCAACGCGAAGACGGGCAGCGTGGTTTCGGCGACGGTTTCCGCGAAGCGCTCCCAGCCGAGCGTCGGCGCGCCCGGATGCGATGGTGTCGCGAACACCGGTCCCAGCACTGCGAAATCGAGGCCGAGCTCGCCGGCTCGCTCGAGCTCTGCGCGAGTGTGGCAGGACGCCGCACACAAGAGATCGGAGGGGCGAGAGGTCGCTGCGGCAAGATCCTTCGATGGCCAGTGCACGCCGTCGCAACCCAGCGCGCGGGCCAATGCAGTGTCGCCGTTGAGCATGACCTTGGCGCCGCGGGGCCGAGCGAGGGCGATGAGCGCGTCGGCGAGCGCACGCTGTCGGTCGATGGGCCAGTCCTTTTCGCGGAGCTGCACGAGCCTCAAGCCTCGGTCGAGCGCAGCCTCGGCTCGCGCGAGGAACACCTCCTCGCCGAGATCGTCGGCCATGCTGATGCCGTAGACCGGCGGCAGCAGCAGTGCGCGCAGGACAAACGTGTTTGCCGGCAGGAGCGGAGCGACGTTGAAGCGTCCTGGCGTTTGCCACACGAACGCCTGCCCGTCGTGGCCAACCGGCTCGCCCTCCCATTCGAAGACGCGGAAAAAATGGAGCAGCACATGCGCGTGCGGGTAACGAAATCGCTGCACGAGCCATGGCG
>Ga0207683_10000936_pt1 | contig 26798 bp, 28 predicted proteins | sample KBSM73metaG_FD_184333 | JGI IMG/M metagenome (GOLD analysis project Ga0207683, IMG submission 184333) | Miscanthus rhizosphere microbial communities from Kellogg Biological Station, Michigan, USA - KBS M7-3 metaG (SPAdes) (version 2) | ecosystem: Host-associated > Plants > Roots > Rhizosphere >... | reverse complement strand
GGGTGCTGTCGGAGCTGGCCGCGGCCGGTGGCCGGGTGGTCACCCGCGAGCAGCTGCTGGAGCGGGTCTGGGGTTACGACTACTTCGGCGACACCAGGCTGCTGGACGTGCACGTGCGGCGGCTGCGCCGCAAGGTGGAGGACGACCCGAGCTCGCCGCGGCTGGTGCTGACCGTCCGGGGAGTCGGCTACCGGCTGGCCGGGCGGGACGAATGAGACCGCTGGCGCGGGTGCCCGTGCGGCACCGCGTGGTGGCCGCCTTCGCGCTCGGTTCGGTCGCGGTCTCGGCCGTGGTCGCCGTCGCGACCTGGAACCTCACCACCGGCTACATGCTGCAGCAGCGCGAGCAGAGCGTCAGCCGCCAGACACTGGTCAACGCGCGGCTCCTGGACACCCGGTTGACCAGCGGTTCGTCGGACCTCGGCGCGCTGCTGACCGGCCTGGCCTCGTCACCGGGCGCCGCGATCTTCGTCCGGCAGCCGGACGGCTGGATCGCCGGCGGAACGGCGACCGACAACATCGACGTCGCCGACATGCCGCCGGCACTGATCGCCGCGGCCGACCGGGGCGACATCGCCAGGCAGCGGCTGCGGGTCGGCGGCGCGCCGCTGGTCGCGGTGGCGATGCAGCTGCCCGACTCCCGGGCCACGTACGTCGAGGTGTTCCCGCTGCGCGACCTGGACCGGATCTTCCGGTTCGTCAGCCTGATGCTGCTCGGCGGCGTGCTGGCCAGCGGCCTGCTCGGCGGCTCGATCGGCTGGTGGGCCAGCCGCCGGGTGCTTCGCCCGCTGACCGAGCTGACCGCGGCCGCGGCCCGGATCGCGCACGGCGACCTGTCCACCCGGCTGCCCGAGCGGGACGACAAGGACCTCGGCCCGATCGCGGCGGCGTTCAACGAGACCGCAGGCGACCTGCAGGAGCGGGTGGCCCGGGACGCCCGGTTCGCCTCCGACGTCAGTCACGAGCTGCGCTCGCCGGTCACGACGATGGCCGCGGCGATGGAGGTGCTGGTCCGCCGCCGGGACGAGGTCTCGCCGGCCGCCCGGCACGCGATCGACCTGCTCGACGCCGACCTGCGCCGGTTCCGCCGGCTGGTCGGCGACCTGCTGGAGATCTCCCGGGTGGACCAGGGGGCGTTCCGGCTCTCGGCGGAGCGGCTCGACCTCGCCGAGCTGGCCCGGTACGTGGTGGCCAGGTCCTCGGCGGGGGATCGGGCGGTGCCGGTGGAGGCGCCCCGGCCCGTGCCGGTGCTCGGCGACCGGCGCCGGCTGGAGCAGGTGGTGTCCAACCTCGTCGACAACGCCGAGGGGCACGGCCGCGGGCTGGTCCGGGTCGCGGTCTGCCAGGCCGACCGGGTGGCACGGCTGGAGGTGGACGATGCCGGCCCGGGGGTGCCGGTGGAGGAGCGGGAACGGATCTTCGAGCGGTTCGCCCGGGTGTCCGACCGGGACCGCCGGATCGAGGACACCGGCAGCGGTCTCGGCCTGGCGCTGGTGGCGCAGCACGTGCGGCTGCACTCCGGCCGGGTCTGGGTGACCGACCGGCCGGGCGGCGGGGCCCGGTTCGTCGTCGAGCTCGGCGCCAGCCGATGAGCTGGCGGATGGACGGGCGGATGAGCGGGCGGATGAGCGGGCGGATGAGCCGGCGGGGCGCCGCGTGCCTGCTGGCCGCCGGGCTGGTCGCCGCCGCGGTCGTCGGGTGCGGGGTCAAGGCACAGGACCAGCCGGAGATCCTCCGGTCGCCCCCCGCTCCTCCGACGGCGACACCGACCGCGACCGAACGCCCGACGATGTCTCCATCCTCGACCCCGGCACCGACCCGTACGCCCTGACCAAAGAGGTTGTCAGGCAACCGTCAGGCGGTACCGGCGCTGCGCCGGTCGGGCCGGGGGATCGTGGTCGGGTCAGTTGCTGCGCTGCCGAGGAGGGTGACCGGTGACCGCCGCCGCTTCCGCTCCGCCGCACTTCGTGGTCGACACCCGCCGGACCGGGACCACCGAGCTGGTGCAGGTCCAGGGGGAGGTGGACATCTCCACCGCGCCGCTGCTGCGGGCGGTGCTCGACACGGTGGTGAGCCGGCGGCCGACCCGGGTCGAGGTGGACCTGTCCGGGGCGACGTTCATGGACGCCGAGGCGCTCACCACGCTGCTCGCGGTGCGGCGCCGGCTGGCGGCTCGGCACGCCACGCTGCTGCTGCGCGACCCGAGCCCGGTGGTCGTCCGGCTGCTGGAGCTGTCCGGGACGGAGCACGGCTTCGAGATCGCGACCGGTCCGGCCCAGGTGCGCCGGGCGGGTTGACGACGGCCGGCCGGTACGACGGAGTGCCGGCCGGCCGGTCCAACCGGCTCACTCGTCGTCGAGGTCTTCGCTGCCGACCTCGATCACGCCGTCGACGTCGTCGAGCGCCGCGATCAGGCCCGTCTCCGAGCCCTCGCCGTGCAGCTCCAGCCGGACCCGGACCAGCGGCGGCCCGGCCTCGCCGTCCGGACCGAGCGCGGCCGTTGCCGGCCGGGTCTCCACCCTCGTCACCGCCCAGCCGGAGGCGGTGCAGGTGCGCAGCAGGTCCCGCAGCACGCCGCGGCCGTCGATGTACGTGCAGGACAGCACCGCGTTGGCCGGCTGGCGCCCGGACAGCCGGCGGGCCAACCCTGGCCGTTCATTTCCAGGACGTTATCCGTTCACCGGGTGGGGCCGCTTCCCGACCCCACCCGGGCGAACGGGGGTGCTACCGGGACGACGGAGCCTGGCCGCGGACGCGCTGGGTGGAGTCCTGCGCCTGGTCCTTCACGTCCCCGGCAGCCGACCGCGCCTCGTCCTTGACGGTTCCGGCGGCGTCGCTCGCGGTCTGCTTGACCGACTCGACCGCCTCCTGGGCCGGCTGCTGCAGGTTGTCCTTCATCTCCGACAGCGCCTGTCCGGCCTGCTGGCCGACCGCCTGCACCGCCGGCTGCGCCTGGTCCTTGACCTGGTGGGCCAGCTGGCGCTCCTTCTCCGAGGGCGGCAGCAGCGAGGACACCAGCCAACCGAGACCGAACGCGATCAGCCCGGCCGCGAGGGGGTTGCCCTGGGCCTGCCGGCGCGCCCGGTAGGCGGTGTCCGTGGCGGTGTCGCCGACCGAGGAGGCCGCGTGCTGGACGCCCGAGGCGGCCCCGGACATCCTGTCCTGCACGCTCGACGCGGCGCCGGAGATCGCGCCGCCGGCCGAGGAGCTCGCATCCGATGTCGTCCCCATGATCCTCTCCTTGACGCCGCCGATGGCGTTCTTGGTCCGGTCCACCCGGCGCTCCATCACCCGCCGCGGCGACACCTTCTCTCCCAGCGCGTCCACGTCGGTGCCGAGCTCCCGTCGGGTCTGCTCGATCTCCCGCCTCAGCTGGTCCGATTCTTCGCCCACTGGACGTCCTCCTTCAGCGTCTCGACGGTCTGCTCGGGCTTGGGATTCACCTGCTGGAGCTGCCGGCGGCCGACGACGAACAGCACCGCCGCGACGATCGCGAGCAGCACGGCCGTGATGACGGCGGCCCAGCCGATCGGCATCACCTGGTCGAGACCGAACATCACCGCCAGCGACAGGAACACCAGCACGAGAAAGCCGACCAGCCCGGCGCCGACGAGCGTGCCGCTCGCCTTGCCGGCCTTGGTCGCCTCCTCCTTGATCTCGACCTTGGCCAGCTCGACCTCCTTCCGCATGAGCGTCGAGAGGTCGCTGGTCACCCGACCCAGCAGGTCGCCGACCGAGTGGTCGGCCGGGTCCTCGACCGGACCACCGAACGGCTCGCCGACCGGATCCCCGACGAGCCCGCCGGCGTGGTCGGTGGCCGGGTAGTCGGTGCCCGGGTAGTCGGTGCCGGGGTAGTCGGTCCCGGCGCGGACCGGGTCGGAGTAGCCGGGGCCGGTGGTCACGGCGTCCTCCACGTCGGGTCCTCCGCGCCGCCCTCGTAGCCCCGCGGCGGGCGCGTGCCGGGCTCGTCACCGGTCGGGTAGCCGGCTCCCGACTCGCCCGGGTAGGTCGGCTCGCCGGTCGGGCGGAAGCCGCCGGAGCCGTAGCCGGGTTCTCCGGAGCCGTAGCCGGGCTCATAGCCGCGGTCGCTGCCGGTCTCGTAGCCGAGGTCGACCCCTGGCTCGTAACCGCCGGCGGCCCCGGCCGCGCCGGCCGGATAGCCGGGCTCGCCGTAGCCGGCCCCCGCTCCGGCCGGGTAGGCCGCCGACCCCGTCGCGTACTCGGCCGGGTAGCCGGTCCCCGGGTACGTCCCGGCGGCCGGCAGCTGCTGCGTCGGCGCGCCGGTGAGCTGTCGGGAGCCCGAGCCGTCGCCCGAGGAGGCGAGGCTGCGGGTCATCCGCCCGGCCAGCACGCCGAGCACGGCCGCACCGGCGAGGAACGCGACCGGCCGCCGTCGGGCGTACGCCCGTACCTGATCGAGCAGCTCGCCCGGCTCGTGCCGGTCGAGGTGGTCGGCCAGCCCGTGCGCCCGCTGCGCCGCCTGCCGGGCGACCTCGGTCGCGATCCCGGACTGGCCGCTCTGCTGCGCCATCTGGTCCAGCTCGTCGGCCAGGTTTCGCAGCCCGTCGACCGCCCGGCCCTTCTGGGTGCCGGCCTGGTCCCGGACCTGGCCGCGGGCTTCCCCGACCAGGTCCCTGGCCTGCTGCTTGGCCTCGCTCGCGACGTTCTGTACCTGCTCCTTACCCGTCTGCGCCACCTCGCCGCCGGCCTGCGCCGCGGTCTGGCTCACCCGGCCCGCCTGATCCTTGGCGGCGGTCGCGACGCCGGAGGCGCCGTGCTCCTGATCCATGGAACCCTCCTTCACGGGCCGCGAACCCCGTTCGCGGCCGGGACTGGGTGGGCTACCCGCCGCACGCCGCTGGTAACGCGGACCGGCCGGTGGGAACCACGCGCGCCGGGCGTGCGACCGTGGTGATGTGAACCTTCCGCCGCTGGAGCTCGGGCAGCTGATCGGGCAGGCGCAGATCCGGCCCGGCGTGCTCGTCGCGGTGGTGCTGGCCGCGGCGGCCTACCTGGTCGCGGCCCGGCGGGTGCCGGGCTGGAAACCCGGCCGCACCGCCGCGTTCCTCGGCGGCCTGGTCGTCGTGCTGATCGCCACCTGCAGCGGCATCGAGGCGTACGGGCACGTGCTCGAGTGGATGCACATGATCGAGCACCTGCTGCTGATCATGGTGGCGCCGGTGCTGCTGGCGATCGGCTCGCCTCTGCAGCTGGTCGCCGAGGCGCTGCCGCCGGGGCCGGCCGCGGGATGGCGGGCGTTCCTGCACCGGCCGGTGGTGAGCTGGCTCACCTCGCCGGCGTTCGCGGCGGTGTTCTACGCGGTCTGCGTGATCGGCGTGCATCTCACCGGCCTGATGGATCGTGCGATGACCGACGACGGCGTGCACGTGGCCGAGGAGCTGGCCTACCTGCTGGCCGGGATGCTGCTGTTCCAGCTCGTGCTCGGGCTGCGGCCGGGGCCGTGGCAGCTGTCCGGCGGCGCCCGGATGGTGCTGCTCGCGGTCGTGACGCCGGTCGACACGATCGTCGGCGTCGTGCTGCTGCAGACCGGCACGGTGGCCACCGGGATCGGCTCGAACGGGCACTCGCACCCGCGGCCGGACTGGGCGCTGTCGGCCGGCTCGGACACCGCCGCGGCCGGCGCCTGGATGTGGATCGCCGGGACCGGGATCATGGGCCTGGTCATGCTGGTGGTCGGGCTGATCTGGCTGCACGGCCGCGGCCCGGCACCGGAGGCGCCGGGCTGGACCGAGCGGGCCAGGGCGACGACGCTGGCCGAGCGCACCGGGGAGCCGGAACGGTCCGACATCGACGACGACGAGGCCGCGCTCGAGGCCTACAACCGGTGGCTGGCCAGGATGGCCGAGCGGGACCGGTAGCTACAGCGCCCCGCCGCCGCCGTCCACGCCGATGCGCTGGCCGTTGACGTACGAGGCGCCGTCCGAGACCAGCCAGCCGACCACGGCCGCGACGTCGTCCGGCCGGCACACCCGCCCGTAGGGGAAGCGGACGTCGAGGTCGGCCGCCATGGTGACGCCGGCGACGGCGCGGGCCAGCCGGTCGCCCATGTCCGTGACGACGAGGCCGGGCGCGACGATGTTGGTGCGGATGCCGTGCGGCTGCTCCTCGACCGCGAGCGTGCGGCCGAGCGCCTCCAGCGCCACCTTGCCCATCATGTACGGCGCGCCGCCCGGCATGACCCTGGCCGCGTTGACGCTGGAGATCAGCACCACGTCGCCGCGGTCGAGCCGGCGCATCTGCGGCAGCAACGCCTGGCACAGCCAGAACGGCCCGTACGCCAGCGTCCGCATCACCCGGTCGAGCTCGTCCGGGTCGGTCTCGACCACGATGTTGCCGCGGCTCGCGATGCCGGCGTTGCAGACCAGCACGTCGACCCGGCCGTAGTCGGCGAGCACGGCCTCGGCCAGCCCGGTGCAGCCGGCCCGCTCCGCCACCGACGCCTGGTATGCGCGGCCGCCGATCTCGGCCGCGGTCGCCTCGGCCGCCGCCTGGTCGCGCCGGTAGTTCACCGCCACCGCGAACCCGTCGGCGGCCAGCCGCCGGCTGATCGCCCGCCCGATGCCACGCCCACCGCCGGTCACCAACGCCACCCGAGTCATGCCGCCACTCTGCCGCCCGGCGCGTTCGCGCGGAACGGCCAGGGGATCATGGGGCCGTGACAGAGCTCTGGCATCTGGCCGAGGGCCCGGAGTGGGCGCGGGCCCTGCGGACCGGGTCGTACGAGCGGTCGACCCGCGGGCAGAGCCTGGCCGAGGTCGGCTTCATGCACTGCTCGTACCCGGACCAGCTGGCCGGGGTCGCCGCGGCCTTCTACGCCGACGCCGACGACCTGGTGCTGCTGCGGATCGACCCGGCGCTGGTGCCGGCCGAGATCAGGGTCGAGGACGGGTTCCCGCACGTCTACGGCCCGCTCCCGGTCGCCGCGGTCACCGCCGCCGAGCCGCTGACCCGCGACGCCACCGGCCGGCTCCGCATCCCCACCCCCTGACACCCACTGCGCATCCCGCCGCGGCGTCGTCGCCCGGCCCGGCACAGCGCCGGGGCCCGGAACCGTGCACCGGTTCCGGGCCCCGAGCGATGGTGTGCCTAGCTGAGCCCGTTGCTGGACAGGAACGACTTCGCCACCTCGGCGGGGTCCTTCTTGTCGAGGATCACCTGCTTGTCGAGGTCGAGCAGCACCTGGGTGGTGAGCTTCGCCGACACCGCGTTCAGCGCGTCGGAGACGGTCTGGCTCGCCTTGGCCTTGTTGATCAGCGGCAGCACGTTCTGCGCGGCGAACAGGAACTTCGGGTCCTCCAGCGCGACCCACCCGTTGGCGACGATGTTCGGGTCGGTGGTGAACACGTCGGCCGCCTGGATGCTGCCGTTCTTCAGCGCGTTGATCGTCAGCGGGCCGCCGGCGTCGAGCGACTTGAACTCCTTGAAGGTCACGTTGTACTTCGCCTTCAGGCCGGGCTCACCGGTCTGCCGGGTCTTCCACTCCGGCGGGCCGCCGAGGGTGAGCTGGCCGGCGACCGGCTGCAGGTCCGCGATCGACTTGAGGTTGTACTTGTCCGCGGTCTGCTTGGTGACCGTGATCGAGTCCTTGTCCTCGGCGGTCGACTGGTCGAGGACCGTGAGCTTCGCCGGCACCTTCGTCTTCAGCGCCGCGTACACGTCGTCGGAGGTGACCTGGGTGGCGTTCTTGTCGAAGTACTGCAGGAGCACGCCGCTGTATTCGGGGATCAGGTCGATCGAGCCGTCCTGCAGGCCGGGGATGTAGGTCTCCCGGCTGCCGATGTTGAGCTTGGTGCTGACCTTGACGCCCTTCGCGGTGAGCGCCCCGGCGTAGATCTGCGCCAGCAGCGTGCTCTCCGGGAAGTTGGCCGAGCCGACGACGATCGTGTCGGACGGCGCGGCCGGGGCGCTCCCGGTGGACAGCGGGTTGTTGTCCCCACCGCCACCGCAGGCAGTGAGGGCCAGCGCAGCGACCGTAGCGACGCTGGCCAGGATGACTCTGTTCGGTCTCATCGAGGTGTCTCCTGTTGCTCGGTACGGCCGCTGCGGGCCGGGACATGTGCTAACTCACTAAGTGGTCGGAACCACGGACCCTTCCTGGGACGAGGAGATCAGTACCGGCCGCCGGCGCGGACCCGCGGTGCGGAAGCGCCCGGTGACACCGGGTGACACGACCAGCCGCTGGATGCCGGCGACGAGCAGGTCGAGCACGATCGCCAGCAGGCCGACGAGCACGGCCCCGGCGGCCATCTGGGAGTAGTCCCGCTGGGACTGGCCGTCGATGATGAACCGGCCGAGGCCGCCGAGGGAGACGTACGCCGCGATCGTCGCGGTCGCCACGATCTGCAGCATCGAACTGCGGACGCCGGAGAGGATCAGCGGCATCGCGTTGGGCACCTCGACCCGCCACAGCACCTGGGATCCGGTCATGCCCATCCCCTTGGCGGCGTCCCGGGCGGCCGGGTCGACCGCCTGGATCCCCGCGTACGTGGCCGAGAGCACGGCCGGGATGCCGAGGATCACCAGCACCAGGACGGACGGCAGCAGGTAGGCCAGGCCGGCCGGCAGGCGGCCGGAGATCAGCAGCACGACGTAGACCAGCAGGCCGAAGTCGGGCAGCGCGCGCAGCGCGTTGGCGGTGCCGGCGATCGCGACGGAGCCGCGGCCGGTGTGCCCCACGAACAGGCCGAGCGGGAGCGCGATCAGGCAGACGAACACCAGCGCCAGGAACGTGTACTCCAGGTGCTCGACCACCCGCGCCGGCACGCCTTCCGGCCCGGACCAGTGTGAACCGTTGCCGAGGTAGTCCCAGATCACGCCCATGTCAGGACACCGCCCGCTGCCAGGTGGTCAACCGCCGTCCGGTCAGCACGATCGTGGTGTCGAGGATCAGCGCGAGCAGGACGCACAGCAGGATGCCCAGCAGCACGATGCTGCCGACGTCGAGGGTGAACCCCTCGGTGAACAGCGAGCCGAGCTGGTTGACCCCGATCAGCGCGCCGACCGAGACCAGACCCACGTTGGACGCCGCGGCGACCCGCAGGCCGGCGACGATCACCGGCACCGCGATCGGCAGGTCGACCCGGAGGAACCGGCCGGGGCCGGTGAAACCCATCGCCACCGCGGCCGAGCGGACGTCGGCCGGCACGGAGATGAGCGCGTCGGCGATCACCCGGACCAGCAGCGCGACCGTGTAGATCGTCAGCGCCACGACGACGTTGATCGGCGACAGGATCTTGGTGTGGATGATCGACGGCATGATGACGAACAGCGCCACCGACGGCAGCGTGTAGAGCAGGCCGGCCAGGTTGATCACGCCGGGGTAGACCCGCCGGTAGCGGCTGGCCAGCCAACCCAGCGGGATCGCCAGCACCAGCCCGATCACCAGCGGCAGCACCGCGAGCCAGGCGTGCGTGTAGAACCGCTCGACCGTCTGCTGGAGGTGGTCCTGCAGGTAGGCGATCATTCGCGGCCCCCGGCGGCGGGCTCGGGCTCCCGCGCCTCGCCCGCGTTCCGCTGGGCCTCGATCCGCTCCACCACCTCGCGGGCGGTGATCGTGCCGAGCAGCCGGCCCTCGCCGTCGGCGATGACGCCACGGCCGGACGGCGCCGACAGCGCGGCGTCGAGCGCGGCCCGCAGCGAGTCGTCCTCCTTGGCCACGGTGCCGCCGCGGTGCAGCAGCTCCGGCTCGACGGTCGCACCCGGGCGCAGCTGGCGCACGTCGACCCAGCCCTGCGGACGGCCGTCGCCGTCGACCGCGAGCACCCAGCCGTCCCTGGCCTCGCGGGCGGCCTCCGCCTGGTCGGCGCCGACCGGCACGGTCGGCTCCGTGACCAGCGGCAGGTCGCCGGCCGCGCGGAAGCCGAGTGACCGGTAGCCGCGGTCGCGGCCGACGAAGCCGGCCACGAAGTCGTCCACCGGAGCCGCGAGCAGTTCGGCCGGCGTCGCCAGCTGGGCGAGCCTGCCGCCGATCCGCATCACGCCGACCTCGTCGCCGAGCTTGACCGCCTCGTCGATGTCGTGGGTGACGAACAGGATGGTCTTGTCGAGCTCTGACTGCAGCCTGAGGAACTCGTTCTGCAGCTCGGCCCGGACCACCGGGTCGACCGCGCTGAACGGCTCGTCCATCAGCATCACCGGCGGGTCCGCGGCGAGCGCGCGGGCGACGCCGACCCGCTGCTGCTGCCCGCCGGACAGCTGGGCCGGGTAGCGCCCGGCGAGCTCGGTCGGCAGCCCGACCCGCTCCATCAGCTCGGTCGCCCGCCGCCGTGCCGTGCGCTTGTCCCAGCCGAGCAGCAGCGGGACGGTCGCGATGTTGTCGGCGATCGTCCGGTGCGGGAACAGCCCGGCCTGCTGGATCACGTAGCCGATGCCGCGGCGCAGTTGCGCGGCCGGCACCGAGGCGGTGTCCCGGTCGTCCAGCCAGACCGTGCCCGAGGTCGGCTCGACCATCCGGTTGACCATCCGCAATGAGGTGGTCTTGCCGCAGCCCGAGGGCCCGACCAGGACGGTGATCTGCCCGGACGGCGCGACCAGGTCGAGTCCGTCGACCGCTGTGGTGCCGTCCGGATACCGCTTCACCACCGAGTCGAATTTGATCACGGGTATCACGGCCTCTTGAGTCCGACAGGCGGGGCACGATTGGCTCATGTCTACCAAGGCCCGCTGACGTTACCCGGTGGCGCCTCGTCGCACTCCCGCGCTGGGTCGCGGTGCCTTGAGGTCAGGATCCGGCCGCTTCACTGCCTAGGGTCGGGTCGTGATCTCGGACCGTGCTTTGAACCGTACCCTGCTGCGCCGACAGTTCCTGCTCGACCGGGTCGACCGCCCGGCGCTGGACGTGGTCGAGCACCTGGTCGGGCTGCAGGCGCAGGAGCCGGCCGACCCGTACGTCGCGCTCTGGGACCGGATCGCCGGCTTCGACCCGGCCGAGCTGGCGACCGCGGTGGCGACCGGGGACGCGGTCCGGATCGCGCTGCAGCGCTCGACGATCCACCTGGTCAGCGCGGCCGACTGCGCGGCGCTGCGGCCGGTGCTGCAGCCGGCGCTGGAGCGGATGGCGCGCTCGAGCTTCGGCACCAGGCTGGCGGGGGTCGACCAGGGCGAGCTGGCCGAGGCGGCGACCGCGCTGGTCGCCGAGCGGCCGCTGACCTTCGGCGAGCTCGGGCGGCTGCTGCGGGAGCGCTGGCCGGAGCGGCCGGAGATCGCGCTGGCCCAGACCGCCCGGGCGCTGGTGCCGATGGTGCAGCTGCCGCCGCGCGGGGTCTGGGGCCGCAGTGGCCGGGCGCTGCACGGCTTGGCCGCCGACCGGATCGACCGGCCGTTCGCCGCCGGCGCTGCGCCGGACCGGCTGGTCCTGCGCTACCTGGCCGCGTTCGGCCCGGCCACGGTCGCCGACGTGCAGAACTGGTCCGGCCTGACCCGGCTGGCCGAGGTGGTCGACCGGCTGCGGCCGCGGTTGCGCACGGACCGGGCCGAGGACGGTCGGGAGCTGCTCGACCTCCCGGACGCGCCCCGGGCGGAGCCGGACGTGCCGGCTCCGGTGCGGTTCCTGCCGCAGTACGACAACGTACTGCTCGGCCACGCCGACCGCGGCCGGATCGTGCCGGTCGGCGCGACCGCGCTGTTCGACGAGCAGTTCCACTGGTCGCCGGCGCTGGTCGACGGAATGCTGCGGGCGTCCTGGCGGCTGGACCGCAAGGCCGGCGTGCTGCACGTCCGGGCGCCGGGCCTGTCCGGCGTGGAACGGACGGCGGTGGCCGAGGAGGGCCTCGCCCTCCTCGGCCTGCTCGCCCGCGCCGCGCCGGAACCGGACGTGGTGATCAGCGCCGGGTGAAGCTCAGCTCGGCCTCCATCGCGATGCGGTGGCCGACCATGAGCCGCGGTGCCCGGATCCGCGTGGTGGTCCGGTCGAACTCGCCGGTGATCAGGACTGCGATCGTGCCCGGAGCCGGGTCCGGCAGCCGGCGCGCGTGCAGGGTCACCGGGGTCTCCGCGCCGCCGACGGTGAGCACCGCCGGCACGATCCAGCCGTCGTCGGCCGGCTCGAACCGGAGCGCCCGCAGCCCGATGTAGGGGTGCCGGTCGGCGTGGAAGAAGTTCGGACCGCGCAGGTGCTCGTCCCGCTGGGCGATCCCGGTCCGGACCGAGGCGGCGGTCAGCGCGCCCTCGGCCGCCACCGGCCGGCCGCCGGTCACGGTGACCGTGCCGCGGTCCATCGCCAGCGTGCCCCTGACCGTGCGGATGCCGAAGTTGCGGGCCGAGAACGTCGCCCTGGTGTCGGCCGACACCGTCCAGGTGCCGTCGCGCAGCTCGGTCGCGGTCGTGGTCGTCATCGTGAGATCTCCTTGTCTCGTCGGTGATTCGACGATCCGTCCGGTCGGTGGTGCGTCGGATCGCCGGTTGTGCTGAATCGGGGTCGTGCTTCCGGCTCGGACCTCGGCCGAAAGTCGGAGGGTCAGCCGGCCGGCGCCGCGGCCGGCACGTCGGCGTGCAGCAGCCGCAGGATGGTCAGGTCGTCGGGACCGGTCAGGTGCTCCGGCTTCTCCCACGGCAGCAGCTCGGTGGACATGATCGCGACCGCGCCGGCCTCCAGCGTCTCGATCGACTCGGCCAGCGTCAGCGCGATCCGACCACCGTCCGAAGTGGACCCGAGCAGGCCGGCGACCAGTCCGGGCACGTCCTGTACGGCCGGCCAGCCCCGTTCGGCGATGCTGCGGTCGAACGCGGCGCACCATTCCGGGCTGCGCCCGGCGAACGTGGTCAGCTGCAGGTAGCGCGCCGGTCCGCGGCCGCGGCCGGCTCGCTGGTCGGTGATCTCGTAGGCGGTCCCGGGGCGGACGCTGACCGGTCCGGCGGTGAACCCGGCGGTCCCGGTGGCACCGAACGCGACGAGCACGCCGGGGCCGAAGCCGATCGCACGGGCGACGAGCGCGCCGGCCGGCCGGTCGAGGTGGGCGAGGACGGCGTCGACCCAGGAGTTGTCGTGCGGTCCGGCTACGCCGTCGACGAGGTGAACGGTGGCCTGCATCGCGGGCTCCTCACGGTGGTTCGGGTTGGCTCCCTGTCGCCTCGACGATCGGCCGGCTCCGCGATTCGGACCTCAGTGCTGGCACTGACCGCGATACTCAACCCCGTGCACGGCAGCCGCGCGTTCGTCGGCCGCGGCCCGGAGCTGGGGCTGGTGCTCGACCGGCTGGACGCGACCGGTGCTGGCCGGGGCGGCGTGCTGCTCGTCTCCGGGCCGGCCGGGATCGGCAAGACGCGGCTGCTCGAGGAGGCCCTGTCCCGGTACGGCGGGATCGCGCTGGTCGGGCGCGGGCAGTGCACCGACGACCCCGGCGCGCCGCCGTTCTGGCCGTGGTCGCGGGCGCTGCGCGCGGTCGACCGGGCCACCGGCGCAACCACGCTGTCCGGGGTGCTCCCGGCCGAGCGCGCGGTGCCGGCGGAGCCCTCGGTCGCCGCGGCCGAGCGGTTCCGGGCGCTGACCGCCGCCACCGACGCCCTGCTGCGGGCGGCCGCCGAGCGGCCGATCGTGCTGGTGCTGGAGGACCTGCACTGGGCCGACGCCGAGTCGCTCGACCTGCTGCGCCGGGTCGGCGCGGAGGCCGGGAGCGCGCCGCTGCTCGTCCTGGCGACCCACCGCGACCTGCTGCCGGAGCGCGCCGCCGCCGCGATCGCCGACGTCCGCCGCGATCCCGGCACCGACGCCGTGCCGCTGCGGCCGCTGACCGAGGCGGAGGTGGGCGAGTACGTCGGCGGGCCGGGCGCGGACGCCTACCGGCGCACCGGCGGGCTACCTCTGCTGCTCGCCGCCGGCGGGGACCTGCGGGTGGTGGTGGCCGGCATGCTGGCCGCGCTCTCGCCGGCCGACCGGGCGGTGGTGGAGGCGTTGGCGCTGCTCGGGGACGGCGCCGGCCCGCGCGTGCTGGCCGAGGTCGCCGGCACCGACCCGGAGCCGGCGCTGGCTGCCGCCCGCCGCGCCGGCCTGCTGGGCACGCCGACCGAGGACGGCACGCCGTTCGCGCATGCGCTGCTGCAGGACGGCGTGCGGGCCGCCGTGCCGCCGGCCACCGCCGTACCCGTTCACGAGCGGGCGGCGGGTGCGCTGTCCGAGCGGCTGCCGGGCCGGGCCGCCGCGCACTGGCGGGCCGCCGGCCGGCACCGCGAGGCCGCCGACTGCGCCGTACGGGCGGCCGAGCAGGCCGGCCGGGCGCTCGCCCTGGACGACGCGGTCCGGCACCTGCAGGACGCGGCCGACTCGCTGGCTGCCGTCGGCGCCGGCGACGCGGAGCTGGCCGAGGCGCTGGTCCGGCTGGCCACCGCGGAGTTCGTGGCCGGCCGCATCCCGGACAGCGCGGCCCGGTCGGAGGCGGCAGCCGACGCGGCCACCCGGGCCGCGCGACCGGATCTGGTCGCCCAGGCCGCGCTCGTGCTCCGCGGCGTCACCAACCCGTACGTGGCGCCGGTGGTGGAGTCGCTGTGCCGGCGCGCGCTGGCGGCCGACCCGCCCACCGCGGTCCGCGCGCGGCTGCTGTCCGAGCTCGCCGCGATGGCCGCGGAGAACGGCGACCCGGCCGAGGCCGACCAGTTGGCCGCTGAGGCGTTGCGGCTGGCCGAGCAGGACGGCGACGCGCTCGCCGTGCTGGACGCCGCCCGGGCCCGGGAGCTGACCCTGCCGACCGCCGACTCGGTGGGTGAGCGGCTGCGGCTGAGCCGGCTCGCGATCGCGTCCGCGGCGGAGGCCGGCCAGCCGCTGTCGGCGGTGCTGGCCGCCGGCTGGCAGCTGCGCGCCGGCTACCAGCTGGCCCGCCTCGACATCGTCGACGAGGCGTTCGCGGTGCTCGGCCGGGTGGTCGAGCGGACCGGGCAGCCCCTGGCACGCTGGCACCTGGAGCGGGCGAACGCGGCGCGGGCCACCCTGGAGGGACGGTTCGCCGCCGCCCGGACCGCCACCGAGCTGGCCCGTCGCCTGGCCGAGACGCTCGGCGACCCCACGACGCTCGGCATGTACTTCGCGCACGCCGGCCACCTGGCCTGGCTGCGCGGCGACCGCGGCGAGCTGCCGCCCGAGTTCGCCGAGCAGTTCGAAGGGTTCGCCGAGGACTTCCGCGGCTCGCCGTCGATGCCGCTGGTCCGAGCCAGCCAGGCGCAGAACCTGCTGCTGCTCGGCCGGCCGGACGAGGCCCGTGACATCTGGGACGAGCTGCGGGCGGGATTCGGCGGGATGCCGGTCGATTTCCGCTGGGGCGGGATGGTGCTGCTGCTGGCCGACCTGGCGGTGTCCTTCGATGACGCGCCGGCCGCCGAGACGCTCATCGCCGCGCTGGCGGAGTGGGCAGACTGTCCCGGCACGGTCGGCGTGGCCACCGCGTACTTCTCCGGCTCCCCGCTGCGGGAGATCGGCCTGCTGCACGGGGTCGCCGGCCGGCCCACGGACGCGGCGTCGTACCTGCGCCGAGCGATCGCGGCGAACCAGGCCGTGCGCAGCCGCCCGTACGTCGGGCTGTGCCGGCTGGAGCTGGCCGCGGCGCTGCGGGCGACCGGCGAGCTGGCCGAGGCCGCCGACCTGGTCCGGGTCGCGGCAGCCGAGTTCCGCCGGCTGGACATGCCGGGACCGCTGGCCCGTGCCGACCGCCTGGACGCCGAGCTGGCCTCGGCCCGCCGGCACGCCGACCCGCTGACGGCGCGGGAGCGGGAGGTGGCGGACCTGGTCGTGCGGGCGCTGAGCAACCGGGAGATCGCCGAGTCGCTGGTGCTCTCCGAGCGGACGGTGGAGAGCCACGTCCGCAGCATCCTGAGCAAGCTCGGCGTCGCCAACCGCGCCGAGCTCATCGCCCGCCGCCGCTAGTGCCCCGCGTCAGGGCCGGCGAGCCGGGGCGGGCGGGCAGGCCGGCGGCGTCCGCGGGAAAGGCGGGCATTGAGCCTGGCTGACCGGCACGCGATGCTGGGCGCATGGGGCGACGACTGGACGACCTCGACCTGCGACTGCGGCTGAGCCGGGCCGAGGAGGCCGAGCGGCTGGCCGCGGCGCAGACCCGGCTGACCTGGCTGCGGCTCTCGCTCGGCGGGCAGGTCGGCTCGGCACTGCGGCTGGGGCCGCCGCTGTGCGTGGTGTTCGAGGGCTGGGACGCCTCCGGCAAGGGCGGCTGCATCCGCCGGCTGGTCGCCCCGCTCGACCCGCGGCACGTCCGGGTCGCATCGTTCGCCGCCCCCACCTACGACGAGAAGCGGCACCACTATCTCTGGCGGTTCTGGCCGCAGCTGCCGGGCTGGGGCGGCATGGCCGTGCTCGACCGGTCCTGGTACGGCCGGGTCCTGGTCGAGCGGGTCGAGGGCTTCGCCACCGAGGACCAGTGGCGCCGGGCCTACCAGGAGATCTGCGAGTTCGAGCGGGCGCTGGTGGACGACGGCACGATCCTGGTCAAGTTCTGGCTGCACCTGTCCGAACAGGAGCAGCTCAAGCGGTTCGAGCGGCGGCGGACCGACCCGCTCAAGCAGTGGAAGCTCACCGACGAGGACTGGCGCAATCGGGACAAGCGCCAGGAGTACGAGGACGCGGTCGAGGACATGCTCGACCGCACCGACACGTCGTACGCGCCGTGGTCGCTGGTCGAAGGCGACAGCAAGCGGTGGGCCAGGGTCAAGGTGGTCGAGACCGTGATCGCGGCGGTCGAGGACGGGATGCGCACCCACGGGTTCGAGGTGCCGCCGGCCCCCGCCGCGCTGGCGCCCAAGTTGCACGTCTGACGCAGGAATCGGGATGAGCCAGCGGAACCGTAGTCTTGGTGCCGTGGACGAACAGTGGACGCCGGTCGCCGAGTCAGCCGAGATCACGACCGTGCCGCGGCCGGTCGAGGTCGCCGGCCGGGCGTTCGTCGCGGTGCGGCTCGCCGAAGACGCGCCGGCCAGCCTGGTCGCCCCGCTCTGCCCGCACCGGCTGGTCCCGCTGTCGGCGGCGAGCGTGACCGGTGGCCGGCTGCGCTGTGCCTACCACGGCTGGGAGTTCGACGAGACCGGGACGTGCGTGCTGCTGCCCTCGCTCGGCGAGCAGGCCAACGTCCCGCCGCGGGCGCACCTGGCCGCGGCGCCGCGGGCCAAGGAGGAGGACGGGCGGCTCTGGGCCTGCGTGAGCGACCTGCCCGAGACCGCCACCGCGCCGGACGGGCTGCGCAACACCGATCCCCGGCTGCGCGGGGCCTGGCACCCGGCCGCGCTGTCCGAGGAGATCGGCGCCGAGCCGTACGGGGCGACCGTGGTCGGCCTGCCGTACGAGCTGCGCCGCACCGGCGATGGGCTCGTCGCGACGCCGGAGCCGGCCGGCCTGACCGAGCGCTGGGGCGTGGTCTGGCTGGCCCCGGAACCGCCGCGGACCGAGCTTTTCGACGACCCGGACGCCGAGGACGCCGAGTATGTCGGGGCCTGGCTGCCACCGTCCCGCACCGAGGTGAACGCCGGGTTCGTGGCCGACAACTTCCTCGACGTCGCCCACTTCCCGTTCGTCCACATCGGAACGTTCGGTGCCGAGGCGGACAAGGTGGTCGAGCCGGCCGAGGTGCAGCAGGAACCTGACGGGTTCCGCAGCGTGCAGGTGCAGTGGTTCGACAACCCGGAGGACCCGGGGGTCGAGGCCGGCATCCGCCCGCTGCGCCAGCGCCGCCGGGCCACCTACGTCTACCGCGCGCCGTTCCAGCTGCTGCTGCGGCTGGAGGAGCTCGACGCCGGGTCGGTGAAGACGATCCTGTTCCTGGCGCTGCCGGAGACCGACACGAGCACCCGGATCTACACCAAGATGCTGCTGCACAACATCGGCGGCGAGCTTCGGCCCGGGCCGGAGACCGTGGCCCGCGAGGTGGCGTTCGAGGAGGCGGTGCTGGCCGAGGACCTGGCCCTGCAGGCGGTCGTGACGATCCCGGGGCTGCCCCTGGACATGCGCACCGAGCTGCACGTGCGGGCCGACCGCCTCGGCGTGGCGCTGCGCCGCGAGCTCACCCGCTTCCTGGACTCCGCCGCTGGGTAGTGGTGCCGTAGCCGGCTCGGGGAGGGCGCTATGGGCAAGGACGTCGTCGCCACGCAGTTCAGCCGGGAGGACCGCACCCGCTACCGGCAGAAGGTCCGCAGCTGCCTCGACGTCTTCGAGCGGATGCTGGCCCAGTCGCAGTTCGACTTCGAGCGGCCGCTGACCGGGGTGGAGATCGAGCTCAACCTGGTCGACGAGTCCGGCGACCCGGCGCTGCGCAACGCCGCGGTGCTCGATGCGGTCAGCCACGCCGACTTCCAGACCGAGCTCGGCCAGTTCAACGTCGAGATCAACGTGCAGCCCCGGTTGCTGTCCGGCGAGTCGGCAGTCGAGCTGGAACAGAGCATCCGGGACACCCTCAACCACGCCGAGGGCAAGGCCAACACCACCGGCAGCCACATGGTGATGGTCGGCATCCTGCCCACGCTCACCGAGCGGGAGCTGCGCGGCGACAGCCTGTCCGCCAACCCGCGGTACGCCCTGCTGAACGAGCAGATCTTCGCCGCCCGCGGGGAGGACCTGCAGATCGCCATCGACGGCGTGCAGCGGCTGGCCACCACAGCGGACACGATCGCGCCCGAGGCGGCCTGCACCAGCGTGCAGTTCCACCTCCAGGTCAGCCCGAGCGCGTTCCCCCGGTACTGGAACGCGGCCCAGGCGATCGCCGGCGTCCAGGTCGCGCTGGGTGCGAACGCACCGTTCTTCCTCGGCAAGGAGCTGTGGCGGGAGACCAGGATCCCGCTGTTCGAGCAGGCGACCGACACCCGCAGCGCCGAGCTGGAGGCCCAGGGCGTACGGCCGAGGGTGTGGTTCGGGGAGCGCTGGATCAACTCGATCTTCGACCTGTTCGAGGAGAACGTGCGCTACTTCCCGGCGCTGCTGCCGCTGTGCGAACCGGAGGACCCGGTCGCGGTCTTCGAGCGCGGCGACGTCCCGCAGCTGTCCGAGCTGACCCTGCACAACGGCACGATCTACCGCTGGAACCGGCCGGTCTACGCGGTGGTCCGCGGCACGCCGCACCTGCGGGTGGAGAACCGGGTGCTGCCGGCCGGCCCGACGGTTGCGGACGTCATGGCCAACGGTGCGTTCTACTACGGCATCGTCCGCGCGCTGGCCGAGGACGACCGTCCACTGTGGAGCCGGATGTCGTTCGCCGCGGCCGAGGAGAACTTCCACTCCTGCGCCCGCTACGGGCTGGAGGCCGAGGTCTACTGGCCCGGGGCCGGCCAGGTGCCGGTCGCCGAGCTGGTGCTGCGGCGGCTGCTGCCGCTGGCGGCCGAGGGCCTCGACCGGTGGGAGGTCGCTCCCGCCGTACGGGACCGGCTGCTCGGCATCATCGAGCAGCGCTGCCTGACCGGTCGCAACGGAGCGGCCTGGCAGGCGGCGACCTTCCACCGGCTCTACGACTCCACCAGCCTGGACCGGCACGAGGTGCTGCGCCGGATGACCAAGGAGTACATCGAGAACATGCACAGCAACGAGCCGGTGCACGCCTGGGACTAGCCTGCACCGGCTCCTCGCGACTTACGGCAGCAGGGCGATCCGCATGTGGGTCTCGTGTCCGATGTGCGCGGTGTCGCTCGCGACCCACAGCCCACGCGCGGTGACCAGCAGGTCCTTGCCGCCCACGCCGCGGTCCTTGGTCGGGTTCCAGGCCAGCGCCAGCCCGGTGGTCGGGTCGATGGCGCCGATGCCGGGCCGGCTGACCGCGCCCGGACCGGCGTTGTCCCGGCCCTGCGGGTTGTTCAGCCAGCGCTGGTGACCCTGGACGTACACGGCCTGGTCGGTGACCGCGACCGAGTGCAGGGTGTCACCGCCGGTGTAGTTGATCCACGTCGGCCGGGCCGGGGAGAGGTTCGCGGTCTCGAACCGGGACGCTGCGTCGCACAGCGCGATGCCGACCTGCCCGGACAGCGGTACGAACCCGGTCGAGACGAACACGAAGTATGACCCGTCGGGCGAGAAGTCGACGTCGCGCATGTAGTCGGGCAACGAGGAGGCCGCGCACATCTGCTGCAGCGGCGTGTAGCGCCAGGCGCTCACCGATGCGGCGGTCGAGCCGAGATCGAGCATGAACGCGCGGTAGTGCGTCGCCCCGCCGACCGTGGTGAAGTTGCCGACCCCGACGAGCTTGGTGCCGGCCGGGTTGACCGCGAACCGGTAGACCTCCACCGGTCCGGCGTTGGAGGCGACGCTGCCGGTGACGGCGACGTTGATGTAGCCGGTGTTGGCGCCGGACGCGGGGTTGACCGCGAGGATCTTCTTCGGGAACGTCCCCGAGATGATCAGCCGGCCGCTGACCAGCGCGGCCTCGGTCACGTTGCCGCTGGTCAGCGCCGCGTTGAAGGACGTGTCGACGGCGCCGGTGGTCGCATCGATCTTGGCCAGCCCGCGCCGGGCGACGCCGTTGACCGAGCTGAACGAGCCGCCGATGTAGAGCGACGTGCCGCTCGGGACGATCGCCCACACGTCGCCGTTGACGTTCGGCGCGAACGACGTGGAGATCGAGCCCGTCGCCGCGTTGAACGCCAGGATGTGATTGCGGGTGAACGTGCCGGTCGGCGTGGTGCCCGCGGCGGCGGTGACCGAGGTGAACGAGCCGCCGACGTAGAGCATGCCGTTGGCCTCGGCCGACTTGTACGCCGCGCCGTTGGTGATGTTGGGCGTGTAGTTGACCGGGTTGGTCGACACCACCCGTCCGATCGCCGGGGAGGCGTCGGCCGTCCCCATGGCGGTGGCCGCCAGCAGGACCGCGATCCCTCCGGCTGCGATTCCGCGCAACATCGTTGCTCGCACGCGCATGACTACCCCCACGGCATCGTCGCGGCGCGGACCCCACCGAGGCGCCGCCTTGACACCATAAGACCGCGACGGCCCGTTCCGATGACGTCTCGCCACATTGCCCGAGGTGCGGGCCGACGCGGCGATACGCAGAACGCGCGGAATGCTCCGGATGCTCAGAACACGACGACTGAGCGGAGCACGTCGCCCCGGTGCATCGCGGCGAACGCGTCCTCGACCTCGTCGATGGTGATCGTCGCCGAGACGAACCGGTCGAGGTCGAGCCGGCCCTGCCGGTAGAGGTCGATGAGCATGGGGAAGTCGCGCGAGGGCAGGCAGTCGCCATACCAGGACGACTTGAGCGCGCCGCCGTGGCTGAAGAAGTCCAGCAGCGGCATCTCCAGCCGCATCTCCGGCGTCGGCACGCCGACCAGCACCAGCGTGCCGGCCAGATCACGCGAATAGAACGCCTGCTTGTACGTCTCGGGCCGGCCGATCGCCTCGATCACCACATCCGCGCCGAAGCCGTCGGTCGCCTTCTTGATCGCCTCGACCGGATCTTCCTCGGCCGCGTTGACCGCGTGGGTCGCGCCGAGGCTGCGCGCGGCGCCGAGCTTGCGGCGGTCGACGTCGACGCCGATGACCGTGCGGGCGCCGGCCAGCCGGGCGCCCGCCACCGCGGCCGCGCCCACCCCACCGCAGCCGTACACGGCCACCGTGTCGCCGCGGGTGACCGCGCCGGTGTTGATCGCCGCGCCGAGCCCGGCCATCACGCCGCAGCCGAGCAGGCCGGCCGCGGTGGCCGGCGCCTCCGGGTCGACCTTCGTGCACTGGCCGGCGGCGACCAGCGTCTTCTCGGCGAGCGCGCCGATGCCCAGCGCCGGGCTGAGCTCGGTGCCGTCCTCGAGGGTCATCCGCTGGGTCGCGTTGTGGGTGTTGAAGCAGTACCACGGGCGGCCGCGGGCGCAGGCCCGGCAGGTGCCGCAGACGGCCCGCCAGTTGAGGATCACGTAGTCGCCGGGCTGCAGCTCGGTCACGCCGTCGCCGACCGCGGTCACCCTGCCGGCCGCCTCGTGCCCGAGCAGGAACGGGTAGTCGTCGGAGATCCCGCCCTCCCGGTAGTGCAGGTCGGTGTGGCAGACCCCGCACGCCTGCACGTCGACGACCGCCTCGCCCGGACCCGGATCCGGCACCAGCACGGTCTCCACCGTCACCGGCTCGCCCTTGCGCCGGGACACCACGCCCCGCACCTGTGTCGTCACGCTAACCTCCTGGACCGTGCTGCAACGTCACCGCACTGGTGACCTTAGGCCGCGGACGGGTAGGGGCGCTGCCATGAGCAATCTGAACGATCCCCACGAGCTCGAGCGGGAGGCCGCGGAGATCACCCTGCCGGAGGGTGCGGACGGCGGCGTCGACCGTCCGGCACCGCCGGGCTACGTCGACCCGGCGGCCCGCGGCTCCGACGAGGCCGCCGAGCCGCCGCCGGAGGAGGATGCCGAGCGGCTGGAGTCCGCGCTCCGGGAGGGCGCCGGGTTCCTGCGCATCGCCGACCCGCTGTCGGTCGAGCGCGCCCGCGAGGAGACCGAGGAAGGCCCCGGCACCTCCCTCGGCTAGGTTCGCCCGGTGGCCGGTCCGGTGGCGTTCGTGCTGGGCGGCGGCGGGCTGCTCGGCGCGCACGAGGTGGGGATGCTCCGGGCCTTGCTGGAGGCCGGGATCGTGCCCGACCTCGTCGTCGGCACCTCGGTCGGGGCGATCAATGGGGTCGTGGTGGCCGAGGACCCGACCACCGGCGCGGTGCAGCGGCTGGCCGACCTCTGGCTCGACCTCGACTCCACCGACCTGTTCGGCGGCTCGGTGTTCGGTCGCCTGTCCACGCTGGCCCGGACCCGCATATCCCTGCACACCGAGCAACCGTTGCGCGACGCGCTCAACTCGCACCTGACCGCGCGTACGTTCGAGGAGCTGCACGTCCCGTTCCAGTGCGTGGCGGCGAACGTCGAGCGGGCGGCCGAGCACTGGTTCTCCCGCGGGCCGCTGGTCGACGCGGTGCTCGCGTCCTGTGCGGTGCCCGGCCTGCTCCCGCCGGTCCAGCTCGACGGGCAGACCTACCTGGACGGCGGACTGGTGCACAGCATCCCGGTCGGCCGCGCGGTGGCGCTCGGCGCGACGACCCTCTACATCCTGCAGGTCGGGCGGATCGAGCAGCCGCTCGCGGCGCCGCAGCGGCCGTGGGAGGTGGGGCTGGTCGCGTTCGAGGTGGCCCGCCGGCACCGGTTCGCCGCGGACATGGCCTCGCTGCCGCCGGGGGTGACCGTGCACCTGCTGCCGACCGGTGCGCCGGAGCGGGCGGCCGACCTGCGCAGCCAGCTCCGCTACCGGGATCGGTCTGGGATCGCCCGGCGGATCGAGAGCGCATACGCGGCGAGTACCGCCTATCTCGTACGTTGATTCCTTATTGCGAATTCAAGCATCTGCTCACCCAATTTGGGGAGTCCCGGGATTGGCCGGCCCTCCTAGTCTGCGTCTGGGGTATTTAACCCGGTCCGACACACTAGGAGCCACCGTGGAACGATCCCAACCCTCGTTCGACATCAGTCGGCGAACAGCTCTGAAGGCAGGCTCGGCCGCAGCGCTGGCAGCGCTGCTGGAGGGCCTCGCCTGGATTCCGAAGCGGCCCGCCGTCGCCGCGACCGAGCTGCCGGACATCCAGTTCGACGTCGCCCAGTTCATCAAGCCGGCGACCGCGATCAACGGCGTGCAGGTCCAGTTCGGGCCGGTACACACCTACTTCGAGACCGCGAACCTGCGCCGGCCGCCGACCCTGGCCGACCAGACGGCGCTGGCGAACGCGCTGAGCACGATCGAGAGCGCGTACGAGTTCAGCCCGGCCGGCGTGATGGTCTTCGTCAGCTACGGTCTCGGCTACTTCAGCCGGCTGCCCGGCGGCCTCACCGGCGGCTCCCTCGCCGGGCTGCACATGCCCCGGCTGGCCTTCGACACCAACCGGTTCGCGCTGGAGGAGGCCAAGGCCGCGCCCACCGACGCCGGCCAGGCGGGGATCGTGAAGCGGAAGTTCGACATCACGCCGATGATCGGCGGCAGCGACGTACTGTTCACGATCCGCAGCGACGACTCCGCGATCGTCCAGGACGTGCTGCGCTACCTGCGCAGTGCCTCCAGCACGCTGAACGGCGTGTCCGTCCCGCCGCCGAACCTGCCGCTGACCTGGAGTCCGGTGCGGGCGATGTTCTCCCAGCCGGGCCTGCCCCGGCAGATCGCCGAGCGGGAAGGCCTCTACTACGCCGACCGCATCAACGACCAGTCGCCGATGTGGATGGGCTTCGCCGACCAGCAGACCTCGAGCACCGGGCCGGCGGCGGCGTGCACGTTCGCCGGCAACGCGTCGTCGCAGCTGACCACCGCACGGCAGGGCGACTACTTCGACAACGGCGGGATCCAGAACCTCTCGCACGTGATCCTCGACCTCGAGGCCTACTACGCCCGGGCCGGCGAGGCCGGGTCCGCGGAGGACGAGACGTTCCTGGAGCGGGTCCAGTACATGTTCCGGTCCGACCCGCCGCCGTCGTTCGGTGGCGGCGGCGACCCGTTCCTCAACGGCGGCGGACCGGCCTACCTGCCGAGCACGTTCGCCGGGACCGGGGACGCGGCGCTGGGCGCGCAGGGCGTCAACACTCCGGGCAACCAGCACCGGATCGGGCACCTCGCCGCGCTGCAGCAGTCGTCCCGGGCGCCGGACGGCACGCCGCTGCACATCCGGATGGACGGTCCCGGCTTCGACGTCATGGACGTGCCGGACACGATCGTCCGCCCCGGCCGCAGCGGGAACGTGCCGAAGCTGCAGTTCACCGCGTTCGTACCGACGGCCGACTTCTTCGACACGATGCGGCGCAACCAGGCGGCGCTCAACCTGCAGACTCAGTTCGCGGTCAACCCGCTCGACAACGGCCTGGAACGGTTCCTCACCTCGACCAGGCGGCAGAACTTCCTCTGCCCGCCCCGACGCCATCGGGCCTTCCCGCTGGTCGAGCTGACCTGACCGCGTGACGCCCACGGCGGCGCCGCCCCATCGCCACCGTGGCCGCGGGATGATCGACCCATGCGAACGACCGGAGTGCCGCGGCGGTGAGCAGACCCCTCCCGCCGCCGGCTCTCCGGCGCGTCGTGAGCGTGCCGCTTACGCTCGCCGCGCTGCCGCTGCTGGTCGCCACCCTCCCGGTCTGGATCCTCACCGGCCTGGTGACCTCGCTGTTCCTGCCCGGGAGGTGGCGCGGGCTGCGGCTGCTCTGGTTCGGCGTCGTCTGGTTCGCCTGCGAATGGGTCGCTCTCGGCGCACTCGGCTGGATGTGGCTGCGGTCCGGGTTCGGTCGGCACCTGCGCGGGCCGCGCTGGCAGGAGGCGCACTACCGGTTGCTCGGCTGGCTGGTCGACCGGGTCTACCGGACCGCGCGCTGGACGTTCCGGCTCAGGGTCGTCGGCTCCGGCGACGGCCGCCCGTTCCGCCGGGACCGGCCACAGCTGGTGCTCTGCCGGCACGCCGGGCCGGGGGACTCGGTGCTGCTGGTCCGCGAGCTGGTGATGCTCGCCCAGCTCCGGCCGCGGATCGTGCTCAAGGACGCGCTGCAGCTCGATCCGACCGTGGACGTGCTGCTCAACCGGCTACCGAACCGTTTCATCACCCCGCACCCCGACGTCGCCGACGACGTCACGGCGGCGATCGCGATGCTGGCCGGTGGGGCGGGTCCTGGAGACGCGGTGGTGATCTTCCCGGAGGGCGGCAACTTCTCCGAGCGGCGCCGGTCCCGCGCGATCGAGCGGCTGCGCGGGCTCGGGCACGCCGACGAGGCGGCCAAGGCCGAGCGGATGCACAACCTGATGGCGCCGCGGCCCGGCGGCACGCTCGCCGCCATCGCCGCCGCCCCGGACGCCGACGTGCTGCTGGTCGCGCACGAAGGCCTCGAGGACCTGTCCTCGGTCGCCGACCTGTGGCGCGGGCTGCCGATGGACGACGAGGTCGAGGTCGCGTGGTGGCACGTGCCCTCGGACGAGCTGCCCCGGGACAAGCCGGTCGACGACCAGGTCGACTGGTTGTTCGACTGGTGGGGACGGCTCGACGCCTGGGTCGCCGCCCAGCGCTCCGCCGACGCGTAGCCGCCCGGCTGCCGGCCGGGCGCCTAGATGCTGCCGCTGAACCTCTGCCTAGAGCCGCGGGCAGGCCGCTGACCTGCAGTCGGCGGCTCACTGTGCTTCCCCGGGACGTGCCTGGGACGTGGCAGTCTCGTTTTGAGCGGTCCAGGCCTCATCGATCGCCTGCCGGGTGCGGTCGTCCTGACCCTGGATCAGATGGCCGTAGGTCGTGAGTACCAAGGTCGCGTTCTCGTGGCCCAGCCGCTCGGCTACCTCGATCACCGACCGGCCGGCGGCCAGTAGGACGCTGGCGTAGTGGTGTCGCAGGTCGTGTGTCGTCGTCGAGTCCGGGACGTCGGGTAGAGCCCTGATGGCGTTTTTGAAGAGCTGCGCGCCGTAGTAGGCGTGGCTGTAGACCCGTCCGGTACTGGTAGTGAACAGCGTCCCGTCAGCCGCCGGCGGGAACTGGCGGATGTGCTCGGCCAATGCCTCGCTGACGACCTGTGGCAGCGGGATCGTCCGCCTCGAGGTCGGCGTCTTCGGCCGGCTGCGGGTGCGCTCCCCCGGCGGAATCTGCCACTCGATGCGGACCGTCCGACGGAGGAAGTCGACGTCGTCGACGCGCAGCGCGAGCAACTCGCCGATCCGCAGGCCGAGACCGCGACCCGCCGGGCAGTCCGTGGCCCGTGCGGCCTCGCCGCGGCGTACTCGCGCGCGGCCTGGGCGACCGTGCGCCGGTCGGAGCGGTCGACGTACTCACCACGCAGGAGCTCGGCCTGCACCGTAGCCAGGTACGCCTCGGCGTCGACGCGGCGGTCGAACGAGCGACCCTG
>Ga0207683_10000935_pt1 | contig 26853 bp, 30 predicted proteins | sample KBSM73metaG_FD_184333 | JGI IMG/M metagenome (GOLD analysis project Ga0207683, IMG submission 184333) | Miscanthus rhizosphere microbial communities from Kellogg Biological Station, Michigan, USA - KBS M7-3 metaG (SPAdes) (version 2) | ecosystem: Host-associated > Plants > Roots > Rhizosphere >... | reverse complement strand
GCCGAGCGCGCGAGGCGCGCGTCGAGCAGTCCGATCAGGAAGGCGACGGGCGAGATGCCGATCACGAGCAGCGTCGCGCGCTGGATGGTCGCGAACTCGAACCCGTCGAAGAAGGCTCCCGAGAGGAACAGCACCGCGATCATCAGGAGACCGAGCGCGAACGAGTCGATCAGGAGCGCGACGGACCGCCGCAGCGGCCGGCCGGCGCGCCGCCGCCGCGACGCCAGGACGCCGATGCCGATCAGGCAGATCACGCTGATCGACACGAGTTGCACGCTCTCCACGGTCTGCGCCGCGTCCGGGCGCGGTGCGATCTCCAGCAGGTTGTGAGGCCCCACGCCGCCCAGGGCCATCTTCAGGAGCTGCAGCCCGATCGCGCTGAAGTACGCCGCGCCGACGAGCCAGCGCTCGAAGCTCGAGCGCAATCGCCCGGACGGGAACGCGAGATACACGTGCACGAAGATGACGGCCGGCAGGATGTCGAAGACCACTCCGAACGTGTGCGGGACGGCGTAGTCGGCGAACGCGAGTGCGGAGACTGCGGTCGTGAAGCCGCCGGCGATCATGAGCACGCCGAGCCGGCTGTCCGGGCGGCTCCGCCATGCGATGAGCCCCGCTGCGATGTACGGGACGCTGATCCACTCGAGCAGCGCGATCTGGATGCCGCTGACGTCGTCGCTCGCCAGCGCCAGCGCCAGAGCGGCCCCCGCGGTCGCCAACCCGGCGGCCGCGATCGCCCACACCACCGGGAGACTCGGCGGCTTACGGGCGTTCGCGACCGCGATGGGTGCTGCGTAGGGCGTAGCCATGCCGCTCCATTCCGGTCGTCGGAAGGGGAGGATACTCCTCACAGGGCGTGATTCAACGGCTGCTGCGCCTGCCGCGGTGGATCGCCGCGCCGGCCCCGGCCGCGGCGAGCGCGCCGCCGACCAGAAGGCCGGCGCCGAGCTCGAGCAGGAACGGGACCTTGGCCCCGACGCTCACGTCGGTGTGGACACCGCGCGTGCCGTCGGCGTTCATGACGACCACCGACCAGTCGCCCTTCGCGACCGGCCAGGTCATCGTCTGCTTGCCGATCCCGCTCGCCTTGGCAGCCCAGAACGTCTGCTTCGAGGGTGCCGACGGCCTCGCGTCGCCGGCGCGCCGGGCGGAGGTCACCGAGAGCGGGTCGACCTCGAAGTCGGTGATCGCGTCGTGCGAGACGGATCCGAGGTACGACGCGATCTGCGACTTGCGTGCGATGCCGACGAAGATCGGATGCGCCCGCGTGCCGGTGGCGGTCACGCGGACGGTGCCGAGCCGGCCGTTGCGGAAGAGCGGGCCGGGACCGTCGGTGCCGACGTCGAGGCCCTCGGTGACGAAGGCGTAGGTCGGCGTCGTCAGGTGCTTCGAGCCGGTGGCGTAGTAGCCCCCGCCGTCCTCCTTGGTCCCGTGCGCCCAGACGAGGGCGCCGCCTCCGGCCAGGAGTGCAAGTGCCAACGCTCCGGCAAGGGCCCCGGTGATCATCAAGCCTCTACGGCCGGCGCTGCGGCCGGGTCTCACTGTGGTTTCGGACGCGATCATGTGACGTGCTCCTTGAGGTGAGTGACTGGACTCACCCAAGATCGCAGTCACGACCTGCGACCGTAAGACGGCCTACCCGTGCCTTCCGGTTCGGGTTTCAGGTGTCTTGCCCGGCCGCGCGAACCCGAGCGGTCCCCGCGGCCCTCGGCTCACTTCACGAAACGCTGCACGAACGCGAGGGCGGTGTCGGCGACGTCGCGCCAGCCGTGGTCGATCACGAGCGCGTGGCCGCGATCGGGGAACGAGACGAACTCGGTCACGCCCTCGTTCTTCTGCTGCCGCTTGAACGAGGCCTTGGCGATCGAGGGCGGCACCGTGTGGTCCTTCGTGCCGGACGTGATCAGCAGGGGTCCGCGCTCGGGGTTCTTCGTGTCGACCTTGGCCTCGGTCCACGGATTGAGGTTGGCCGTGGCCGCCTGGAAGAGCGGCGCGCCCGGGGTCGGCACCGAGAACTGCTCGTACAGCTCCTTGGCCTCGTCCTCGCTCACGGCGTTCGCGAAGCCGTAGCGGAACTGGTCGTAGCTGAGCGGAACGGCGCGGTTCCAGTTGCGCGGGTTGTGAAGCACGACGTTCGCGACACGCAGCGCGGAGATCGGCAGCGGCAGAACGCCGCGGAACGGCGCGGGGTCGATCGCGACCGAGGCCGCCGAGAGCCCGCGGCCGGCCACGATCTGCGTGAGCAGGCCGCCGAACGAGTGCCCCAGCACGGCGGGCTTCTTGTCGAGCCGGCGGATGATGTCGGAGAAGTGGTCGGCCACCTGGCCGACCGTCTTGCCCGCGAGGACCTCGGGATGGGCCTTGGCCTCCTCGACGGTCTCGGGGTCGTCCGGCCAGCCGGGCGTGAGCGCCGTGAACCCGGCCTCTTCGAAGACCGCCGCCCAGCGATCCCAGCTGCTCGGCAGGAGCCAGAGCCCGTGGATGAACACGACCGGTGTCTTGCCCGAGGCATTGGCCTTCGCGATCTGATCTGCCTCGGTCGGGGATGTGGTGCTCGACATCGTCTCGCTTCCTCTCGCGTGTCCTCGTCGGCTGTGCGTCCCGGTGGCTTCGTCCTGCAGGGTTGCGCATCTCGCCCTCGGGGCGACGCGAGTGCCGATGAGTTTCGCGACGGCCTCCGGTCCCACCGGCGACAACGAAACGGGGAGGCGACCATGACCAGGCTGAAGCTCGATATCTCCACGTCGCTGGACGGGTACATCGCGGGGCCCGACGCGAGCCTGCAGGACCCGCTGGGCAAGGGCGGCGAGCGCCTGCACGAATGGGTCGTCGGGCTGGAGGGCTTCCGCAAGGCGCACGGCATGGAGGGTGGCGACAGCGCCAGCCCCGACAACGAGATCGTCGCGGAGGCCACGCGCGACATCGGCGCCTACGTGATGGGCCGCAAGATGTTCAGTGGCGGCTCCGGGCCGTGGGAGAGCGACCCGAACGCCGACGCCTGGTGGGGCGACGACCCGCCCTTCCACGTGCCCGTCTTCGTGCTCACCCATCACGAGCGCGAGCCGCTCGTCAAGGCGGGCGGCACGACGTTCCACTTCGTCACGGGCGGCCTCCGCTCGGCGGTCGAGCAAGCCACGGTTGCCGCCGGCGATCTTGACGTCTCCATCGCCGGCGGCGCGAGCATCGTCCAGCAGTGCCTGGCAGCCGGCCTCGTGGACGAGTTCCAGATCCACGTCGTGCCGGTCCTTCTGGGCGGCGGTGTCCGCCTCTTCGACGGCACCGTTCCCGCCCCGGTCGAGCTGGAAGCGGAGAGGGTGCTGGCGTCGCCCGCCGTCACCCATCTCCGCTTCCGCGTCAGCCCGTAGAGCGGACCGCAACGCTCGGGGTCTGGCCCCGAACGTTGCGGTCCTCGCGCTAGGCGGCTTCGGCCAGCTCGACGTCGGAGGCCGCGACCGTGCGTGCGCGCGAGCGCAGCCCGGTGCCCATCGCGACGATGCCGAGCACGCCCACGATCACCGGGACGAAGAGCGCCGGGTGGAACCCGTCGAGCACGGCCTGTGGCGAGCTGCCGTCGCCCGTGTTGGCGTTGATCACGGCCGTCGTGACGGCGAGCGCGAGCGCTCCGCCGAACTGGAAGGACGTGTTGAGCAGTCCGCCCGCGAGTCCCTGCTCCTCGGCGGCGACGCCGCTGGTTGCCGCGATGTTGAGCGGCCCGAACGCGAGCGCGAAGCCCAGGCCCGCGAGCAGGAACGTCGGCAGCAGCGACGTCAGGTAGCCCGACTCGAGCCCGACCGGGAGGAACAGCAGGTAGCCAACGACGATCGAGACCAGTCCGGCCAGGATCAGCCGCGTGACGCCGAAGCGCATGACGAGTGGCGCGATGCGGGTCGAGAACAGCGCGACCAGCAGGCCTGCCGGGAAGATCGCCAGGCCGGTCTCGAGCGCCGACCAGCCACGCAGCTGCTGCATGTAGAGCGTTGCGATGAACTGGAATCCGATCCAGCTCCCGAACAGCGCCATGGCGGCCAGGTTGGCCCGCACGAGCGCGGCCGAGCGCAGGATCCCGAGCCGCACGAGTGGCGTCGGCGTGCGCTGCTCGCGTGCGACGAACGCAGCCAGGAAGGCGGCGGCGCCGAGGAACGAGACGAGCGTGCGCGTCGAGGCCCAGCCCACGTTGGGCGCGTTCACGAGCGTGTAGACCAGCAGGAGCATGGCGGCCGTGATCGTGACGGCGCCGGTGGCGTCGAAGCTGCGCCCGATGCGGGGCACGCGCTCGCTCGTCGGCACGAGCTTGATGCCTGCGATCAGCACGACCAGAGCGACGGGCGCGGGCAGGAAGAACACCCAGCGCCAGCCGGCCTCGGTCAGCAGGCCGCCGATCACGAGCCCGAGCGAGAAGCCCGTGGCGCCGGTCGCCGTGTAGACCGACAGCGCCTTGTTGCGCGCCTGGCCCTCCTTGAACGTCGTCGTGATGATCGAGAGGCCCGCGGGTGCAGTGAAGGCTGCGGACATGCCCTTGATGAAGCGCGTCGCGATGAGGAGCGTCCCGTCATGGGCGAATCCTCCGAGCAGTGATGCAACGACGAACACGCCAAGCGAAATCAAGAAGACACGCCGCCTGCCCAGTAGGTCTGCGGCCCGGCCGCCCAGCAGCAGGAAGCCGCCGTAGCCGAGCACGTACGCGCTCACGACCCACTGCAGCGAGCTGGTCGAGAGGCCGAGGTCGCTGCGGATCGACGGCAGGGCGACACCCACCATCGACACGTCGAGCGCGTCGAGGAAGAGGGCGCCACAGAGCACGAGCAGCGCGCCCCAGGCACGCTTGCTGAGCCGCCCGGAACCGTCGTCGAGGGAGTGGGATAGCTGCGAGGTGGTTGCTGTCACGAAGAAGCTCCTTCCGGTGAGCTCTCAGCTGGCGGATCGAGCTCCGCTCAGCTATTGTTCGACCAGCATCGTACATATTAGTTCGATCGAGGTCAAACAATTGATTCCCCCCGAATTGCAGTCGCGTGATGACCACGCACCCGATCTCGCCGCTGTGGATGTCCTCACCGTCCTGCAGGCGCTCTCGGATCCCGTGCGCCTTGCGATCGTCCGCCAGCTCGCCGGCTGCGGCGAGGCCGGCCTCATGTGCGGCCAGATCCAGCTGCGCGTCGGCAAGTCGACGGCCAGCCATCACCTGAAGACGCTCCACAACGCCGGCATCACCAGCGAGCGCGCGCAAGGCGTGTGCAAGTACATCCAGCTGCGCCGTGACGAGCTCGACGAGCGCTTCCCTGGGCTGATGGAGTCCGTGCTCAGCGCTCCGGGCGCTCCCGCCGTCTGAGCGCGCTCTAGCGCGACTGCGCCGTCAGCGCGCGCTCGAGCGCCTGATGCGCTCCGGCGCGGTCGCCCCAGCGCAGCACCGGCTCGAGCTCGCCCGAGCGAAGGTCGAGCAGGTCGTGCTCCCAGCCGGCGCGATTGCGCTCGACCGGGCCCGGGCTCAGCGCGACCAGCACCGGCTGCTCGTTGACGAGCATGAGGTCACCCTCGTTGGCCTCCACGCGCGGCCGGTGGTACCTGCCGCGCTCGTCGACGGTGGACTGGCGCACGAGCGCCTCGAGCCAGCTCGCCCAGATCGTGTCGGAGGCCGGAACGCCCTCCCGTCCGGTCAGCATGAGCTGGCGGCCGTTCGCGGCCGAGGCGGTGTCCTCGACGGCGATGAAGAGCCCGCGGCCGTCGCCGCGGTCGACGACGTGGAGCTCACGCCCGTCGACCCAGGCGCAGGCGAGCACGTCCGGGGCGATGTCGAGCACGTCGACGACGCCGAGGGGATCGAGCGCGTGCAGGTCGATCAGCTCGCGGCCCATGGCCACCTGCTCGGCCGCCGCGATGTCATCGCGTGCCACGTTGAGCGCGATCACGTACTCGTCCAGGCGGACGCGCCACACACTCGCACTGCGCCCCTCCTTGATGCTCCAGAGCTCCACGTCGGTGACCGTCTCCACGTCGGCGATGCCCAGTGCATAGTCGAGCGCGGTGCTCAGGCTCTGCGCGTACGAGCGCACCCCGGCGGCTCGCGCTGCGTGGGCAACGCCTTCCACGAGCGGGATCGAGAGGTCGTCCGTCGCGACGGGCTCGTGCCGCTCGTCGAGGATGCCCTCGAGCACCGGCGACAACTCGGCCCACGCGTGCCTGTCGAGCCCGACGCGCGCGAGCGGCTCGAGGGCCAGCGGCAGGATCCCGTGATGCGGCCCGAAGGCGCCGACCGGCGGAGGATCGCCCAGCGGGCCTGTCCAGATCGGCGACGCCCGCGGCCCGTGCCGGATCGTCAGCCTGGACACCCCTCTTCAGCCCTCCTACTCGTTGTCTCACCGGCAAGTGGCGTGTGACAGCGCCTCCGCGGTGCAAACGCCAACCTACGCCTGGGTGGGGTGGGTGGACAACGGTGCGCTTTCGCGCGATTCCGGCGTTTTCGGTCACCCGTTCGGGTGACCCGCGGCCCGTTGGGACCGTCTCAGCGCGGTTCGGTCGCGAGCCGGAGGCCGAGCGCGACCAGCACGAGGCCGGTGATTCGGTCGAGCGCCGCCTTGACGCGGGGGCGCGTGAGCAGTCCGCCGGCCCTGGCGGCCACCAGTGCGTACGCGCTCATCCAGGTGAGCGTCATGGCGACGAAGAGGCCGCCGAGCAGCAGGAACGGCAGGAGGACGCGCTGGCCTCCGCCGATGAACTGCGGCAGGAGGCTCGTGAACAGCACGGCCACCTTGGGATTTGCGAGGTTGCTGATCAGGCCCTGGCGGAAGCCGCGCCCGGGGTCGAGCTGCCGACCGCCACCCGGCGGCTCGCGACGCGCGGTCGCGTGGTGGCCGGCGCTGCGCAGCGCCTGGACACCGAGCCAGATCAGATAGGCAGCTCCGATCAGCTTGAGCGTCTCGTAGGCCGTGGCCGAGGCATGCACGACCGCCGCGATGCCGAGTGCCGAGGCGATCGTCCAGACCAGCAGACCGGAGGCGACGCCGAACGAGGTCGCGAGCCCTGCCCGCCGGCCATAGATCAGCGCGTTCTTCGTCACGAGAGCCGTGTCGGGTCCGGGCGTGACCAGGATGAAGACCGCCACGCCCATGAATGCGGGGATGTTCACCTGCATCGCGCAAAGTCTCGCAGACCGGCGTCAGGCGCTCGCCAGGCGCTGCGCGAGACGATCCAGGAAGATCGACCAGCCCCCCGCTGCGGCGTCGTACTGCTCGGGGGTCATGCCGCCGTGCTGCTCGAAGTGCATCTCGGTGCGGCCGTCGCCGAGGTCGCTGAGCTGCACGACGACGAGCTCGTAGGCGTCGTCCCCAGGCCGGTCCGAGAACGTCATCACGAGCCGCTCGGGCTCGACGACCTCGTGAAACTCGCCCGTCCATCTGATCTCCCGGCGGTCGGGGCCGGCGAACATCGTCGCCCGCCACGAGCCCCCGGGTCGCACGTCCATCGAGACAGACGACAGCGGCACGTCCGCCTCGGGGCCGCCGAACCAGTCGGCGAAGCGCGCGGGCTCGGTCCACTCCTTCCAGACGCGCTCTCGCGGGGCGTCGAAGACGCGGGTGATCGCGATTCCCGGCTCAGGCATCCTCGGTCCTCTCTTCGCTTGATTCAAGCCGCTCTCCGAGGCGGTCGAAGCTTCCCTGCCAGAAGCTGCGGTAGTCCTCGAGCCAGTCGGCAGCCTCGTGCAGCGGCGCCCCCTGCAGGCGCGAGGGCCGGAGCTGCGCCGAGCGTCCGCGCGTGATCAGGCCCGCGCGCTCGAGCACGCGCAGGTGCTTCGAGACCGCCTGCACGCTGATGGGGAAGGGCTCGGCGAGCTCGTTCACCGACGCCTCGCCCTGCGCGAGGCGAGCCAGGATGGCGCGCCGCGTGGGATCGGCGAGCGCTGCGAACGTGGTAGTGAGCTGGTCGGCTGCCATGTGTTCACCCAATCAGTTTAACAACTGTATGGTTGCAGACGATGACGCGGCGGTCGGACGGCCGGCTGCCGCCACACAAAGAGGAGGATCACGATGGGACGGATCGTCGTCACGGAGTTCATCTCGCTGGACGGCGTCGTGGAGGACCCGGGCGGTTCCGAGGACTTCCGCCACGGCGGCTGGGCCTTCGCGACCGACAACGGAGACGAGGGCAGGGAGTTCAAGGTCGAGGAGACGCGCGCGTCCGATGCCCAGTTGCTCGGCCGGGTCACCTACGAGGGCTTTGCCGAGGCCTGGCCTTCCCGGGAGGGCGAGTTCGCCGACCTGTTCAACAGCATGCCCAAGTACGTGGTCTCGTCCACGCTGACCGATCCCACCTGGAGCAACTCGACGGTGCTGACGGGCGACCTCGCCGGCGAGGTCGCGAAGCTGAAGGCCCGCCACGAGCGCGACATCGTCGTGCACGGCAGCGTCCAGCTCGCCCGGTCGCTGATCGAGGCCGGTCTCGTCGACGAGTTGCGCCTGATGGTCTATCCCGTCGTGCTGGGGAGCGGCCTGCGCCTGTTCGGCGAGACGAGCGATACGAAGACGTTCAAGCTGGAGTCCTCGAGGATCGTCGGCGAAGGCGTGGCGATCCTCGTCTACCAGCCTGCCTGAGGAGAGCTTGCCCGCGGCCGGTCGTGATGCGAACATACGTTCGTGCGCAACGAGGCGAGCATCCTGCACGCCGACGCCGACTCGTTCTTCGCGTCGGTCGAGCAACGGGACGATCCGCGCCTGCGCGGGCGTCCCGTGATCGTGGGCTCGTGGGTCGTGCTGGCGGCCAGCTACGAGGCCAAGGCTCATGGCATCCGCACCGCCATGAGCGGCTCGCAGGCGCGCCGGCTGTGCCCGCAGGCGATCGTGGTCGCTCCGCGCTTCGCGGCCTACAGCGAAGCGAGCAAGGCGATGTACCGGGTCTTCGACGACACGACTCCCGTCGTCGAGGGCATGTCGATCGACGAGGCGTTCCTCGACGTGCGGGGCATGCAGCGGGTGTTCGGGACGCCGCGCGAGATCGCCGTGCGACTGCGGCGCGACGTGCTCAGGCACGTCGGCCTGCCGATCACGGTCGGCGTGGCGCGCACGAAGTTCCTTGCCAAGGTCGCAAGCGGAGTTGCCAAGCCGGACGGCCTGCTCGTGGTGCAGCCCGATGCCGAGCTCGCGTTCCTGCACCCGCTGCCGGTCGAGCGGCTGTGGGGCGTCGGGCCGGTGACGGCGCGCAAGCTCAACGAGCGCGGGATCGAGACCGTCGGCCAGGTGGCGTCGCTCTCCGAGGCCGCGCTCGTGCTCCTGCTCGGGCCGGCCTCGGGGCGCCACCTGCATGCGCTCGCGCACAATCGCGACCCGCGGCGCGTCGAGACCGGGCGTCGCCGCCGCTCGATCGGCGCGCAGCGGGCACTCGGCCGCTCACCCAAGTCACCCGCGGCCATCGACGAGGCGCTGGTGGCACTCGTCGAGCGCGTCGCGCGCCGCATGCGCGCCGCGCGCCGCGTCGGCCGTACAGTCGTCCTGCGCCTGCGCTTCGCCGACTTCTCGCGGGCGACGCGCTCGCACACGCTGCCGCGCGCGACCGCGGGAACCGGGACGATCCTGGCCGCAGCACGCGGCCTGCTGGCGGCCGCGGCGCCGCTGATCGAGCATCAGGGCCTGACGCTCGTGGGCATCGCGGTGACGAACCTCGACGACGAGCGCGCCGTGCAACTGGTGCTGCCGTTCGATCGCGACGTCGAGGGAGCACTCGACACGGCCGTCGACGAGGTGCGCGCGCGCTTCGGCTCGAGCGCGATCACGCGAGCGGTGCTGCTGGGACGCGACCAGGGCATCGCGATGCCGCTGCTGCCGGATTGAGGCTCGGGTGGCACCATCAGCCTCGTGACCGTGGCGCACGACGTGGAGACCCCGCACGGCCCGGCGCGCGTCTTCGTGCGCGCCGCCGATGAGCCGCGAGCCGCGCTCGTGCTCGGTCACGGAGCCGGCGGCGGCGTCAACGCGCGCGACCTCGTCGCCGCCTCGGGCGCGGCGCTCGCACTGGGCTTCACCATCGCGCTGGTCGAGCAGCCCTATCGCGTCGCGGGCCGGCGCTCGCCTCCACGAGCGCCGCTGCTCGATGCGGCGTGGATCGCGGTGGTCGAGTATCTGCGGGCGGGCGAGTTGGACGGTCTGCCGCTCGTCACCGGAGGGCGCTCGTCAGGCGCCCGGGTCGCCTGCCGCACCGCGGGCGCATGCGGTGCTGTGGGAGTGCTCTGCCTGGCGTTCCCGCTGCAGCCACCGCGCAGAGAAGGTGCGGCGCCGGCGCCGAGCCGTCTCGGCGAGCTCGAAGGCACGGCTGTCCCGGTGCTGATCGTGCAGGGCGAGCGCGACCCGTTCGGCATGCCGCCGTCCGCTCCGCTGCGGCAGGTCGTCGTGGTGCAGGGCGACCACAGCCTGCGCGGCAATGCACGCGAGGTGACGGATGCGGTGTCGGCCTGGCTTCCGGGCCTTGCCGTTCCGGCACCGTGAGAACATGCCGGTGTGACGCTCACGCGACGCTCACTGCAGTGGGTCGTGGCCGCCGGTGCCGCAGCTGTCGCGAGCGTGGTCGTCGCGCCGGCGGGCGCAGTCGCGCCGGCGACTCCGGGCGCAAGCTGGCAGAAAGTGCCGCCGGCAGCTGTCGGGCTGGACGCTGCCAGGCTCGCTCAGATCGCCGCGCAGGCCAGGCGGGGCAAGTCGAACTGCCTCGTCGTCGTGCGTGACGGCAAGCTCGCGGGCGAGTGGTACTTCCGCGGCACGGGGCCCGGCACGACGCAGGACGTGTTCTCGGCCACCAAGTCGGTTGCGAGCACGCTGGTCGGGATCGCACAAGACGACGGCGATCTACGCGTCGGCGACAGCGCGTCGAAGTGGATCCCGCAGTGGAAGGGGACTCCGGCAGAGGCCGTGACCGTGCGTGATCTGCTGAGCATGGACTCCGGCCGGCAATGGAGCCCCTTCACCGACTACGTGCGCCTGCTCTCCGCCAGTGACCGCACGGCTTTCGCCATCGGGCTCGACCAGGCCTCTGCGCCGGGCAGGGTCTGGGCCTACAACAACTCCGCGGTGCAGACGCTCGACCGCGTCCTGCTGAAGGCGACCGGCCAGGACGTGCTCGCGTTCGCGAAGAGGCGCATCTTCGCGCCGCTCGGAATGACGCACACGACGATGACGACCGACCGCGCCGGCAACGCGCAGATGTTCGAGGGCATCCGGTCGACCTGCCGCGACCTCGCGCGCTTCGGGCTCCTCATGCTGGACCGCGGCGCCTGGGGCGGCAGGCAGATCGTCTCCTCGAGCTGGGTCGCACAGGCGACGGGGCGCTCCTCGACGAAGCTGAACGCCGGGTACGGCTACCTCTGGTGGCTCAACCACGAAGGCGTCATCTCCGACGTGCTCACGGCCACGAGCCTGCAGCAGGCGCAGCATGCGAGTGCCGGCCGGCTCGTCCCGGGCGCGCCGGACGACATGTACTGGGCGCTCGGCCTCGGCAACCAGGTCGTCCAGGTCGATCCCCGCACGAAGACGGTGGTCGTGCGCCTGGGCACGGCGGAGCCGATCCCGACGCCGCCGACCTTCGGGCCCGCGCAGGCCAGCGAGGTCGTGACCCGCGCGGTGATCCGCAAGTAGGGATTCGTCGCGTCTCCGAGCGGGTATACTTGACGTAGACGTAAAGTTACGGAGAGGCTGCTGATCATGGCCGTCTGGACGATCTCGGCACAGGCAGGCACCGCCGGCGATCGGATCGCCGCGTGCCTTGCCGCCTCCGCAGGGGTGTCGCTGGTCGACCGCGCCTCGCTTGCCGCCTTTGCGCACGAGCTGAATCCCGCCATCGGCGATGTCGACGAGCTCGAGGAGCGAGTCGGAGGCCCACTGAGGCTCGCGGCCCTGAGCATCGGCGCGACCACCGGCTCGGTCGACGCCTTCCGCGAGCTCCAGCTCCGTCAGACCCTGCCCGACCTCGGGAGAGCCATCATGTCCGAGGCTGCGCGTCTTCCCTGCGTGATCCTCGCGACCGGCGCGTTCGCCGCCCTGCCTCGGCACGCCGCAGCCGTGCACGTGCGCCTGTGGGCTCCGCTGGAGTGGCGCGTTCGCGCCTATCAGCGCGACTGCATCGTCGATGCCCACTGCGCCGAGAAGGCCGTCAAGCGCGCCGACCACCTCCAGCGCGCGTGGGTCAAGTCGCTCTTCGGCGCTGACGTCGAGGACTGCCGGCGGTTCACGCTCTCGCTCGACGCGAGTCGCCTCTCCGAGGATCGCCTGGTGGAAGTCCTGCTCGCAGCCGGTGGCGTCACGGCGGCCGAGCGCGATCCGGGCGGGATCGCGCTCGCGTCGTGAACTTCACGCGATCGTGAGGTTTACGACCGGATCGCGCGGGTTCCGCGGGAGCCTCGGCCAGGCAAGACAGTAGGGTTCGCGGTCGGATGGGCCGCGTCGAGGGCAAGATCGTCGTCGTCACCGGAGCGGCCGGGGGACAGGGCGCGGCCGAGGCGCGGCTGCTCGCGCGCGAGGGTGCGACGGTGATCGCCACCGACCTCGCAGAAGACGATCCGCAGCTCGGCGACGGCATCGCCTACCGCCGCCTGGATGTTGCCGAGCCGGAGCACTGGAGTGAGCTCGGGGCATGGATCGAGCAGGCCCACGGGCGCGTCGACGGCCTCGTCAACAACGCCGGCATCCCGTTCCGGGAACGCCTCCTGCAGGTGGAGCTGGCCGACTGGAACCGCGTGATCGGCATCAATCTCACGGGGTCGCTGCTCGGCATCCAGACGGTCGCGCCGCTCATGCCGGCCGGTGGGTCGATCGTCAACGTCAGCTCGATCGCCGGCCTGACGGCGCACTACGCGGCGGCCTACGGCGTCAGCAAGTGGGCCGTCCGCGGGCTCTCGCGCGTGGCGGGCCTCGAGCTCGGTGCGCAGGGCATTCGCGTCAACACGATCCTGCCGGGCTTCATCGAGACGCCCATGACCGCATCGGCGCCAGGATGGTTCCGCGACCTGAACGTCGGGCAGACACCGCTCGGCCGTGCGGGGACGGTGGACGACGTCGCGCCGCTGGTCGTCTACCTGATCTCGGACGAGTCGTCGTTCGTGAGCGGAGCCGAGATCGTCGTCGACGGCGGCCAGACCTCGCACGGAGGATCGAAGCCGTATTCCGACGCCGCACGTAGGACCTGAAGCTCGACCGAGAGGACTGACGAATTGAGCACCGTTGAGACCGTCCGCGGGCCGGTCGATGTCGACCGGCTCGGGCCGACGCTGATGCACGAGCACATCTTCGTTGCCGACCCCTCGGCGATCCAGAACTACAACCACGTCTGGGGCGAGGGCTGGTGGGACGAGGAGGTGCGGGTCGCCGACGCGATCCAGAAGCTGCAGCGGCTGCGCGCCGGCGGCATCGAGACGCTCGTCGACCCGAGCACGCCGGGCGCGCTCGGCCGCAACATCCCGCGCGTCCAGCGGATCAACGCCGAAGTCGATCTCAACATCATCGTCGCGACCGGCATCTACGCCTTCCTCGAGCTGCCCGGATTCCTCGGCTACCGCTCGGATGACGAGATGGCCGAGCTGTTCGTGCGCGAGATCCGCGAGGGCATCGACGACACGGGCGTCAAGGCCGCATTCCTCAAGTGCGCGCTCGAGGCACACGGGATGATCGGAGACGTCCCTCGCATCTTCTCGGTGACCGCGGCGGCGGCGGTCGAGACGGGCGTGCCCGTGATGGTGCACACGAGTGCTCCGGCGAGAACCGGGCTGCTGGCGCTCGAGACGCTCACGCAGGCGGGCGTCGATCCGAGGCGGATCGTGATCTCCCACGCGGGCGACAGCAACGACCTCGACTACCTGCGCGCCATCGCCGACACCGGCGCGAGCCTCGGCTGCGACCGCTTCAGCATCGCGCACTTCAACCCCGACCCCAACCGCATCGAGACGCTCACGGCGCTCGTCGCGGAGGGCTACACGAGCAGCATCCACCTCGGCCACGACGCCGCGTGCTTCTACGACTTCATGGTGCGCAACCCGTTCTTCGCGGACGAGAAGCCCGACTACCTGCACATCTCGAAGAACATCGTCCCCCAGTTGCTGGTCGCTGGTGTCACGCAGGCGCAGATCGACGAGATGTTCGTCGACAACCCGCGGCGCTTCTTCACACGGGCCGGCTGAGGCGCGGCGGGCGGTGGAGGGTCTTCGCACCTGGTCGGTGGGCAGGGACGGCGGCGTCGTCACCGCCGAGCTCCCTGAGCCGCTGCTCTCGCCGAGCGGCCCGATGCCGGAGTGGATGAGCCGGTGCGCGAGCGCCCTCCGGGACACGTTGAGGGAGCTGCCGATCGCCGACGGCACCGTGCTCGAAGCGACACTCGCCGGCGTGCCTCCCGGCGAGAGCGATCTCGGTGACGCGCTGCTCTCCAACGTCGGCGTCCCGGAGTCTCAGGTGCTCGCGGGCGTGCGGCTGCGGCACACGCCCGCCCGGGGACCGGGCGTCGTCCAGACCTATCGGCGCGTGCCGATGGCGATTGCTGCCGACGAGGGCGACGAGGCGACCGTGCTGGCCGCGCTCGAGGTGCCGATTGCCGGCGTGTACGAGCTCGACAGCGCCAGGCACGTCTGGCTCGCGACTCGCCGCGTCGCGCTGGCGACGCCTGTTGCCGCGAGCGCCGCTCCTCGCGGATCAACCGCTCTGCGCGCGCGCCTCTCGACGGGGACCGACCGCGAGCTCGGCAACGTCCAGCTCATCAAGAAGCTGCTGGACGGCATCCGCGCCGCGTTCCAGGTGTACGCCGGAGACGACGTCGAGGGCACGGCGACGCGACTCGCGGCGGAGCTCCGCGCCGACCAGGCCGAGATTGCGACGCTCCTCGGCTCGCCGCGCGGAGCCGTGCTCGCGCCCGGCGAGCGGTTCGCGGCCGCCGACGTCATCGTCGTCGCCGGTACGCGGGCGCTGCTCGAGGTCGAGCTCGTGACGCCTCAGGCCGGGCCTTCGTAGACGCATCCCGCGGTGCAGGTCTCGCGCACGACGACCTTGCACAGCCCGGGCAGCGCCGGGGTCACGCGCTCCCAGATCCAGCGCGCGAGGTTCTCGCTGGTCGGGTTCTCGAGCCCTTCGACCTCGTTCAGGTAGTGGTGGTCGAGCTGAGCGTAGAACGGCTTGAAGGCGGCCTCGACCTCCGCGAAGTCCATGAACCAGCCAAGGTGCTCGTCCACTTCGCCGCGGACGTGCAGCGCAACCTGGAAGGAGTGCCCGTGCAGCCGGGCGCACTTGTGGTCCGGTGCGACCATCGGTAGCCGGTGTGCCGCCTCGAACGTGAACTCCTTGAAGATCTCCATGGCGCTAGCGGATGCCGACGATCTTGTGCGTCTGCAGGCTGAGGCGCCAGTGCGGATGCTCGAGGCAGTACGCCACGGTGCTCGCGATGTTCGCCTCGAGCTCGGGGCCGTCCATCGGCTGCAGGAAGAAGTGCTGGAACTCGGCGTTGGCGAAGCGCTCGGGCGGGGCGTCCGGCTGCGGGTAGACGAGCTTGAGCTCGTTGCCGCGCAGCAGCACCGTGGCCGAGCCTGCCTTGGGACTGACGCAGATCCAATCGATCCCGTCGGGCGGCAGGAGCGTGCCGTTCGTCTCGACCGCGATCTCGAAGCCGGCCTCGTGCAGCGCGCAGACGAGCGCCGGGTCCATCTGCAGGAGCGGCTCGCCACCGGTGCACACGACCAGCGGCGTGCCGCGCACATCGGGGCTCGGCCACTGCTCGGCGATGGCGTTCGCCAGGTCGTGGGCGGTGTGGAACTTGCCGCCGCCGTCGCCGTCGGTGCCGACGAAGTCGGTGTCGCAAAACGTGCAGACGGCGGTGGCGCGGTCCTTCTCGTGCCCCGACCAGAGATTGCAGCCGGCGAAGCGGCAGAACACGGCCGGACGCCCGGCGTTGGCTCCCTCGCCCTGCAGCGTGTAGAAGATCTCCTTGACGGCGTAGGTCATCGCAGCGCGGCGTCCGGCTGGTAGGTGGCGGGGTCGGGCACGCCGGCGGCGGCGAATCCCCGCAGCCGCAGCCGGCAGGCATCGCACGAGCCGCAGGCGCGGCCCTGCGCGTCGGGGTCGTAGCAGCTCAGCGTCGCGGCGTAGTCCACACCGAGCTCGAGCCCGCGGCGGATGATGCCCTCCTTCGTGAGCTGCATCAGCGGCGCATGGATGATCAGCCGCTGGGTCCCCTCGACACCCGCTTTCGTGGCCAGGTCGGCCATGCGCGCGAAGGCCTCGATGTACTCCGGCCGGCAGTCCGGATAGCCGCTGTAGTCCAGCGCGTTGACGCCCACGAAGATGTCGCTCGCGCCCAGCGTCTCGGCATAGGCCAGCGCGAAGGAGAGGAAGATCGTGTTGCGCGCAGGCACATAGGTGATCGGGATGCCCGCGCCCACCTGCTCGTCCGAGCGCCCCTTGGGCACGTCGATATCAGCCGTCAGCGCAGAGCCGCCGAACACGCGCAGGTCGATCTCCGCCACGACATGCCCGGCCACGCCCGCAGCCGCCGCGATCCGCCGCGCAGCCTCGAGCTCGGCCACGTGACGCTGCCCGTAGGAGAAACTCAGCGCGTACGGCACGAACCCCTCGCTGCCGGCGATCGCCAGCACCGTGGACGAATCCAGCCCGCCACTCAGCAGGACGACTGCGCGTCTCTCGCTCATCGACCGTCAGAGTACGAGGTGGGTGCTCCGGTCGACGTCAGGAATTGGCGTGCGCGCCCCGCCAGAGGTCGTTGCAGCTCTCGCAGACCTCCTCCGGAATGACTCCGGCTCGCATCAGCACGGCGAAGATCTTGCATCCGATGCACAAGGCGAAGACCGACTCCAGCGTGGCGGCGACGATCACGAGAACCAGCAACACGTCGACGGCGGTCCACGCGTCGAAGCCGAGCGCGAGCACCGCGGCGGCCACCGTGAGCGTGGCGCCGATCCCCTGGGCGAAGCGCTTCGGCGGTCCGGGCACCCAGCGCGCCTCGACCGGAAGGCGGGGAGTGATGACGCGCGTGACGAGCTGTCCCAGCGGACTGAGCGTCGGCCCGGTCGCGACGCGGGCGACGAATCCGTAGGCGATCAGGGCGACGAGCCAGCCCTGTCCGGACACGATCGCCGCAAGCGCGAGCACCACGACACCGCCCGCCACGAGTCTCGCCGAGACTTCGTTGACCGGGTTCGGGAAGGAGAACAGTCGCGCGAGAGTGCTCTTCTGGTGAACGCCCGCAGACACGAAGTCGACCATATCAGTCGAGTTTGTTTTCGACGGGAGACGCGCCCGACAACAGACCGAGCTCGGCGGAGTCGAGCGTGAGCCCCGCGACCGGCAGCAACTCGGCGAGCTGCTCCGGCGTCCGCGCGCTGGCGATCGGGGCGACCACGGCAGGCTGCGCGGCGAGCCAGGCGAGCGCGACTGCCGCCACGGTGCTGCCGCGGGACGCGCCGATCTCGTCCAGCGCCGCCAGCACGGCGCTGCCGCCCTCGTCGAGATACCTGCGGGCGCCGGCCGCGCGGGGCGAGCCCGTGTCAGGGCCGCCGATGCGGTACTTCCCGGTCAGGAATCCGCTGGCGAGGCCGGAGTACGGGATGCAGGAGACGCCCTCGCGCATGCACAGATCGGCGAGCTCGCCCTCGTACTCGGCACGGTGCACGAGGTTGTAGTGCGGCTGCAGCGCGACGTACTCCGGCAGGCCGTTCGCGCGCGCCACCGCGAGCGCCTCGGCCAGCCGCGGCGCACGGTAGTTCGAGGCGCCGATGTGACGCACCGCGCCTTCGGCGATCAGGTCCCCGAAGGCGCCGAGCGTGTCGGCCAGACGGGTGCCCTCGTCGTCCACGTGCGCGTAGTAGAGATCGATGCGATCGGTCTGCAGGCGCGCCAGTGAGCCTTCGGCCGCGCGGCGGATGGTGGATGGCGCCAGGCCGGTGAGGCCGGGCATCTGGCCGACCTTCGTCGCGATGACCATGCGGTCCCGGTTTGATCGCGCGGCCATCCAGTTGCCGATGATCGTCTCGGATTCCCCGCCCTGGTTGCCCGCGGCCCAGACGGAGTACGAGTCTGCCGTGTCGATGAAGTTGCCGCCGGCTGCGGCGTAGGCGTCGAGCACCGCGAACGCTTGCCGCTCGTCGATCGTCCAGCCGAAGATGTTGCTGCCGAGGCACAGCGGGAAGACCGAGAGATCGGTCCCCGCGATCGCTCTCATCCGGGGACGCCGATCTCGCTGCGCTCCTCGACGACGGGCTCCGCCGCGTGCGGGTCGCTCGGCTGCGCGCTCGTGCGCAGGAGCGTGATGCCGATCGTCGCGGCGGCCGCGGCAAAGATCGCGCCGAACACGAAGGCCAGGTGATAGCCGCCCGTGAGGGCGCTGAGATGGCTGTGCCCGGCCGCCGTCAGCGTGTCGGTGCGCGACGCGGCGAGGCTTGCGAGCACGGCCAGGCCGAGCGCGCCGCCCATCATGAACGACGTGTTCACCAGGCCGGAGGCGAGCCCCGCCTCCTCGGGCTCGACATCGCTCATGGCCGCCAGCAGGACGGGGTTGAACGCGATGCCTGCGCCGAAGCCCAGCAGCACCATGCTCGGGAGCACGTCGATGACATAGCTGCCGTCGACGGGCGCGCGCGCGAGCCACAGGAGCCCGGCCGCGGCGACGAACAAGCCGGTCGCGAGCGGGCGCTTGATGCCGAAGCGCATCACGAGCCTGGCCGAGACTGCCACGGACAGGATGCCCATGATGACGTTGCCCGGCAGGAACGCCAGGCCGACCTTGAGTGGCGTGTAGCCCAGCACGAGCTGGAGGTAGAGCGCAGAGAGGAAGAACCACGCGAACATCGAGGCGGCCCAGAGCACGCCGATGACGTTGGCGACCGAGAGGTTGCGCGATCGGAAGAGGCCGAGCGGGACGAGCGGAGCCGAGATGCGCGCTTCGATGGCGACGAACAGGCCGAGCAGAGCGACCGAGGCGGCCAGCAACCCGAGCGTCTCCGCCGACGTCCAGCCGTTCTGGTTGCCGTTCACGATCGCGTAGACCGCGAGCATGAGCGCCGCCGTCACCGTGACGGCGCCGGCGACGTCGAGCCGGCCGGTGCCGGCCTCGCCGCTGCGGCCGGGCAGCAGCCTGAGCGAGAGCAGCACCACGGCGACGCCGATCGGGATGTTGACGAGGAAGATCCAGTGCCAGTCGAGCACGTCGGTCAGCACCCCGCCGAGCAGCACGCCGATCGAGCCGCCGCCCGAGGCCACGAAGCCGAAGATGCCCATCGCCTTGGCGCGGTCGGCGGCCTCCGTGAACAGCATCATCGTCAGTGAGAGCGAGACCGCGGAGGCGATCGCGCCGCCCACGCCCTGAACGGCGCGTGCCACGATCAGCGATTCCTGCGACGTCGAGAGGCCGCAGGCCAGCGACGCGAGCGTGAACAGCCCGATGCCGGAGAGGAACAGCCGGCGATGACCGTAGAGGTCGCCCAGCCGCCCGCCGAGCAGCAGGAAGCCGCCGAAGGTCAGCAGATAGGCGTTCACGACCCAGGCCAGCGAGGTCGCCGAGAAGCCCAGGTCGTCCCGGATCGAGGGCAGCGCGACGTTCACGATCGTCGTGTCGAGCACGATCATGAGCGTGCCGAGGCAGAGGACGACGAGTGCGTACCAGCGGGTGCGGCTATCCAAGGTCATGTGAAAATCCTCTCGAGTCGAACGATTCGGAGGGTAGACCGCGCTCTCTGGGAGAACTCATCGGTGCACGACGGGATTCCCGGCGAGGCGGAGATACCGATGAGTTTTGCGCCTCGGGGCCGTCTGATGCGTAGATGACCGCGCAACCTCCGGAGAGAGCGATCGTCTGCGACGTGAGCGCGCTGCCCCCCGACGTCGGCGCGATCGGCGGCCTTGCTCGCCTCCAGTTGCTGGCCAAGCGGCAAGGTGCCGAGATCCGGCTGTGCGAGGTGTCGAGCGAGCTGCGGGAGCTGCTCGCGCTGTGCGGCCTCGGCGACGTCCTATGCGTCGAGGTGGCCGGGCAGGCCGAACAGCGGGAAGAGCGTGTCGGTGTCGAGGAAGAACGTCAGCTCGGCGATCTTCCCGCCTGAGAGCTCGATCACCTGCAGGGCCCACGGGTCGAAGCCGTCGCCCGTCTCGCTGGGCTTGTACTGCCCGTACGCCGGGCTGCCGTTGGCAGCCGGAGCCGGAATGACCCGCGAGCCGGCGCAGCCGATGCCCGGCCCGAACCACCACGTGAAGATGTCGTCGCGACCGGTCAGCCAGAGGTCGTAGGGCGGCATCGACTGTGTCGCGTCCTCCTGGATCAGCGACGTGAGCGCATCCATGTCGTAGCGCTCGAAGGCGGCGACGTAGCGGGCCAGCAGCTCGCGGTCGGCCTCGTCGAGCGTGGGAGCCGGACCCGAGGCGCTGACCTTGCTCGCCTCGAGCGTTGCACGTGCGCGCTGCAGGGCGCTGTTGACCGAGGCGACGCTTGTGTCGAGCAGCTCGGCCACCTCGGATGCCTTCCAGCGCAGCACCTCGCAGAGGATCAGCACGGCCCGCTGGCGCGCCGGCAGATGCTGCAGCGCGGCGACGAAGGCGAGGCGGATCGTCTCGCGCCCGACGGCCACGTCGGCCGGATCGCCCTCGGGTGCCACGAGACCGTCCGGGATCGGCTGGATCCACGTCGTCTCTGGCAGCACGTTGAGATTGCCGATCACGGGCTCCACGGCCGGCCCGAGGTCCATCGGGCGCGCCCGGCGCTCCCGGCCGTTGAGCATGTCGAGGCAGACGTTCGTCGCGATGCGATACAGCCACGAGCGCAGCGCGGCCCGGCCCTCGAAGCGGTCGTAGCTGCGCCAGGCCCGGATGAACGTCTCCTGCACTGCGTCCTCGGCCTCGAACGGCGAGGCGAGCATGCGGTAGCAGTAGGCGGTGAGCTCGGAGCGATGCCCCTCGAGGCGCCCTTCGAGCTCGCCGGCCGCCGGCCTCGCGGTGGACGAGGATTCCTGCACGGCGCTCATGCTACGGGCTTCCCCCGCCGAGGCAAAGCATGACTCGCCGGCGATCGACTTCGTGTGGCATCACGGGTTAGACGGGCCGGCGCCCCAGAACTCATCGCTCGTCATCCTGCGGGCATGGCAGTTCCGGCAATCGCACTGCGGCGACTGGTCAGCCAGCGCATCGTCGCCGGCGCTCGCTGCGAGCAGCCGGCCGAGGTCGTCCGCCGTCTCGGCGCGCTGCAGGCCCAGGACTACAACCAGTCGCTGTGGGCGATCGGGTCGCGCCTGCGCCACGCGACGGCCGCGGGGGTCGAGCGGGCGATCGAGCAGCGCGAGATCGTGCGCACGTGGCTGATGCGCGGGACGATCCACTTCGCCCCGCCCGAGGACGTGCGCTGGCTGCTCGGGCTGGTCGTGCCGCGCCTCGAGGCCGCCGAGGCTCGCCGCTGCGAGCAACTGGGGCTGACCGAGGCCCACTTCGCGCGCTGCGCCGATCTGCTCTCCGCCGAGTTGTCCGGCGACCGGCGCCTGACGCGCCCTGCCGTCATGCGGCTGTTCGAGCAGGAGGGCATCGACACGTCGGGACAGCGCGGATATCACATCCTCGTGCGGCTGGCCAAGCGCGCGCTGATCTGCCTCGGGCCGCTGGAGGGGAGGCAGCAGACGTTCGTGCTGCTGGACGAATGGGCGCCCCTCTCCTCGTCGCTCAGGCTCGCCCGCGAGGAGGCCCTCGCGCTCCTGGCGTCGCGCTTCGCGCTGGGTCGCGGGCCGGTCACGGATCAGGACTTCGCACGCTGGGCGGGGATCCCGCTGAGCGACGCGAGGCAGGGTCTGCGCGACGCCGCCGGGCTCGGCGTGCGCGCATTCGGCGGCGTCGAGCACTGGCTGGCCGCCGAGCAGGCGGACGGCGCCGCGCCGGCCGCAGGTCGCGGGCGGACGTATCTGCTCGCCGGCTTCGACGAGTACTTCCTCGGCTACAAGGACCGCGATGCCGTGATCGACCCTGGGGACGCCGACAAGATCGCCCCCGGCTCGAACGGGATCTTCCGGCCTCTGATCGTGAGCGGCGGGCAGATCGCCGGCACGTGGGAGCGTGCCCTGCGCCGCCGAGAGCTCACCGTGACGCTGCATCCGTTCGCGACCGCCGACCGCGGCCTCGTCGAGGCCGCGCGTCCCGAGGCCGCGCGCTATCGCGCCTTCCTCGGCGTCGGCGCCGGTGTCGATCCCGTCCTGCTCTCCGCACCGCCGAAGGCCTGAGCGTGCGGACCGCGGTCGTCCTGTTCACGCGCGACCTCCGCGTCCATGACCACCCGGCGCTCGCCGCAGCGCTCGCGTCGGCCGAGCAGGTCGTGCCGCTGTTCGTCTTCGACCCCGCCGTGCTGGCGCGCTCCGCCGCGCCCAATCGCCTCGCCTTCCTGCTCGCTGCGCTGAGCGACCTCGACGGCTCGCTGCGAGCGCGCGGCGGCGTGCTGGTCGTGCGTGAGGGCGACGTTGCGGACGAGGCGATGCGCGTCGCCGGTGAGACCGGAGCCGAGGCCGTCTTCCTGAGCGAGGACGTCAGCGCCTACGCGCAGGCGCGTGAGCGGCGCCTGGGTGCCGCCTGCGCCGCCCAGGGGCTCGCGCTGCACGTCCACGCGGGCGTCACGGCGGTCGCTCCAGGTGACCTCGCGCCGGCCGGCGGCGATTTCTACAAGGTCTTCACGCCCTACTGGCGGCGCTGGCAGCTCGCGCCGCACCGGGGGCTCGCGGCGACGCCGAGGCGGATCTCCGTCCCGGCGATCGCCGAGAAACGAATCCCGGCCCTCGCCGATCTCACCGGCGGGACCGCTTCCGAGGCGCTGCCGAAGGGCGGCGAGACGGCGGGGCGGAGGCGCGTGGCGCGCTGGCTGTCGCGCGGGCTCGGACACTACGAGCGGCTGCACGACTCCCTGGCGGACGACGGCACGTCGCGACTCGGTCCCTACCTGCACTTCGGGTGCCTCTCGCCGCTCGAGCTGGTCGAGCGCGCCGGCGGCCGCGCGAGCGCCGAGCCGTTCGTGCGGCAGCTCTGCTGGCGCGACTTCTACGCGCAGCTGCTGGCGGCGCGCCCCGAGACGTCGCACACCGACTTCCGCCCTCGTGGGCGCGGCTGGCGCGAGGACGCGGCGGCGCTCGCCGCCTGGAAGGCGGGCCTGACCGGCTTTCCGATCATCGACGCCGGCATGCGCCAGCTCGCGCGCGAAGGCTGGATGCACAACCGGGCGCGGCTCCTCACCGGCTCCTTCCTGGCCAAGAACCTCCGGCTCGATTGGCGACTCGGCGCGGCGCACTTCCTCGACCTGCTCGTCGACGGGGACGTGGCCAGCAACAGCGGCAACTGGCAGTGGGTCGCCGGCACCGGTGTCGACACGCGTCCAAACCGCATCTTCAACCCGATCCGGCAGGCCCGGCGGTTCGACCCCGACGGCGAATACGTGCGGCGCTACGTGCCGGAGCTGGCCGGCGTCTCCGGTCATGCGGTGCACGAGCCCTGGAAGCTCGCGCGGCACCCCGACGGCTATCCCGAGCCGATTCTCGACCCTGCGGGTAGTCTCATCGCAGGATGAAGGCCCCGGTCGCCCCGGCACGTCACCTGCTGCGCGCGAAGGACCTGGCGGATGCGCGCTACTTCGAGCCTCTCGACGTCGCGACGCTCGCCGGCGCCGCGCGGCTGTCGCCGGCCCACTTCAGCCGCGAGTTCCGCCGTGTCTTCGGCGAGTCCCCGCACCAGTACCTGCTGACGCGCCGGCTCGAGCGCGCCGCGGCCCTGCTGCGCTGCACCGACCGCTCCGTGGCGGACATCTGCATCACCGTCGGCCTGCGCAGCATCGGGTCGTTCACGACGAGCTTCACGCGAGCGTTCGGGATGTCGCCGACCGCCTACCGGGCCACCTATCCGCCGGCAGCAGAGCGGGCGCGGATCCCGACCTGCATCCTGCGCGCCTATGCGCGCCCTCGATCCAGCGCGTTTCGCGACGAGGTCTGACGCGACGCTCGGCATCCGTCAGCCGATCCGGAGTGGCCTGGCCGAGCCGGCCTGAGAGCGCCTGGGGCCGGCGACGCGCTGTCCTCTCCAGTACCAATTTATACCGCATGCGTCGCCTTCATGAGGCCGCGGATCGTGCTCTATAACTGCCGGCCGAAGGCAGGAGCAACGGCGATGAGGAGCCGCGAGTCGCCGACGTAGCGGACGGGAGTGTGGCTATGACCGAGCATGCAGTGGTGATCGCCGGTGGAGGGCCGACCGGCCTGATGCTGGCGGCAGAGCTGACGTTGGCGGGCATCGACGTCGCAGTCGTGGAGCGACGCGCGAGCGAGGAGCTCGCCCGCTCGCGCGCGGGCGGTCTGCATTCGCGCACCATCGAGGTGCTCGACCAGCGCGGCATTGCCGATCGGTTCCTCGAGGAGGGGCAGGCGATGCAGGTCCAGGCGTTCGCCGGGGTCCCGCTGGACATCAGCGACTTTCCCACCCGCCACAACTACGGGCTCGCGCTGTGGCAGAGCCACTTCGAGCGCATCCTGGGCGCCTGGGTCGACGAGCTCGGTGTCCCGATCACGCGTGAACGTGAGCTGACCGGCTTCGCGCAGGACGGCGCCGGCGTCGACGTCGAGCTGTCCGACGGCGAGTCGCTGCGGGCGGACTACCTGGTCGGCTGCGACGGAGGGCGGAGTGTGGTCCGAAAGACGGCCGGCATCGAGTTCCCCGGCTGGGATCCGACGACCAGCTGGCTGATCGCCGAGGTCGAGATGAGAGAGCAGCCGGAGTTCGGCCTGCGGGAGGGGGGTGGCATCGGCCCGGCGGACGAAGGACGGATACGGGTCGTACTGACCGAGCAGGATCTCGAGCACACGAGCGAGCCCACCCTGGAGGATGTCAGCGAGGTCCTCATCCGCGCCGAGGGGACGGACTACGGGGTTCACAGCCCGACCTGGATCTCCCGTTTCACCGACATGACCCGGCAGGCGGCGGCCTACCGCGAGGGACGTGTGCTGATCGCCGGCGACGCCGCACACGTCCATCCCCCGCAGGGCGGGCAGGGCCTCAACCTCGGCGTGCAGGACGCCGTGAACCTCGGGTGGAAGCTCGCCCAGGTCGTCAGGGGGACGTCCCCGGACGGACTCCTCGACACCTACCAGGCCGAGCGGCACCCGGTCGGGGCCCGCGTCCTGCGCAACACCATGGCGCAGGTTGCTCTCCGGAGGAGCGACGAGCGCACCGACGCCCTGCGCGACACCCTGGCCGATCTGCTGAGCATGGACGAGCCGCGCAAGCGGTACGCAGGGATGATCTCCGGCCTGGACATCCATTACGACCTCGGCGAGGGCCACCCGCTGCTCGGGCGCCGCATGCCCGATCTCGACCTGGTCACTGCCGACGGGCCGCTGCGGGTGTTCAGCCTGCTGCACGATGCCCGGCCGGTGCTGCTCAACCTCGGCCGGCCCGGCGGCTTCGACATCACGCCATGGGCAGATCGGGTCCAGCTGATCGACGCCACCTACAGCGGTGCCTGGGAGCTCCCCGTCGTTGGCGCGGTCGCAGCTCCCGCCGCCGTGCTGATCCGCCCCGACGGACACGTCGCCTGGGTGGGTGACCCGGCTGGCCTCGGCCTGTCCGACGCGCTCGCCACCTGGTTCGGCACACTCACGGCGGCATAGCGAACGGCCATCCGGCAAGGCACAACGTTCGGAGAGTCCCCCCGGAAGCAGCGCGAACCCGGTTCCGCGCGGCTGAACGGAGCAGCATGGTCGACCGCATCGCCGACCCCTTGGGGTGCGGCACGCCATATGGGCGACCGCCGATCCCCGGGATGCCGGGGAATCCTCACCGCCAGGGGGCCTGACCCCGCCTGGCGGGGCCAGACCCGACGTGGAGAGAAGCCCGGCCGCGTACGCCGGGCTTGGTCCGCCACCTTGCTGCGGCCACTCATCGCCGGCGCGGCGGGTTCACTGCATCCAACTTGCCGCGCTGGGGCGTGTCCTACGCGGTGACGTACTCGCGAGAGAGGCGCGTCGCTGCCCTTTCCAGCTTGTCGAGCGCCGTCTTCTCCTGCTTGAGGTTCTCCTGCAGAAGCGCGACGGCGTCGCTCTCACCCATCGCCTGCGCCATCGTGATGAGGCCTGTGTAGGCAGCGATCTCGTAGTGCTCCGCGCGCGCCCCGGCGCCAGTCAGGAAAAGGTCACAGACCTCGGGCGAGGGCTTCTCATCCTTGATGAACTCATCGTGCTCCTGCTTGATGCCGTCGATGCCGGGGCACTGCTCGGCCTTCGGCTTCTCGCCGATCAGCTCGAAGACCTGCTCGAGGTTGGCAGCGTGTTGCTTCGTCTCTTCGCGGTGCGCTTCGAACGCGTCACTGAGCTCCTCGTCGCTCGCCTCTTGGGCGAGTTTGGGCAGCTCCTTGTAAAGCGTCTTCTCGGCGTAGAGCAGATCGCCCAGCTCATGCAGGAACAACTCGCGGGGGTCGCTCATGCTGGGGGTGTTCGGCATCATTTTCCTCCTTGGATTTGGGTGGCGGCGCCTTGTCGGTACCAGGCTCTCCGCGCGGCGAAACCCGGTTCATCCCAATCTCAGGTCGACCTCGTCTTAGATCCAGCGCATGCGGCGCGCTGCGATCATCCCTGCCTTCGACGAGCAGATTGAGCTGGTCGAGGAGGAGGTGGGACGCGTCGTACCCGAAGCGGAGCTCGCATTTCACTTCCTGCCGGACCGACAGGGGATCGGCGTTCGCTCCGCCGCGCCTCGCGCTGCGCTGCATGAGACCGCGGATGGCATATGGCGCACGCACATGTGAGGAGCCGCCGCCGCCGCGCGGCGGCGGCGGCTCGCCGGATCTCGTAGGCCGAGGGCGCCGCTGGCGCCCGCCGGGCTAGATCGAATCGTCCGACCCTGCGTA
>Ga0207683_10000932_pt1 | contig 26934 bp, 24 predicted proteins | sample KBSM73metaG_FD_184333 | JGI IMG/M metagenome (GOLD analysis project Ga0207683, IMG submission 184333) | Miscanthus rhizosphere microbial communities from Kellogg Biological Station, Michigan, USA - KBS M7-3 metaG (SPAdes) (version 2) | ecosystem: Host-associated > Plants > Roots > Rhizosphere >... | reverse complement strand
TCGCGTAAAGCCGGGCAGCGACGTCAAAGGAGACGTTTTTATGAGTAGCGATCCACGGACTCGCACACTGTCTCAGACCTGCGCCGAACGCGGGCCCGAGCGGCCGCTTCATACCAAGGGCGGATCACCGAACTATTTAGAAAAATCACTCGCCGCGGCAGCGGAGCCTTTCAAGGGGATCACCACGAACGGGCAGGTTATTCCAGGGTTGTTTGGGATTCAGAAGACCGGCGTTTCGACCCAGACGATGCGCGAAGCTGCCGAAGCTTTTCTCGATTCGCTCAGCGCCGAACAGCGCGCCAAAACCCTTTTTCCCATTGACACCGATGAGTGGCGCAAGTGGAGTAATATTCATCCGACGCTCATGCGTCATGGCACGCCTCTGTTCGAAATGAACGATCATCAGCGGGATTGTGCTTTCGCACTGATGCGTGAAAGCTTGAGTCAAAATGGCTTTGAAGAGGCGTTAAACGTCATGCACCTCAATGAGACGGTGCTCGAGATGACCGGGCGCCTCAACGAATACGGCGAAGACCTTTACTGGCTGAGTATCATGGGCAAGCCATCCTCGACCGAGCCGTGGGGTTGGCAATGGGACGGTCATCACCTGATCATCAATTATTTCATCCTCGGTGATCAGGTCGTGGTAACTCCGAACTTTCTTGGGGCAGAGCCTGTGCACGCGAAAACCGGCAAATATGCCGGCCTGCGAATTTTCCAAGACGACGAAGAGCGTGGACTGGCTTTGGCGCGCAGTTTCTCGGCAGCTCAGCGCGCCCAGGCAGTGATTGCTCCGGAAACGTCAGGCGACGACTTTACGACGGCGTTTCGCGATAACCTGGTACTCGATTATGCGGGCATTCGCTACGAAGCATTATCCGGTGGACAGCACGATCTCTTGCTCGATGTGATCGGCTATCACGTCGCACGCATGCACAGCGGCCATGCTGATATCAAAATGAAGGAAGTGAAAGATCATTTACAGGAGACTCACTTTTGCTGGATGGGCGGGATAGCGGACGACAGCACTTTTTACTACCGTGTCCAGAGTCCCGTCATTATCATCGAGTTCGATCATCAGCGCGGCATAGCCTTTCGCGAACACACTAAGCCGTACAAAGATCACATTCACGTCATTATCCGCACGCCCAATGGGAACGATTACGGCAAGGATCTGTTGCGCCAGCATTATCAATTCGGCCACCATGCAAAATGAGCGCGTCACAATTGTATTAGTCGCGCGACGTCGAGATGATAGTGCAACATCTAAAACTTAATGTAAGTCCGGACAGGATGTCACCTCGCAAACGGCTCGCCCGTGCGTTGCTTTGTTTCTTCACCGTCTTGTGCGCAGCTTCGACCGCGCCGTCACGCGCCAGAGCACAACCCAATCTCAAAAAGATTCGCTTGGGCATCGCCGCGACGAGCGTAGGGTTTTTACCGATCTACGCAGCTTACCACCGCGGGTTTTTCAAAGACGAAGGCATCGACCTCGAAATCATTCTCATGTCCCTTGCCGCCGCCAATAACGCATTCGTCAAAGGGGAGATCGACTACAGCGCGGGACTCACGGGACTTGCCCTCGCAGCGATGCGCAACTATCCAGCAAAAATCTTGATCTTCACGGTGGCAAAGCCGCTTCAATCGTTTATGAGCCGCCGGGAGATCAAAGAGCCGCGCGATCTCAGAGGAAAAAAAGTCGCGGGCAGCTCACCGGGCGGCTCCGCGACCATCCTCGCTTATCAAGCTCTCAAGCACTTCGGCCTCGAACCGGGCAAGGATGTGCAAGTGCTGCCGATGGGCGGCTCGGGAGCTGGGCGGCTGGCGGTGCTCGAACAGGGCGTGGTCGATGCTTCGCTGCTTTCGGTTCCGGAGAATATCCTCGCGCTGCATAAAGGCTATAACGAGCTGATCTTTTTGGGCGATGTCCTTTCTTTTCCGCAAAACGGATTCGGCACATCGACAGCGAGAATCCAACAGCAGCCGGAAGAAGTCTACCGCGTGGTACGCGCGACCTTACGCGGTTTGCTTTTCGTCACCGATGATAGCCAGCTCGACGCGGTGCGCGGAATCATGATGAAGCAATGGCGCGTCAGCGATGGCAAACTCGCGGCTGAAATTCTCGGTTATTTAAAGCGCGGCTTCGCCAAGGACGCGCTCGTCGGCCAGGAAGCGGTTCAGTATTTCATCGATTTAACCCGCGAGAGTTCCAATGTTGCGCAATCGATCAGCGCCGGGCAGGTCGTCGACTTCACGTTCCTGGACAGAGCCAGAAAAGAGTTGCGCAGCGGAAAATAACAACGGGAGAGAAAATATGCTTGAGTTCGAACGCAGGCAGATTCCAAACGAGCTAAAAGAAATCGTCGATCCGCCACGGACTGTTTTACTGGTTTGGGATATGCAAAATGATCAAGCCGGCGGTTCGTTCAATAAAGACGCTTTGATTCGGACTGCTCCGCCACTCATCGAGGCCGCAGCCAAAGCGCAGATCAAGACCGTCTACACACGCCAGACGCCATTTCTTTGGAAAGACGAAGCCCCGGTCTGGATTCGCCGCGGCATGAGAGATCAGCAGGTCGATGATCCGAGCAAGCTCAAGCCGCGCCGACTCCACGGCAGCTTCGGCTGGAACATCATGGCGCCATTCGAGCCGCGCCCGCAAGATATAGTGATCGACAAGCGCCGGCCGACGATGTTCATAGGCAACGAGTTCGAAACCATCATGAGCAATCTCGGCTTGACCACGATTGTCATGATCGGCTGCACCACCGACGGCGGTGTCGAAGCCACGGTGCGCGAAGGTTTCAATCGGAGCTATTTCATGGTGATCCCACGCGACTGCGTCGGTACCTACACCGAAGCGGGGCACAATGCCGCGCTCAAGCGGATGGAACGGTTCGCGGAGATCGTCGAGTCGAAAGAGCTGATCGAAATTTGGCAAAAATAAAGCGCTGAACCAAATTTATAGTATGGGTCGAGCTCGTCGCCGAGAATGGCTAGCCGCGAGAAATCCAACGCCCCGAATGATGAGTATCGCTAACATTTCACCGATCCTACGTTTGCCGTCTTGCGATTTATTGTGAGACCAAGTTAAAACCGTGTACCTGGTGAACACGATGTGCTGAAGGAGATAAGGATGACTGAAACGAACGGCAAGAAAGCGCTTCATGTGGCAACCTTTTCCGGTTGGTATCGTTTCGAGCAGAACGGCAAAACTTTCCGGCAGACCAAGCGCGATCTCAGCTATTGGACGCTCACCTGCATGTCGGTGGATCCAGAGAATCCACAAAAGATCTACGCCGGCAGCGAGCATTCCGGGCTGTTCTATACCGAAACCGCCGGAAAGAATTGGCACCGCGCAGAGCCCAATACTCCCAAGATGATGCTGTTTTCCGCGCTCGCCTTGAACGGTAGTGTGATGGTCGGGACGATTCCTTCCGCGGTTTACCGCAGCACGAACGGTGGTTGGGAGGAATTGGAAGGAGTTCGAAAGCACAGCGCCAATGCAAATTTTCCGCCCAGTCCGGAGCTTCAATCTCGCGCCCGTTATCTCGCCTATGATCCGGTTGCCCCCGCGCGACTGTACGCCGGCATCGAGGTCGGCGGCATGCTGATCAGCGACGACAGCGGCCACAGTTGGCAGCCTGCCAACGAGGGACTGACCGACATGGACGTTCATGAAGTTATTGCCAGCGCGGCAAATCCGGGCATGGTTTACGCCGCCTGCGGCGAAGCTTGTTTCCGTAGCCTCGATCGGGCCGCTCATTGGGAAAACAATTCACCCAAGACGCACGATTACGGTACGTCGATCGCAGAAGACAACAGTGGCATCGTTTACGTCGGCTGCGCCAAGGGAAGACCGAATTTATGGATGCGCGAAGAAGGCGCATCCGCCGCGATCTTTCGCAGTGGCGACAAAGGCGCCACCTGGGAAAAGATCACCGACAACTTGAAAGGTGGCGTCATGCACATGTGCGCCGCCCCGGAGGGGAACGGTATGATGGCAGGAACATCGGACGGGAGCTTGCTCCTGATTGACGAGAGCGGAGTGCGTGAAGTCGTCGCCGGTCTGCCGTTTGTCACGTCCGTCGAACTGGCAGCGTAGGTTCTGCGTGCTAGACGAGGGCGCAGCATTCCGCGCCCTACAATTTCGAGGTCTCAATGAAGCTCTACACGTTCTTTCGCAGTTCTGCTTCGTTTCGCGTGCGTATCGCACTCAATTTGAAAAATCTCAGTTACGATCAAATACCGATCCATCTACGCCGCGGCGGCGGCGAACAATTCACGGCAAACTACCAGAACATCAACGCGCAAGCTCTGGTTCCAACGCTGGAAGACGATGGCCGTTACTTGATCCAATCACTCGCGATCGTCGAATATCTGGAAGAAAAATATCCTTCTCCCCCACTGCTGCCAAAAGCGGCTGCGGATCGGGCAGTGGTGCGCAGCATGGCGCTCGTGATTGCGTGTGAAGTCCATCCGATCCAAAATCTTCGTGTGCTGAACTATATCAAGAAGGAGTATCAGCAGAACGACGAACAGGTAAACCGTTGGGCACAGCACTGGATCGAGCTCGGTCTTGCTGCTCTGGAGCAGATGATCAACGCGCAAACAGCACGCGGAACTTTTTGCTTCGGCGACACTCCGACCCTCGCCGATATTTGTCTCGTGCCTCAGCTCGGCAATGCGCGGCGCTTTGGCTGCGACTTGTCCCGATACCCAAAGATTCTGAGTGTTGAAAAAGCTTGTATTGTGATCCCCGCCTTTGCTGACGCCGCGCCGGACAAGCAGCCGGATGCGGAGTAGGGGAATAGTGAGTTAGTGAATTAGTGCACAGTGTTGACGTGATCACTAATTTCTAGGTCACTGGTGCCTGAGTCACTGATGCCGAAGTTCTAATCACTAGTCCTCGCATGTTCGTTCTCAAGCAATTTCTGAAAGCACTGCTTCTGCCACCCACGCCTTGGCTCATATTGCTACTGGCGGTGGTGATTTTTTGGCGCCGGACTTGGGCGCGGAAACTATTATTTTTGACCGTTCTGCTCATTTTCGCGTTACATAGCGGCCCGATAAACTACATCTTGCGATACCCACTCGAGTTGCGCTATCCAGCGCTCATCGATCCAAAAATGGCCGGCGCCTACGATGCTATCGTGGTATTGACGGCCGGAAGCATTCCCGCTGAAAATTTGATCCCGTTTCCATCGGTCGACGAGCAGATGTTTCGTAGGCTCGACGAAGCCTGGCGCCTCTACAAACTCAGACCCAAACCAATCCTTGTTTCCGGCGGCCACGTCAATCCTTTTACTCCGTCAAAAAATGAGAATCGGATTGCGCGCGAATTCCTGATCCGATGGGGTGTTCCTAAAAACGACGTCATCGGCGAAGAAAACTCCCGCGACACGTTTGAAAACGCCGTGGAAACTCAAAAAATTCTCGCCCGCCACGGTTGGAAGCGTTATCTGTTGGTGACGTCCGCAATGCACATGCCGCGCAGCATGCTAGTGTTCTCGCAACTCGTGCCGGAACCGATTCCTGCGCCTGGCGATTTTTCTCTGGGCAAATTCGATCTGACCCCCATCGATCTTTTTCCCAGCGAAGACGCGGCCGAAGAATTATTCGCGACCATTCACGAATATGTCGGCTGGTTAAATTATTACTGGCGTCTTCATAATTCCGCTCGGTGAGCATTTCTAGCCACCTGCTTCTACGACAAAGTGCATTTGCAAAACGGTTAGGGAGTGATAAAAACAGCCGTTGAACTGGGCGCCATTCGCACCGAAAAACGCTCCCTCGTGTTCTAGCAATGATATCAATCAGAAATCTTTTGAAATTGTACAAATCCGGCCATGACTTGGTGCGCGCCGTTGACGAAGTTTCCATCGAGGTCGCCGCGCAAGAGTTCTTTGTGTTGCTGGGGCTAAGCGGATCAGGAAAGACAACCTTACTGCGCTGTGTTGCGGGTCTCGAGAAGCCGCAAGGCGGCGAAATTCTAATCGATCAAAAACTGGTCAGTTCTGCTGAGCGAAATTATTTTATCGGTCCGGAGGAGCGCGGTATCGGCATGGTGTTTCAATCCTATGCCGTATGGCCGCACATGACCGTATATCAGAATGTCGCGTTTCCCTTGATCAACGGCCCGCGGCGCTACTCTTCCACGGAGATAAAGACCCGGGTCACAAACGCGCTCGAGCTCGTCCAGCTCGCGGCTCTCGCGGACCGTCCAGCGCCGTTTTTAAGCGGCGGACAACAGCAACGTGTTGCCTTGGCTCGGGCGCTTGCGGTGGAACCGAAAGTGCTGTTGATGGATGAGCCGTTGAGCAATCTCGATGCGCGCCTGCGCGAAGAAGTTCGCGATGAGATAAAAACATTGGCGAAAAAGTTCGGCATCGCCGTCCTTTACGTGACCCACGATCAGGTCGAAGCCATGGCTCTGGCGGATCGTGTGGCAGTGATGAGCAAAGGTAAGGTGCTGCAGTGCGCGGCGCCACGAGAGCTCTATGACCTGCCTTCAAGTCGTGAGGTTTGTGAGTTTTTGGGCGCGACCAACTTGCTCGACGGCATGATCTCCAACGGCGGGCATATTGAAACCGAACTGGGGCGGATCACTTGTGCGATCACAGATCCTGGGCTGAAAAATGTAAGTATTGCGATCCGTCCGGAAGAAATTCAACTTTTATCGGCCTCAACCGGCTCGGAAAATGAATTTCCCGCCGAAGTGCTATCCTCGACTTTTCTGGGCGAATTGACCGTATGCGAGTTGCTGGTCAATGGAAAAAAGTTGCGCTTCAAGACGACACAAAGCGCCGCTCCGTGCGCGCGGTTTCACATTCGGCTACCGGCAGATAAGCTTAAGGTTTTCGCCCGCAATTGACCGGGAGTGCCGCCAAAGAAAGGAAAGCCCCATGCTCCCGCGAGAAGACAACGTTTACTCACGCAAGTCGGTCCTGAAAAGCCGCTGGGCAAACTGATGCGGCATTACTGGCTTCCTGCTCTTCTGTCTGAAGAAGTAGCGGAGCCCGATTGCCCTCCCGTCCGCGTTCGTCTGCTCGGCGAAGATCTGGTTGCGTTTCGCGATAGCCTGGGCCGCGTCGGATTGTTGGGTGAACATTGCGCACACCGCGGTACATCGCTCTTTTTCGGACGCAACGAGGAATGCGGCCTGCGCTGCATCTACCACGGCTGGAAATACGCCGTTGACGGCAGGGTCTTGGAAACACCGGCGGAACCGCCGGGCAGCACATTGAAAGACAAAGTGCGCCATACCGCATATCCCTGCAAGGAGGCGGCGGGAATCGTTTGGAGCTATCTCGGCCCTACGGACAACATGCCGCTTTTGCCGAATTACGAGTGGATGCATCTGCCGCGCCAAAATTTGTATGTCACCAAATCCATTCAGGACTGCAGCTGGTTGCAAGGCCTCGAGGGAGAATGCGACTCATCGCATCTCTCTTTTCTGCACAAGAATTTTACCGGCGAGCGGCCGCGCGGCGGCGGCGACGGCGCGCTGTACGCCGCCGACTCTGCGCCACAGTTGGAAGGAATCGAGATGGATTACGGCGTGCGGATGCTTTCCTGCCGTAAGATCGCTCCTGATACCGTGTATCTGCGGGTGTCGAACATCGTGTTACCCTGCCATGGATTTATTCCCACCGGCGGATTGAAAGGCAATCCGGAAGGCTACACGATTCACTCTCACGTGCCGATCGATGACAGCCACAGCATACGCTACAACGTGCACTTTCGTCGCAATCGTGCCATTGAAGATGACGAAAGACAGCACGATGAGGAGATCGGGTCAGATTTTCACAAGCGGCGCAATCTGGCGAATAACTATTTGCAAGACCGCGAGGAGCAGAAACGCGAGAGCTTTACCGGCATGGGAGCGATTTTTCTCGTCCATGATTCCTGCGCGACAGAATCCATGGGTCCGATTTACGACCGGACACAAGAGCATCTCGGCGTCAGCGACATGACCGTTATTGCGGTGAGAAGATTCCTGTTGCGCGCGGTGCGTGCGGTGGAAGCGGGTCAGGAACCGCCCCATGTGATCCGCACCGAGGCCCAGAACGATTTGCGACACCTCGCCTGCATCGCCAGCAAAATTCCCGCGCATTTGGATCCGCAACTCTACGTGAACGAGCAGCTTCAGAAAGAAAGGTATTGGGAAACCAAAGATTAGCGCAGCCGGCGCAATGGTGAGCATTTCTTCCGGTCTGCTAACTGCGCAATCGCGCAATTACGGAAAGATTTCTCGGCGTTGCCTCGAAATGACACGCAAGCAGATGACTGGGTCACCGAGCAGGAGGTTCCATGAAAATCGTCGACGTGATCGCCGAGATTCTCAAACGCGAAGGTGTAGAGTTTCTCTCCTGCTACCCGACAAATACCCTCATCGAGGCTGCAGCTTCGGCGGGCATTAGACCAATCGTGTGCCGACAAGAGCGGGTCGGCGTGGGCATCGCAGACGGGTTCACGCGCGTTACCAACGGCAGGCGCATAGGAGTTTTTACGATGCAGGCCGGGCCCGGCGCCGAAAACGCGTTTGCCGGCATCACCACGGCCTATTCCGATTCCGTCCCGGTTCTGCTTCTGCCAGTCGGCCATGCGCGCAATACATCCCAGGTCTTCCATTTTTTTCGTTCCGTTCAAGCCTATGCTCCCGTCACCAAATGGATCGAGGAGATCACGTTGGCCGATCAAGTGCCGGAGATCATGCGGCGCGCTTTTACTCATCTCAAAATGGGACGGTTCGGACCGGTGCTCGTAGAAATTCCCAACGATGTCGCAGTGGAGGAGTTCCCTGCGGCAAAGATCAATTATACGCCGGTCAAACGAGCATTGAGCAGCGCCAACGCTGCCGACGTCGCTGCGGCGGCCAAGGTTTTGGTCGAAGCCAAACGGCCGGTGATCGTTGCCGGTCAGGGCGTGCTCTATGCCGAGGCATCCGACGAATTGGTCGAACTTGCCGAGCTTTTGCAAGCGCCAGTGACAACTCCCCTCGAAGGCAAAAGCGCTTTCCCCGAGAATCATCCTCTAGCGCTTGGCACAGGCGCCGGAGTCATGCCGCGCTCCGTGCATGCATTCTTACAGAAGGCCGACGTCGTTTTTGCGGTTGGGGCGAGCCTCACAAAGCACAGCATCGTTGCCGCGCCGATTCCAGCCGGAGCGACCATCATTCATGCGACCAATGACGAACGCGACATCAACAAGCATTACGCTACGGATTATCCGATCCTCGGCGATGCCAAGCCGACCTTGCGGCAGTTCATCGAAGCCGTCAAGGATGCGCTTGGAAAGAACCAGCGCACACCCAACGGCATTGCGCGTGAAATCAAACAAACTCGAGAGGGCTGGATCTCCGAGTGGATGCCGAGACTAACTTCCAATGAGAAACCGATCAATCCTTACAGAGTCATGTGGGAATTCATAAATCTTTTCGACCCCAAAGATGTGATTGTCACCCATGACGCAGGCAGTGCACGCAACCAACTCGTACCCTTTTACCGCGCGTCCACGCCGAGGGGTTATCTTGGCTGGGGCAAATCCCATGCGCTTGGCACCGGCTTGGGCTTGATCATGGGTGCGAAGCTTGCTGCACCGAACAAGTTCTGCGTCAACTTTATGGGCGATGCGGCCTTCGGCATGACCGGATTGGATTTCGAAACCGCGGTGCGCAATAACATTCCCACTTTGACGATCGTCTTGAACAACAACTTTATGGCTGCCGAAACTCACAGCATGCACGCTTCGCACGAGCGCTATGGCACAATGAACATCCTCGGCAATTACTCGGAGATCGCAAAATCACTAGGTGGCTGGTCTGAACGGGTCGAGGAACCGGGCCAGATTATCTCCGCTCTGCAACGTGCACATAAAGTCACCCAGGACGGCAAGGCGGCTTTGCTCGAATTCGTAACGAGTAAGGAAATCAACTATTCGCGCATGAGAGACTAGACGCAGCACCTCCAGCTCTCGCTGGTCAAACAACGCGGTGCTATGCACGCAGCGCGTGTCGCGAGCGAGCCAGCTTGAATTAGACATTCTGAGTTGTTAGCCGTGCTTGGATGAAATGGCCACGCCTTGCGTTATGGTTACTAATCCTATTCGGATGCGTGCTCGGCGGGAGCCATGTGTTCGGCTGGTACGCTTTCAGCCCAGCAGCGTTCGACGAAGAGAGCTTTTCCGACGAGTCCGAGCCAAAGCATAGCACCATGCAAAGACCCGCTAGGGCCAAACGCATTCGCTCGAACAAAGCTCAGGCGAGTCAGCCTCCAACATTTTCGCCGCTGGCCCACCGGCCATTGCTTCCCTATCTCCGTATGGCCTCATTCCTTAATCTGAGCTCGGTTGCGCCAATTTTGAGAATATAGGAACCCTCTCTTTCTGCGGCTTTGCCAGCTTCAGTAGTGAAAGGGAGAATGGAACATGGATTCTGGTCGGATCTTTCTTTGGATTGGCTTTAACGTATTTGTCCTCGCGCTCCTGGCAGTCGACCTCGGAGTATTTCATCGCAAAGCCCATGCGGTCTCGATCAAGGAAGCGACAGCCTGGAGCATTGTCTGGGTTTCGCTCGCGATGATCTTCAATCTCGGGATTTATTTCACGTGGGGAGAGCAGAAGGCGCTCGAATTCTTCACGGGCTACGTCATTGAAAAATCGCTGAGCGTCGACAATTTATTTGTCTTCGTCATGATCTTTCAATATTTCTCCACGCCGACAAAATATCAGCACCGTGTGCTTTTCTGGGGAATTCTCGGCGCGCTCATACTGCGCGCCATTTTTATTGCGGCCGGTTCGGCATTGCTCAACCAGTTTCACTGGATGATTTATGTTTTCGGCGCGTTTTTGGTGTTTACCGGCATCAAAATGCTTCTCCAAGGCGACGAAAAACTCAAGCCCGAGCGAAATCCCGTGGTGCGGCTGTTTGAGCGCTGGGTTCCGATGACGAGAGAATACCACGGGCAGAGCTTCATGATTCGGACCAATGGCAAGACACGCGCAACATTGCTCCTGTTGGTGTTAATCGTCATCGAAACCACCGATGTTATCTTCGCCGTGGATTCCATTCCCGCAATCTTCGCCGTGACGCAAGATTCGTTTATCGTTTATACCTCGAATGTTTTCGCTATTCTCGGTCTGCGCGCCCTCTATTTCATGCTCGCCGGCGTGATGCAGATGTTCGTTTATCTAAAATTCGGACTTTCCCTAGTCCTCTGCTTTGTCGGCGCCAAAATGTTATTGGCCGATATTTATAAAATTCCCATTGGCGCCTCTCTAGCGGTGATCGGCACGGTTTTACTGCTTTCCATCATCGCATCGTGGTGGACGACGCAGAGGAAATCACCAGCCGCGCAAAGTACTTAGAGAGACTGAGAGACCCCGTTCCTCCGTAGCCGGTTTTTTGAATCAAGCGGTGCAATGTCCATGGCTTCTCCTGAACCAGGCCATCGATTTTTTACTCTCCGTTTAGCTACGATTCGGCGGGTACCAAAATTCGGGATTGCTTTTGAACAGACGTTTCGGAATTTTGGCATAAACCAGATTGACGATATCGACGGCCTCGCCGATACCGAGATCCACAGCCAGACTGGAAAGCGCATACGCGTCCGCCGCGCTCATGCCCTTTTCTCTCTGTAGAAAATCGATGGCTTCTTGCAGCGCGATCCGCGTCGCTTCGTTGAGATCGGTGCTGAGCCCGGTGGTCAGATAATCGCTTGCGGTTTCCACTCGTGGCTGCTTAATCGTCTTTCCCTTATGGACAATGAACTGCAGCGTCGGTTTCAGCGAGATCTCGATGGCACCGCCGTCCACTTCACCGTCTCCTTGCACAGCGTGACCGTCGCCTGTGAAAAACTGCCCGCCCTTATTGAAAACCGGTAAAAACAAGGAGGAGCCGATGCCGGTAAATTTAAGATCGATATTGCCGCCCCAGGCGCCCGGCGGCGTCGATGAAACCATGCCCAAGCTCGTCGGGGGCGAAACCGCCATAATTCCCATGAAAGGATTGAGTGGAATCTGAATGTCATCGGAAAAGAGCGCGATTTGCCGTTCCAGATCGATGCGGATCAATTTGGCGGCCGGCTCGCTCAACAATTTCGGCAATACTCCTTTGCCCGGTCCAGTGTTGTTGACGCCGTAGGGCACACGGAATTTGATGTCCAGCACCCGCACTTCCAGCACATCGCCGGGCATCGCATCGTCGATGTAAATCGGCCCGGTGAGAATATGGACGCTGGCTCCTTTGGGCCGTTTCACTTCGGCAAAAACCGCCTTGCCGTCGGCCAGAACTTCGTTGCTGGGAATTCCGTAAGCGGCAAAAAAATTTTCCGGATCTTCGTTGGTGGTCAAGCCTTGGTGCGACAAGGTTTCGAGTTCGACGATTTGCCCTGACTTTATGGTCAAGGCGGGCGGCAGATTCGCCGCGATGTAGCCCCAAAGAACGGTGTCCGGGGTCGAACGCAAGGTGGCATCGACATGATGCGACGGACGAATTACCTCGTGGTGAGATGATACGTGAGACAAAGTTTTCTCCTACGCGCCCTTTAGGCTCTATCGGAGAAACACGAATAAAATTCTGTCATCCTGAGCGCCAGCGAAGCATCTCGATCGATGAGTCTCTAACCAGGCGGGTTCCTTCACTTGGTTCAGGATGACAATCGCCAACTGAGCTACTGACTGAAATGAATTCCCTAATCCCGGATCGCCAGCGCGCCGCCATCCACCGGTAGATCCACGGCGTAAATGAACTCTGACTCATCCGACGCGAGAAATACCGCCGCCTTGGCAATATCCATCGGCACGCCGCGTCGCCCCGCAAGATTTTTTACAAAGCGGTTTTCCGGAATGTCTTGCTGTCCGACCGGCGACCCGATCCGGTTTGGCGATATCGAATTGACGCGAATTCCTTCGGGTGCCAGTTGGACGGCGATGGAGCGGGTCAAGTTAAGCACGCCCGCTTTCGCCGTCGTGTAAGCCGTCGCTTCCTTTCGTCCCCAGTGACCGGAGGTCGAAGCGATGTTGATGATCTTACCTTTACGTTTTTGGTCGATCATGACTTTTGCCGCGGCGCGGGTGCAGTACCAGACGCTGCGCAGACAAACATTCATCGTCCGGTCCCATTCCTCTTCTGTAATATCGAAGATGGTTTTATGATCCGTCCATGCGGCATTGTTGACCAAAATATCGATCCCGCCGAATTGTTTCACGACACTCTGCACCATGGCATCGACCGACGACGGGGACGCAACGTCGCAAACGATCGACATCGCTCTGCCTGAATGTTTTCCATTGATTTCGTTGGCGACATGACTTCCTCTGCTGGCATCCAGATCGATGACCGCGACTTTGGCTCCCTCTTCGACGAAGAGCTTGCTGATATCTTCGCCGATATTTCGGCCAGCCCCGGTAACGATAGCGACCTGGTCCTTGAGTCTCATATAGTCCTCCAAATAAATTTCTTTCCGCTGCATAGCAGATGCCGGGTAAAACTTCCAGATCGCGAGGATGCAGCGCTACACACCCATGCGACATGCAATACTGTCCGTGATGCGACCTCGCGAGCGTGGAGGTCGAATGACTCGATGCGCGCTAGAGTTGAAATCGTGAAGTCGCTAAAACTACTCGGAAAACTTAGAGGCTGACTTTTTCAGCATAGAGGTCTTTTAAAAATTGACTGGCCTTGAGCTCGTCGAAAAAGCGCGGTTCGATGATGTCCAGCGGCTTGAGCGTTTTCGTCCGCTGATCAGCGCTGGCAGCGACATCGACAAGCGCTTGCAGTGCTTCATTGTTCAACTCCGGCAGCGGCCTAAGCTGCGCGGAGAACGCATCGTACATGGCATCGACGCTAAGCTCCTGGGTGCTCGGGAAATATTTTTTGAGGATGTTCCGGCTCTCGTCCCGCTTCGAAACGAAATATTGGATTGCCGCGGCGTATCCTTTCATGAAGCGCCGTACCGTCTCCTCTTCTCGTTTTACGAAGGTGCGAGTGGTAATCAACAGATCGGTTACGACCGGCACGGCTTTTATATCGATCACCTTAATACCGAGTTTCTGCGCCTCCGTTGCCACATCCTGGCTCAAAGGTACGCCTTGAACCAGATCCTTCGATAGGGCGAGCGCTCGCGCCGGAGCTAAACCCGCAGCAACCATCTCCACGTCCTTGGATGGATCGAGTCCAGCGCGACGGAGCATGACCCGGGCGATCAAATCCGATCTTGCGCCAAGAGCCGAGACTCCGACCTTTTTACCTTTGAGATCTTTTATGGCGCCGATCGCCGAAGCTACACCCATGCCGTATTGATCAAAGCTCACATGCGAGCCGATCAAGGTGACATCGGCGCCATGAGAAACGGGCTGAAGAATGGCTAGTGGATTACCAAAACCGATCAACAGATCGACGCCCAGCAGAGACTGTACGCCGGCGGATAAGGTATCACGGATCGGCAACTCCTCGATTTCCACGCCATACTTTTTGAACAACCCGGAATCGACGCCCACATAAGCCACCGCCGTGCCGATCTCCCAACCTGCATATGCGAGCCGGAGCTTTTTCGCGTCTTCGGCGGCGCTCGCTGAATCGAGGAAAATAACGCCAAAGAATGCCGTGCAGCAAATAAAAATAAAAAGTCGCCCGACGTCTTTCATCGGTCCAATGAACATAAAAGGATCATAACCCACATTATTCCACCCTCCAAGAGCCACGCTTTTTTCCAGGCTTGCATTTGCCGCATGAATTGCAAGTTGTTATCTTTTTGTATGCGCGTCAAAAAATTGTCCCTGCCCTTGACCGAATAGCTCCCCTAAATCGCATTAAGGAGCAGTCCAACCGTCCTGAAAAGTTTCCACCCCCCACATGAAGTACACTTAAGTACCCTGCCCGAGTAGATGGCGAACAGCAAAAATACGGACGACACCAGCGCGAGCCGCCGCCCCGTTTGGACGGGTATCGTGATCCTCATCGTGCTTTTTGCCCTGGCGGCGGCATGGAAATGGACTCCGCTCGCGGATCTTATAGACTTTCGCAAGATGTCAGGCTGGATTGCTTCGTTGCGCCAGAGTCCCGCCCGCCATGTTTATGTCCTCGGTGCTTATCTGATCGGTAGCATTTTGCTCGTCCCGATCACAGTTTTAATTCTAATGACTGCGGTCATATTCGGACCGGTGCTTGGATCGGTCTATTCACTCGTCGGTTGCCTGGCGGGCGCGGCAATCACTTATGCCATCGGAGTCCTGCTCGGCCAAGGGTTGGTGCAACGAATCGCCGGCAAGAAGTGGCAGCGTTTGGAGAAAAAAATCGCGCAATCCGGAATTGTCGCGGTCGCTGCGCTGCGCCTCCTCCCGATAGCCCCGTTTACCGTCGTCAATGTGGTTTCCGGCGCATTCAAAGTTCCCTTGCGCGATTACGCGTTCGGCTCGCTGCTTGGCCTCGCGCCGGGTATTGTTGTGACCAACCTCTTCGCCCACCAGTTGGAAAATGCCATTCGTCATCCTGGCCCAGGCACGATCGTCATACTGGCGGCGCTGGTCGTCATCACGGCTCTTGGCGCGGTCTGGTTCAAACGAAAGTTTGCAACGGCATAGTATGGGCTCGCGCTTCGATTGGAAACGCCAATGACTAAGCTCACCGTCTACGGTTTTATCGTTTTCCTGCTCTTTGGTTGTGCCAAAGTTAGGGCGATTCACGATGTGCCCGAAATATCGTTCGACGAGGCGAGTTCGTTTCCGACCATTGAAGCGCTGACAGACGCTTCGATTGTCGGCGGGAACAAGCTCGAAATCCTTCAGAACGGCGATGGCACATTTCCCATCATGCTGCGCGATATCCAAAACGCCAAGTCGACGATTACATTTGCTCAATACCTCGTGAAAGGCGGCGTCTTAGCCACAGAGTTCGCGCGCAGTTTCGCTGAGCGCTGCCAAGCCGGCATTAAAGTCTATGTCCTATTCGACAGCCAGGGTAGCGGCGATGCCCCCGACGACTTGGCCGCGACCATGCGCAAGCCCGGTTGCCAACTCGAATACTTTCGCCGCATTCAGGCGCCGCAGGTGGTTCTTCCATGGAAGCTCGTAGAATACAATTACCGCAACCATCGGCGCATCTTGGTGGTCGACGGTCAGATTGGGTTCACGGGTGGCTACGCCCTCACCGACGATTGGTTGGGGAACGGAGTAACGCCGAACCACTGGCGCGATACCAACGTTCGGATCGAAGGCCCGGCGGTGCGTTATCTGCAGGCCGCTTTCACCGAGAGCTGGTTGGAGACCACAGGCAACCTCCTCGGCGGCGAGGGTATTTTCCCGCGGCTTGAATCCCGCGGCCGAACTGCGTTGCAGCTTGTCAAAAGTTCCCCTGTCGGCGGGAGCTTTCAAAATTACATTCTCTACTTGTTGGCTATTACCTGGGCGAAAAAATCGATTTTGATCACCAATCCCTATTTCATTCCGGATGACCATATGATCGCGGCGCTGTTGAAGGCGACGGCCAGAGGCGTTCGTGTGGTCGTCCTCGTTCCTGCCAGAAGTGATTTTAAAATTACTTACCGAGCGAGCCGGAGGCATTACGGCGAGATGTTACTTGGCGGCATCGAAATTTTCGAGTATTCTCCCGCTCTCCTGCATTCCAAGACCATGGTCGTCGACGGCGTTTGGGCGACCGTGGGCAGCACCAACTTTGATAACCGCTCTTTCGCTCTCAACGAAGAATTGAACGTCGGCGTGTACGACCGAGACGTCGCTCAGAAACTGGAGCAGACCTTCGCCACGGACTTAAAGCGTTCGAGAAAAGTTAACTATGAGGAATGGCAGCATCGCGGGCTCAAGGAAAAGTTCTTCGAGCTTTTCGCTTTTCCTGTCGAAGAGCAGCTTTGAGCGCTATGGATCGCGCGTAATTGGGCCATAATTGCAAGGCTCTGAAATTTCATTTAGGATAGCGTCACTTCCCCAAGATTGCTTTCCCACTATCAGACTGGAGGTTCGGCCTAATGGCGACGATGATTACCAGCGAGTGCATTAACTGTGGCGCATGCGAGCCCGAGTGCCCCAACAACGCCATCTCGCAAGGCGACCCCGTCTATGTGATCGATCCCAAGCTTTGTACCGAGTGCGTCGGCTTTCACGATTACGAGGCCTGCGCCGCGGTCTGCCCTGTGGATGTCTGCGTGACCGATCCGAATAACATCGAAACCGAAGAGGCGCTGATGGCGCGGGCTCGGGTCTTGCACCCTGAGGTCAATTTTCCGGAAAATTTTGAATCGCGCTTTCGCAAAGGCGAAGGAAAGCCCGCGCCGGCCGCTGCGCCGCCAAGCGCACCCGCCGCGAGCCCTGCTATCGCTCCACGCGCTGTCGCCGAGGCGCCGACAAACGCGTTCGCCGAGGCGGATGTCAATTACATTCAACTCCCCGAGATCGATTCTTGGAATATTCCGGTACGCTGTTTCAAATGTCGTCAGGTGCACGTTCAAAATGTCAAAAACTTCACCATCGGCAATGTGATTTTCTGTCCCCATTGCAATAAGTCGATGGTGGTCCGCGACAATTTGAACTATCACATTCGCACACTGCTCAAGGATGCTTACGAGAACTGGGATAGAGACAGAAAACAATTTGCCGAGCGCCGCGAGCGCGAACGCAGCGAATTTCTTGCCCGTCGGACGAAGGAAGCAGACGAGTTCGAAAAGCATCAACGCCGGAATCTTGACGCGATCCGCCAGCAGCTCGATTCCATCGGCGAAAATTACGACGCTGCCGGCAAACCCTTCAAAAGAGGATCGCGGTTTGGCTGGGATTGATGCCGCAACGCGATGCTCTATTCTTGGCTTCACCTGATCGCGCTCATTGTCTATATCGGAGCGGTGGTCGGATTATGGTTCGTGCTCCTGCCCTCGATCGCAATTCTTCCGAGCGACGAAGACAAAGCGCAGCTCCTCGCGCGCGGCTTGAAATTTTATAACCCGCTGCAAGTGGGTGCCCTCGGAATCGTCCTGTTTACCGGCGCATTCCAGCTGACGGAGCTCAAAGCCGCCTATCGTGAGCAGTTCGTTAAGCAGTTCGGTTATATTCTCCTAGTGAAGCTTGTTTTTGCCTTCCTGCTGGTGATCTTTAGCGTTTACCAGGGCCTCGGCGTGGGACATCGATTCGTCAGACGTCATGAAAGCGGGGAGCCGGTGACAGGTGCAGAACTGCGCTCCATCGTCGGCCGACTCAAAGGGGCTAACTGGTGCATTGCGCTGCTTACGATCCTTACCGTCTGGCTCGGCATTCGTTTGGGTCATTGAGCTTCGGCTGGCAATCCGCCGGACAACGGTGCTATGAAAGATGACCCCCGCAGGAAGGTAGCGCCATGACCAAGCGTCAACTCAGAATCATTTATCGGTCCAATTCCCATGCTCCACTGTGGCTGGTCGCCGAAAAGTCAGGCGCATGGGAAAAAAATGGCCTCAGCGTCGACACCTCACCGCAGCTCATTCGCGAAAAAGCCGTCGAGTCCTTGAAGAACGGACACGTGGATCTGATTTCCGGCAATCATCACAACCTATACGTAAGAAATTTTAAGAACGGCGAAGATTTCGTCCACTTGGCTCAGGCGACAAATAATTGGACCGAGAACAAACTCGTCGTCCGGCCGGAAATCCGTTCAGTGCAAGATCTGCGTGGGCAGAAGATCGTCGCCGATAAATTGAGTTCTCATGCCGGACTCAATATCTGGCTTTTCCTCAAGCAGGAAGGTTTGGACGTTGACAGCGGTGATATCGCAATGGTCGAGCTGCGCGGCTCCTCGGAAGAGCGCTGGAAACGAGTCATGGCCGGCGAATTTGCCGGCACTTTCGTCACCATTCCCCATGACAGCCGGGCTGCCAAAGCGGGCGCGCGCGTCATCACGGTGCGCGCCATCCCGATGGTTCGCGGCGTCACACTGACGACCACCATGAGTTTTGTCAAAGATCATCCAACCGAAGTACGGCTGCTTACGAGGGGCTTCGTCGACGCGATTCACTTTTTCTTGACTCGAAAACAAGAAACGCTGGAAATTTTGAAAGAACATGCCTCCCCTATTCTGAAGCTGCAGTCCGACGAAGAAGTCGAGACGCTTTACGATGAATGGGCTCAGTCGTTAGAGCGTAAGCCGTATCCCTCAGCACAAGCCATCGCGAACGTTTTTCAGCTCGCCGTCCGGCGCAATCCGGAGATTTCCAGCCAGAACCCCCTCGCGCTCTGGGATACTCATTTTGTCCGCGAGCTCGATGATAGCGGCTACATCGATCGCCTTTATTCATAAAAAAAGGCGGAGCTCACGCTCCGCCTTTTTAAAACTCTCCCGCTTCGCAGATCTAGAGAAATTTCTTAGCGCTGGCTTTGGCTTAACCGCTCGCTCGGTCTCTCGTCCTGGGATTGCCGCTGTGACGAACTTGGCGTAGTCGGCGCCTGTTGAGATCCTGGTGCCGCTGCGACTGCCGGTTCAGATGTGATTCCGTCGCGATAGACAAGAATTTCTACGCGACGATTTTTCGCACGGCCCTGCGGCGAGCTGTTATCAGCAACGGGCGTGCTCTCTCCGTACGAAACCGGCGTTACCCGCATCGGGTCAACCTTTTTTTGCAGGATCAAGTAGCGGCTCACGGCTTCCGCTCTTTTCTTGCCCAAGTCATAGTTGTATCCGTCAGCACCGGCATTGTCGGTATGACCAGCGACAACAAAAATCGCATTATCGCCCGTCGCGTCACCTTTGAGATCGCTCATAAAGCTGTCGATTTCGCGCTGGGCTGAAGCCGGCAGACTTGCCGAATTGAAGGCAAAGTTAGCGCCGTCCTTCATATCAATCACAACCTTGCGCTCGAGTCGAAGATTCGCAATCGCATTAAGCGCTTTGTCAGCCTTGGCATCCACTTGCCCCAAGCGACCCTCGAACTGCCCGAGTTTACCTTCGATGCCACCGACTCGATTTCCCAAAGTACTAATCTGGCCGTCAACCTGATCGAGTCTTCCTTCTGATTTCGACACCCGACCCGTTACCGGATCCATTTGCTCTTTGACCCAATCACGGGTCGCGATACAACCTTGGGCAAGCAACAAAGATCCTGCAACGCCCATCCCTATAAAATACTTTACGCCACCTTTCATAATGCCTCCCTTGTAAACGTTATTTTTTGGACCAACCGCTTACCACCGTTTTTTATTCGACATCACCTCCAACTCGACAGATTCCGCACCTCGACCAAGCCGCAATTCATTCCGTGACTTTCGTATTGCAACCTTTGAATCGGCGCCATTGGCGCCTGAGAAGAATGATGTGAGTGCTTGATCGTCCGCGCTGGCTCTGGCGTTCATCTACGTTGCAGATTGGTTAAAAAATTCACTGGCCAGCCCTGTAACCAAAAATCATACCAGCAACCACCATTCTACATCATGTTTGATCTCACTAAGTTATGAGCAAAGACGGGCTAATTTGAGGGAATGGTGTAGCTATTCCCTACACACATGAAGGAGCCATCCCCCAGGTCCATCCGCAGAATTGCTAGCGCCGCGACGAAAGGTCAGTTTGGCAGGCCTGCTTTTGGTTTCTTGAATTCGTGGGCTTTTAAATCGTGTTTCTTCAGAAGGTCATAAAAATCCGCGCGGTACTTTCCCGCTACTTTTGCGGCTTGACTCACATTTCCTTCCGTCATCGAGAGAACCTGAATCAGGTAATCTCTTTCGAAGGCGTCACGGGCGTCTTTCAGCGGCCGCAGGCCTCCACCGGATTCGTCAACTCGCTCTTGGACGACATTTTGTCCTCGCTCGGGCGCGCCACCGCCACTCTTTGCCTGCAGAACGAAGTCTTCGGTCAAGGTATCGTTTTGCGTCAACGCTACAGCATATTCGATGGTGTTTTCGAGTTCCCGCACGTTGCCTGGCCAATCATGCATCATCAGTTTGCGCAAGGCCTCGGGCGTGAGGCCCTTTACTTCCTTTTTCATGTGTTCGCTGTACTTTTTCAGGAAGTGCTCTACCAGCGGCATGATGTCATCTTTCCGTTCCCGCAGCGGCGGAAGGTATATCGGAATGACATGGATGCGATAAAAAAGATCATCGCGGAAAAGTCCCTTGCGCACCTGCTCTTCCAAATCCTTGTTCGTGGCAACGATCACCCGAACGTTGACTTCGACCGGAACCTCGCTGCCCACTGGATAAAACTGTCGCTCCTGCAGCACGCGCAAGAGTTTCGATTGAGTCGACCGCGGCATGTCGCCGATCTCGTCCAAAAACAATGTGCCGCCATGCGCTTGCGTAAACAGTCCGCGGGTGCTTTTGACGGCGCCAGTAAAGGCACCTTTTTCGTGGCCGAATAGTTCGCTTTCCAGCAACGACTCAGGCAATGCCGCGCAGTTTAAAGCCACAAAGGGCTTGTCCTTCCGGTCGCTTGCCAAATGGATAGCCTTGGCGATCAGTTCCTTTCCCGTACCGCTATCTCCTTGAATGTGCACGGTCGAATCGAGCTTGGCAATGCGGCCCACCACATCGAGAATCGCCCGCATTTTGCCGCTCCGGGCGATGATGTTGGCAAAATCAAACCGCTCGTTGAGAATATCCTTGAGTCGTTTGATCTCGGAATTGAGCTTGCGATTTTCCAGCGCTCGTTCGATCTGCAGTAAGAGATCTGCGGGCTCGAAAGGCTTGGTCACATAGCTGTACGCGCCGCGACGCATAGCATCGACCGCGTTCTCAATGCTGCCGTGGGCCGTCAAGATAATCGTCGGGACATCTGGATTGATTTCCCGAAATTGCTCCATCAGCATCAGTCCATCGCCGTTCGTGAGCATCAGATCGACAATGCACAAATCGAAGAGCTGCTCTCGTAACGCCGTAACCGCCTGTTCCTCGTCGGGCGTAGCGGTCACCTCGAAATCTGCCGACTCGAGCCTCATGCGAATCAGCTCGAGAAGGTTCGGGTTGTCATCGATAACTAAAATGTGACCCTTTGACATGTTCCTGCTACCGTCGCCGCTCACGCCGTTTTTGGTCGATTTCGATGTCGATCTGTTTCGACTTCTCGATCATCTGTTTCGTTCTTTCGATTTCTTGGCGGCTCTTCTCGAGTTCAACGCGTGATCGCTCGATCTCCTGTTTAGTTTTCTCTATCGCCAAACGGTTCCGTTCCGCCTCCTGTTTCGATATTTCAAGTTCCTGGCGGCTCTTCTCCAACTCCTCGTGAGCGTTTTCGAAGTCCCGGAGCACCGCGATCCAGACGCGCGCTTGCTCCGCCAAGGGACTGGTCGGGCTGTTCTGAATCGTTTGATCGAAGCAGGACACGGCTTTTTGCAAGTCCCGTTGCGGATTTTGCGGGTGAGCATATATCAGCCCCATATTGTACATTGCAAGATCCGCAGGGGGTTTGTTCCGCGCTACGCTCCAAACCTCATAAAACGTTTTTAAGGCTCCATCAAAATCGTTTTGGGCGAGGAGATTGTTACCCTTGGTGACTCCGTCGCTCAACTCACGCTGCCGACTCCCATCCTGCAGCGAGCAGCCGGCAACCGATATTAACAAGGCAAAACAAAAATAAAAGTACTGCCGTGGCCTAGCTCGCTCTCGGCCCATATTTTTCCGCCATGCGCTGTAATGATGCTTTTGGCGATCGCCAAACCGAGACCCGTTCCGTGCCGAGTATGCGGTCCGAGCCGATTGCCCTGATTGAATTTTTCGAAAATGGAAACCAAGCTGTCTGCCGCAATACCTGGACCCGAGTCTTTCACAGAAACTTCCAGTTTTCCATTCACCGCCTTAGCGCCAATCTTTACCTGTCCGCCTTTTGGCGTGAATTTGACCGCGTTACCCAGCAGATTTCGCAAAACTTGCAAGAGGCGTTCTGGGTCAAGCCGCACTTGGGGCAGCGATGGGTCGACGGCGCTTTCGAGTTGAATCTGCTTTGCCTCGAGCAGTGGGGTGATTTCGGCGACGGCGCGCTTGATCAAAGAATCAATGCCGGTGACTTCCCAATCATAGGCCATCATACCCGCTTCAAGCTTCGAGAGATCGAGCAGCGAATTGACGACGGTGATCAGGCGATTGCTTTCCTCTGCCAAGATGCCGAGCAGCTTGCGTTGTTTTTCCGAAGTGTCGCCGCCGACACCGTCGAGTAATAATCCGGTGCCCTCTTTAATCGACGTCAAGGGCGTTCGTAGCTCGTGCGACATGGAAGCGAAGAAGTCCGCCTTGAGGCGATCGAGCTCATGCAGCTTTTCGGACATCCGGTCAATCGCCACAGCGAGCTCGGCGATCTCCGGCGGTGAACGGACCGATACGGTGCCCGCGAAATTTCCCTGGGCGATGTCCCGCGTCCTCGTTTTCAGCAACTCGATCGGCCGCGTGATGCTTTTCGTGATGAGCAGCGACATCGTGATGATTGCCAGAAGGCAGCTCGCTGCAATGATGAGCGCTGTTTCACCCGCTTGATCGGCAGCGGCGGCGAGATCGGCTACTTTCGCGTGCGTCACTCGCTGCTGATTCTGGCGCAGCTTTTCACACGCCGAGAGGAGCGCGTCGACGAGCAGATCTTTGTCCGACTTGTATTGCGCCTGAGGATAGCGCTTGTTGGCGCGCAGCAGATGCGCTTCGTCTTGCACCAACTGCTGATAGCGCTCGGAATCGCGCTGAATGGCCTTGAGGATCGAGGCCGCGGCCGGGTCGTTCAAAGCCAGGGCGCTCTGCAAGCCGGAGTCGAATTCAGATTTAAGCCGGACGAATTGCTGGTACCAGGTTTCATCGCGGGTGATGATAAATTTCTGTTCGGCTCGACTTTGCGCCAAAACCGAGTCCGCGAGCATTTTCTCATGATCGAGCATGCGGTTATCGATATTGAGAATCGACTCCGTGAGATCGCGGAAATAGCGCAGCTCGAGAACCGCCGACGCGCTCGCCATCGCGACCACTAGAAAGATCACGAGATAGCCGATTGTCAGGCGGGAAAACAGACTCAGGCGCACGTGACCGCCCCTCGGCTGCACTCAACTCTTGTTGCGTTCAGGTAGGCCATCGGCATCGAAGAGCTCTCGTTGATTGCCGTCGGCGACGACGAATTTCTGACCGAATTGCTCCAAACGTCGGTCGGCGGCGAGATAGCTCGCCTGAGCGTGTCCGACATGTTTACCGAGAACGGCAAACTCGTCACGAAATCTCGTGAAGTCACCTTGTAGCCGGCCGAGATACTGGATGATTTCCTTCGCGCGGTCTTCGATTTTCATGCCTTTCAAACCAAGGACGATCGCCTGAAGATAGGCATAAAAACTATTCGGCGACACCGGGATGACGCGCTGCGCCATGGCATAGTGGCAGAGGCTTTTTTCCGCCGGCGCCTCGTCGCGGATAATGGTCTCGTAGTAGACGTTTTCCGCCGCGATATACATCAACGCGAAATCATAAGTGCCCTCGTCGGGCAAGATGTACTTAGAGGCGATCGCATCGATATGTTTTTTCACGTCGGCGACGAACTGTTTCTTTGCCCGGGTTTTTTCTTCATCGCTCGCCGCTTCCATCATCCGTTTAAAGTTTTCCAGAGGGAACTTGGCATCCACGGGGACGAGCGATGCGCCGAGCTTGACCACCGCATCGACCTTGTCGCCGGTGCGAAAACAGTGTTGTGTCGCAAAATGGTCGGGCGGGAGAATCTGTCCGAGTAGGTCCTCGAGAAAAAACTCGCCGAGCCCGCCGCGCAGCTTCGGCGCTCGAAGGATTTCGTGGAGCGAAGCGATATCCTTGCCGACTTCGTAAATTTTTCGGTTCGCTTCCTCAAGCCCGCCCAGACTTCGTTGCACATTGCCCACCACCCGGGCGGCATTGTCCAACCTTTCGCCCAAACTTTGTTGCGCCCTGTTCAAAACTTCCGCGTTTTCCCGCAAACGCTCGTTCACGTGCCCGATCATTTGCCCCAACTGTTGCTGGATCGATTGAGCGCCATGATCGAGGGCGTTGCTCAGCTGCGCGCGCAGGTCGCCAATTTGCTGCTGCATCAGCAACATCGATTGTTGGTCACGACTCTGCTCGAAAAGATTTTTGAGCCGGCTAATGATCAGCCAACCGAAAAAAGCCAGCGCGACAATGACGAGGAGAAAACCGAGCAGGAAGGTGGACAGTTCCACAATGAACCGTCGCCCAATCAGAGGAGCCTTACAGCGTACTCGAGGATTTCACTGAGCTTACGAATTTGCGTCGCGCGCATGGAGCGTTCTTCCCGGGGTGCCGCGAAATAGTCATCGACGCTCTTTTTCAAATTCCACTCCAGCAACTCCACACATTGTTCCATGCTCACTTTTTCCGAACGGCGCCTCCGCGCCTGATGCAGTTCGTTGAGCTGGATAAGCCGACCCATAACACGGCCTAGAATAGGAGAGTGCGACAAATTGTCAAGGGCTTCAGCGAAGGAACTCCGCGGAGAGCTGCTGAGTTGGAACAAAGATCGTCATAGAGGCGGCTGCGGTTGCTGCTGCGTAACGCAATGGATCGCACCTAATCCGGCGACGACGTCATGGCAGCGCAGTCCGTGCACTTTTCTGTTCGGGAATAGTTCCTGTAAGAGACCGAGAGCGTCGACGTCGCGCGGGTCATCGAAAATCGGCACCAGCACGACCTCATTGGCGATATAGAAGTTGGCATAACTCGCGGGCAAGCGTACGCCGCGATCGTAGACGGGCGCGGGGCATGGCAACTTTATCACCGACAACTTAGCGCCGTTTTGGTCCACAGCATTTTGCAAGCGCTCATGATTTTCTTGCAGAAATCGATAATTTTCGTCGCGCGAATTCGCCTCCACGATACACGCCACGGTCGTCGGATTAACGAAACGCGCGATATCGTCGATGTGCCCGTCCGTGTCGTCGCCGGCAATTCCCTCGCCAAGCCAGATCACGTGACTGACTCCCAGCGAGTCTTTCAGAACACCGTCGATCTCCGCGCGAGTCAAGTGCGGGTTGCGGTTTGGGTTCAAAAGACATTGCTCTGTCGTCAAGCAGGTGCCGGCACCGTTAAGCTCGATCGAGCCGCCTTCGAGCACGATCGGGTGACTAAAGACTGGCACGTTAAGCAGTGATGCAATCTCGCGCGCAACCCGATCGTCAAGCTCATAGGAGGGATACTTGCCGCCCCAGCCATTAAAGATCCAATCATTGAAGGCGAGCGGATTTTCCGACGCGCTGCGTGTCACGAAAGTCGGTCCGTAGTCGCGCATCCAGACATCGATTGTCGCAATTTTGACAAGCGTCACATTGTCCGTCACAGCGTGTGCGCTCTCCAGGCGCGCCGAAACCTCATGCTCCGAACGCTCATCATTGATAAGAACATAAACACGCTCGTACGGCGCCAAGCGCGCGATCATTTGGATCCAGACTTCCCGCACCGACTCGAGCTGTGTCGGCCAGGTTTCCAGATCATGCGGCCAGGAAAGCCAGGTGGCGCTGTGCGCCGCCCACTCCGCTGGCATCGAGTAGCCGAGTGAACGTGGCGTCGGCCGCTTGTCATCTAAGATAGTAGAAGATTGACGGCTCAACGACGTTTGCCATCCTCGAGGGAACGAGACAGCAATGGCCCGTAAGCGTCGATGCGGCGGTCGCGCAGGAATGGCCAGCTCTGGCGAATTTCTTCAGTCTTCGCTAAGTCGCAGTTTCCCAACAAAATCTCTTCTCGCTCACCGCCGGCATGCGCAATGATCTCGCCGAACGGCCCGGACACAAATGAATTGCCCCAAAATTTAATCCGGCCTTCACGACCGACCCGATTCACCGACGCGACATAGACGCCGTTTGCGATCGCATGAGAACGTTGAATCAGCTCCCACGCGTCGCGCTGCTGACCGGCGATCAATTTCGGCTCATTGGGAATCCAACCGATCGCAGTGGGGTAGATGAGAATTTGCGCCCCTGATAATGCCGCCGACCGCGCGCCTTCGGGGAACCATTGGTCCCAACA